>Ga0302167_10000008_pt1 | contig 368549 bp, 612 predicted proteins | sample I_Fen_N1_1_FD_193496 | JGI IMG/M metagenome (GOLD analysis project Ga0302167, IMG submission 193496) | Peat permafrost microbial communities from Stordalen Mire near Abisko, Sweden - I_Fen_N1_1 | ecosystem: Environmental > Terrestrial > Soil > Wetlands > Permafrost | place: Sweden: Abisko... | reverse complement strand
AGTATCAATAAGCTTTTGAATGTGCTTATCAGCGTCAGGACGTTTCTTAAGGTCCTCAATTGAGGTGTTTGCATAACCTATCTTTCTGTATGTTCCTTTTTCAAGGTCACCAAAAACAAGGTGTGTTAGGCAAAGCTTTTCAATTTTCTTTTTAACCTTGGTATCTTCTTTCTTTTCAAGATAAGCTTCAACAGCATTATCAATGAAGTTTTCAAGATTGCTTTCAATTTCGATAGTTGTTCCACCGAATGTATAAGGAGTACTTGGAAGTGTTTTCAAGTAATCGTTTGCATCGTTTAAAATTCCGTGTTGAGCATCGTATGGTCTGTAATCAGTACAACCACCATGTCCACTATTCTTGGCATATCCTGCTTTCTTTCCATTTACATAAATGTCGGCAGTAAAACAAGTTGTTTCTTCACTAAATGCTAAGTTAACCTTGATATTCTTTAATTCGATTTTCATGACTGATTATTTAGATGATAAATTAAGTTTTGCTCCTTCTAAGTCCGTTGCGATAACATAACCATTTGGGTCTTGCTTGAACGTCTTAAGATTTACTGTTTCATCCGAAGCTCTGTTAAGACTCTTCGTTTTAAGAACTACTTCATCCTTTCCGTTGAATACTTCAAAATACGCTTTCAACTTGTAGTTATATACGAAGTCTTTATCATCGAAATAAAAGCTTCTGTTACCAACGGTTTCAACGATTTTGATACTGGTATCATTCTTGTAGTCTTTTTGATAATTACCATTAACAAACTCAAGACTATGAATTGTCAAATAAGGTTTCTCACCAACTTCATGTTCCCATGTAAAATTGAAATCCCATATTACTTGATTTTTGTCTACGATAGAATTCCAATTATCTTCTAAGTCTCCTTCTTTTAAGTCAACAGTATATTCGGTACCGTTGAAATCAAATTTGATTAATTTAGTATGTGTGTCTAATATTGCTGTATTCTTTTTCATCTTGAAATGTGTTTTAGATTATTTGATAGTACAAAGGTAACACATATATTCTAATCTACCAAATTTTAGACCAGGTTTTTTCAATTTATTTTAATTTTTTAATATTCTCTACCGCAACAACACAAAATAACGCTGTAAATGTGATAGCTAATACCCAACTGAACGGCTCTACATGGTCACCATAATGTAACATAGCTACCTTAAGGCCAATATTGAATCCACCGAATAAAACTAATACTAATGAGGCATACGCTTGTAATTTTGTCATAATGTTTGATATTTATAATTAAAAAGATATGAGAAATTCAATTAGAGAACACATAGATATGTTTAAGAACTTTAAAGTAGTCAACGAAGCAGTAAAGACTGAGTGTCAAACTGATGGTGCTATCTATGATACGAAAATAAGTGATAATAAGGTTTCAATTACCGTTGAGATTCCTTTTGATTTAAACCTTGATGAAAAAGAAGCTAAGCTCCTTGAAGATAACTTGCATAATGCTTTAGAATTGGTCCTTAAACCTTACTTTAAATAGTTTTTAAATTTCTATTTTATCGATACCTGAATATTTAATACCTGCAACAACAATATGTTTTAAACTTGCATTGTTAAATAATTCACCTAATGCTTTTTGCAAGTCTTTGTTTGATTCTAAATGTGGTGTTTTAAATTCAGTATCACTAGTGTTTTTGTTGTGGTGGTCAACAGCTAATTTTAAGCTATCTGACAACATACTATCTAATTTAGTTGCTGAATTAATTATTGTAGTTATCAAAGAAATTGCAATTTCTACCTCGTTTTTATTTTCTACGTGCTGTTCCATAATTTATTATTTTAAATAGAGTTAGAGTCCATATCCTTCATTGCATCTAGCAACTTACCCATTTCAATTGTTTTTTCAAATGCTTCTTCACGGGTTAAACCTGTTATTTTCATAATGTCTTGAAGCATTGATTCAGGTGTAACTTCCTTTTTAGGAACCTCGAACAACTTAAGTTCTGTTGTTATGGTTATCTGTCCTGCTACCTCAGCATCACACCCGCCTCTAGGACAAGGTATCATTCTACCTTTAGTATTGGAGTTGATATTACATGATTCACAGGACCAAAAATCCTTAACTTTTATTTTAGTTGAGTCTTCCATTAGTTCAATGGAATTTCAACATTTAAACCGAAACATACTCTGCGTTGAATAAGCTTTGATTCGTGGATTAATAGAACATCTTTTGCAGTTTCGATGTTTTTACCAACGTAGTATTGTTTTAATTCAACATCATCAATTAGTTGTTGAGCTTGAACATCATTTTCTTTGAACTCATACATCAACTTTCTTTTAACTAATTCAAGTTCGTAGTTGATATCTGTTAACTCACAAAGTAACTCTAGCGTTTTCGCATGGTTGAGTATAGAGTATAACCCGCTCACTGTATATAATTTTCTTGAAGTAGTTTTCATAATATTTGTTGTTAAATTAAAGTACAAAGATAATATATTTTATTATAATAAACAAATATATTATAAATTATTTTTTAATATTATTAATTTTATATTATATACAAAGGTACGGATTTTTTTCGACATTTGCAAGTAAATAAATAAAGTTTTTTATTCTTCTGAGCTATCATATTCATCCTTAAGGTCTTGTGCGTGAGAATATCCACTCCAATTGTCAACACCTGCTTCTCTTAAGCATTGTAAGAATAGATTATCGTCTTCCAATTTCTCAATTCTAGCATTTGCAATCTCCAACGAAGAGGCCAGGTGTCTCCCCAAGTTCTCTTCAACTTGATATTTTCCAATGTAGAACTTCATTGCGTTCTCATTAGCAATAACCATTTCTTGTAGAGTTGGCTCACCGCCTGAACGAGCAATAGCGTCAGCAACGCTTTCTCCTTTATTTAGCTCCGTAATTCCTCTGAATTTCAAAAGCTCAATCATCTGTACTTTATTCATTATTCGAATCTTATTGTTTGATATCTTCTATTTTTACCCTTAGCATCAGTGTGTAAACGTACACTAGAAGCTTGAAGTTCACCTCTCCATGATTGAGTAATGCTACCCATCTTTTCAGCGACATTCAACGCTATTTTCTTAGCTTGTTCAACCTCAGCTTGGGTAAACTCAATTGGTGTCTTAAGAGTAATCCTTGTTGGTGTTACTGTAAGTCTAACACCTTTTCTTTCTTTTGATATGTGTTCAAAGTTTTGCATGATATATTTTATTTAGAGTACAAAGGTAGGTAGAAAACCTGGACCTTGCAAGTTATTTAACATTTATTTATAGACACTTTTTCCATCACGAGTTAACGTGTAGTAACAACCTTGACCACAATACAATTTGAAGTCAACTGTTCGGTATTTGAATGAACCTGCCAAGAAGTCTCCTTGTTCGTCATTCTCAGTTCCATGTTCCTCAGCAAGCTTGAAAAGAATATAGAATAGTCTTGTATTGGTTTCACAATGCTTAACATCGTAATAGTAATCGGTTATCTTCTTATCCCAAACTGCAAAACGGTCGATAAACGCATTGAATTCGTCGTCGCTAAGCGTTTCAAAATACGCTTTGAACTTGTTAATCCATTTCTGTTTGTTATCGTATTCACGCTTAAGCTTTTCTCCATAGGCTTTTGTTGAAGCTTTACCTTCATCAGTCTTTAGATATTCTGCTAATTTTATTAAGGCATCATTCATATTGTTTTATTTAGTTTTCTTTATCGAAAATTACTGATTTAGTGTCACAAAAATTTGTGTATTTAACAAATTCTTCAAAGTCTCTTTTTAAGATTCTAATGTTGACATTGTAATCATCTTCATCAGTCATACGGTGTTCATTATCTGAATGATTAACACCATCAACTGAATAGGACATAATATCACCAATACTCTTTCCGTAAGTCTCAGCATCAACACTGGCATAAATGTCTAAGTATGGTGTTGATGTATCATAACTACCAATTATTACTGGTGTTGGACGATTCTTTTCGTCTCTAGTGATTTCTTTGAAAAGGCTTTGAATAAGACTAATCATTCTTAAAGCATCAGGATTCAAGGCAAAGTTACTATCGTATACATAAAATGTTTTTTGATAGATTACCAAGGCAGTACCTTTTTTGTTGGTTACTAACCCAATCATTCCGTAGTCCAATCTGCTTTTATTCTCAGCAAATACCACGTCACGTTGTAAAAGTAAGTTAGTTAAATCTGCGATTTCTATTTGTCTAGTATTTTCCATGATTTAGTCAATTAAAGTTAATGTATATTCAAACCCACAATCTTGCAATTCAAAATCGTTTCTGTCAGTATCTTCATCGTAACCAACACAAAAATAAAGTCTTATTGCTTTTTGGTTACACATATCGTTGAAGATTTCTTCTGTTGTTATGGTAGCCGAATTCCCTTCTTTAAGTCTTTCAATTACCTTTTCAGCTAATTCAAGACGTAGTGACTCATATTCAGTAGTACCTTCACCATCTTCGTAATACCACTCTAAGAATCTCTGTTTTGTAATATATAAGTTTTTCATAATACTTGTTTTAATTTGATAGTACAAAGGTAGGGATAAATCCTGGTTCCTGCAAGTTTTCCTGGAATTATTTTAAAACTTTTTTCGCAAACTCCAATTCTTCAGGGGTTAGCTTGGATTGAATAGATTCAAGAAGCTCCTTATCTTTGGCTTCTTTTACGTCAGTAAACATTCCTAGCTTGTTAACACTATAAAGAATCCCTTCATCATCAACGTAGATATTCTCTAGTTGCTTAACAGTTCCGTCACTTCCATACCAACCTGCACGTTTAGCTTTTTCAGTAGCAATAGCGTGGGTGTTATATAGGCCAGTATCTTTACAATCATATTCATCAACTGATATGTTTACAGTATAAGCGTTTACCTTTTCTAAGTTTGTTAATTTATCCATATTATTTTATTTAGATGTTGTTTTTAATAGTTCAAATCCAGCGAACGCAAGTATTTGAGTTGCTACGATTAGGTAGAATACTGTTTTACCATTTAAGTTTACATAATCCTTAAATGTTTTAATATCAGTATACTGACATAGTTCAGCAAATCTATAGACATGCATAAGAACTACCATTATTAACCAAAGGAATAAATCTTGTTTCATAATCAATATTTTTATATTGCAACAAAGGTAAATAAAAAAATCCATATAACCTAATGATTATATGGATTTTACGTTTTAGAGTCCTGATACATCAACGTAGCAGTCTACTCGGTCATGCGAAGCGCATCGACCATATTTATCCCAAGTCGTGTATTGGTCCACAACGGACCCGTCCTTCATTGGAACATCGATAATTGTTCCTTCAAAAATTTGTTCACCATTAACATTAAATTTTGGATTAGGTAATCTTCTAAATCCATCTACAACGTAACCGTCAGCTGTTTTCATAATTTACTTTTTATCTTTGTTATAATATTTTTTTGTGATTTTGATACTTGGAAACCCATGTAACAATAAGGCAAGACCTACAAATAGTGCAAGAATTGCTAGTGGTATTGCGAAATACTCCATTAGTCTTCTGATTTAAAATTAAGGATTACAACAATAAGTGTCAGAATCAAGATACCCAATGGATAACCATAGTTTCCACGTATTACACTTGGCAAACATACACCACAAATGATACCTAAAAGGTACATTCTAAACTTCATCATGTTTTCCATCATACTCGTTTTTTGATTATTGGGTCAAGTCTTCTTTTCAGAAGTTTGATTGTTCCGATTATTTCTCTATACTCTTCACTAGTCAATAGGTCCTTATCTTTAGTGTGAATGTCTTTGATACCTTTATTATTTAAGATAACAACGATATTTTTAAGGTCATTCAACTGCAATAACGCAGTTTGACATAGCGTAGGTTTTCCACCTTGTGCTTCGATATCAGCAAGGATGTTTTTCTTACCGTATCTGCGAGGAATTTCTATTTTGATATCTTCCTCTACCTTTGGTGTAGTTTTTGCTTTAGAAGGCTGTTTTGGTGTTGATTTGGTTACCTTGAATTTAACCATTACTGGTTTCTCAGCATCCTTTACCATTTCACTTGATGGATTCTTATATTCCACAACTTTCTCTTCTTGAAGAACTTCTTCTACTTCTTCTACAGCATCATCGAAACCTTCAAGCAACTGCTCGTCAACTTCCTTGCTTGGAATTGGTTCGAAACCGCCAAGTTTGATGTATTTGTTGATAAGGTCTTGTTTTGTAAGAATGATTTTTTCAAAGATAAGTCTTAGGATTTCCTTGGTTTCATCGTTGAATTGACCTTTCTTTTGTATTGTATAAAGAACGCTAAAAGGCATTCCGATTTCAGTTCTAAAGACTGCTGTTAAATCAGCATCTTGTTCAACAACTCCAAGAGTTGTTAATTCGTCGTATTCTAAATCGTGAATCTTTTCTACTACTGTTCCCATGTTACTTTTCTATTTCGTTATATTTTTCAACGGCCATAAAAGGTTGTATTGTTTCTAAAATCAATTCTCCTTTATGCCAAACCTCATAACTACCTCTAAGAGTAATATAAAGCTTTTTCTTTTCAGTTGAAGAACTGGCATATAAGACTTTTTCTGTTGATTGATAATCAATCAGAAAGTTCAATTCAATTGTATGATTTGCCATAATTAGTCTTTTTTACGGTTTTTAAATAAGATATCTAAGTTTTCATCATAAGTGTTGTTTTGGTAAACACTATCTGAAATCAAATGACAATCAACTAGGTAGTTCCATAAAAGTTCTTCGTTAGGATATTCAATATACTTAAAAACCATTCCGAAGAATTCACGATTGTCAATCTTATCTAATCCATTGTTAATAATATTTTGAACTAGTCTTTTATCAAGTCCAGTAAGGTCAATCTTGCTTGGGTCAACACCACTAAAATCAATTAGTGTATACTTATCATAAAACTTATTACGAATACTCTTTAATGAAGCACCACTACTTAGAGTTACTTCATGTTTTTCAAGTAACTCGTTAGTAAGAGTTACATCATTAATATTTACTACCATAATTAAATGTTTTAGAATTATTATAGTACAAAGGTAAAAAGAATAAATGAAACCACCAAACATTTTCTGTTAAAATCCAGGAATTTTTTTCACTTATCTACCGTCAAGAAAGTCTAAAAGCTCGTCAAGGCCAGTTAAACCTGGTCCTTTGGACTCTTCCATCTTATCATGAATTTGTCCTAAATCAGGAATAATCATCAAGGGTCTTTCTGTTAGATTAGCAAAAATCTGTTCATCAGTAAAATGAATGAAACCCATTCGTCTTTGAGCTTCTTGTTGAAAACGTTCACTAAGTTCTTCTATGGTCTGTCGAGCTTCAACAGTAATTTCTGTTTCAATTTTAGGCTCATGGAACATATAATGACTCACTTTATATGAGTCAGTAAGAAGTATCATTGATGGAGTTATTTTGTTAGATTTCATCGTATTTGGTTGTTAAGTGAATGATTCCGATAAAGACAGCAATAACAAAGGTTACTGCAAAGCTAATGTATAAAAACACATCATTGTTGGTTAAGCACCCTAAAGTGAAAAAGACAAAGAACTGAATACATAATATAAGTGTCAGGACCCGATAGAGTTTTCTTTGTCTCTCTAGTGTATTACTTTGATTTTTCATCTTGATTTCGGATTATGGTTACAATCTTATTCAACTTGAATATACTTGTAAGAATGGTGCTAATTCCACCTAATAGGATAGATGCACCTAATGCAATTAGTGAGTACTTATCATTATCAAGAACAGCAAAGAATACTGATACAAAGAATGATAATACTGCTAATAAATAAAATGCTATTGTTACTTTTTTCATGTTTTTATTATTTGTTAAAACCTAATTTTTCTCTAACTCTTCCTAGTGTAGTATTGGCAACTAGCTTAGCTTTTTCAGCTCCTTCTAATAACAAATTATTAACAACATCAGGATTATTGATATAATAATTATACTTTTCTCTTTCTGATTCAAATTTCATAAGTATAAGAATGTATAAATATTTTTTTGCATGCCCATAACCATAATCACCTGCTAAATATTTGAATCTAAGCGATTCAAGTTCTTCCTCACTTGCAAGGTATGAGCATAATTTAAATACATTACAAGTATCAGGGTTCTTAGGTTCTTCAAGTGGTGTACTATCAGTTTCAATACTCATGATTTGTTTATATAAATCCTTATCACTGGCGAATATGTTGATAGTATTGTTGGCTGATTTACTCATTTTAGAACCATTTATACCTATGATTGTCTGTGTCTCTCCTTGAACATTAGGTCTAGGTATAACAAAAGTTTCACCCATTTGATGGTTAAACTTGGTAGCTACATCACGTGTAAACTCTAAATGTTGTAATTGGTCCTTACCAACAGGAACAATCTCAGCATCATATAAAAGGATATCAGCTGACATAAGCATTGGATATGTGAATAATCCAGCGTTAACATCTTCAAGCCTATCAGATTTGTCTTTAAATGAATGAGCTAGTCTTAATCGTTGATATGGAAAGAAACAATTCAAATACCAATTTAGTTCAGTAGTTTGAGGAACATCTGATTGTCTGTAAAAGGTAACATTATTTGGGTCCAAACCACAAGCTAACCAAGCACAGGCAGTACTAAAGGTATTTTCTCTAAGGGTTTCACCATCTTTAATTTGTGTAACTGAGTGTAAATCAGCAATGAATAAATAAGATTCATTATCAGGGTTATTCGATAGTTCAATAGCGGGAATAATAGCACCTAATAGATTGCCTAAGTGTGGTGTTCCAGTACTTTGAATACCAGTAAGTATCTTTGCCATATCGTTTTATATTAATTAGACAACAAAGGTATGAAAACTTTTTCGAATAAAAAAACCTTTTTAGTTTTTATTTCCAAAATAAAGTAGTACCTTTGCAACTTAAACTTATTAATATGGATTTAGGTAAAGAATTATATGATGATTTCTCAGACGCTGTTGATAACGTTGTTTGTAAAGAAGTTAGGGTTGAAGTCAATAAAATCATTCATGTATTAGTTAGATATAAAATAAAAGATATGTGGACTACAGTATATTCAAAAATTCCCAACACACATAAAATAGATGTATAAAAAAACCTCGAATTTCTTCGAGGCTTTTGTGTATTATTTAAATGCAACAGGGTTGTCTACGACTTTCCCCATGGCGTTAGCTTGCTTTACATTCAAGTGTCTAATCTTACCGTCTGCATCAGGCTTACCTGATACGGCCTTACCGATTGCTGACCTGTCAGTAGCATTGTCTGCATCACCTACACCAGCCGCATCCATTACTTGAGATAACTTAAGTAACTTGCTTGGTCCTTGTGTTGCGTTCTTGATTTTCTTTGTAAGGGTTTGAACTTTCTTTTTCTCTTCCTTATCTAAGTCGTTAAAGGTTCCATTCCCTGTTCCTTCTTCATCTTTATGCTCTTGCGGGTGTTGTTCTCCGCTAGTCTTGTTAGTCTCTTTAATACGACTGAATAAAGATTCTCTTAACTTTTCTTTGATTATATTTTTTTCCATCTGATGTGTTTTCTTTATTATAAATATCTAGTTTAGCATAAAAAAACACTCTATGTACACAAATGTGTACACCGCTTATTACTCAAATTCAAATTCTTTAATAAGCTTGCACATCTCATCTAATTCCACCTTATCAGAACCAGTATCGCTATACAACCTGTACTTTATATGGTTAATCTTACGGGTTAGTATAGCGATTTGTTGGGTGTTCCATTCTGAGACAATATCAATCAATTCATCACTGTCAGGCTCATACCCAAATATTTTACCTAACTTATTGTATATTAGTTTTAAATAAATACTATTATGATTACCTGACTCTTTCAGGCAATAAGAAGAAAAGGTAGATAAATCCATATAGAAGTTATCTGTTAAAAATTTGTGTATGATTTCTTTCATTAGTTCATTGACTCATATGCTTGTCTAATCCTAGGATTATTTTGTAACGCTTTAAGCGTCTTATTTTTAATTTGACGAACCATTTCACGTGTTACTCTGATTCCATCATCTTCACCTAATTCCTTAAGTGTCATAACCTTTTGGTCATTTAAACCAAAGAATGATTCAATGATTCTCTTCTCACGAGGCTTAAGTGTTTCAAGAGCAATATTGATTTCATCGATGATGTTCTTGTCTGTGATTAAGTGGTCTGTAGATTTAAACATATCATCACTCATCATCTCAGCAAGGGTACTAGTTCCACCGTTGTCTTCATTACCAATCTGACGGTCTAGCGAATCTGTGTTCATTGAACCTAATGAATCCAAGAACATAAACTCCTTAAACTCGTCTTGTTGGGTATTGTAGGCATCGGAGTTGCTACCAAACTCGGCAATAACTTCCATTACATCTACCTTACGACCAGTCTTTTGTTCCAATTCTGCAAATTGTTTATCAAGCTTTGACATTGCGTTAAGCTTATTGGCAGGTAAACGAACAATCTTACCATGCTTGGCAATGTGTTCAAGGATTATCTTTCTAATCCACCATACAGCAAACGAAATAAACTTATATCCTTTGCTTGGGTCAAACTTTTCAGCCGCAATAAGGATTCCAATGTTTCCTTCTTCCACTAGGTCAGATAGATATAAAGAATCTGTAACGTATTGCTTAGCAACACTCACAACGAAACGTAGGTTTCTTTTCGCTAATTCTTTTTGTGCTTTTTTATCACCAGCAAAGGCTTTTTGAGCGCAAACCAATTCTTCTTCAGGGGTAAAAGGTTCTATATCCGCAATTTCTCTTAAGTATTGTTTAAAAGCTTCGTTACTTCTATCAGTAAGTTTATGCGAAATTTTGATTTGTTTCATGTAATAATATATTTTAAATTAATTTTTAACTACTGTGTCTCCACCATCTCTTGGCGGTGGTGGTACTCCCTCTTTAAGAAGTTGTGATTTAGGTGGTAGAGGCTTTGTTGTAAAGTCGTCTACATCACTCATATTCTCACTTTCTTCTTTGAAATGTTGAATGAATTGACTTGCAAATAATGTTTCCAATTCTACATTACTGAGAATCTTACCACTAATGGCCTCTTTCCAATCAAAATTTCTTTTCCATGTAACAACAGTCTCACCATATCTGATGAATTGACTTCTTACATACTCTAACCCATCAGCTTCAACAAAATGTAATGTTGAAGTAACAACGCTTCTTATTTTCATAGCTTTACGAATTTCGTTCAATTTCACGTTTCAAGTCTTTCTCTTTCAAAGAGTTACGCTTGTCATAATTATGTTTTCCTTTAGCTAATCCAATTTCTATCTTTACGAAACCAGTGTTAGATAATATAACGTCAAGTGGTACAATAGTCAAGCCTTTACGGCCAACATTTTCGTCCAAGTTAGCGATTTCTTTCTTCTTCATAAGAAGCTTCTTATCTCTAAAAGGTTCGTGATTATAGTACTTACCGCCTTCTTTGTGTTCAGTTACATGCATTCCTTTGATGAAAAGTTCACCTTCGTGGACATAACAATAAGCCTCAGCTATTGATGTTTTTCCAGCCTTGATTGATTTAACTTCTGAACCTTGTAGTTGAATCCCTGCTGTATATTTTTCGAGAATTTCGTAATCGAAATATGCTCTTTTGTTTTTAGCTACGCTTTTCATTAGTATTTTATTCTAGTTATTATTCCTATATTAACAGCATCGATTACAATTTTCCAAGTGTCTCTACCTGCAATAACTGTAAGACTCTTTCTTTCCGTTGATGGTAAGATTGCAATGAAATCAAGCATATGACTGATTGTTACAGTAGTGACTACTTTACCTAACAACACTTGTAGAGTCTTTTGATGTGTTTTTGATAATCTCCATCAATAATTCTTCAATACGTTGTTCTTTCGCCATGCATTTCTTACATTCAATATAGTGATTCTGAGATTCATTGTTATAACCACTTCTAGTTATAAGGTATTCATGACCATCAGAACCCATAATGATTGCATTTTCATAACCATTAAACCTTGAATAACCAATAAGGTCAAAGTGTTTAGGGTAATCAGCATTTGTATTTCTGAGTTGATTGTATTCTTCTTTGCTGATAGTGACGCTGTTTGTTGTTCTATCATCTTCTTCTCTACAACCAATAAGGCTTAATAAAGCCACTGCGATTAATAGTTTTCTCATTTTATTGAATCTTTTTCTTTGGTAATTTGATAGATGATTTCTTTAAGCTTAGCTTCGCACTTTGGACACTCAGGAGAATGAACAAAAGTTTCTCTATCAAAACCTTTTTTATTCACAATAAATTCATGTCCATCAGTACCTAAGACAATACCACTCTTACCATTTTCAATCAAATCATCATAATCGATATATTCGAATGGCTTCGGGTATGAAACAGCTGTTCCATCTTTAAGACGATTGTATTCGTCAACAGTAATTACAAGGGTCTGTTCATTGTTAGGTACCTTTTTACAGCTAACAAGTGCTATTATGCTTAAAATTATAAGTGTTTTTTTCATGTTGTTCATTATTTAGATTACAAAGGTAATAAATTAAATTGATATTCCAAATGATTCTTCAATAATTAACGTTATTTCTTCAACATCGTATAATTCGTTAAAGAAATCAGTGAAAACATCGATATCAAGAGAGTAAATAACCTGTCTTGTTGATTCATCAGATAGACGATTACGAATTTTACCTATGCCTATATCACCGTCAATCCTTTTACCTATATCCATATTTATAATTTTTCTGCTCTTGGCACGTTGTCTTCAATAATGAGGTATTCCCCTGTAGTACCTAGGGTATCTATACCTATAAGGTTTTGTATCATAGTAAGCTCTAGTAGTGTAGTATGTCCTACTATATAGGTTACTTCAGGTAGGGGGTCTGCTAATAAGGACGGAATACGCACCCATATAGGTGATTGGTCCTTATCATCTCCACTATTACTGAAATTTGTACCCATATGGAACCTAAAAGCACTAGGATTCTCCAATAAAAGAGTATTTATTGAGTTCTCTAGGTCATTTATATCGATATTATAGTCGGTAGCCCAAGTTTTTGTAACACCAGCATGTGTAAAAACGTAATTACCATGTACAAAACACACTTGAACAAGTGAATATTCAACCGCAGGTTGTATTTCATCGTTAAAAAGGTTGAACATTGGCATTTGATACTGAGAATATTTCTCTTGCGCTTCTTTTAAGTAGTGAAAATCGTGGTTTCCTAGTAATAAAACTACTTTATCCATGTTATTTTTCTTGAATTCAAGGATATCTCTGAAGTTTTCAAGTTGTGTTTGTGGTGAAACACCTTCACGAGAGTCAAAATAGTCACCAATAAAGATGATTTTGTCGTAGTCTTGTTCTTTTTGAACAATATCTTTCCATAATACACGTCCATGTGTATCGCCTAGGGCTAAAATTTTCATTTTTTAAGTTAATTAATGCGCATTATAGTAGCATAGTGGGGATTCGAACCCCACGTGTTAGTCACCTTTTCCGTGTATGCTAACATTTCATATCATCTTTAGATGGATGAACACCCCAAAATGGATGGATAGTTGTTAAATAGTCCTCTAATAGACTGCGGTACATAGGATTTTATACCTACTAGTTTTGTCTGTCCTTGCTTATCGAATCACAGAGGACTTTTCGACCAGACGTATACTGGCCGTAAGTGCGCATACCACATCATTAACTTTCTATCTGAAAAGTAAATTTCTAATGGCGTGACTCCCACCGCCCCTGCCAGTTCCCAAACTGACTAAAATCGCATTACAAAGGTACTAAACCTTTTTCACATATACAAGTTATTCTCCGAAAAACTTTGTAAATTTTGGTTCTTGATGTACAATTGCTATATCACCCTTTTTAGGTTTAAGCTTAACCAATTTTATTTCTTCAGGCAAGAAGTCTCCAAATTCATGAATCATGTTTTTCTTAGCCATTAATGACGGTGAAGTAATCATCGTGCTTTCACCAATGAAACCTTGGGTTAAAACGTTCCAAGCGGTTCCTTTTGTGATTGATTTGTTAACCTTACTTGGTTGTTTCCAATCTGTAATTCCAGCCTTGGCGTTTTTAAACATATCAGCTAGTTGTGCTAGTGAAATCGTTTGTGCAATAATCTTTGCGTCTTTTCTATTCATAATTTTAAGTATTTAATCTTCAAAAAACTCCATCATATAAGCCTTGGTAGTGTTTAGTTTCTTTTTAACAAAGTTCCCATCAACACTTGATATGATTTCTAGGTTCTGCCAATCTTCATCAGCAAAGGTAGTTTCAAAACCATTCATATCTGATAAGATTTCAGGTATCAGTTCTTTCAGGTCCTCAAGACTCAATTCAACTGGTTTCCCACCAATACTCAAATGAGGACAAGTCTCTAATATACCAAATATAAAGATGCTTGTAGGACACTTGAAAAACTTGGTGTATAAATCACGTTCAAGCAAGAACAACAAATTCTCAGTTGGTGCCCAATAATTACCCATCATTAGTCTTATTATTACTTCTTTTTTAGTCTTCGCTTCCATCTTTTTTGGTTATTTCTACACCTATTGGTGCGTTCCACATTATGTTATGTCTGTTAAGAACACTTGCATTCACAATCATTACTCCTTCAGGTGTTACAGCGGTCCCATATCCCTCATGGATATGTCCGTGAACAACCAATTTAAGGTCCTTGAGCCTTGGCAAGTGTTCAAGTAGTCTATCACAACCCTTATTATAACCTTCATCAATCAAATCCAAATAACTCCAAATAGGGCCGTGTGTGACAAGAATATCAGTATTATCAGGTATCATGTCCCAATGTTCATTTATGTCCCAAGGAAGCTTGTTAAATGCGTAATTATGGAAATAAAGAGTTATTGGTGAACCCCAAATCTTAAACCCATTTATCTCACAACCTGAGTCGTTTAAATAGGTAATCTGAGGGTATTGTGCAAGCAGGGCTTCTATCGCATATTCAGGTGCTTCATCAAAATAGAAGTCGTGATTTCCAGCGATAAGAATCTTATGTTCAAATGGTAGCTTGCTAAACCATTCTAGGAATTCTATTGCTTCTAATTGAAACCCGCCAACAGTAAAGTCACCTGCATGTATTATCATATCAAAATTCCCATCGACATTATCTATATAAGCCGATGGGATTTGTTTATGTTTATTATGAGTGTCACTAATTGTTAATATTCTCATTATGAAAAATTGTCGCTACTTGTGTAGTCTTGAGTATCGTTATTATCTTGTGTTGGCTCATTCCAATCTCCACCTGAACCACCACCGCTGAAACCACCGCCACCAAATCCATCTTCGAATCCAGTTTCTTGGTTTTGTCCGTTTTCAAACTCAGTTGATGGGTCACTGAAAATATCATCAATAACCTCTTCAATGATAATTGCTTCAACAAAGTCAGTAAGGTCAATACCAAATTCATCCTGTGGTATCTCAACATATTCTTGACGTGAGATATTAGCATCTATGGGTCTTGGATGAGTTGGTTTTGTTGGTCGGGTAAATGGACTACCAATAGATTTCTCCTTCTTAGGTTTATTTATTTCTATTTTTGAATCTTTTGGGCCATATAATCTCTCAGTTCTTTCTCTCATCAATTCATCAAATGTTGGACTTGGCAACCCTTGAGCATGTGGATATAACTTACCGAATGAAGTATCAACCTTTGGAAACTTAGGTTCACGTTGGTCAAAGTATTCGTTAACGTATTTGTCACCTTCCAATTGGTCAGCAACATAGAGTCCGTTTTCGTCTTTCTTAGTAATCTTCTTGGCCTTTGGTGTAAACTCTTGAACACGTTTTAAATACTGACGCTTTGCAACGTCACCGTGCCATAAGTGATACAAGTCACCTTTAACATAGCTAATCTTACCATTGATAAGCAAATCAAAATCTTCACACCATTCGTTAACAGCATCAATATCTTCAGTAAAAGACTTCATAAGACAAGAGTGACCAATTTGACCTGCCGAAGCATGAGCAATGATATGGTCCGCTCCACCGATAAGTGCTTTATCATAAAGTGGCATGCTGTCAAGGATTTCACGTCTTGCACCCCAAGCGAAGCCAACGTGACCGTGCTTGTCGTAGTTTGTATCATCTGAGAAATCAGTTGTACGATGATTAGCACAGAAGCTTCTCCAAATGCTTTGGTGTCTGATTGCAGGGTTTGAAACAAACTTGCGTTCAAAGGCAACATCAAAACTAGGCTTAGTTTCTCCTTCTTCCAAGTGAATACAATACTCAAATGGTTGAATGATATTGTTGTATTTCAATTCTTCAACACCTTGGATAAGCCAATCATTATTGGTAAATAATACATCAGTATCTAACCAAAACACATACTTGAACTTCTTAGGTAGAGTTTTGATAATACCATTTAAAAGTGCTTCTTTGTGCCATAACAAATCCTTGGTATTAACCCTTGCAATCGACGGAGTAACAGGTAATTGTGGCATAGCGTCACCAATCACACATTCAACGATACGATGGTTCAAGTGCTTGATAGACTCATAAAACTTATTGAAAGCTTCAAGTCTGTAAGGATTGTTTTGTGGGTTGAAGTAACATGCGATAATAACTGCTTCTGAGTCAGTCTTGTATTTATCAGCGTAAAGAAAATAATTCTTTAGTTTATCTAGTAAATTCATTTTTATTGAATTAAAGAGTTAGTAACAGCAATAGCTTCTTGGATTTGTTGTTGTAGCAAATTAGTTGCAGTAGGAGCATGAATAACATCCATTCCAAAACCTACAGACTTCTTAGCCAAGTGTTGATTCTGTTCCATCCAAGATTGAACAAACCATAATTGACCACATCCACCACCAATATCATCTTGACCAGCTGGGTCAAACATTCTTGTTGAGAAACCTAAGTTGTTTAGATTATCCATAAAGGTACTTGCAAGCTCTCTTTGTCTTACGTTAGCGGCCGCAATGCTTTCCTCACGTTCACACACAACACTAATGGTTGCTTCGAAAACATCAGGGTTAAACAACTCACCAATTCTTTTAGCATCTTCTTCACTAGAATTATGCTCGTGAGCGCAATAGTTGAAGTAAGGCTTTCTTCCAGTTCTGATTAGGAATACCTCACCAACCTCAGAAATCTCTTTAAGAGTTAATTTTGCTTTAAAAGGAATAAGCTTGTCTCTGCTTTCATCAGTGCTTTCATGAACCGAGAATTGTAATCCAACAGTAGGGATTCTTTCACACATTTTCATGATTGGTTCATAATCAACACGTGGGCCGATTGAACTAATAAGCAACTTAGCATTAGGGTATTTCGCATAAAGAATATCAAATGCGATTTCAAGCTCCTTGAAGTTTAATAGGGGTTCACCCATTGACATAACCATGATTTGGAACTTTTCAATTTTTGAAGCATCAATACCTTGACTTTCAAGACAATAGTCTACTTGATAAACTATCTCATCTGCTTTTAGTGACCTTACGAAGTAATCACCTGCACCACAAAATCTACAACCTACAGGACAACCGCTTTGAGTTGAGCAACAGATAACTGTTCTTTCTTCGTAGGTAGGATATTTGTATAATACTGCTTCAGCTACAGCGTTGTCTTTTTCAAAAACAAGCTTCATAACATTCTCATCTGAACTTTGAATTGTTTTAACTTCTTTAAACATATTATTAAGTATTTAGATTACAAAGGTACACAATGTTTTTTTAATATCCAAACAAACCAGTATTAAAATTGTGTTTTATCTGTCTTTCAGAGGCTTCAATGATTGCTAGTTCGTACCATTGGTTGAATTTCATCATTACAAGTTTCTTTTGAAAATCAGTTTCATCTTTAAAATGAGCTTCGATTATTTCCTTGGTTACAGGTCCATGACCAACCCAAGTTATCTTCCAATTTCGCTCACCTAGTGTAACGACAAATTCTCGGAACAACGCAGTTATTTGTTGTCCGAGAATCTCATCTGAATACCATTCATTTATGTATGAGAAAGCATAGTCTCTATGTCTCTCTGTATCGAATTCTAACTTATTATCTACGATTGCAAGCATGCTGGCACTCTTTCCATGTGAGGAAAGAAATGTTTCCTTAAGCTCATTAAGCATTGGTATAAGCCATTTTTTTCTGTAGTACTTATCGAAAAAATTCATAATAAAACTATCATGATATTTAATAACACCATTTGGGTTTTTAAACCTAGTGATAATCTTATCAAGCATAGCTAGTCCACCATCAGTATTTTCAAGCGTATCAACGTAGTCTTCTAATTCCTTTACTAAAGCACTAGTTTTCTGTTCAAACCATGTATTGAAAACATACATAGTAGACTTGGTAAACAACTTTTCATAGTATTGTTGGAACGTAGCAAAGGTATATGTTTTATTTAGTTCTAGTTGAGGTATCGCTTCAGTCACATAATAGTGGTATTCGCTTGTACTAACAATAAAGTTTCTTTCTAAGTAATCTAGTATAAATGTATCTTCAGTAATCATAAGTAAATTTTTACCTAATATACTCTATTTCTACAAATTAATCAATGATAGATTGATATTTTTTTTCTCTATATCAACACTAGATACAATTACATGTACTACATCACCTAGTCTAAGCTTTTTACCAGTGTTATATCCTTTAACAGTATAATTATTCATGTCTACTGTATAAGCATCACCTTCAATATTAGATAATTTGATAAGTCCTTCGCATTTATTCTCTAAAATCTCTACAAAAATACCATATTCTGTTACAGAACTGATAATTCCTTGGAAAACCTTACCAATATTCTCACTCATATAGATACATTGCATGTATTTTATTGAATCACGCTCCGCTTTTTGTGCTTTTTTCTCTCTTTCAGATAAATGTAAGCATCTTCCTTCTAGCTTTTCTATCTTAGGAACAGTTTTAGATACTCTTTCAGTGTCTAAATACATTCCAAGTAGTCTATGAATGATTACATCAGGATATCTTCTAATAGGAGAAGTGAAATGTGAGTAATCTTTGAACCCAAGACCGTAGTGACCAATGTTTTTTGTGCTATATGTAGCTTTTTGCATTGTTCTTACTACTAGATTATCAATCATATCAGCTTCGGCAGTACCTCTAACGTCTTTTAGCAACTGATTAAGGGACTTAGTAGTCTCTTCAGGGCTAGAATTCTTCACTTCATACCCAAATTGCTTAACAAACTCCTTAAGAGCTTCTACTTTAGCTTCGTTAGGTTTATCGTGAGACCTGTTTACGTTAGGTAATTCCTTTTTATTGATGAATTGTGCAACATGCTTGTTAGCTAGAAGCATAAATTCTTCAATAAGCTTGTTAGAATCCTTAGCAGTCTTAAACTTGATACCTATAGGTTTATTGTTTTCATCTAGGTCAAACTTAACCTCTTGTTTATCAAATGATAAGGCACCATGTTTAAGACGAGCTTTACGCATCTTCTGAGCAATCTTGTTCAAGTCACGAATTGCTTGGAAACATTTGTTAACATTAGCAATTTCTTCGTGGTGTGGTCCTATTGAAGGACCATTACCTCTTGGTTTGTAAATAAGAGTTGTTGAACCTTTTTCAGCTTCAATGATTTCTTGAGCTTGCTCATAAGAGAATCTATGATTAGAGTTGATTACTGTTTTACCAAACCACTCTTCAAGAACACTTCCGTTATGGTCCAACTTGAATACAGCTGAGAAACATAACTTATCTTCATGTGGTCTTAACGAACATAATCCGTTTGATAAGTTCTCAGGAAGCATTGGCACACATCTATCAACAAGATAAACACTTGTTCCTCTTGCATAGGCTTCTTTATCTAATTCAGTATCAGGTCTTAAGTAGTGAGATACATCGGCAATGTGAACACCAAGGAACAATTCACCGTTAACCCATTCAACACTTAAAGCATCATCGAAATCCTTAGCATCAGCAGGGTCGATAGTGAATGTAATAACATCACGCATATCTCTACGCTTGTCAATTTCTGCTTGTGGGATTTCAATAGGGATTGCTCTAGCTTCGGCAAGTACATCTTCTTCGAAGTCATATGGTAAACCATATTCTTCAAGGATAGCGTGAATTTCAGTTTCGTGTTCACCAGCGTTCCCAAGAATACGGATAATTTCACCGTTAGGGTTCTTGGCATCGTCTTTCCATTCAGTAAGTCTAACAATTACTTTTTGTCCATCAGTTGCTCCAAGCAATTTATCTTTTGGAATAAAGAAGTCATTGATGAGTTTTCTACTATCAGGAATGAAGAAAGCATGTTTAGCGTTTATTTGGATTACTCCAACGAACTCAGTTCTAAAACGTTCAACTATTTCTATTACTTCACCTTCAAGTTTACGACTATTGTCTTTACCTTCAATTATTCTTATTTTTACAGTATCTAAGTGTAACGCTTTGTTAGTGTTAGACTTGTGTAGATAAATGTCTTTTGGTAAATCGGGGCTTACCAAGTACGCAGAACCACTAGCATTAACGCTAATTCTTCCTTGTAGGATATCATTAATTTCAATCATATATTTCTTTTTTCTTTATAACAAACCTGTTATAAAATCTAATCTTATTTTTAGTATATCTTTAAGCCTTTTGGCTTGACCAACATGGACTGTCTTGTTCTGAACTGTTACGGTATACCTAAATACTTTCTCGCTTTTAGTCAGAGTGATTCCTTTTGGTAAAAGATAGTTTCTTGTTGAATAATACTCAAATACAGCATCATCAACAACCTTTTGAGCTTCTAACTTATTATCAAAAAAAACCTAAATGCATAGATTTCTTTAATGATGAATCGTAGAATACTCCTTGCCACTTTCCAGTTTTGCTTACGTGCGGTGTTGAACCACAGCTAATTCCTTTATTTCTCATTATCTTAAAACAGCATTTAAAATTACACACCAAAGTATTATAGCGGTACAGTTTAGTACAACTCGATACTTCTCTACAATATCTTTACAATACTTACTCATTTCAGGTGTGTAATAACTCTCACCCTTGTCGGCCATTATTTCTAATTCTGTTCTTGATGTATTCTTCAGAATTTTGTAAATACAATACAATGGTATCATAATTACAATTGGTAAAACTGGCAATTTAACTATGCCTTTTATAATCTTAAAGAACGTTAGTTGGTTTTTCATTTAATAAACTGTTCAATTAATAATCTGTATTTTGTTTCGTCGTTTTGAATCTTGCCGTAATACGTATTTGCCGCAACTTGATACTTCTCTTGATTTTCAACCAAGTTTAATTGTTGAGTATGTTTCCATAAATAAATATCTCTATTCAATCTATAGAACATTTGACAAGCATATCTATCTGCAATGATTTCTTCTTCATAAATTCCATTTAGGAACGTTTCGTAGTCAGCAACGCTTAATTTTTCAATCAACCAATTACCACCGTATCTCGCAATTCTCTTATAATGAGCTATTTCGTGAAGGATAATAAAAAATGTAAGCCTATCACCAAAATAACGCATCATACTCAAATCTAAATAAATTCCATCAAGTGTTGTAAGACCCAAAGCATTGTTTAACCCTCTGTCATAAAAGGTTATACCTGAGTCTTCCATAAATGTTAACAAATCGTTAAATTTATAATTACCATCTAATTTAGATAGTGTTTCTCTTATTGAATTATCAATCATTTTCTTTATTTTAAATTATAATATTCTAACCAAAGGAATAGCGACGAACATACTAGTTTGTTCTATCCACTCTAAGATACCAAAGCAAGGCATTTCAATTCTTTCACTTAAAAGTAAATCATGGATGCTTGTTTTAGCCTTGTAAGCCTTTTCATATACATTAAGTCCTAGTTTCATATAAATCTAATTCGATTTATTTCAAATACTCGTGTTATCCTAGGACCCCAAACTTCTGATGAAGCTTCCTTAAACATTTGAGACTCTATCTCATAACCCATACATCTTTTTGAAACGTTTGAATCAATCATTTTACCTATTTTCATAATATAGTAATTGGGTTAATTTTTATTACATCTATTAGGCTTTTTCGTTTTCTAACCCAAATAGAAACACTTACTCTATCAAGGATTTGATGATTCAAATCATCACCAATCTCTCTTGTCTCAATAAAGGAGATTATTATTCTACCTAGTCTCATTTCTTAGGAGCTTCTACTTCAACAACATAACCGAAGATGGTTCTAGTCCATCCATTTTCATGTCCTTTGTTATTAGCAATCAGATAACCCTTTTGTTCATCAACCTTGATAATTTTATGAGCATCGATATATCGGCCTTTAACCTTACAAAATACAATGTCATTGACTTCGTATTTGTCTTTAGAATTAAATGTAAGCAGGGACCCACTTTTTATTATGGGTGTCATGGAATTTCCAAAGGCTTTCATCTTCCCATGTTTCACTTCACTTAACTCTCCTTTTAGTCTTTCATATTTATCCATATACAAAGGTACAACTTATTTAGGTTCTGTGCAAATAAAAAAGCCACTAAAACAGTGGCTTTCGTATTATTTATGTCTATCTGCTGGAATATGAGTTATTTGGAAACTCTTAATATTTCCTTGTCTGATTTGTTCATCACCCCATTTTTGAAAAATGGCGATATGCGCTTCTCTATCATCCCACATTGCGATTTCTTCAACATGAAGGTACTTTTCAAGAAGTTGTTCCATTGTTTTAATCTTAGCAACTTCAGTAGCTCCACCACGGTTGTAGTGATATTCATGAAATTCTAGACTATGTGAATCAAGAATCTTGACAACTGAATCCCTTAGCTTGGTCATACGACCAGTAAGCATAATTAGAGCAGTAGAGTCTTCTAACTTCTCCTTTTGGTAATCTTCAATTACTTGTGGAACAATTGGCATATCAAAGATATCCATATCAAGGCTTAATTCTCTACCCCACCATCCCTCATGAGGCCAGGCTTTTCCCGTCTTATCTTGATACGTAAGTCTCCCAATATCAGGTAGTGGAGTGTCAACAAGTGTTCCGTCAAAATCGAAAATAGCAAGTTTTTTTATTTTTTTCATTATATTAGTATTACGATACTGGCGACTGTTAATAATACTGTTGCAATAAGTATTAGGATAAATGTACCAATATCAAGGTTTATATGTGTTCTCTTTTCAGGCTTATGTAATAAGGCTCCATAGATTCGTTTTGTTGCACTTCCAATAAGATTGTTAGTGATAGGTCCATGAGCGTTGATTGTTTGTTTTAAAGCACCGCTTATTCTTTTTGTTTCGAGTAACTTATCTTTCTTTAATTTTTCGATTGTATCTAAGTTATTCTTTTCGTAGTCATTGATAGTCTTGATTACTCCATCTAAATTATCTTGATTTACTGTTTTATTTAAGAGAAGTCCCTTAAGCGTTTGCTTTAGTTTCTCTTCTCTTGTTTTATACGTTCTAAATTTCATTTGCAAAGGTATTAATAATATTTGGATTTGCCAAATATCTTTTAATAAATATGTTGTAATCCCTCAAGTATCTTTTTATATTTGATATAAAGAGTATCTTTAGGTTCAATGGTCTCAATATGGTAAAGAATATCACTAGGTGCAGACATTGGTTGTACAGGAACAAGGTCTGAAGCTATGGTTGTAGCATGAACTCTATGAACCACTGGGAATTCTACATTATGAAAAACTTCCCAATTATTTTTCCAATAGAAATCTAAGTCAATATCATTTTTTATCTTACAGCTCCATAAATGTATGAAAAGTAAGACCTCTTCTACTTGTAAGCCAAAAATGGCGATAATCTCTGCTACGAGTTTATCCCCATCTATTGGTGTTTTGTGTGTATTTTTGTCGTCTAAACGATATATTCCATCGTTTCCAACCTGACTGGTTTCAACGTTAAAATTCTCTGTTAAATAGTTGTATATGTAATCTTCCATACACAAGTATAAACATAATTTTTATTTATGTCAACCTTATTTGCTAGGTTTTGGCTTAATCATAGCAAACATTTTCTTTCCTTCTAACTTAGGCATTGCCTCGGCTGTTCCAAATTCTTCAACTGCAACCATTAGCTTTAGGATTTGTTCTTGTCCTATGTTGATGTGTTGCATTTGACGACCTCTGAATTGAAGACTTATCTTTACCTTATGACCCTTTTTCAAGAAATCAATCATGTGTTTGATACGGTACTCCAAGTCATTTTCAGACGTATTAGGACCCAATTTGATTTCTTTCACATCAAGACCCTTATTCTTAGGTTTCTTGCTTTGCTCATAGATGAACTTCTCATAGTTCATAATCTTACAAACTGGTGGAACTGCGTTCTCATTGATAAGAACAAGGTCCATTTCCTTTGATGAAGCTTCTTTTAAAGCTACTGCCAGTGCTACTACACCCAAGTCAGTTACACGAACTTCTTTAGCTGTAATCTCAGTGTTTAATTTGTGTTGTCTTTTACTTTTTGCCATTTAATTTTTCACGAATTGCTTCTATTACTTCTTCTAGTGTTTCAACAACTGGATATCCATAAAAATGTCCAGTAACATCAACATTTCCTTTTCTAAAAAACCCATCAGGACAACAAACAATCATCTTTCCGCTTCTAGCGTGAAGTCCAATCTCTAAAAGAGTAATTGGTGAGATAGTGTTTGGGTCAATAACCATAACAATAAAGTCAGATTCTTCTAATCTTTTTAATTCCCAAGTAACTTGTTCATTAAAGTTAGGGTCAGTTATGGTTTGGGTCCATTCAGAGTTCCAATCATCTCTACGAGGATTTAAAAACACAATGTTTTCATCCTTAAGAGTTTCAATAACCTCTTTTTGCCATTCTATAGCTTTACCCATTTCAATAGAACCACCTAAGAACACATATAGGCCATGTGTCAATGGAACTTGATTTGGAGCTTGTATTTCTATTGCTTTATTCATTTCTTTAAATTAGAAACGGTGTGTAGTTTTACCCACACACCATTTAGTTTTATCCTTTTGTAAGGGTACCTGCACTTGAATCAAATGAGATTACTCCGTTGCTTGCTACTTTAACCGCACTTTCAGCTTGTAATTGATAAGAAGCTTCAGACACTGGTTGTGGAGAAGAATCTACTTCGTCACCATCTTCGTTGTAGTATGCATCGTTATCAGACTCAAGCTTCTCTAAAAGAGACTTACCTAAGCTAGATTGTTTAGGTTTTGGTGTATCACCCAAAAGTGAAACTCCGTAACCGTCATACGCAAACGTTGAGTTTGTAATATCGGCATCTACCATTTTAAGGATGATTGGTTTATCAAACCCTAATTTTTTACCTTTAGATGTTTCAAAAGGAGAAACTTCAACAGTTGTCCAATTGATTACTCTTGAGATAGTACCAATGTTTTGGTTGTCAATCTCGAAACGGTGTCCAACGTGTCTGTCGCCAAATGTTGGTCTTGGGTAGATTGCGGCACTTGTAGCCAATTCAACCATGTCGTTATTCTCATCTCTAATCATAACGTTGTATCTACCGCTAAGTTTCTTAACGTTAAAGATATCTTCGAATGCAGATGGTCCTTCTTCGTGGATGTTAACCTCACTAATAACCGCTTTAACGATATCTACAGTGATTGTTTCCAATGCTGAGATAAATGTTAACAACTCACCTTTGAATTGTTTGTGAATCAAGCAATCGTCGATGATTTCTTCTACGATTTCAGGTTTCAAGTCGTCGAACTTTTTCAAGTAACGAACACGTCCTGGTCTTTGGATAAGGTTTCTATCAACATACAACTCGTTTGTAGTTAATAAGAATACTCTACGGTGTTGAGAGTTAGACGCACCATCCATGATAGTAAGCATTCCAGCCGCTTCACCAAATACCTTCTCGTACTCATCAATGAAGATAGTAATGTCTTGTGTGATTGAGTTCAAGAAGAACTGAACACCATCGTACTTAGTGTCTACAAGGATAATTGGTTGCTCCAATTTATTAGCGATAATCTTAGAACTTACTGTTTTACCAGTACCTTTCAAACCGTTCAATAAGATACCTAAGTTTCCTTTTGTCGTTCTGTAAGTTTTAATCGCTCTTTCTACCAATTTCGTTTCAAGACCATAGATTTTGTAGTCGAAAGTGAATCCATCACTAGATTTTGAAAGGAAAAATCTTCCGTGTTGGTCTACACCAATTGTGTAGATTGCATTTTCCAACAAAGGAAATTCTCTTGATGGATGTGATAGGTATAATCTACCGCCTTCGTCATTCCATACTTTTTTTACGTCTGCCATTTATTTGTTTTTATTTATTAATTCTATTTTTTGCGCTCTTGTGAGCCTTTTTATTCTATATTCTTCTTTGCTCGCTTCACTTCTTGTTAAAAATACTGTTGTATAAACAATCTTAAGTGGTCTTCGAGTTCTTGTGTATTTCGCACCTTTGTTTTTAGATTCATTATGTTCAATAAATCTTCTTTGAATGTTGTTTGTTATTCCAGTATAATACGTTCCGTCAGAACACTGTAACATATAAACAAACCAAGGTGGAATTACTTTAGTTATGTCCGTCATTTAATTGCAATTTTAATGCTACCCATATTAGGTTCAAATGGAAGAATGGTAAATCCATATTCCTCGATACACTCATTGGTAATCTTCTTCATTGAAGTTGAATTGCCTGTTATGATTGTAACTTCTACAGTATCAGACTGCATTGCTGTGAACATAAAGGTATCAAATACGCCTCTAACGTCTTGGTGTTTGGTCCCGTGTAAATCTAGTGTCATTTATTTAATATTTCGTTAATTGAATCAATACAAGCTACTTGTGTATCATGCAAGAATTTACGAGACTCTTCTAAATCAACCCATCTAAAACCATCCATTTCAGGAAAACCGCCACGGTCTTCAGGAACATTTGAATTACATTTTATTTCCACTTCATCCCAATTAATCTTAGATGAAGACTTCTCAATAAATAAGTAAGGATGTATTACCTTCTTATTATGTTTATAGTTCACTGATTTTAAAGGAAATACGTGAAAATCATTACTTCCACTCAATTGAATGTTTGTTTCTTCAAACGTTTCACGTATCGCACCTTCTAAAAATGTCTCTCCTTTTTCTACCTTTCCTTTCGGGATGCTGAAAAAGTCCTTGTCATGATGTGTTGGGTGACATATTAGTAATTTCTTATCTTTTCTTACGATAAAAACACCCGATGCAACTACCTTTGCCATTTTACAATAGTGTTGCGCCCATTCTAGGTTCTAAGTGTAATTCAGTGGTCTTAGGAAGCATAATCATAGCTTCACTTACAAAACCTGAAATTGTAGCTGGTTCAAGATTTACAATGAATGGAAACATTACTGCAAGTAATTCATCTTCATCGTATTGTCCACCAATATTGGTAACAACTGTCTTTTCATCGGCTTCATCTTCACCAAAGATAACACTTAATTTTAACATTTTCTTATTGATTCGTTCTACTGCCACAATTTGGCCGTAACGAATATCTAATTTCTTTTCGATTTCCAAAAATTCAGGAAACCCTATTTTGTCTTTTGTTGTCATTGTTTTTGTTTTTTACCACCAAAGCCCTTTGAAATTTGTTTTTATACTTTCAAATGAACGAGCTAGTGGCATATTGTATAATCTCCGACCGATATCTCTTCTTACTTGATAGTGAATTCGCCAATCAAACCATTCATAATCACTATTTAAATCTTTTCTAAATTCCTTGAATAGTGTATTGGTTGTTATGTAATCTTCACAGAATAGTCTTTTACCTAATTTCATTTCTCATCGAATCTTCAATATTGAAGCTTATAGTTAACGGAATTATATCTAAATAAAACCTTTGGAATAATCCATATTCACAGCAAACATCATAATAATCATCTACAGCTTGATTCAATTTACTAATCATAATACTAAAATTAGTGTTATGTCTTTCTTTAATCGTATAGTTATCTAACGTTTGATGTAGTCCTAGTTTCATATTAATCCTTGTTCTTCTAGCATGGCTTCAACCTTCTCCCAATCAACAAATTTTCTTGGTGATATCTCAGGGTCATACTTCAACGGACAACCTATTGCTGAATCATCAATCATAAGTGGTGCGTAGCTTTTAGGACTTGAAGTCCAATGCTTTTGGGTCGGATTTGACTGTATTCCATATAAGGGAATTTCATGTATTCCAAACCATTCGATAGCATCAATAAGGCTATTATTTTTTTCGCTTCTCATTGTAAATAAGATAAGCTTATGTCCTTTGTCTACCAGTCTCTTTAAGACCTTAACTGAACCGATATCGGCTCCAACTCTCGGATAATCATGTGTGACACATGTCCCATCAAAATCGATGTTAATCTCTATTTTATTACTCATAGACAAAGGTACTAACTTATTTCTTTGCTTGCAAGTCTTTTTTACATTAAATCGTAAGGAATTGTAAAAGTTTCTAATTTACCCTTCTTATTCTTACGAACCCCTAGTAATTCTACATAATCGTCGGACCAACCATAGGCTAATTCGACTTCCTTGTCTTCTAAATGAGGAATAGATGCATCGTGAAGTTCCCAAATTTCATCTAAAACTTCTTTATCCATTTCCTTGAGGTTTATGGTATAAACCTCAGTATTGAATCCACATTTATGACCTCTCATTTCATATTTGTCATAGGTTCCCCAATAACCAATATAGAAAGTTTCAATATCAAAATTATCAAATAGTGGTTTGATAGTGTCAAGAACAGTTGAATCAATATCTTTGCTTGAAAACCTTTCCAAGTATTCCATAATCTTGTATTTATCCTTGTTCTCCATGATAACCTTACCATGTTGTATAAGAGTAAATTGATTATTATACTCAAGGGTCTTCTGCTTAGCTTTTTCAGCTTTTTTCTCAGCGTTTATAGCTTCAACCAAAGCAGTATCATCAGCATATTTCTCATAACCATAAGCCTTAATTACTGATTTTGCGGCCTTTATAACACATCCCTTTGGAATATCAAAATAATCTTGGATAGTATAATGAGCATTGGTTCTCAACTGAATTGTATGAACACCTAACTTATTTAATAAATCCTTCTTGAAACATTTTCCGTATGGATAAATTACTTCTTGTATTGTTTTAGGTTCAGGCTTATAAATACCATCTTTAATCTCAGATTTGATAAAGAACTCAGTATCAATAGCTTTAGCTGTATACTTGGTTAAGTGTTTATAATCTCTATCAAATTCATATGAATACCAAGGCTGAAAGTCAATGTTTTGATTTTCAAGAACTACTTCATCTAAATTGATTGCATTGATGATTTCTCTAATACCTACAGCTTCACTGAATCTAAGATATGATGTATCTTCATCTAAAATATACGGTGTTTCAGGTGTAAAGGTTAACCAATCACCCCAATTTGTTTGTTCAGGAACAACATATTTAACACTATAACTCATAGAATCTGAATAGCTTCCAATTCGTGAATAAATCCCATGATAAACAAGTATTACATTACATTGAATATTCCAATTGTAGTGTTCACGTTTATAACCGATATTGTTAACCTTGTTATTTTTGTTGTTTTCATCAGCAACGAACTCTGATTTATTCTGAAAAATCAATTCAAACTCATCTAACTTGATTCTCTTATTATAAAGAGCTGGTGGAACGTGTTTAAACGTTGATTCCATACCGTTTACTGTACGATAAGCTTTCATTTCTTCAAAGGTCATTGGTTGTAACTTATCCCAACTAGAATAGTCCTTTTTGATATAGCCACGATTACCCATATGGTCTTTAGCAATGCTTTTCTTTTTAGGGTTATCGACGTATTGCTGTAATAATTTTTTTAATTCACTCATAATCTTAGTAAACCCATCCTTCAGGTATTTTAATTGCTTGTCTTCTTTGATGATTAAACTCTGCAAGTGCGTAGTCAATCTTGTCGTCAGTCTTAAGCATATGGAAGAAATCTGTTAGCATCCATATAGTTAACTCAAGACCGTCCATATTAGGTGAATACCTAATATTTGGTGCATTCTCAGGAACCCAATTGGCTTTCTTCATTACTTCCCAATTGTGGTCAATGTTCTGTCTATCCTTTTCAAGCATAGGAACATAGTCGTCGGCAAAGGCCATTGAAGCTTCATCATCACGCATCCATTTTGGTCTACGTTGCTTATGAAGAACATCATCAAGACGCATTCCAATTTCAACTGGTGTCTTGCCTTTGAAAACTCCGAACATCATCTTAAGAGCGTTACGTTTTTCTAAGTAGTCTCTTAGTTCAGGGTACGTGTCCCATAAGTGCTTAGCGAATACAAACTCAGTCATTGTAAGAACACTGATTTCACCGCACATTTGCGCTCTCTTAGAGATATAAAACTCATCTTCACTAAAGTCCTTGGTGATTGGTATTCCCCAAAGTTGGTGGAAACAATCGTGAACCTTAAACATACAAGTCTTAAGTGCTGTTTCTAGGTCCGTTTTACCAATTTTTTTGGTGTTTGGAATGTCGGACCAACCTATAAGCCATTTGCAGTCTCCGTGGTGGAACTTGGCTCCGCTTTCAATAATCCTAGCAATGATAGGGTACCACTGAGTAGGAAAGAGTAATTTTAAAAATGTTTCAATATCTGTAGCTTCACTAGCTAAGATAATTGGATGTTTTTCAGTCATAGTAATTTATTTACTTAGTAAGTATTCTTTAACAGTTTTCCAATCAGGGAACTGACGTGTTCCAAATTGTATCAATTCACCTTCGAACTCCAATTGACCGTTACCAGTGGTATCATCAATCAAATAGTCTCCTTTAATCATGCTTTTATCACATGCCATGATAAGGTTTTCACAGAATTCTAATCCGAAATAATTCTCAACCCAAATTCTTTTCTCAGTATAACATAATGGATTTTTAACTGATGGTCTTGTAAGAATATACACATCAAAGTGTTCCATTAATTCCTTTACTGTTTCCACACCGTCCTTTATTGGTTCTAGTGTAGAGAAGAACCCCCATTTTGATTGAGGAAATTTATTTGTTGATGATTGATTGTTTCTGAATGCACCATGAAAGTTACATAAAACACCATCCATATCAACGTGTAATTTCTTTTTCATATTTCTAATTTCTTTGGTCGGATTGGAGTATTTTCATCCAAGTCCTTTGCTCTTCTAAATGTAAGAGTTATTGTATACTTGCTTATAACATCTAAGTTAGGTAAAACAAGCTTTGGGTAATCAATTGGTTTCTTGCTTAATGAAGGAGTTGAATGAGTCAGCTCAAATCTACCCTTTCCTTCCATTCCGAACGTATAAATCGTACCGTTTTTAGTTAGAATTTCATTGGTTGGGTTTAGTCCTTTTAAATCACCACCTAAGTACGTTGTATCGTAGGTGTTAGCAAAGGTAATCTTACCTTCATTGTAATCCCAAATACCTAAGCTAGAGTCATTTCCAAGAGTATAAACGATAACTGGATAGTTTCTAGCACTCGCACTCTCTGTTGTATCTCTATGAGGATAAATGTATTGGTTATCTAAGTAAATGTTACCGATAACACTATCATAATCAGTCATATCAATACCTAAATGAGCTTCAATTTCTTTAATGATTGGTTCAAGGACTTCAAGTGATGGTAAATCATTGCCATTTTGGTCTACAGTATCATAACCGTAGTAATCTCCCCTTCCACTAAATGATTGAATCGGCATTGGATGAATAAGACCTGTTCTTCTTCCCCAGCGTAGACCAAAATGAAACATTTCATTGGCAAACTTACCTTTGTTTTCTTTGAATGTTTGTTTGCTTACTTGTTTTCTAATTAGAGTAGCAAACTCTTTTGTCTTTTCAGGTGTTGGATTGGTTTCTACCTTTACGACACCGTAATTAGGCGATACTATTTCCATTAAAATTCAAGATTTTCTTTTGCTAATACAACATTTGAATACTCTGATTGACCTGAAACTTCTTCACCAATCCAATCAGGCTTAACCCATTTGTTCATTTGGTCAACAGTTTTAAACTCAGCTTCAACAATGTGTAATCCATTTGGATAAATGTCTAGGTCATAGTGAACCTTGTTGATGTCAAATGATAGACGTTTCTTTTCAAGCTTCCATTCAGTTTTAGCATAGATAGCTTCACCGTCAGCGTATGGGATTTCGTACTCATATTCATCTGTAATTGCTTCATTGGTAAACTTGATACCTAAGATAGCCTTATCAGCTGTAAGTCTGATTCTTACGTTTTTATCCTTGTCCCCTGAAATGTAGCCTTGTCTAAGCTTTTGTTTGATATAGTCACCAAATACTGGACTTGTAGCTCCTTCTGCAAGTAAAAATTTACGTTCGATTTCTTGTGCCATTATTTTTTATTTTTAATATCTCCCGATATTGTTGATACTTTACCCGCTATATTACTACATTTTACGTCACCTGAGACAGATTGAACGTTTTGACCTACATCACCAGTAACACTTACGTCACCACTTACTGTAGTTAGGTTTGTAACATTTCCAGTTACTGACACCTTGTCGCAAACATCCACTTTTAAATTACCGATATTCCCTTCTACTTGAATTGATATGGTTTTTGAATCGGGTGTTACGTCTTTTCCGTCAATAATAATTTTGCTATTGACTATGCTAACATTATCACCATGAAATGTCACTCCGTTAATCTTGATAGTACTTTTCATAATATTTTTAAAAAAATTTTTCATAATGAGTTATTAGAGGATAAGCAAAGCGATTAAACTTGCTTATCCTTGTTAAAATTAAAAAGTGGTGAACTCTCCATCAATAAAATTGATATGTTGCGCTCTACCGTCATTATGTATGATTACGTGTGACTGTAACCATGAACTTGGACCGTTGTTGTAACCTACTCGTAAGTGAGTTGACGTTCCAACAGCAATAGCACCATCCTTTCTCCCAGGACTATGATAATGTCCAACAATAATCTTTGTATTCAATTTACGGAACTGTAGTAATGAACCACGGCTACCGTTTGTTCCAAAGTCTCCATGTTGGCCTAATTCCCAACCCTTAACCTTATAAGAAGCACTTCTTCCAAGTGTCTTATACTCAGGGAACTTCTCGTTAATAAGCTTAGGAATAACACCTAATACATTATTCATATCCGTACCATATTGCTCTAACAATATATCTGAATACTTCATGTATAACCTAGAGTTCTTATAGGTTGGTTGCTTTTTCCAATCTTCATTGATAAGCCAACGGTCTAAGAAATCATCGTGATTACTTCTAACGATTACAATGTTCTTGAACTTTTCAAAAGCTTCAAGTCCTTCCATCATTATGTTAACCTCTTTCGCCAAGTCGTTGGTTCCTGCCATCTCTTTACCATATTGGATAAAAGGATTTTTCATTTGGTGGTGACTAATTGAATCTCCATCAAATACATCGTGCAAGATAACATGCTCAGGTACAAGCTTATCCATAAATGTCATTGTAGCGTCTAGTACCTTTTGGTCGTGGTGGCCGTAGTGAACATCACCCAAAACAATAGCAGAAATAGACTCTAGCTTAGTAACCTTCCCGTCTTCAACTCTGTTATATAAATCACTAAATGAACCACTTCTATCATCGGCTGTTACTTGTCTTACAAAGAATGTTTCATCATCTTTGATTTCAACAATAGCAAATCCGAATGTGTGGTGAAAATCTCCAACCTTACCTGATTTTGAATCAGTATAATTCTTTTTTGTAATCGAACCAGTCGTAAGCATCATCTTAGGCTTGTTTCCATCCAATACAGGTATCATTTCCATCTGTACCTTCGGAGAACCAAAGATACATGAATTAACACCGCTAAGAGCTTGCATTCCAGTCATTGGATTAACAGCAGTTGGTTGAACCTTGATATCAGATAGGATTGAAACGAATTGGTGAATATCGTGCCTGTTGGCATCTAAATAGTCTTGTATTTCGTCAGCCCAAAATTCTTCTGATTCTTGGTTATTGGTCCAAACACTTGTTGGGTTCTTATATCTACCAGCAATAACGTGAATGTCGGCATCAATAAAATTAGCGTATTCCTTAATATTTTTAAGGAACTTCTTATGGACAGGTGTGTTATTCTGTGCCCATGTTATAATGAAACGTTTTTTTGTTTCATCATGCGTCTTAGTTTTAGCTTTTACGTATTGTTCAGGCTCAACTTCTGACTTTTCTTTGAAATTAAACTTCTCAGAACACCATTTACGGACTGTTCTTTCTGATTTTCCAAAGTGTGTTATTAACAGGTTCATTCTATCATCCCAAGACATATCTTTATTCAAGTATACCTCTCTAGCATAATCAATGTCTGCTTGTGTAACTTCTTTAAACTTCATATTGTATTATGTGTGTATTTTGTTATTCGTACAAAGGAACGAAATTAATCGTTTCAATGCAAAAATAATGGAATATATTTGCAAGACTTATATTAATGCTTGCAAATATTCCTTATCTTGAGTAAAAATAGGAGTCTCATAGTCGGGAATCCATTTACTTCTGTTGGCAGGTAATTCACTACCCTCAACGTCAATTGTATAATCGTATTTTTTAATAACGGTACCTCTTTTATACTTGGTCTTGTAATCGTTCCAATTAACACCAGCTTCTTGAAATAGCCTTTCTTGTTTCTCTTTACCGTTTACACCAGTCATATTGCCTTTTAAAAGGGCATGAGCGGCCATACTGATACTATTACGAGTACAGTCTTGCTGTCTCCAAGTAAAATAATTGTAAACCTCTGTTAAGTCAGGGATTACGAATACTCTTGCATCGAAAAATGCGTCTAACTCGTTGAAGTCTACTGTTTTAATCTTTTCGATTATTTCGTCTTCACGATACTTAAGAGTAGTAAGCATTTGTAGCATCTTTTTATTGAATACCGCAGTGGCTTTACCTGCGAAGATACTAGCAATCTTCTGAATCTTACCGTCATAAATCATTTCGGCATCGATATTATCAAGTGTTGTAAAAACAAGACTGATTTCATCAGATTGAGTGTAAGCAAATTTAGGGTTGAATGCTTTGCTCAGCTCAATTGCTGTTGCATCCATTACATTTGACAAGATATCATCAAATGGTTTCTCGAATTGTTTGGTGTATTTGCTAAATCCTACACCATCCAAGCGGACAATCATATATGACCTGTTCGGTACCTTGATACTGTAACAGCTTTCATATTCTTTCATTCTGTCGCTGAATGATTTCACTTTTCCCATTATATTTTTATTAATTGGTTTATTTCTTCAAAACATCTACCATCAGGCCAACGAACATCTACAGCATCATCTAAAGGAAACGGTGGTTCAACTACGATTCCTATTCCGATACCTCGACCCCAAGAGTCAAAATCATTCGGAATCCAGGTCTCCTCATTCTTAACTACCTCATCTCCAACGTTTAAATTGCTTCGCATAGTTTTTTCAATAATTCTAAACCTTCAAATAAGGCCATTTCAAGAACTTCTTCATATGTTCCCTTATAGTCTAGGCGATAGGTATTGGCTTTTTGTCTATTTTCTTTGATACACTTAAGATACTGTCCATCAAAGCAAATGATACTAATTTCTATCTTATGAACTTCACGAAGCCATCTTTTAAGAAATGCTTGTGTTGGACTTGAAAATTCACCATAAGGCAACCCCCAATTAGCCAACTCAGAATTTCTGTAGTGACGTGGAAATCCAGTAATTGCGTTGTAGAAACCACCATGATAAACGTTTCCAGTCTTAGGTTCTTCTTTATCACCAGCACCATAAGAATAATGGGTATCGCATAGTTGATTGAAGCCTAGTTCTTTTGATAAGACTGCCGTTTTGAATGATATTCTTTGCTCTAATATTTGAATTTCCTCGTTTTCTGTCATTTTATTTTACTTTATTTTTAGACAATACTCTGAATGTTTTGACATAGCTCGCTATATCTTTATAATTCAGCCTTAGTGTTGATATTCCATTATAGGTTGCAATTTCAGGTTCATCACCCGAACAATCACACTCACTATAAGGTGTTGTAAGATAGATTGTATCTTTCACGTTGTCAAGATAGTCTACTTCTATTTGCCAATTGATTTCAGTTGGACCTTTTATTGGTCGCTTTCTGTTATCACAACTCCATAATAGAATGATTAGTCCTAGAATGAATACTACAATAGCTACTTTTTTCATGAGTTTCTTACGAATAAAATGAATATTAACCAACCCCAACCGTCACATCCATTAAGTGCTAGTAAAAAGATACATAACACAATGAACAAGTCAACTTGGTTCTCTGATGGTTCTAAGTTAAACTTTTTGTTCTCCATCACATAATTTGTTTAAATCTTCAATAAACTTATCTTCCTTAATCTTGCTCATCTTCTCGTGAAGTTCAGAAAGCATTGACCATTCAACATCAGCATCGAATGAATAACCATCAATTCTAGCATATAAATGAGCATATTTTTCAACCCTAGCCTCAGTTTCAATTTTCGAACCTACTTGAATACCAAATACAGTACGAGGTTTGTAGATTCTACCAAACATTTTTGTTGTTGGATAAAACATGATGATATCATCAATCACATCTTTCTCGTAATTCTTATAAGTAATCATATCACCCGATATGGTTAACTCATCTATATGTGTGTTTAAAACACAAATAATCTTTTCTACTTTTTCTTTTTCTTTATCTTCCATTGTTGTTTATTAACAGTTTTGTCTCCACATTTCTTTCGTAATGGGTAATTCTAGGTCCTTTATAACCTTCCAACCATAATGTAAAGCGAATAATTCTCTCCTTTCCTTACTAGGTTGTCTTTGTTTTTGTTGTTCAAATAATCTAATATAAGAAAGCATATGACCCGCTTCATGTATAAGTGTATACATAACCTCTTCGGGTGAATCTTCATTTACATGAATGTCCTTCCTCATATAATTGATTTGACCGCTAATATCATCCGAAAGTGTAGTTGATGGGAATATTACCTTAAAATCATTATTTTCAATGTATAAGATAAGTCTTGCGATTATATTAATATAGTCCATTAGAATCTTTCTTTTCTTAGTCCTTCATAACTTGAATCACTATTGATTGCACAGATAGCAAATGCTATTTGTTGTTCAACGCTAATTACCTTAATCTTAGGACTTGGTTTAACATCTAATGAATCACTAACAACCAATTCAGTTAAAACACTAGCTTCGATTCTATCATAAGCTGGACCTGATAAAACACCATGACTAATCACGGCTCTTACACTCTTAGCACCTGCATTCATTAGGACCTCAGCCGCCTTACATAGTGTCCCTGCGGTATCAACCATATCATCAACAATAATAACGTTCTTACCAGTTACATCACCAATGATAATCATTTCGTCAATAACATTTGCCTCTTTACGGCTCTTGTCTAACATGACAATGTTAAGTGAAGTATTATGATATGTTTGTAATTGGTCTTTCATTCTCTTAACTCTCTTGGCAGAACCTGCATCAGGTCCACAAAGAACAGTATCTTCATCAGCAATCTTAGCAATGTAAGAATCAAAGACATTCTTTCCTTCTAAGTGAGTTACTGGAATATCAAAGTAACCTTGAATTTGGTCAGCATGTAAGTCATATGTAATGATACCTGTAGCACCAAGAACTTGAATCATTTTTGAAATAATTGTTGCTCCAATTGGTCCACGAGCTTGGTCTTTTTTATCTTGACGGGCATATGGGAAATAAGGTAGAATTACGATGATTTCCTTTGCGGCCGCTCTCTTAGCGGCATCTATCGCTAGAGTCATTTTCATAATCTCGTCTGAAGTATTCGGACTTGTAAGGATATAAACTCGCTTTCCACGAATAGAATTTTTATAATCCACACATAGTTCTCCATCAGAGAATTTTTGTGAATTAACGAAGTCTAAAAAGACATAATTGTTTGGGTCTCCAAAGTGTTTTGCAACGCTTTTGATAATATTTAAGGCCAATTCTGTACGGCCGTCAAGTGATACTAATACTGATTGTGACATTGTTTAGTTTTAAGGGTTAACGTAATTAATTGCAAAGTCTATAAGCTCTTGCATTTTTGTTGTAGCTTCTTCTTGAGTATCGAATCCCGCCCATATATCACTTGGCTCCATAGATATCATAAGCTTATGAATCTCACCATTTCTCATCAGGAAGATAAAACCCGCCCATTTAAGAGTTTCTTTATCTTGACCTTCCATTATCTTGATATCACCATTTGGATGGTTACTCGCTATTTCTAGGGCTGTTAGGTATGTCATGGTGCAATTCCTTCATCATATCCATACTCATACTCGTCATTTTCCTCATCGTACTCACCTTTCATAGCTAAAACCCAATCAAGATAAGCTTGAGATGGTGGTTCAACAGTAGTGAATCGTAATTCAGGTTCATGGTCGTCCCATTTGGCTTCAACCATAGTTAGTGGTGTGCCATGAAGAATTCTAGCTACTTGGTCAAGTACCCAATCTTTGTGATGTGCTCCATCAAACCCACCATACATTTGAATGTAATACAACGCCCAATCTTGTGGTGTGAAGTCTTTGAATTCAGTTTCTGAAATTTCTATTGGTGTTTCACCTAAGTAAGCCATAATGTCTTATTTTATTATTACCCTACAAAGGTACATAAAAAAAAATAACCTACCAAATAAATGATAGGTTATTTTAATTATTTTTCTTTTTTCCAATGTCTGTCGTGATACTTGGTCTTGTATTTCCCCAATTCGAAGCTTCCGTTGAATAAGATAATATCCAAGGCCGTAGGTAATTCAGCATATAACTTATCCCATTCTGCTTTCTGTTCCTCAGAATACTCAGGCAGTTCTTCAGTTTCAAATGGGTCAAATGCTGGTGGCATTCCATTAAGAATCAAGTCAATTGCCTCGTATATGTTATTTTCTCCGAACGGTACAGCATCTTCATCGTTTGAAATACCTTGAATCAAGTTATCTTTTACGCTCCATCTTAGATGCTTAAGTAACTTGATGTGTTCTTCTTTTAATTCTAGTCTTACTAATGACATTTTATTTGCTTTTTAATCTGTAACCACACCACCATAAATCAACTCGAATAAACCATTCTCCGTCATGTAAACCAAAACCGAATCTCGCTATTCTATTTTTTTTGTCGTGTAATAATTTTGTTATTTTCATCTTTATTCTTTTTTATAATCAGCTAGTCCTAAATGATAATATAGACTTTCTTCTAAATCACTTGCTTGCATTCTATCAGGTAGATAATCTCCTTCATATTTTATGAGTGTTTCCCAATCCATTTGCATTATCTCTAATGCATCATGTTCAGAAATCTCTATATCTTCCTCATAAACACCAATGATATTCAAATAGGTAGCATATTCATTAATAATGTATTCTCTAGCCATTATATCCGAAGAGTTCCAAAATTCTTTAGCTTGTAATCTTTCTTCTTCTGTTACTTCCATTATCTGTCGCTTATTTTACCTGCGTTAATCAACTCTTGTACATCAATGTGCATAGTGACTAGCGTCTTAAGTTCGGCTTCTGTTCGTCCACCTTCGTACTCGCCAATAGCGACTGCTCTGATGTTTACGAAGTGTTTGCCGTTATGTTTGTTTCCCTTTAATGTGAACGCTAAGGTAACCTTTTCACCAACTGAATACTTATCAAGAACTCCAACATTTTCGTTGATGAATTCCATCTTTATTTCTTCAGGGTAGTAATCAAGGGTCTTCAGAACAAATTCTCTTTTTTTGAATGTTCCGAAGTCTTGTATCTTACCAATTGATAGTAATACTCCGTCTCTAAAATAAACCATATTAATTTATTTGGTTATTATTCCTCTTCTTTCAGCATAGCCTCGTTCATCAAACGATTTGCTACTTCTCCAACTCCTTCTACCGCAGGTTTTTTTAAATACGTAACGTTCATGCTATATCTATCAAGTATCGTTGATGGACTTGGGTCGATATAGATAATTTCACAATCAGTTTTTGCATTCTGTAGCATATCGATTGTATATGTTATCTCAAGGCTTGTTCCAATGATAAGCAAGATATCAGCATTTCTAACTGCTTGATAAGCTCTATCTACCATATAAGGATATTCACCAAACCAAACAATGTCAGGTCTCATTTGTGCTTTGTTCTCTTCACAAAGGTCACCTAATTTGATATCTTCATATCCAATGTCAACTGAATCAGTTATATCGTAACCTGCCTTACCAGTTCTGTGTGAACTCTTCGCCTTGGTTAATTCACCATGCAAGTGAAGAATATTGTTTGAACCACCTCTTTCGTGTAAATCATCAACATTTTGTGTGATAACAGTTACATCAAAGTAGTTCTCTAGTTCAGCAATAAGCCTGTGGGCCTTGTTTGGATGAACTGTAGGTAATTGTCTTCTTCTCTCATTGTAGAAACCTAAGACCTTGCTTGGGTCCGCAAACCAACCAGTGATACTTGCTACATCAGCTATCTTATGGTTTTCCCATAATCCGTCTTTTGCATCTCTAAATGTATCAACCCCTGATTCCTTGCTAACACCAGCACCAGTAAATACTGCTATTTTTTTCTTTGTCATTATCTTAATAGTTTTAATATTGCTACTGCAAACCTGAACATGATGAAGAATCCACCAACGAATCCAAAATCGTACCAAGCACCGTTATTGTTTACTGCATAAATTGCAACATCATCCCAAATAAGACTACCAATAAATGATGGTAGAGTTATCATTCCGTGCCATGTTCCACCCCAAAATCCATAGATGTGTTCTGTGGAGCTTGTACATGTTACTTGAGCCGCATCGGCGCAACCTGTTAGCATCAAGGCAAACATTATACCAAATGCAACTAGTGTTAAAATTCTTTTCATTATAATAATTCTTTTAATTTTTGAAGCTTCTCATCAACCCTTCGATTGACTTCTGCTTCTATTATTCTATTTGTAGTTGCTGTTACTATTCGTTCAGCAAGTCTATCAAATTGTTTGTTGATTTCACTATTTAGGCTTGATTCTATGTCTTTGAGTTTTGTATCAAGTCTTTCTCTGAATTCATTTTTGATATTGTCAGATGCATTCTTAGAAAAATAATCCAAGTCATTTTCGATATATTCTAAAAGTAATGTTTTTATTTCAGTTTTGTGAACATAAACAACTTCATCTGATTCCATATCAATCTTGACCATATCTGCCAACTCGTGTCGGTGTTGTCTGAATCTATTATATTCGCCTATTCTAGGTAGCTGAGCCATATTTTTCAGTTAATAAATCATAAACCAACTCCCAATCACTCTCAGGGTCAAATCCAGCTTTGTCTTCAAACAAAACGTTCATATATGGTTTCTTATCGTAGTTTCCGTAACCTTTAAGGTCAGTTTCAACTTCAGGGTTTTCATTGATATAATTGAACTTAATATCAAATGAAGCGAAGAGCTTAATATACTCTTCTATTTCGTGCGGATGAGAACAAGTATAAAGAAATGTAACAACATCAGGTAACTTCGTAATAAGTTGAAGTGTTTCTTTGGCCCAAGGGTAAAAATCATCAGGCGTGTTGCCGTATGTATAGTTAGGTCTTAGGATTGTACCATGAATATCAAAGGCCCAATATGTTCGGTCCCAATTTCTTTTTATCTTATAGTCGAAATGATTTGTTAAAATCGATTTTATTATACTCATATTTGTTTTTTATTGGTTTTCATTATTAAATTAACAATTAACAATAATTCTTCTTTTGTTGTTACGAAGTTGTTAAACTTGATGAATTTATTTTTAAGTTTTTTGCTTCCTTGTTCAAATTCAATAGTCAACCAATTCTCAACCGACCAACTATCATTTCTAAAATGACAAACCATAGTTGTATAGTCATTTATTTCAATACTCCAAACGTTAGCAGATTTGCCACGTTCTTTGAAACCTAAATCAATGAAGTCTTGTCTACAATCTATTTGCATATCTTTCTTTTTAGAGTTATTATGCAAAGGTACTAAATTATTTTCGATTATCATAGATAAAAACAGGAATTTTTACATCTTTTAAATATTCTTTCATAAGTCTCAATGAAACATCAGGGTCAAGTCCACCATTGCTGGCTCCCAACAACGGAAATGAGATGCTTGTTATTCCCTTTTCCTCATAAGTCTCAACAAACCTCTTTAGGCCCAATTTCAAGTATTCAATTTCACTTGGATTTCTCCAATGGTCCTTGGTTGGGAAGTTTAAAACCCACTGAGCTTCAGCTTTATACAACCAAAGGCTACCAACCTTTATCAGCTTCTTATCACAAAGCTCTTTGTAACGGGCAAACATCTTAGGATATTTTTGTTTAAATATCAAAGCGATACCCTTTCCCATCACTCCTACGCAGTTAACAGTGTTAACCAGTGTCTGAGTATCAGAGTCAAAGATATCGCCTTTAATTACTTGCACCATCGAGTGTCTTAAATATTTCTTCCTTTATGACTTTAACCATAAGACTAGCATTTATTGATGCAACAACCTTACAGATTTGGTCAAATATTTCAAGTGCATTCATTTCATCAGGTAATTCATCACGATAAGGTTGTGGGAAGAACGTTAAGTCTTCTTTCTTAGCATTAATTCGTTTAAATGCATATTCCGTTATCTTGCTGAATTGTCTTTCAATTACACCATCGGCCATTTGTTTAGATAATGAGTAATAAAAACCCTTATAATCCTTATCAAATACTCGCTCTTGTTCATCAGAAAGTTCAATAAGTTTCTCAACATTTAATAACTCTTTAAGAGGTTTTCTTAAATGAGTCAAATAGATTGTATTTGGCTTTCCAGTTGTATAGAAGCTATCGCCTAACCTAATTGTCCATTGATTGATATCAACAAAACTAAACTTATAATGAGGTATTCTGTATGTAATTTCTGAAATCTTAAAACCACCTACAACAAACTTATCACCAACTTTCTTAGTTGAGACCTTCAAGCTAAATCTTAAGCGTTCATCAAGAACACCGCTAATTTCGCTTCCGCTGTAAGTATCTTGTCGAATCTTGAAGTCAACATTTTTCTGTAGCAATTCAAACATCTTATGTCTAATCCCTTCAGGACTATCGTTAGGTTTGATATTACTAACAATACTATTAAGTCTATCAACCAAGTCTTTACGACTTAGTGAGATAAATTCTTTACTAGTTAACATCAGGTACCCAATTTACAATCGTTACATACTCGCCACGCATTTCCTCTTCGATGATTTTAATAATCACGTCCCAATCTCCACCAGCAAGTCCAGCCCCAATCTTAGGTAGTCCAAAGGTTTTACCTGAAAACTTCTGTTTCATAAGCCTTAAACCTGAACGCAAAGCATCGTAGTCTAAGTCCATCTTACCGTGTTGACGACTAAACCCATATTGGCTGTAGATGTTAACAACAATCGGTTCGTTTTGCTCAACTGTATGAGTAATTGTTCCAAGCTTAGCTTCATCACCTTTAACTGTAGCACAGTCAACTGCGTAGGCTTCAGGGAACTTATGCTTAATTTGTGGTGCAATACCACTACCCATTGTACAAAAACAATTTGCGCCATGTGCTATTACATCAAATTCTGATGATTGTTTTACCAAGTCACCATCAATAAATTTAACCATTTTTTAATTTATTTAATATTTTTGTTATTTTATTTATAAACTCCGTTTCTGTTAAATCCATTTTCATTTTATTACAAACAGAACAACAAGGTTTACAATTATCTATATTATACCCAATAGAATTATCAACCCTATCAATACCAATAGTTTCAATTTCATCACCACAATAATCACATGATAATTGCCAAAAAGATAAAAACTCTTCGTCAGTTAATCCCCAAATAATATTTCTTTTTTTTGCGGCTCGTTTATATGATAATAAACGCCCTTTGAAGGTTTGTCTCCATAGAGCGTTTTCATTCAGTATTTTATCTTTATTATTTAGATAATAAACACGTTTTATATTCTTATAAGTCTCACCTTGACGATATTCTTTACGAATTTCTGAGTATTTTGACTCTCTAACTGAATTAGATTTCTTTTCGCATAATTTACAATGCGACCTACAACCATCTTTAGAATTTTTACGTTTAAAAAATTCATCTTTTGGTTTATCAAAACCACATTTAGTACATTTTTTAGTTTCCATATATCTTTTAATATAAATATCATGGATTCTAATAAAATCAATAATTTACACCATGGCTTTTTTAATACTGGCAGAAATAGTATCGGCCATTGTGTTATAAATCAACGGTTCATAAGTACCTTCTTCTTTTGCGACTGCTTTCCACATCACATCCAAATAACCAATACGATATGCATCGTCAGGTCTACCATAAACCATTTTTTGAGGCTCTTTGCCTTGCCAAAAACCAAATTCCATATTGGTTGTTAAAGCAATTAATTCTCTTGTTCTAGGAATCCAAAACAAGATAACATCAGCTTTTTTAAGACCATTGGACTCCCATAACGGAATCCATTCTTTACCTTTGTCAGATTCAGTCTTAGAAGTAAATTCAGGGATGATAAGACTTCCTTCGAAACCTTGTCGTTTAAATTCTTCAATAGCTTCAAAACGCCATGACGTTAAGTGCGGTTGATTTCCTCTAACAGTTGGTCCCGCTAGAAATATAGAAGGTCCTTGTATGTTTGAAACTTCATCAACTGATTCTTCGTAACGATATACTTTCATATTATTTGTTTTTAAGTCTTTCCGCTTGCATTTCAGCCATCGTTTTGAATAGTAAAACTAATTCTTCGTTGTTGATAAAGCAATTGAAAAGAAAGTGTCCTAAAGTCACAAAGTCTTCAGTACAGTCAGTATGGTGAATATAAAGCTCATCATTTTCATATTTGATGTGGATTTCTTCGCCATATTCGTTCTTTACTGTTCTCATTGTTAGTCCTTTAAGATGTTATTTTTTTGTCTTTTAGCAATTTCATCATAGAAACCTGAAACTGACTCATAAACCATGTTGAAGAATCTTCTGAATGGGTTATTCAATAGTGTTCCGATGATTGATAAAGGCCAATAAGAAATCCAAGATACAATAAGAGCTTTATGCTCAATACCCTTTGGAGTAATCTTTGTTACAACCTTCTCAAATGAATCTTTGTTTTCAATTGTAATGACCTTGTTATTACCATCTTTGAAATCGTAATTAATCTTTTCATTGAACTTCTTTTGGTTTTCTTCGAAGTCAAGTCTTCCAAATTCGCTCGTGAATTTGTCTCTCTTTTCTCTCAGTTTTCTAAAGACTGATTTTACCTTTTCGTTCCATCTTAAGAACGACCAACCTAAGCCTAATATAACATATCCTACGGCAAAGTAAACGGTATTTAAGACGTTTGCGCTGAGGAATGCTAGTATTTCTGCACTGTGTGCGTATAATACCAAGGCAATTGCTAATGAGAAGAAAGTACTCGCTACTCCCTCTCTTTCCATTTCTAAAGCGACGATTATGATTATCGCTGAAATGATACTGAACAACAAAATGAATGTTGCTGATGTTAAAAATGTTATCATAGTTTTTTATTTATATTTTAAAGGTTAACTCAAACTCATTATCAAGCCAAGAATCCATATCAAGCATTAGTCTTCTTTGAGTAGACATACGGTCTTTATTATTAACATATTCCATTACTCTATCTAATACCTCACGCCTAGGTGTGAAGTGACTTTTAAATAGAGAATCTTCGAAATAAAACCAATCAATATGTTTTCCTAGCTTCATATTTAAAAGTATGAGAATCCAATTCCGAAACTTGTTACTTCAGGATTGAATTTAAATGTTGGTGATAAGAATACTCGTCCTACATGGAAGAATTTCTTTACTCCTGCATCAATGTAAGTGTTACGGTAAGTGTCTAGTGTTTCATTGTTTAGAATGTCTCTGTGCTTATAGCTTGAAACACCACCTAATAGAAACCATCCTTTATATATTTCAACTCCAAAATTCAGCGATAAGGCTGTTATATCTTGTTTTGAAACGTATGTACCGTCAGTCTCTAATCCACCGATTGGTGTTGTGGTACACTGACAATCAGTTACAGGAGCCGTAGGTGTTTGACCTACTACGGTAGTTGTTACAGGCTTAGTTTGGTAACCTGAGAATTCAAATCCAATAAGGTACTTGTTCAAGTACTCACGTTGTTTTTTTGGATTGTTTTTGTCTACTTGATATAAGTGTGGTGTTGTATTAAGACCAATCATATATCCAAGGGTTGTATTATCAGCTCTAGGGTTTACGATTCCTGTATAAATTTCGAACTCAGGACCCTGTGCGAATGACGCAACTGAAAACAACACTGCGAAAAATAATAGTAATTTTTTCATTTGGTAGTTTTAAAAAAACCCTTACCTATTAAAGATAAGGGTTTTTGATTATTTCTTCTTTTTTACTTAGTTATTGCAATCATTACAATTAACTTCTTCCCAATCTTGGAAGCTTAAGCTTAAACCTTGGTTTGGATTTTTCAACACAATACCATCGTCTGTAATAGTGTAGTAACAAGAGATTGATTTAGAAGCTAAGATATCTTGAGTCAATGTGTAAGTTTTTACAATTGTACTTTGAGAATTAATCTTAGATACTTCAACCTTGTAAGTTACCTTGGCACCTGCAACAGATTTTAAATTGCTCCATTTGAATGTAACTAATTCGTCATTTTTAGTTGTAGCATCTAACGCTGAGTTAGAACCAGCAACTGGACTTGTGATAGTTACAGTAACCTTAGCTTGGTAACCTGCATTTTTAAGAGCTTGATTCAATTGAAACACTGATAAGATACGACCGTAAACTGTAGTCATTGGAATTGTAACCAAATTAACATTAGAATCAGTAACATTTGCATTTGGAACAAGACCTGTGTAGATTACATAAGGATTGTCTGCTTTAATGTTGTTTAATCCTGCTAAGAATTTAGCATCTAATGAATTTCCACTTGCAGTGTAATTTGTCAATTGATAAAATTGCGCTGAATTTGTTGTAGTTGAAGCTGTGAATGTATTGCTTCCTAATGCTACGTTGTCCAAGATGATATTTGTCGCACCATTTTGTTGGTCAAATGTATAGTTATCCGAAACTTCATAGTTTGCGTATACATTTGATTTAGCTTTTACAGAAAACCCATCAACCCAAGCAGGAATGCTTGCAGGTTTTTTAACTTGTTTTCCTGTTACTGAAGCTGTTTCAGTTGTCAAAGCTACACTTGCCGTTTTAACACTTGATGTGTTTTCATCATCCGTCGAACATGACGTGAATAACGCAGTGAATACTGCTAGTAAAAAGAGTATTTTCTTCATAATTTTAAGATTTGGGTTTTATGTCTCGCCCAAGAGTTTATATTTTTAATTACAGGTACAAAGGTACAAATAATTTTTTAATCTACCAAATTTTTTTCAAAAAAAGTTTCAATAGATATTGTAACTACATCAGTTTCAGGTAATTCAACAAGATAAATCTTGTTTTTAGCACAGGACCGCCAATAGTCAGCGATATAACCTTCAGCATCTCTCGTTGAGTATTTAAAACTGAAAACACTACCATGACTAAGAAGGTTGTTCCAACTAATTTGTTTACCTAGTTTCATATAAAATTTCATCAATTGAAAAATCAACTCCTGTTACAACATTCATGACCTCAGTTAATTCATTTAGATAGAGTTGTTCTAGTCTAGGGCATTGTATGAAATAAACCTTAAGGTCGTTATAATTCCTTAATACCCTAGTATTGAACAATGCTAGTCTAATCAAAACCTTGGTTGATTCACCGACTTTCATTATGCTACCAATTCGTAGTCTTTTACCCTTGCTCTCTCACGGATTTCTTCAAATCCATAGTCAACAAGGATTTCACCCATTCTGAAAACTGGAACCAATTCATCTTTAACGTGGTCATACTCAGCGTCTAATGACGTTACTGTTCTGTATGTTCTTCCATCGTCATTTAAGACCAATTTAAGTTCACCTTTTTTAGATTTTTTGAATGATTGACTGATGTTACCATCAGCATCCATTTCTGTTGGTGACTTGATAATATCAACCTTTTTACCGTCAACGATAGCAGAACAAGCCTTTGTAGCAAAGTTTTGTGTATCTCTATCGATATCAGCTTGAAGCAATTTACCACCCATACCTAACGCTAAGTTCTCAGGAGAAATCTTTTCGTCTTCAAGCATTTGGTAAATTTCAATGATTGAGTTTAAGTTAACACCATCACCTTGAATTACACGTACTTGTGGTGGCAATACCTTGTAACCTTTTTCATTTACTGTATAACCGAACTTGTCAAACAAGATACTAAAGATTTCCTTAAGTGTTCTGATTACGTGACCTGAATCAGGACGGATAACTAGTTGGTTTCCAGGTGTCGCAGGTCTGCTCAAGATTAAATCAATCAAGTCTTGACCCCAATACTGAGAACATGCTCTAAAGATATTGTATGAATCAGATACGCAAGCAACAAGTCCTGTAGGGAATGTTGTAAGTACTCTTCTCATCATATCAAGCTCTCCTTCTTCACCTTTAAGTGTCATAATAGAGTGTTCTGTAGCAGGAATACTTAAGCCGTAAACGGTATTGGTATTGTACATTTCTCTAATCAAGTCACTAGCAACAACGGTATCAGAACCTCTAAAGTTAACCAAGTGAGCAGAACCACCAACACTGGCAGACTGAACGCTTGACGTTCCACGGAATCCGAAGTCGTTTAATACGAATTGAACAAGGAAATCAATAGTTGCTTCATCATAAGATGTGCATTTATTGAACGCTTTCAATACGATTTTTTTCACTTCTCTTGAAAGTGTAGCAACCGTAATTGGGTACCAAACTTGAAGCAAAAGGCTTTCTAAGAAATTGGTTAACCATGCACAATTATCGTCAAGACTCTCAATAACGAATAATACATTTTTGGTATTTACAACCGTTCCTTCAGGAACAGCTTTTATAGCGATTGGAAGCTTACCACCGTGTTTTTCAACGATATAGTCAAATTTGCTTCTGTCGAATACATCATCACGGCCGAAGATACCTAATTGACTACCAAGGATTTCTTGTGCTTGGTCAATTTCTTCTGTTGTGATAGCGATTCCTTCTAAGTATTGTTTAAGGAATATTTGTAGGCCGTAGAATACGGTCTCTGAGAATTTCCCACCTCTTGATTCGCAATACGAAATCATTTTGGTCATTTCAGCACCATAGAATCTGTGGTGTGAGTATTTATAACCATCTGAGGCTAGGATAAGGTTTTGTGGTTTTACAAGGACCTTCAACAAGTGAGTTTGCATTGCTTTAATAGCATCCATATTCCCAGTGTTGATAGCTCTTTCTAATCTTCTAGCAAGGTTTCTTTGTCCGCTCATATTAGTTTTGTTCTTTTTGTTTTTCTTTATTTTCTCTTTCTCTGTCTCCGATTGCTGAGAATAATCCCGTAGCAAACGCTTTAAAATCTTCAACTGAAATCTTTTGAGGAACACGATTTAACCATTCCTCTTCAGTCATACCTTCCAAGTTAATGAAAGTATCATGGACTACATTCTTAGCAATAAGTCTGCTATGGCAGATAATCAAACAACCCTTACCCATTGCTTTTAACTTAGCGATTTCCTCATTAAGGTAATCAGCAATACCTAATTGCAATTCTTCACCAATACCAATTTCAGGTTCATCTATGATAACATAGTCTGCCTTTTCAGTATGGTACTTGAATACTTGCTCCAAGCTGTGAACAGTACTATCAGAAGTAGCTAACCACTCTAAGTCATGACCAATAGAAGACAATGCTCCCATACTTGGCTGTGACTTGGTTCTTAGCTCTTGTGAAGCACTTGGGATAAAGACATTTTTAGGTTCTTTATCTAGGGCTTTGGCAATACGGAAAACAAGTTGTTTTCTGATAAGTGATTTCCCACCAGCATTTCGGCCAGTTAGGATTGTGACTTCATCATGTTTGATGGTGTCCATCACGTCAACTAATCTAGTAATATGTTCGTCCATTTCTTTTTATTTAGATGACAAAGGTACAACAAAATATCTTACCGTACAAGCTTTTTTTACTTTTTTATTTGTAAACTTTGAAAATCGAAGTTGATATCGGTTTTCGTTTGTTTACCATGACGGTTTTTAATCAAAGCCAACTGTGTATTTGGAGCCACTTTTTTAGGTTTCCAAAACAAGAAGAAATTTTTCAATTTATCCAATAAAGTCAAGCTACCATTGATTCTTGTAACCGAAATTACACAATCAGAAGTCATCATTGGTCTTGTATCTCCAGTAACAAATCCGCTTTTATTCATTTGAATTGTATTTATGATTAATGTATCGTGTTTTTGCGCTAGAACTCTGAAATTGGTCTTGTTACCGAAGTAACCATCAAGAACTACAACATCAATGTCTTGTTCTTCTGCGAAGTAATCAGTAATAATTTCAACTGGATAATCACTTCTAACAGCTTTAAATCTAGGGTTCTCGATTTTTAATAATGGAGTACATTTTTCAGCTATTTGATGAATTGCTAATTCATCGCTGATAAACAATACACTCTTACCTTCGTTAGCCAAGTCGCAAGCAATCTTAACTAACATACTTGTTCTTCCATGTCCTGTTTTACCAGTAAGTGTAACCAATTCTCCTTTTGTTGGGTTAATCCCAAGTAATTCTAATACTTTCATATGATTCTTTTAGTTGGTTTATATTTACTCTTGAGTATACGTGATATTTCCTTCTCTTTCAGGAAGTCTAGTTCCAATGTTTGGAATAAGTCCTTCTTCGTAAACAGCATCAATCAATTTGGTCATAAGGTCTCTGTGTTCAGGCATCACTTTAGTTCTAATTCCATCGAAATTACTAAAATCTTTGATATCAACCCATTGAAGGTCACCACCATTTGCTAAATCATCTGAAGCAACTGCTTGTCCAAATGCATATCTACCTAAGAAAAGAGTTGTCATGATTCCATTTTCTGTATCACGGTATCTCCAATCATCAACGCTTTGACTGCAAATATATTTTAATTTTTCCCCTAAACGGGCATCACCACCAGTTTCCTCGTAGAATTCACGTTTAGCGGCAATTTCATAAGAACCATCATTTCTATCAACGAATCCACCAACAAATCTCCAAAGCTTCTCATCAGGCTTCTTAGCCAAAAGGATTTGTCCTTGCTCATTGTAAGCACAAATATCTACTGTTGGAAACGTTTTGGCTCTTTCACCATAAACTGAATAAATAATTCCAGCTCTAAAAAATGGATGATTAATTATTTCACTAGCAATTTTTTCTCTTACAGCAGTTCCTGAATAGTCAACACTTGGCTCTAATTCAACGGTTTTATTTCTACCTTTTCCTTCTTTGTAAGATGGAATGAATGAGTCACGGCTACCATAAATAAGAGCTTTTTTCTCACCGAAAGGAATGCTTAATGCATGGTCTAAGTTGCTGGCCCAAGCAGTATTGTAACGTTTATCTTCAAGTGGAAGAATAACGATATCAGGATATTCCAACTGAATCATAGCTTTACGAGTGGCATAATCCAATGGATTTTTTCTACCTACTGTTTTAGCAACTCCTAAGAATAGAATTACTTTTTTATGGTTTTGGATAACATGGTCAATAAGTTCTCTGTGACCAATGTGTAATTCATCTACGTGAAAGCGTCCAACCAACGCTCCAACTTGAAAATCTTTAGGATTATGTTCTGTTTTAATTTCCATTTTTTTATATGTTTTGTTAATATTATAGAGCAAAGGTATAAAAAAAATCCCGATAAAACAAATTATCGGGATTCTTTTTTTAACATTTTATCTTAAGCCTGAGTTTTGGGGTGAAAACCCTAAGTTACTCTTCTCTTTTTCAAGCTGACTTGAATAGAAACCTTTATAAGATTCTGTAATCAATGACACAGTATCTTCGATATCCCAATTCTCATCATCTTCTGACATTTCACGGATGTTATCAGCAAGGTTAGCAATGAATGCACCAGTAATCTTAGCTTTTTTACCGTTGATGGTTCCGCTAAGGGCATCGTATACTTCTTGAACTCTCCATTTTTCATCCAAGTGAATGTTACAAACCTTCTCGATTTGCGCTTCATCAAGGAATGTGAAATCAAGGGTGAAGTTGAAACGTCCTGGTCTCTCGGCCGCTTTATCAACAAGTCCTTTATCATTTGTAGATGCTAAAAGGCTGATTTTACGTTTCTTAACACCATCGAAGAATGATAAGAACTCACCAAGTAAGCGTGTGTAGCTTCCGTTATCTCTTGAACCTAAGTACAAGTCAATATCATCCATGATGATTACAGAATTTTCGAAAATTTCGCAAGCTTCCATGATGCTTGTTAAGTCTTGTGATGTAGCAAAGTCAGGAATAATGAATGTTACATTAGGAATAAGACTTCTTGCAATCTCACGGATGCTTTCTGTCTTCCCCGTCCCAGGCTCACCATTAAACAAGTATCTCGCTGAGTTACCTCTACCAACACGATTGATAAAACTATCAACGTATTTTCTTTGAGTAGCATTCAAGATTAACTCATTTCCAGCTTCTCCGATATCAATGATTTCGATTGCTTTAAAACGACCCTCTCTCAATTTAACTTTGATACATTGTCCTTTGTACTCAGAATTGTTGAATGCAACAATCTTCATTTTTTTCATCAAATCAACCATATCAGGATGATTTACACCTTTTTTCGCAGTGATGTGGAATTGGTTATTTAAGTCTCCACGGCCGTCGATATACATCTTTGTTTGAAAGAAGTATTCATTATCGTCTCCTTCGATTACCGCATTAAACCAATATGAATTTGTTACATCAAACCCACCACCGAAATCGATTCTACCAATGTTATCAGTAGTTCCGTAACCAGTTACTCTGATTTCTTTTGTTTTTCTTTTGTAAGCATCGTGGAAGAATCCGTTGATGATTGCAAACTCGATAAAACTGATTTCTTCTGAATAAGAGTTAACCAAATATGGTTCTTCATCATCTTCTGCATCATAAACTATCGCCTCATCAATATCCAATTGGATATGTGCAGGTAAACCATCAACTGAAAATTTATCAACATGAATTAATTCTTGTAGAATTTTATTTTTCATACCTTTTGTTGCTGATACCTTTTCGCTAGGAGCTGTAATTCCTAGTAATCGTCTAAGTTTTTCTCCTTCAGTTTCCGTTCCAATAGAAATACTCTTTTTTTCGCCTTTACTCATATATTTAATTATTGTGTTTTTTAGTGATGGTCTACGCTTTCAATTTCTTTCGTAGCCATTATTTTTTTGATTTCAGCGTAACTAACTGGTGAATAATCCCATCCGTTACAACCCATATCCAAAACCTTACGTTTGTAGTATTCAGGCGTTTGTTTTACAAGACTTTGGTGTGAGTGGCCGTGTAAGTGCCATGCTCCGTGATGTGCTTTATCCCAAGAAAGGATTGCGTAGTGCATCATCATTATGTCTTGTCTTTTTCTAGGGTTTTCATCGTCTTTAACACTTAAGTTGATGTAGTCACTAACTGACTCGAATCTACCCATCTTACGGATAACTCTTTCATCATCATGGTTCCCAAGTATAAAGTGAATCTTACCTTTTAATTGTTTGATAATCTCTTGTGTGCGAACTCCATCTCGGTCAAATGATAAGTCTCCCAAATAGAAGACTATATCATTATCTTTAACCTTAGAGTTCCAATTGTCAATCAAGGTTTGGTTCATTTCTTCAACATTCTCGAAAGGTCTCCCATCGTATTTAATCACATTAGCGTGACAAAAGTGAAAGTCTGAAGCGAACCAAATGTTTTGATGGTCTAATTTTATTCTCATTTTATTTTAAAAGTTGTGGGGCAATTCTAATAACAATTGTGTTATCAATCACCCATTCGTAATCTTTGTTGATTTTACCCATAAGTTGACCAACGTTTGTTATACCACTAGCTTTGTATTCCAAGATAATCTCAGTCAATTCAGCTTCAGTTTTCATTGTTGGCAAGTATGCGCCTAAGAAACCTAATTCTTCTGTATTTTGAGCAGTATCAGCTAACTTAAGAGACTTTTCCATTCTTTTAAGAACGCTCATAACCAATTCATCAGAATCGACTATTGCACCGTTTCTTGTTTCTTCGTTTTGAATTTCTCCTTTAAGAAGTCCTAAAAAGTTCTTTTTTGCTCTTCCCGCTTCTCCTTGTTTAAATGCTGTAATAAAATCAGCATTAAGTTGCTCTTTTAAGCCCATTTTGTTTTTATTTTTTAATTACTAAATAATAGTGAAATCCTAGTTCACCATCTATTGCATAATGTGAAAGGCTTACCTCATTTTTGGCTACCTTATCTGACATTAATTTTCTTTCATCCATAGGAGCATTTGTTGCTATCCTTAGATATTTGTCTTCCGAACGTTTGGTACTTGGTGTTGAATCCATAATGAAATTATCACTTCGTTTAGGAGCTACTTGAGGAACGCTTACGTCAACCTTTTCTTGCTCGATTTGTTTTTCAATTTGTTTCTTTGTCAACTTCTTCACAGGAGCAACAACTTCAACCTTCTTAACCACTGGCTTAGGAGCTTTCTTTACAATAGGCTTAACCTCTTTAACAGGCTCAGGCTTTGGTTCAGGTGCTTTTCTAACCCTCTTCTTTGGTTCAGGTTTGATAGGTTCTTCCTCAATGATTGGAATCACTTCTTCAATCGGTTCTATCTTGGTCCTTTTTCTAGGTTCAGCTTTTGGTGTCTCAATTGGGACGATTCTTTCCTTAGCTCTAGATTTAGGCTGTTCAACAACCTTTGGTTCGACTCTTTTACGTTCTTTAGCCATTTAAATTTCTATTACACAAAAGTACGATTTATTATCTTTGGTTGCAAGCGGATTTCAGATTTTTTTTCTGATAAAATTCAATTCTAAATTTTAGTCCGTTTTCCTCTACTAAATCGTCTATATCTGTCATTTCCCAATCTTGGAAATCTAACTTATTTAATTTGATATCTCCATCCACTTCATTGAAGATGTGTGTGAAGAACATATAATCAGCCATTTCAAATGACTCATCATAGATTTCTGCTCCACCAATAACAAAAAGGGTTTCATCTGAATTCTTATACTTTTTAAGAACATCTTGTAAGTTATGCGCAACTTGCGCTCCCTCAGCAACATACTCTGTATTTCGTGTAAGAACGATGTTTTTTCTGTTAGGTAATGGACGATATTTTGCTGGAATGCTTTCCCAACACTTACGACCCATTAGGACCGTATGGCCCGATGTAACCGTTTTAAAGTGTTTCATATCTGTTGGAAGATTCCACGGTAAATCATTCTCTTTACCGATTACTAGGTTTGACGATGCCGCCACGATAATTTTTATCATTAGTATCTAATTGAAATTACTACTTCTTCTGTGTTATCTGAATATGCGGTTCTTTCACGCAATTCGATAGTTATTTTATCAATGTTCTCAGTAACCATACGAAGTATTTCCTTTTTATTGATAACACTGCCTTTTTTGTACTTTTCTCGAAGATTGATTGTTACTTTTTCTTTAGCCATTTTGTTTATTTTTAATTGTTCCTTCATCAGTGATACTCACTAGTGTATCTTTACCATACGCTTGTACATCAAATACCTTTGAATATCCCAAGTCAAGCCATCTCTTAAAGATTAACTCGCCCTTGGCGTTATAAAGATATAATTCATTTCCGTGTATTTCTTTTCTTAGTGTTCCCATTATCCTAGTGTTTTAAGCATTACGCCAAATAATTTTTTTGTTGGTAAGTCATTCGGGTCGTCAGCAAACGGATTTTCAATCTCGTTACTGATGATTTCTACACCCGCAATGATATAATATATCAACATAACCAATGGTACCGCAAATAGCTCTAAATCGTGGAAAATACCGAACGGTAATGACAACAAGTATATGAAAATACTAATCTTGATGTGAAACACATAAGATAAAGGAATTGGAGTATTTTTGATTCTCTCCAAGGCATTTGAATATTCAACCATCTTGTTAAGCGAAGCCATAAGGCCAGCAACATGAATGTTATCTTGATTCATTCCATTAAGGGCAAGCATAGCGTTCTTTATCGTTGTCTTCTGCGAAGCATGAAACTGACTTGAACTTTCACCATCTTCGTTGATTGTAAGGAAATCTCGAAGCTTCTTTAAGAACATCTCTGTTGAAGACCTGAAACCTTCTATTGAATAAGCGTTTTCAGTGCCTGACATAGCATATAGTCTTGCTGAAACCATGTCAATTTCGTGACATAACCCACTAATCATCTTTCTACCTTCCCACCAACGGTCATAGGCTGTGTTGGTTCTAAAAACCAAGAGTAAACCAATTACTAGTCCGATAAGACTATGCATAGACGCTGGGATTGTATATATGTTCCAATCAAGCCAATTTATAGTCAGCCCCATGAAAAGTGTAAAAATACCAATCCCAACGGTTCTATAAATCAATACTTTCAAATATATAGCAGGGTTTGCTAATAGCATGTAAAATATATTCTTCTGTATCTTTTTTATAGTTCTATCCATTTGTTTTGATTATTTCTCGTTTTTTAATTTCGTAAATGTGCATAAGCGCATTGTAGTTGTTGTCGTAAGCAGGACCATTAAATTTGTTCAGGTATAAGAATACCAATTTTCTAGTTGCTCCTAAGTGTTGTAATTGCGTGCATGAATTTATGGTTGCAATCACTTTCTTTCTTGATTCGTCCATTATTCATTAGTTTCGTTCGTATTATCTTCTGTTTCAGAAGGCTCTGTTGGTTGGTCAATGTCTACTTCAACATTGAATGTTTTACGATAATCGAAGAATTTTTTCATCACACCATCAAATAAAACTTCTTTGTCTCCAAACTTATTTTCATGTGCTAAATGCATCAGTGATATCAACGCTTCTGTCATACATTCAACATCATTTAATACCATTTCTTTGGCTTCTTCAGGTGATGTTGGTGGTGGAGAATCAGCTCCTTTTCCTAAAAGGATTACTTGTTCTCTGTCTGTGTCAATGTCAATGTAAATTGTATTTTTCATATTTTAAATTATTTTTACAAAAGTACTATTTTTTTTCCAAGTATGCAAGTATTTATAAGAAAAACACATACTATGGCAACAAAAGCAAAAGGGACTACAACAAGTGTAAAAGTACACAAAACAAGAAAGAAACGTCCAGGCGTTCACTCAAAATCAAAAGCCTCAAAACTTAAAGGTTCTAAGAACTATCTTAAGAAAAACAAAGGTCAAGGTAAATAAAAAAAAGAGGTGTTAAGCCTCTTTTTTATTTATTTTATAATTCTTCTCAGTTCCATCAACCTTAGAATAAACAACCTTTTCAGGTTCCATATCCATCTTAACCAAATCCTTAGCCTTTTTGATGTACTTTTCAGCAACACCCTTTTTCAGATAAGCAATTGTACAATGAGGATGATAATTAGGGAACGTACTAGTATGTGGAAATTCCTTGAATTTCTTGTTAAGTTTAACCAAGTCGCTACTCGATACATCAAATTTCAATACATCATACTTATCGGCCTCAAATGTTGAAATATTCTTAAAAGAAATCTTAGGTTCTGTAATCTTATTGATTTCAACCTCTAATTCCTTATCTTCAATCTCTCCATGAAGTCCGTAAAGTACTGTAACGTGTGGTTTATCTTCTAGACCATAACCATCATCGTCTTTTTCTGTATACAAGTCGTCCTTGTCAATCATATCTTGTAATTCTTTCCAAGCTTTCTTGTCAACATCTAAGAAAACCATAAGGCAACCATACTCTCGTTTGTGGTCCTTTTTTTCGGCTTCTAATAAAACCTCTCTAAGTCTTTGTTTAATATTCATTCATATGTTATAAATCTTTTCGTTATTATATTTTCAGGTCGCCTGCGCACCATCCTATAAATATAACCAAAAAAACTATAACGTAAACAACTATAAAGAAAACTCCTAGGAAATGTTTAATGTGGTCGGATATCGTTGATATCGCTGGATTTGGTTCTGATTGTTCAAAACATAGCTTCTTACCGATAGCATCCTTGTATTGGTAATAGGTTGTAACGCCAACATCTTGAGTTTTGAAGCCTTGTTTTTCGTATTGCATCAATAAATAAAACTCAGTTTCACTTCCATGTTTTACTGGTCTGTCTTCACTTGAACTTCCTACTACCTTACCACAATCTTGATAATGAATAAATGTGTCATTCTTTATAAAGAAATGTATAGCATTTATAGAATATGCAAATAGTCCTACTAACAGAACTGTTACAAATATAATTCTAAATTTTTCAATCATAATTCAATTTTTCCAATAATTTTAAACCCTTGGAATGTCTTTGGTTTTGTTATTTTATCCACATACTTCTTGGTGAGTGGTTTACCATTACGTCCAACATGAAACTTGAAGCAAACAGGGCACTTATAGGCAACAACCTTGTAGGTTCTGTCAGGTAGTCCATTTACATACTTAGCATGTGAAATTGCTTGTTCATTTGTGTTGAACGGTTTCTTAGGTTTATCTTCTTCTAACCCACTAACAGGGTTGATGTGTTTGGTTGTGCATTCCATATCATATTTAATTTGTAAAAGTTAATATTCTATATGCTTCTTCACGAATAGGTGGTTCCCATTTTCTAATCATCTTTTCAATAACACTTTGAGGAACTATCGCTTCTCTATCGTTATTTTGCTTGATAAGAGTCTTATAAGGGACCTCAATATAAACAATTGTTACCTTTCCACCATATTCTTCAAATAACTCAATCAACTGACCTCTCATTTGTTGAGTTATATTTGTGGCATTCCATACAAAATTTGTATGCTTAGCCATTAGTTCCTTAGCTCTCTTTTTAGCTAGTTGAATCACTTGTCCGTTACCCTTTTTATCTAAAGGCTTAACCTTAAGCTCAGCTCTAATATCGTCAAGACTGATTACAGGCCACCCTTGAAGGTTATTCTTAACGTAGTGGTCTTTGCCTGAACCTGGGATTGCGGACATCATCATTACCTCAAACTTCGTATCATCAAAACGATGTGAATATAAATTACCCGTTTTTAAAGCTTCATATTCAATCAATTGATTTTGAAAGTACATTGTACGACCCCAACAACCAATGTCTTCTGCTTGCATTTGGAAAAATTCAATTCTTTCCAAGTGTTCTTCAGCATCAGTACAAATACGGCCAAGAATATCGGCCTTTGCAATCATTGCTAGAAATGGTAATTGAACTTGTGTTGCTAGTCTAGCAAGTGTCTTATTAGATGCATCGTGTAGAGGCTTCCCGTGCCACTTAACAATCTTACAGATTTGTTCTCTAGAATGATAAGGACAATCAAAATCCATATAAAGAATTTCTCTTGCTGTTTTCTCACCTCTTTCAGCATGCTTAGGAGCAATAATACACTCTCTGTCATTCTTGAACTCAGTTGTAGTTGTAGAACGTTTCTCTATGTCGTGCATAAGCGCACCTGTAAACATAATGTGTTTCTTTTCTTCACTAAGTTCTTGAAATTCAGACAATTGGATAAGTGCTTCACAAACCATTTTTGTATGGATTTGAACATCACCTTCGGCATGCCATATCTTGTCTTGTGGAACGTCTTTCATATCACGAAACCACTCGCAATTCCTTTCAATTGCTGTCCAATCAGGACCCTTCTCTATATCGTAATACTTAAACTTCCACATGATTTCTATTTTTTTGCTATCTCTTTAGAGATGTATTCAATTATCTTTTTTTGGTTAAGCTTTTTTTGTTGTCCAAGAATTTTATCAATTTTAGGTCTTTTTTTCTTTCCATCAGGGCAGATTACTTCAACAATCTTAATCTTTATCATATAATGATAAATTTTTCGATTAACATAAACGCTATTCATCACTTTTTTGACTCTTGGTTGTGGATTATTAAACAATCGTAAATCAATACTACCAACTACCTTCGGCATCTTGATACCACCAATAAGCTTTATTTTTTTATCTTTGGGTTTCGGTTTCTTTAGTGCTTCAATCGAAGTTCCAACGTGATAATGACCACAAATACTACAATGATAAGCCATTCTTTTAGTGAATACCTTAGATTGTGTATTTATTCCATTTGCTTGAGCTTCAGCTTCAAAAAAATTAGGATATTTTACTTTATTTACTATTACTGCTTCACCATTTTTTTTAACGAACTTAATAGTTTTACATTCCATATCATAGTTTTTTTACTTCGTCCATAAAAGCTTTAACCAAGTCTCTATCAACCATTTGCTGAGTTCGACCGTTAGGTTTAAAAGCACTACCAACAATACCACCTTGAGCAAATTCAAGTTGCTCTTTAACATTTTCAGCTGTAAGTCCTGCTCCAACAATTAGCGGAGCCTTACCATCAATTAGGGTAGCAAATTCTTTCACCTTATCAAGAGGTGTTTCATAACCAGTACCTTCACCAGTTACAACAACGGCACTTCCAAGGAAAACAGCATCAAATAAATCAACGCTAAGAACACTATCTTTCAATGGTTTATAATATTTAGGCCAAACGCCACCGTAAACCTCAACCTTGCTGTGGTTCATCGATAACTCAATAAATTTATCTGCATCAAGCTTAATTACCTTGTCTCCAATAGCATAAGCACCAGCGATATAGTCTAATTGAATGAAATCAATAAACTCATAATCATCACAAAGCTTAAAAGCAAATTCGAACTCATTAGGTAGAATATTAATACCTACACTAAGACTAGTTGGTTGATGCTCTAATCGAGATAATACCTTCAAAACTTCACTGGTATTACCGTGATAATTTTCAATGATGATACCTGAAAGACCTTCTTCCTCATATATTTTGATTTCTTCCATAGCTTTTTCAACCACATCAGGGCCAGCCAAGTGAATCATTCCGATTATTTCTTTCTTTTTAAATTCCATATTACAAAGGTACAAATTATTAAGTTATCTCGCAAGCAATCTCTCACTTTTTTGAATAGCCAACTCCTTAGATGAACCAATCATCTTATACAAGTCGTCAGGGTGAAGTCCTTCTTCCCATTCTTTACCTTCAGTGATATGGAACCATTCAACCTTCAAATGGCAGTCTTCCTTACAAACGGTAATACCATTTTCTTTGACGTAACCACCATTAGGCATCTCCCCTCTATCAGTAATGTGGTGAGCATCCAAAAGACTTAACTCTCGGACTTCACCACATACTTTACAGGTATTTTTATCTCTTGTAAAAACGTCATTTCTGAAGTCTCTACGAATTTCTTTCTTTCCCATGATTTAACTCCAACGGCATTCATTACAAATACCTAATTCATCACCCGATGGTTCACCACACTCACCACATAAGCCAGCATTGGCCCATTCTAAGTGCTTCTCTTTCCATCCTTTTGTATAAGGGACAAAACCAGTATGGTCAGGCTCTAAAACCTCTTTTTCCTCTTTACCTCTTGGTTTGGTCTTATTTCGTTGATGGGCTGAGGCAATCGCTCCAATTAGATTTCTAATTCCCATGTCCCCATAGAATTAATAATCCATGTATAAACCAACTTATTATTAGCAATGAACATCCTAATAAAAAACCTTTTTTGCTTCTATCATAATAACTATCAAATGCTGTTCCAGCTAAGATATTTAAAAGTATTCCACAAATCAATACCATATAAATGGTTAAAAATATTTCTAACATTAGTATTCGTGTATTAGTCTTGCTCTTGTTATTGTTTTACTCCAATGAACGTCCGTTTGAACGTGGTCTTTTCTCACATATTTGAAGATATTCTCTTTGAAACCTTCAACTGTGTATTCGTCTATATTCCTACTTACAATACCTTCACGTGTACAATCAATAAGCGGGTCAGTATTATTTTGTTGTGAACCAAATACGCTTGGCTGACTACCTAATTCTAGTACCCTTGATTTTATTAGTTCAGGTTCAGTTGTATCTTGAATTCCCAATTCGGGAACCACTTGAAAATCAAAGAATCCAGCCCATTGCTTGGTTTCTTCCCATGAAAGCCACTTATCAAGGACCCTAATTCCAAACACATAGAAATGTGCTGTAAGTTCAGGGTAAATGATTGAGTGTAAAGCATATAGGTTTTCACCAAATATTTCAAAATCCATGCTTTTTAGGTCATGTTGAATTACTGATTGCTTCTCTTTCAAGTGGTTAGCCCATGGATGTAGTGTAGGTGCCGCATGTGACCTAGCAAAGACACCATATTGAGATAGACAAGAGTTTTCTCCGTCTAGTTTCTCAGTATGAATCAGCTTAGGAAACTTCTGTACCTGCTCTCTCCATTCTGTATTTATTCTATCATCCGATGTAGTTCCAGGACTAAAATCAAAATGTAGGGTTCTTCCGTATTTATCCTGAAATGCCATTTTCTTCGTTTATTAGCGTTTGAATCATAGCTTGTTTCTTTGGGTGCAAAGAATCGAACCAAGACCTAGCTATATCATATTCCTTGCTACGCTTAGCAACCACACGATGATTTTCTTTCTTTAGCCCAGTCTTATGAGCTTCCACAAATGAAAGTAAGTCTTTCTCTTTTAAGAATTTTAGTATTTCGTGTGTTTCACTCCCTTTTCCAATAGAAATAGTTTTACCCAAACGGATGTTATTATCAATTTCGTCCACAAAATCCTTGGCCTCTTTAAGTCCAATTCCTGCGAACATCTTCACTTCTTTTACTACAAATAACTTAGACTCTGTAAGCCATTTATTGTATGTTATTAATATTGCTACCATAATTTTTGTTTTTATCTAAGAATCATTCCATTCATTAGTGTTTGTACCATTTCTTGTTCCTCTTTGCTTAGTGATTTCATCCACTTAACAGCCTTGGCATGTGTTTCTTCTTCAAGTCGATAACGTTCTGCTTGTTCTTCCCTATGATAGTCCCATTCAGTATATGACAAAACACCCCTATATTTTAGTCTTTCCAAAAAACAAATATAATTTCTGTCCTCAAAAGGTGTGTTAGAATCTACTGAATAAATTCCATCAGCAACAATCGCATTTATCTTCTCATAGGTGTTTTTGGCAACCGTAAGACCCATGCCTTCTTCTTTACCAATAGCAACAATTGCTTTTGTTCTTTCTAAAACCCATTTAAAATCTCTTAAATCTACTTTTGGTCCCATACTAATTATTTTTCTTTTTACCCCATTGCTGGGCCTACTTGATTCATTCTAATTAAACGATTAATCATTTCTTGGTCAAACTCAGTTTGTTTATCAAACCATTCTTTAGCTTTTTTGTTTTCATGAGAAATAATCGTCTGTCTTTCTTGTTCTTTTTTATCCTCGACATCATCTTGTGTTTCAAACGAAATGATTCCTCGATATCGTAAACCAAAAGCAATACTACCCAATGATGAATTATGTAGATTATGCTCGTTCTCCAAATTTTTGGTTCCATCTAAAAACTCAATTATTTCATTGTATTTTGAAACTGCTTCAATATAACCAACACCTAGATAATCTCTAACGGCTTGAACAGCTTTAACTCTTTTAACTAACCACGTATATTTCATAATTTCTAGATTTTTCTTTTTTCAATCCTATCAAATGGTATAAAACCATCTTGATTTGTATCTGCAACGTCTCCAAAATAAGGTAACTTTTCAACAAAAAAACTTCCCATTTTGAAATTGATTGTTCTAAAACAATTATCTTGACCATCCCACATTGCTACGTGCTTCCCACGGAACCTGTGGCCCGAATAGTATTCACCACTTATAAGATAACCCTTATCAATCATGGCATTAACCATTCTTGCTTCTTCATCTTTTTTAGCCTTTTCGTGAATTTCATTTAACTTTGCTTGGTCTTCTACTTGCTTGAAGATTAGATTGGCTTTTTCCTCACCAAGCATATCTACCAATTTAACTTTATGTTCTTCTTTCATCTTATTTGTAATAAATTGGAATTTCGATTTCTTCATAGACATATTCCCAATAAAGACCTAAGTTCCTTAGTTTTTCAACTTCGTTAGCGTAGTGTTTATCAGTAACATTTGTTCCACCGCCAGTAACATAATTGTCGTAGCTTTGGTTACTATGAAGCTTCAAAATATTAGCTTTATGTTCATTCAATAACCGCTGACCTTTTTCTAGTGTAAAACCTTGTCGTTCAGCTTCGAATGTTTTATATTTCTCAACATTCAAAATAACATCCTTCAAGACTTCAACAGTTTTGGTTTCAGGTCTTACATCACCTTCAAATGAATAAGAATTCATTTGAGTTCCGTTATTAATTCCACTTTCAACTTCTAGGTTCAATTCAGCATTAATCCATGGTGAAGTAATCGTGTAATAAAAGTTTGATTGAAGTTGATGTACTTTATCAATGCTTCTATCGATACTACAATGATACTTCTTCTCAACTTTCTTTAAGTCGTAGCAATCGGCTTCGTAAATCTCTTGTAATAGATTCTCTAAGTAATTGGATTCCTTGCCGTTACGCTTATCCTTTATTTCGTTGAATAATTCTTCTTCTACACTACAAATCATCTGCTGAGCCGTTATAAGCGAAAGTTCCATCAAGGCTAGATTCAACAAACCACTCATCGTAAGTTTGTGCTCTTCTTCTGTTTCTTCGCTTGTGTTTATTAAAACATTTTTTGAAATTCTCGAAGTCCGCACCAGCTTTTTCGCTAACACTAGCATACCATTTAAGGTGTCTTCTAGTAGGTAGGGTTCTATCAAGATGTTCCTTGGCATAAAACTTTAAGATTCTATGCATTTCTGAATGGTCTAAGCCATTCTTTACGAAAAACGTAAATATTCCTTTATTTAATTTTGTAGGTTCTATCATATAGCTAAAATGTGTAAATATTCATCCCAAAAATCTTCTCTTGCTCTCATTGAATTGAACCAACTCAAGGCTCTATCTATTACTTCAGGTAATTCATCAATAGTATATGTTCTCTTCATATATTCACCATCTTTATGTGTTTTGATAATTTCAATATCCGAACACATACCGTCAAAGTTGAAAGCTTCGTCACACCACTCCATCAATTGAAGACCACCATCGTTGACCTTACCTATTAATTTAAAATGGGTCCTACCACTTTCTCTCGCTTGGTTTAAGAGAAAATCTTTTTTTTGTGGTCTCTTAGTATGTTCATTGATAGATTCTAGTGAATACTCAATGTGTTGAGATAAACGTTCTTTGGTATCAAATGTATTACTTTTAACATATGATAGAATTTGAAATGCTGTATATTTTAAACTAGGGATAATTGTCTTATATTTAGATTACAAAGGTATGCAAAAAAAAATAACCCACCAAATAAATGATGAGTTATTTTTAAAAAAGTTTTGTGGGGGCAACGGGAATCGAACCACGTATTAATTTCAATGTTACAGATTGTTTTTTTGAATTTTGCAGTAATCATTCTTTTTTAAATTGCAGAATGCCGTTTGCCAATATTTTAATACCCCCTTATGTTATTTTCTTCCTTGAACCCATCCATCAGTGATAAATGTATCAAGGTCTTCTTTCTTAATCTTCTTATTAATGCCTTCCTTAGTTATCCAACAAGTTCCGAATTGTGAATTTGTTTCACCAATATTTTTTGGTTTAGACATTAATTGTTTTGTTTTATCTGAATGCCTTTTATTCTTGAAAGTTATATTATTATAGCCATTACTTTGTTGACCAACTTTTACTTTATTACTAAAAGCAATTTTTTCAGTTTCAGACATATTATTATGATAATTTTGGTTTATTATTATTCTAAAATCATCACCAAATTTTTCAAATAAAATCTTATCTGTCGCTAGTCTACCTTTTTTCGCTTCTTCACTTGTGAAACCACCTGAACCACCTAATCTAATATTCATACAGTTCTTATCTGTAATCATATCAGCAGTAATAGCTAATATCTCAGCTTCAACTAATAACTCACGTGTTTCATGATAACTCAGAATTTCTTTTGTATGGTTTTCAACACCATACTTTCGTATTGAATATCTGAGAACTTTTCCTGAACCCATGTAATTATCATCTTCTTTACAAGTACTACGCATTCCTACATAATACCTTCCTGTCACATTACACGTTATTTTATAAATGTAATGTATATTTTTTACTTTTCTTCCCATGTATATAAATATACTAGATGGTACCAAAAAGTCAAGAGAGCGAGTGATGGGATTCGAACCCACGACAACCTAATTGGTAATCAGGTGCTCTGCCAACTGAGCTACACTCGCATTTTGAGATGGCACCGCTTACCATCTCGTGACTGATATCATTACGCCACTTCGGCTTTCGCCAGCGGTTTTTTATTTTTGGCTATTAGCCGCAATGTATTTTTTGATTTTGCTCTCACATTCAGCACTAATTTCATCTTTGGTACGGTCGTCTTTTTTAGACTTCATCTTGATTGGTTTTGGCTTAGCTTTTTTACCACCTTCTTTACCCATCTCAGCTAGTCTAGCCGCTTTGTCTGCTTCATCTTCAAACGTTGAATAATTCTTATAGATTTCAACACTTTCAATGATAACACTACCATAAAAAATCATAACTAGGCTACTAGTTGCATAATACTTTTGTACAATTCTAAAATCTTCTCTTGTCATTTTGTTCGGTTTAATTATTACCTTACAAAGGTACAAATAAACTTTTTAATAACCTAATTTTTTGGCAGGTTTTTCATTTCTTCTGCAAATCTACCATTTCGATAATCATCAATCATTGATTGAATTCGCTCATCTCTTTTCTTCATCATAAGGTCCAATTTAGCCTTGGTTTCCTCACTTACTTCTACTAGTGGAATAAATTTAAGTCCTTTCATATCAATTTTTTTTTATGTTTGAGCCGATGACAGGAATCGAACCTGCGACAATCTGTTTACAAAACAGGTACTCTACCTACTGAGCTACATCGGCAATTTTACCTAGAATCGTATAACTAGGTTGGTTCGCTACGTGCAACGATTTTTAATAACGTCAGCAGGACTTAAAAGGAGCCCCTGTCTTTATCCTTTCTTCAACAGGTAATTAACCTATGTGGACGTTTCTTACGATATCCTGCTTATTGAGCTCCCGACAGGCTTCGAACCTGCGACCTTCTCGTTACAAATGAGATGCTCCACCAATTGAGCTACGGAAGCATAGTGATTCGTTACGTGAATCAAACGGTGGAATTTAATTGCAAGCAGACCACAACTGCTCAGTGAGGCATGTAGGAATCGAACCTACTCAGCTTTCGCAACGGTGTTACAGACCGTCCCAACTCTCCTACTTTGGCGATACCCCAAATTTGATTTTTTTCTCTAACGCCTTTTCCTGAAAATCATAAAACAACATACTCGCCAGTGGGCCCACGTGGATTCGAACCACGGTGTGGAATAACAGATTTACAGTCTGTCGCAATCGACCGCTCTGCCATAGACCCAAAAAGAACAAAATGATATATCTGTTTCAAATTAAAAGTTTGATGATAATATTTGCTGAAATCATTTTTTATCTTTGCTGTCAAATCGGGATTCAAACCCAAATCGCCCCGCCCAACGCAGGGAGTTTTCTCAATTAAACTACTTGACATAGTTAGGGATATAAGGGTCGAACTTATACAGTTTGGCTCAAAACCAAGTATGCTACCATTACATCAATCCCCAATATTGGTTGGCCCACAAGGACTCGAACCTTGAATGACTGCACCAAAAACAGTAGTGTTGCCAATTACACCATAGGCCAATATTTTGAGCGACCAGCGGGTCTCGAACCCGCCCTATTTCTGATTGGAAGTCAGATGCCATACCAACTAGGCGATGGTCGCAATTTTCTAATTCTACGCAGTTTTTACCTTGGTACCCTATGAATTAGCAACAGTCTTATCTTCGAGCGGAAGACGAGGCTCGAACTCGCAACAACCTGATTGGAAATCAGGAACTCTACCATTGAGCTACTCCCGCATATATGCCTCTCTCTGCATCCGTCATACCCCACTTCAATTCTGTTTCGGGAGCAGAGTTTGTTTGACGAACCCCTTCACGCTCCGTTTCCTAACGGTAAATCGGTATCAAAACCCAGTATGTCGAGATGACAGGACTCGAACCTGCACGATGTCTTGCTCCCAAAGCAAGCGACTTAGCCAATTAGTCCACATCTCGTAATTTTTAATTCTACGCTTCCAGTACTTACTAAGTATGGTGTTCTATGAATTAATAACAGTCTCTTCTCGTCGGGTGAGTGGGATTCGAACCCACGTGATTCGCAGTCCAAGTGCGACTAGATAAACCTGGCTCCTATACCACCCGAATAATTACTTTTTAAATCTACGATTAAAATTTTCCATGGTAAACCATTGTCTTGCTTTAATCCCGATATTTTCTTTTGACGCATTTTTTTTAAGTGGTAGCTTGTCAATTTCCACTTCAATAGAGTTGATGGTTTTGTTCGTTATCTTGGACACGATACCATTCGCCTCTTTTACTAAATCACCTACTTCAAAATCTGCTATGTTAGCGGCAAATAATGTCATACTATCTGCTATGTGCTTTTCTTGTTCTGTCATAATATAACTCCTTTATACCAACCTTGTTGGATTGCTGTTCTTCTTCTGTGGCAATTTGCACACCTTACATCACACTTGTCAATCTCTTTCTTAATCATCGTCCAAGAACAACTATTTCCGACTAAATCAGCAATATTTCTCTCTTTGATAACATCGTCTCGATGGTCAAATTCTAGTACTATTGGGTCTGTTTCACCACAATCAATACACGGGTTTTCTTTAAAATACTCAAAAATTTTTGTTCTAGTATCGATTAATGTTTTAACCTTCCTATCTTTAATAACACCAATATGATGTTCTTTATTCTCAGTATAATATCGTTTAGACCGTTTGTTACTACATTCTCTACAAATGCTATTTAAACCATCTGGTTTGCTTTTATTCTTGTTGAAATCTTCTTCGGATTTCGGTACTTTACATGTTCCACATATTTTCATAATAAATTTTATTACAATAATATGCGCTTTTAAACAAAAGTAAAGGTTAAAAACTTAATTTGTTCTCCCAGTCGGGTTCGAACCGACATTGATGCCATATTAAAAGTATGGTGCTTTACCCAGTCAGCCATAGGAGAGTATTCGACTTTCGTCTTGTACCCCCGATTGGAATCGAACCAATTATTCCTCCGTTAAAAGCGGAGTACATCGCCAGCAATGTTTCGAGGGCATTCGTTTATTAAAACTTGTACCCCCTAATGGTATTGGACCATTTTCCCGATATTAAAAGTATCGTGCTTCACCTTAAAGCTTAGAGGGCATATCATATCACCCTCATGATTTGAAGGTGGTTACTGTTTATTCTTTATACGTTTAATATTTTTCATTTGTTCTATTTTTTTACTTTTTTGTTTTGTTTTTTAACCCATTCTACAAACTTGAAGATTCCTTCATGTCCGAGTAATAATTCTTTTGTATTGTACTCTAATCCGAGTGTTTTGTTGTCTAGCGTTCGATGAATCATTGAATGACACTCTCTACATAACATAAGACCTCTTGTTTTCATATCCTCTTTACTGAATAACCTTTGAAAGGCATTCTTCGAGTGGTTGATTTGAGGTATTAGGTGATGAAAGGTCAATTCCTTCTCTCGTTCACATAATTCACAATTTCCTTTACTCATGATTAATTCTTTTGTCAGGTTATAGGGAATCGAACCCTTTGCAACTAGCGATATCTTTCCAATTGTTCCATCCTCGTACTTTCTGTTCGCAGAGGTTAACCCGTTTTGTGTTTGTCGGTAGATGAGTACTCGAACCTCATTCTCCTGACCCCAACGGTCAGTGCTTTACCATATAAGCTATCCCCCGAAATGAAAAAACCCAGCCTAATTTTTACATTAAGCTGGGTCTACAAAATCAGTATTACTACTAATTATATTGTAACTAAGTCAAACAAGTTGTTGACACACCCAGCCAAGCCATAAGGCTTCCCGCCTTTAGGTTGTTGTTTTTGCGTTTGATATGTGGTACTTGTTGTCATAATTTCTGTTTGTTGTGTATTTCTACGTTTATTATAAATATATTGCTTTTAGCAAAAGTTTTGTTTTTCTGTTTATTTTTTTATTTCTTATACAAAGGTACTAACTATTTTTGTAAAAAGCAAGCCTTTTGTCATTTTTTTTTGAAATTTCCAAAGATAAGTAAAAGCTCGCTGGTTAACGAATAGAGCCTTTTGCCGTGAAACCTTATCTTTGGTCGTTTCTTTTAACCGCATCCATATTTCCTAATTACGAAGCCTAGTGGGAGCATAAGGGTTTCCACCTATTCAATACTATATGTATTGCTCCCGAATTTAATTAATATGTCTAGTAAAAATTAGTACCGTGTAAAGGATTCGAACCCCTGACCTCTCCCTCACACGGGAGCGAGCTACCTGACTGCTCTAACACGGAATGTGTGGGGATATAAGGTTTTACGCCTTATGAACCGATTAAAGGTTATCCCCAAAATTTTGTAGTCGCCTGAGTGTTCAGCTATACTGTTGACGTTTTGAAACCTTTCGGTTTGTTACACACACCTATATTGCTACAGGAATAGTCAACAATGAGACAGATATACGATTCTGCAATCACTACATGATTCTATATAAACTCCATTTTCATCCGACTGACCTTGCGAGTCTGCATAGCTTGCGGGCTATTAGCTTAGAACTACTTACTTTATTTTGTCACTTTGGCTTGCGGCCTAGCAACAACTGTATTTTACAACAGTATAACTCATTTTTCAAATCATGTTCTGAGGAACTTTTGCTTTTTATAAAATTTCCTTTTCTTAAAAGATATTTCAGGTTAAAAACCTAAATAAATTGCATCGATTCATTTCAGTTCAGGATGTGTCCTCAGATTTGCTAACGTACTACCTTTTGAGTAGCCCAGCTAACGACACCCCGATATGCTCTCTCGAACATGGTACCTTCGATTAATATCACCTTTCAGCTACACCATAATCTAAATACTGGACCCAGCTTATTCCCCTTTTACAGTTATTCACCAAATCCTGATAAACCTCTATTATACTTTCGTACTCAATAACCCATGAATCAAAATTTGGGCTATAATGTTTACTTCCAACTCCAACAGATTTTGTCTCTTGTTGCCTTTACATAAACACTGCGTTTATCATCGCTTACTCGGATTGGTAATAAATTCCCAACGCAATCTTGCTTCCGCTAAATCGCTTTCTACATATCACTATGTTTATCCTGAAGACCATAAGCGGCCTTATGTTAAAAAGCATGGGCGAACCAACATCTTATTAATATACTACAAAGGTACGACAATTTTCTTTACAAGTCAAGTGTTTTACCAATTATTTTTTATTTTTTTTCTAGTAGGGAATGAAGGACTCGAACCCCCAAGCTTTCACCCATATCATCCCTTAGTTCATTCTGATTGCGCTAACCAGTGATTTCTTAGGTATCTTCTGAACTATCTCCACCAGTATCAATCGTTAATGGCTCTGTTGTACACCATCCTCACCTATTATTGATACTCGTCTTGATTGCATACCGTTCTCCACAGTACATGCTTACCTTACAACGATTCCCCTTGTTTCAATTCTACTAAGTAAGAATTGATAACCAACTATATTTTTCTTAATACTAAGCTCCCTCAGAGTTTTTCAACAACTCCAACACCGTAGCTTTGCCAAGGGTCTTGACCCTCATTTTGTACTACTCTCATCAAGAAGACACTAAGGTCACCAGTTGATTTGTCTTTGGTAAACACAAATGTTTGTGTTTCTGACCAAATACCACCATCATTGGCCCAAGTATAAGCACTTGATTGAGCGTTAGATACAGTACCATATGTCTTGAATGACATGTATTGGTTTTTAGCAAAATCAATTTGTCTAATCTCACCACTTGCATTCACATAGAAGTGATATGTATAAGTGTTTGATGTACCACTTGAATATACTTTGATATCCGATTTGTAGTAATAGCCATTTGCTAATGCCTGTGAAAACGAAGGTAAACTAAAGATTAAGAATAATCCAATTAATAAAAATTTTTTCATAGTTTAATTTATTTGTTAATATTTTTACATTACAAAGGTACAAATATTATTTTAAACTACCAAATTTATTTTAACTTTTTTTTTTACTTTTTATTCATTTCGTCTCTTAGACTAGCGGCCGCCTCGTAATCTTCATTTTTCAATGCGTCAGCTAAACGGTCTTCAAGAGTTTCAGGCTTATTTTCTTTTACCTTTAATTCTTCTCTGTCAAATGGAACATCTGACATTTCTTGGCTGTGGATTTCTCCTTTACCACCATTTTGAATCCATACAAGGTCTCTGAAATACAATCCATCTCTTTCAGAATAGTCAATTCTGTCAGGTGGTCCTAAAGAAACACTTGGGTCTCCGTTGTTTTCACTCAGCTCCTTCATTAGCTTTAATGAACCCATAATGCTTTCGATAAATGCATCATCAGGTTGTGGTAGTTGATTAATCGGTTTTTTAGGTTGTTCGGTTTTTTTTCCGAAAAACTTGTTAAAAAAATTATTGAACTTGTTCATAGCTTTTAAGTTTGTTTTTAATGTTTCGAATTATTATCTTTGTGTTGACTCTTAGTTTCTTTTTCAAATCCATATCACTCAAGTGAACAAATAATCCAAAGAAAATGACAGCCAAAGCATACATAATACTCATTGTTATCCAATAGCTCTTAGTTAACAGTGTAATTCCATAAACGATAATATCGTAGCCCAGCGGGTTAAGGAATAACGCTAGTGTAATAAGTAAATTTCCAATTAGCCTTTTTCCATATCTAAAAAATGGATAAGCTAAGCAAAATGATAGAAAGGCCAATGAATATAGAACATACATTGTAGTCCAATAATCGTTTGTCAACTCTGTCAGTTTGTAAACCAATATGTCGAACCCAAAAGGGTTTAGGAAGGTCGCTATCATTAGACTGATAGTCGCCATCATTTTTCGTGTCACTCTTTTCTTCACTATCCATGTTTTGGTATTTAAGTATAACTACAATCTTGTATTTTCTTTAAAACTGTAATTTTATTTTACTATAAATATCAACTAAAAGAATAAATGTGTTTCGTTAGAGCAAAGGTACATCATTTTTAATTAAAAAACAAGCCTTTTTTGAAATATTTTTAAACTTTTTCTACTGAATACATACCCACTCTCAACATACCCAACTCCAAGTCAGAAATCAAATTAGAAAACAACTCAATGTTCTCTTCATTCCCCTTGATATAATGAGTCTCATATAAAGCGTTGATATGTTTACAATGGCTCACCAATTCATCAAATAAGACATTTGGTGATAAGTTTGTTTTAGCTCTTAATTCAGCAAATTGTAACTTTTTAGATTGATACTTATAAATCTGCTTGGTTGTGACACCACAACTCTTAACATGTGCTAACGTGTAGCTCAAGTATAATCCTAATGATAATCTTGGATTATCTATAAGACTAGAATCAATTGTTTTCTTTGACTTTGGCTCAGATTTAAGGATTTGTCCAATAATAATATTAGCTACAACACCAGCATCATGATTAAACTTTTCCATAAGTCCATGAATGAACTCATTCATATAAATGATATTTCCTTCACTGCTAGACATCTTTTTACCATCAAGATAAACAAGTCCAAGACCGATATGATTGTTATTTGGAAATAACTTCTTAAGCGAATTAAAATGATTTTCTTGCTCCAAGCCAGTTAGATACAAGGTAGAAGCACTCAATTCATTAGCTAGTGCTACGTCTTGATAGAAGTATGTTGTTGCTCCGCTGGATTTAATACCTACGATTTGTTCATCTTCTAAGTCAAATACCTTTGAACCTTCATAGTCACCTTGGCCGTCTTTTAAAAGCTTTTCATCAAGCTTCATTTCAGAAGCAAAATACTCTTTATCAACCTTATAACCAAAAAACTTGGTCATTTTAAGGAAATTGTAATAAGCCTCATCTTTGGTAACCTCACCATTTAGCGTATCACCAAATATCGAGATAAATTCATCTCCAAGACCCAAGTGTTGGAACGCATTTGCTAATACAAGATTTGATAAGTGACCTACATGTAGGTTCTTGTTAAGATTTGGGCTAAAACCATCAATATAATGGTATTTCTTAGGACCAACAAAGATATTTTTAATGTCAACATCATCTGTAAGGATAATATTGGTATATGGACCTGATGGTTCTGTTTTAAAATCCCAATACTTACACCATTTTTGAATTTCTTCAGATGGTTCACCGTAAACGCAGAAATTAAAACCTAAACCCTTTGGTACTGTTTTTATTTTGTTTATTTCTATTTTCATTTTGATATTTTAAAAATGAATAATTCTTTCTTTTGGTTAAATAACCTAAGTCTCTCTCATTGGCGTATGCTTCTTTTTCAAAGCTAATACCCATATAACCCTTTCGCCTTAATGCAATCAAATACCATATATAAAACGGTATAATCAGCATTTCGAGTTGTTGCTTTAAATGAATACGTTCGTGATTTAGCAGAACCTCATCAACGACTGTTGTCGATGGTACAAAGATAAAGGGCCAAAATGCTAGGCCCCTTATTCCTTTACCAAGTATCAACTCAAAGAACCAAATGGCTCTATCACTGACTATTAGCATATAACTCTTTAAAGTGTTTATACTTTTCAGTTTTTTCATGTTGAATCACCATATTCAATTGAGTTGTTGGTTTTACACCTTTCTTATAGAATATGATTTGATATTGGTCAGCTGAATCAGCGTTGCTGTGCCATGTATATAATTGACCAATATAGCCTGAATACATCAAACGATACGCAATTCTTGGTGGAATCGCATCATGTCTGAAACTAATTGATTCATTACACTTCTCAAGCTTTTCAACTATCAAATTATAGAATTCACCATCACCACCTAAATGTGCGATATCTGCTTCTACTGCTTCGGCTTCAGTCTTATGAAGACTTCCATCCTCTGATTTCCAAAAATTTACTTGTTCAGCCATTATGATTTCAATAATAGTTCTTTGATATCTCTTTCAAGAGCGACATGACCGCTTCCGTATTCTTCCCAAGCAAGACCCATTTTTTTCAAGTCATAGTGACCAACAACTGTACTAAACTCGGTTTCACCTTCAGGGAAACCAATGATGTAGATACTGTCAGCTAATTCAACTGCTAAACGGATATCGTGAGTAGAGAAAATAATTGTATTCAATTCATCTGCATCACTAATTCTTTGGAAATTCTCTTTTACCTTTTCGATGTTTCCAACGTCAAGTCCTGAGAATGGTTCATCAAGAATCATAAAGTGCTTAGATGTAAGCATTTGCTCAATGATAGCAGTTCTTTGTCTCTGTCCACCTGATAACTCACAAGAGTATTTGTTCTTGTGTTCTAATAGACCCCATTGAGTTAAGTAATCGGTGATTAGAGCATCTTTTTCTGCCTTTGGAGCGTTAGATTTTCTTAATGCATATTGACAGATTTCCGTGATGGTTTTGTGTCTAAAAAGCGTGTATTTTTGGTCTACAAATCCAACATCACCTTCAGAAAGAATCTTTGCATCATCTTTGTCTTCTGTGTTTGCGTTTGTAATAAGGATTTGTCCTTCAATTGGTTGTAATAGACCAGTAAGACCTTTAAAAAGTGTTGATTTACCTCTACCTGAACGACCGATAAATGCAATGATTTGTCCTGTTGAATCATGACCTTCTCTAGTGACGTTAAACTCAGTAAGATTAACGTGTTTAAGGATTGGTTTTCCACCATATCCAAGACTTACGTCTGAAAGGTTAAGAATTACTTCTTCTTGACTATATTGTTTCATTTGTTTTTGTTTTTACGTTTTAAAAAAATATCCATCAAATAAGCTCCGATAATATACCCGAACATACCTGAAATGAATGAGATAAAATAACTCATTAGTAGTTTGAGTAACGGAAGACTGTTTTACGTATCTTAGTGATAACGAAGTCTAAAAGTAATCCTACAAGAACGATTATGATTTGTAATGCAATAACCTTACCTGCATCACCCAATTTATCGTTATTCTTGATAAGGAAACCAAGACCACCAGCCGCTACAAGGATAGATTCAACTGTTACAAGCATCATCCATACGATAGCTAAGTTTTGTCTAACCAACTCAAAAACATAGTCAATACGACCCTTTATTACAACTTCCCAAAGCATTTCCCATCTTGAACAACCAAGCGTTCTTGCGTGGTCAAACTCTTCAGGTGCGATATCCTTAATCATCTGCATAAGACTTGTTGTTAAGAATGTTGTCATGAAAACAACCAATACAGCAACTTGTAAGTTTCTAGCATCATTAAATAGTAATGATAAGTAGAAAGCGATACCTGTTAAAGGTAAGAATCTAAGCTTAGATACGAATAAAGCAATTGGCTTAAAAGCTGAAATTGTTGAAGAATATGCAAAAGCTAATGCAATTGCTACTGAAAAGAAAACTGCCTTGGCACATAACCAAATAGAGCTTCCAATATGAACAATAAGTCCATCTTTCCAAAGGCTAACAAATCCATTACCTACTTGTGAAGGTGTTGGAAATAAGTGAGTTGTACCAATGCTTGCGCAAGCAACCCAAAATAAGAGTAAACATACTAACCAACCACCAATTATTGAGCTTCGGTTTGTATCGCTAATACCTTCGAAAGGTTTAAAGAATTTTTTCATTTTTTAATTTTTAATGGTTTTTACTTTGTATTCTTGTGGATAACCAATCGAGTTACCGATGATTATCCATTGTTTCGATGATTAGAAAGGCAAATCATCAGGCTCATCACCGCTAACAGCTGGTTCAAATGCTTGAGCAGGAGTTGCTTGAGGCGTTGCAGGTGTTTCAGAACCTACTCTTTCAATTCTCCATCCTTGGATTGAGTTGAAATAACGAGTTTCACCTTGTGGGTTAACCCATTCTCTTCCTCTTAAGTTGATAGAAACCTTAACAGCTTCACCTTTTTTGTATGAGCTTAACAAATCGCATTTATCTTGATTGAACTCAATCAAAATGTGTTGAGGATATTGCTCATCAGTTGTAACAACTAATTCTCTTTTTTTAAATGCGGCACTAACTTGTTGTTCTGCATTTACTTCTTTAATCTTTCCGACTACTTCCATTTTATTGTATTTAATTTTGTGTTATTCTTATTACCTTACAAAGGTATGAAACTTATTTCATATATGCAAGTATTTTTAATAAAAAAACCCTAGATTTCTCTAGGGTTTTTAACTTTAAAAATTGAGACGTTCTGAAGAAGAGAACGTATTAGTTTAATAGAGTGATTTCCACACGTCTATTTTTGGCTTTTCCTTGTGCAGTTGAGTTGTCAGCTACTGGATTTGCATCACCTTTACCGTCAACCAATTGGAATCTTTCAGAATCGATACCTCTATTTGTTAAGTATTGAACTACTGAGTTAGCACGACCTTTAGACAAGGCTACGTTGCTTTCAGAGTTACCAACATTATCAGTAAATCCTACGATTTTCAATTTAGACTCTTCAGATTGAACAAGTAAGTTATAGATTGTCTCTAAATCCTTGTCAGAACCTGCGATATTTGAGCTACCAGTTTGGAAATTGATATTCCATTGTCCACTTGCCAATACATTAGTTTTCTCAGCTGTATAAGAGATTTTCTCAATCTTACCTGCATCGATATTTGTAATGCTTTTCAAGAAGTACAAGTTAACTGCATCTTCGTATTTTACAACACCATCTTTATTACTTTCATTGAATCCCATTGGGTTCAAGTCAGTTAAATAGCTAGATACTTGGTTATAAACTGCTTCGTATCTGTTTTTTCCGTCAGTAATACCGTAGTATTGAACAGCATCAGCATAGTTGAATACTCTTGTACCACCTACATTGAAATCAACACCACCTTTAGAACCTTTTTGACCTTTAAATAAGTCATACCAATATTTTGGAGTTTCTAAGTCATAAGTTTTAGCTACAGCTTCAGAAGCTTTAACAGCCCATTCGTCGTATTGTTTGATTTGATTAGCGGCAACATAAGTTGATTTTAACAAACCTACAACTTCTTTTTCGTGAGCGATAGCCCATTCTTTAACAATTACAAGAGTCGTAGCCATTTGGTTAACGAAATCTTTTGTTGAAGCAACGTCAGTGAAACCGTCTAAGTTGTCAAATGCTAACTTATCCCCAGGAGTCCAAGTAGTAGCACCATCAATAGCTTTGTTGATTTTCTCACCAGTACGTTTACCATCTTTAACCACGTCTAAAGGAATCTTAAACCCACTTTTTTGTGATTTGATTAATTCTTTAACAGAGTTGATATAATCATCATCTTGTGAAGGAACGAAGTTTAACGCTTCAGCATCGTAAGTTGTTGGGTCAGGATTTACCTTGATTTTGTTTGCGAAAGCAAAGTTACAAGCTACAACCCAATCCCCATCACCAATTACACTTGATACAAGAGCACCTTTCATAGTTTGTGGGTTATCTCTCCATTTTTTAGGCCCGATTAACTTATCTTCACCGTAAGATAAACCGTATGCACCAATTACTTGTACGTGATACTTATCTTTACCGAATTTGTCGTCAATCGCTTTTTGTGTTGTCGTGATATAGAACGGTACACCGTCACCCATGATACTAACAGCTACTGCTGATTTATCTGATTGTGGATATGTAGCACCTTTGTCCAATTCTTCAATGAACTTTAACTGCATATCTCTAAGTCCACCAACCATATCTTGTCTTACAATTTCAAGGTTTACACCCGAAGCTTCCATAAGACTTCCTTCTGTGGTACGAGGTCCACCATTTGCGGCAATCATCGCTGAGTTACCATTCCATGCATATTCTGCAATTCTGATTAAACCTTTGTCAGCAAATTTTGAAGATACTGATTCCGAAGGTAAAGGTAATTTTGCACCTGCTGTTACGTTGTTTAAGTTGTCGCTATTGATTGCTTTAAACTCTAGTGTCTGTGACACTGCAACTCTCAACCCAGGTGATACAAATGCAACCACTCCTACGATTAATGCTGTAGCTACGACGATAATTCCACCCTTAGCTAAATTAGTCAAACTTGACCAAAATGATTTTTTTTCCATGTTGTTTTAATTTTTACGTTATTGTTTTACTTATTAATTTTAACTCTACAAAGGTATGTATTATTTTTGACACTACCAAACTTTTTGTAAAGTTTTTAATAATTTTTTTCGTTGTCTGTTAAAAACTTAGCTTATCCCTCTAAAACACAGCAACTTCCTACTTACTCAATTTGGCTCGGCCGTCCACTTTATATTGTCCACCACTTCACATTCGGATGATAAGTCACGAACTGCTAATCGAACAGTTTTTATATTTTCGATGTTCTTAGTTGAACATATCGTCAAATCCACCTGAGTTTCTTTTATCTTTCTCAGTCATTACGTAATCAGGATTTTTGTACTTGTTGAAGTCTCCTAGTCCATCATCAACTCTCAATCTATCAGCCGCTTGGTCCAATTTAAGGAACAAATCGTCAGAATTTAAATCGTAGTTAGATGTAAGACTTTCAATGTCTCTTAAGTTACCCGCTGTCATAGCAGTATCGTTAGAGATAGACTCAGCAATTACTTCTAATGCATAGTCACGTTCCCAACCACCACTAAATCCAATTGCACTCTTAGCGGCATATGTAGCGGCATTTGATTTTTGTGCGAATTCGTAGTCATTTTTCAAGAACTCAACTGTTGCATCAAAATCGGCAATTTTGTTTTCCATTACACTTTCAACCATTACCAACTTTTGTGACATTTTTCTCATTACTTGCTCACGAGCTTGGTATTTATCCATAAAGTCTTTAGATTGTTTTTCTTTATTGATAACACGTTGTGCATCACCAAGAACCTTATTAAGTTGAGAGGCATATCCTACATACTCATCTTCTTGTTTTGCATCAACACCCAATCTTTCAACCATCTCTTTCATTTTTGTTCTAAGAGATTCAGCTTTACCTTCAAGTCTGAAAATGTTTTCATTAGCTGTTTCAGCTTCTTTTTTCATTCTTTCAGCAGAACTACCCATATCAGATTGAAGTGATTTGATGTTTTGCTTAGCAACACGAAATGTTGTTTGATTCGCAATCAACTTCTGTTTTTCGATTTCCAATTGCTTGAAAGGGTCGTATTTGATAGCACTTTTGTGTAGTGCTCTAGCCGCAATTCTAATCCAAGAGAAGATTGCAGGGGCCGCAAAGAATAAGAATAATGCAAGAGCCGCTGTAATAGCTAATGCTATAAGCTGTCCTAATGCTACGAAAGCTATTGGCAGAACGTATGTCCAAATCCCATAACCAATGGCACCATATGTACCAATTCTTAACACATTATATAATCCTTTTTCTCCTTTTCTAAAGTTATCCACTTTGGTAACTAATTGTTCTTGTCCTAAAGATTTTACGATAGGCAAGTCCATAAACTTCGCATTAAATGTCGGTGTTGTACTCATTTTTTAGTTATTTAATATTAATTGATATTCCGTTTTTAACGGTTTGAATTGCTCCGATAATTTTGTCTTTTGCAAGAACGTTGGCATTTATCTTACCATCAATGTCGTTAATCTTATCAGCATATGTTGCATCAATACGATTAAGCTTAGACTCTCTGTCTTTAAGGGTAACTGTAAGAGCATCAATTTGTTCTCTAATGTTACTTACCTCATTTACCAATGCTTGGTTTTCATAAGACTTCTGATTGATAATTTCTTGTTTTTTACCATTACCCTTGGCAGAAAAATCTTCAAAAACCTTGTTGATTTCTGTGATATAGAATTCTGACTGAGAAAGTAATTTCTCTTTGGTAACGCTTGGGTCAGTACTATGAGCCATGGCAAGAGCCATCTCATAAATTGGCGGGTTATTCACACCACCAGCACTTACTGCTTTGAAGTATTCGAAGAAGTCATAACCTGGTTGGTTAAGTGATTCGAAACCTTTTTCGTATATCTTATAAGCATTTTCAACTTGCTCTTGCGTCACTTCACCTGAACTTGTTGGTTGAGTTGAAAATGATGGGGCAAAGCTTGGAGTTACTGGCGCACTAGGTGTTGCAGGTGCATCTCCGAATCCAAATCCTGCGGCAGGTCTTGCAAATGAAGGTGTTTCTACTTCTTCATTCCTTGATGCTGTCGGGAACTTGATTGGTTGTTCTGTTTGTTTTTTCACTATTTGTTTTTCTACTGGTTTATCATCAGGACTCTCATCGCTTTTGATAAATAAATTTTTAAACGCCATAATTAGATTGTTTTAAAATTAACATTTATATCGAGAACAAAGGTATTACTTTATTTTCATATAAACAAGCTTTTTGTAAAATATTTTTAAAACTTTTTTAAGTCCTTATTTCTATATAACAAAGGTACGTAAAAAAAAATAACCCACCAAATAAATGATGAGTTATTTTAAAACATTTAGTTTCGCCCCCTGTATAGATAGTTGACCTATCAGATGCCCGTGGTCTGCCACAGCAATTTTTGGTTATATCCACAATTGTGGAAAGGGAGCCACCTCTAAAAAACGAAATAATTACTGAAGTGGAGGTCAGTATTTGCACTTCCGAATGGATTTGAACCACTATCACCCTCTACAACGAGGGCATCCTAACACTTAGACGACAGAAGTATGTGAGAATCAAGATTAATTTTTTTTATTAGTGCTACCGTTACAACAAATTGTCATACCTCTTATAGACAAATGGGGAGTCGAACCCCTCCGCTCTCTTTCAAATAGATTTTTTTTGTTTGATTGCTGAAATAATCTTTTTTATTCTCTTGTAAGGCAAGAGGAACCTTTTGTACAGCAGATTGGATTTGAACCAATGTTTCCACCTACGTCATACCACCACTGCTAAAGAGGAGTCGAACCTCATACACGAATACAGGGGCGGTGTCTTTGTCCACTAGACGACTACTATATGGGGTATCAAAATTGCTTTTTTTGCTGACTTCTGCTCTAATCCGACCGAGCTACCTCTCCGATTATAACCCTAGTGGAGAGGGTAGGACTCGAACCTACGACCCGAAGTTTGGAATTGCTTTTTATGCTGAACGAATTTTTTTATACCTTGTGGTGTCTAAACCAATTACGATTTAGACGACCTTTCTTTTTGTCAACGATTACTTACGACCTGTTTCTCCAACAGTGATGTTCCCGATTGAACCAGCTTTTGCTCTTTCTGTACCAGCCGCTCTTTCAGCGTCTAATTGTAAGTACAATTTAGTTACTTGCTCTTCTAAGAACTCGTTTTGTTTTGTTAACGAACCTAACTTAGCAGCGTTTTCAGCGGCAATAGCTTTGTTTTCAGAGTGAATCAATTTGATTTCATTCTCGTGTTGAGATTTCAACGTAGACGCAATGATTGCAGTCTCTTTTTTCACTAATGCTTCTGTACCTGATTTTACAGTTTCTAACTCAGAACGTAATTCTTTCAATTCTGTAGAAGAGATAGCTACTTTACCATTTGCAGATAAATTTTCGCTTACCATTTTCTCAGCGTTAGCTTTGAAACTTAAATCCAAGTTAACGTTTAATTGACGCTCTTTTTCTGCGAATTGAACATCTAAATCTTTAATTTGTTCTTCTTTGTTAGCTACCAAAAGTGTTAATTCCTCAGATTGAGAAACAAGTGTTTCGATAGTTTTTGTAGCTCCTGCTAATTCTGCTACTGCTTTAGTGATTTGTTGAGCCGCTTGCCCTACGATTTGCTCTGTAGCTACGCTTCCTTTTTTCGCTGTTGGTTTTGTTACTGCCATTCTTTCTTTTTGTGTGTTTATTTATGTTATTATATTATACTAATTTATAATACAAAGATACTATAATTAACATCAAAAGTCAAGTGAATAAACGAATTATTTTCATTTATTTTTGTTTGTAACTTCTTGATTCCCAATAAATTAACGAACTTTTTAATGCTCTAATACCCAGTGTATTAGAAGGATGAAATATCCATCTTCCTAGTGTTGCTTACAGGACTTGAACCTATACGTGGGCTGACAAAGCAACGTGTTATTACACTCGTGTTTTTAGAACTTCGATTTCTTTGTTGATACGCTTAACATCAGCGTCAGTCAAAGGAATCTTTGTGTTTGTTGTTTTCTTTTGGGTTTTTACACCATTTTTCAGTTGTTGTTCAAGAACATTTAACGCTCTAGCTTGTCTAGACTTTTTTGCAATCGTTGCCATACTTAATTTTAATTTTTGACGGGAAGAGGAGAGTCGAACTCCTCAACTACTAGTATTCAGTCTTGCAACCTGTTAGCCCTAACGTCATTCCCGAAAATTGAGTAGTAATTCCAAGTTACTACTCGATGACATTTTTTGAACGCTTCTTGGTCATGTCATGTAACCAATCTTTTGTTTTTCTCTTGGAAGACAGGGTTAAAAAGACATAAACCCGTGTCGGTTAAAGTACGACACCAACTTCACATTGGGAGTAGTGAACCACTCAAGGTATCCACATATAAGGCTTCCTAGGTCCTGATATATTTTAACCATGTGGTGAGAGTTGGATTCGAACCAACGACACCTAGCTCTTCAGGCTAGTGCTCTACCAACTGAGCTATCCCACCCTGATGAGTAACAATTTCCAAGTTGTTACCCGAATACTTTTCTTTAACTTGGTTTAAAGTAATAAACACCAATTCATTTTTTGGTCTTGGAACCTAGGCTGAACTAACAAAAATCTATGCCGAGATTTAAAGGAAGGCACCACCTTTCATCGAAGAAGTGGAGACGGCAGGGTTCGAACCTGCGACACACCCCGTTTGAGGGGCCGCTCTACCAACTGAGCTACATCTCCAGTGTTAGTTACGTCTGTAGGACGTTCTGACGTAATTCCCTATGATTATCTGCCATGACGACAGGCCCTAATAGAACTAACGAGTTTAACCTAATTCAATCTAAAAACGTCACAAGCATGACGAATGCTAATCTTACCGAAATCAATTAACATTTACTTGTGACAAACGCAATTCAAAACCAAAAACCAAAATTTATTAACCTAACCTAACCTAATTTCTTTTTCTTTAACAAAGGTACGAAACGTTTTTTTAACTTGCAACTAAAACTTATTTTTTTTTTAGTCTAATTCTACGTTAAAATACTCCGTACAATAAAAATCTAAACATATTCCCATTTCTAAATAGAAGTAAAAAACCTTCTCATTATAGAATTGACTATTCAACTCGAATCGTAACCTCTCGATTATATAATCGGCCAAATATTGAAAAAATCGCTTTTTTAAATTTCTCATAGTTTAATTTTTATTACATTACAAAGGTACAACTAATTTATTTAATAACAAAACTTTCGGGGTACTTTTTTTTGAATTTTTTTACAATCATCTTGTTAAATTCATTCAATAAAGGCTTAGGTATCACAATACCCTTATCCTCAAATTCTTGAAGTATTTCCATCGGTGTGAAGGTTCCTTCAACTATACCATCAGTCCATTGGCCTACCCAAAGTCCCCAAGCTTTTTTACCTATGATTACAGCCTTGACCATATTAGGATGCTTTGAAACAATATCTTTCATCTTATAGTCTCCGTTGTCGAATTTCCTAAAGGTGTTCTTAGCTTCTGTTGAGTTGATATCGAATTCTACCTTGACAATGGACCCACAAAAGGTCAAGAGTCCTTTCCTATATGATTGTAGGAAAAAGGTAAACATTTCGTTAAAACTGTCTGAGTATTTGGTAAGCTTTCTGTCATGCTTACTTCCGATTTCTTGTTTTCGTAAATCAATACGTTGTTGTTTGGTTAGATGGCTCCCAAGCCGTCACCCCCTAATTGTAAATTTTTCATTGTCTTTTTATTCCTTTAAAATGGATGCTAATAAAAGCTAAAACAGCTTTATCGTTCAAGTCTTCTTCTACACCATCCTTATTTATTATTTTTTTGTCTGTCCAAATGTCTTTTAGAAATTGTACAAGAGTCTCATACAATACCAACACATCAAACTTTGCATACCAATTAGTATGACCCATTTGAATGAGTATCTTTAGGATTGCTCCAGTTGCTTTATCTTCTTCTTTTGTAAGCTTTGTATTTGGGTCTAATAACCCTGTATGCTCAAAAAGAATCTTAAATTGTCTTTGTAACTTCTTCTTATTTTTCATGTCAATTGATTCTGACATGAAATTAAGTCCGATTAACCTACGAATACTACATCTCATTAGTCTTTTGTTATATAATCACATGGTGATAAAAAGAATTTATAGTAAATCTTTTCAAATGAATGAAAATGACTATCAAAGCCAGTAAATTCACCCCATTTTGATTTAATTTCATCCTTTAAATCTTTCGATTCTAGTTCAACTTTTTCCCTAACTTCATTACCGTATTTATTGTTAATTTCAATATTTACAGCATTTATTTCACGTCTTCTTTGTCTTTCAAGGGCAATTTCAGGATATGCTTCTTCAGCATTCTTTACACCTTTTGGCATATTGGCTGGAAATTTTGGTTCACGAGCATTTAACATATCCGCACCAGTAACTTCTTTAAATGAAGCAAACCATTTATGTTTGGTTTTTAGCTCTTGAATCAATTCTTGATATTTTTCAACATCTTTATTATATTCAGCGGCTCTTTCATTTAAATTTTTAACATATTCTTCACCATCAATACTTGGGTCTAAGACACAATATACATATGCTCCTTCAGGAGAATCGTAAAAAACTGCATTTATTTCAACTTTTGCCATTTTCTTATGTTTTAAGATTAGAGGACAAAGGTATAACTTTTATTTGAATTCACCAAAACTTTCTTTGAATTTCTTAAAGTTTTTATGTTTTTTATTCAAAAAATCAAGCTTTGGTCTATCAATCTTACAGTTAGATTTCGTGATATTACCATCATTAAAGAAAGCAATCATTTGAATCATCAGTAAAAAAGGAAAATCTCTATCGAAATTCGGGTCCTTATGAGACCAACCCATCTTAAACAACCAATTTAATAATGCATCCTTATCAAAGTCAACATAGTCAGCTGTCGTTCCGTTTCCGCTTCTTTTCGATAACTTACTCTTCCCATCAAATAACAATCCAGCATGAATTACATTTGGAAAAGGCTTATCACCATAAACACTTGCAATCAAGTCCCAAATATGTTTTTGTTTATCTAGATTGTTGATGTGGTCTACACCTCTGACAAAATCAGTGATATCGTAGTCATAATCATCAAGAATACTTGCAAAGTTATATGTTGGATATCCATTTGTTCTAAGAATAACCATATCATAGTCACCCATATTCAACTTTATTCCATCAGGTGAAGCAAAACCAATCTTATTGGCAACTTCTGCATATCGTGCTAGTCTATCTGACTGTTTAAACGTTAGGTCATGATTAAGGCCAAAGTGTTTCATTTGGTCATAGATATAATCTATGTATTTATCATCATTTCTAACTACATCGGTATCATCAATACGGAGAATGAAATCACCACCGTTTGCCTTAGCCAGTAAATAGTTTAATAATGCTGTTCTAAGTGTTCCCAAATGGAAAATTCCAGTTGGTGACGGTGCTACTCTTGTTCTCATCTTATATCCAATTTTTACGTTTAAACTTCATTTCCCAACTCCAACCAGGAATTATAATCTCTGCATCAGCTTTATGATTCTTAATGAATTGGTAATCAAATACCTTTCCATCAGGATTCATTGCCTTAACCTTAACAGAATAACCATTAGTATGTTTCAATGGTCCTTCAACAACTTCAATTACTACTCCTAACATTTTATTTCTTTTTTGATTTAATTTCGCCATTAATATAGGCTATGGCCGTTTTGTTACCCGTTATCATACAAATATCCTCAAATGATTTAGGTTCTCCGATATCACTGATTCTTTTCTGAAAATACTCAATTGCTTTTTCTTTTCCTACTTCTTCGATAAGCTCTTTCGCTTTATCTATAACGGTTTTTGCCATCTTTAAAACTTTTAGTGGAGAAGACGGGATTCGAACCCGCATCCTTTACCTTGCAAAGGTAACGCTCAGCCAGTTGAGCTACTTCCCCAATATTTTGTAAGAGTGAATGGAATCGAACCATTGACACAGATTTAAAGTATGCATTCCTATACATCCTGCTCTACCAACTGAGCTACACTCCCATTAACAAACTTAGTTTCTTGCACACCAAGCACGAGCCTGAGTCGAACAGATTCATTTGGAGTTTCGAACTCCGCTTCACCTAAGCCCTACTACCGTTCGGGAACTTTTGTATTTGTTAACTTTGTGGAGCCTGTGGGAGTCGAACCCACGACCTTCTACGTGCAAGGCAGATGCTCTAGCCAGCTGAGCTAAGACCCCTTAAAATTTCAATCCATTTCTAAGTGGAATACCTAGTAGAGCATCAAACGTCTCTACACCCTATTTAATCACTTATAAATCAACCACATTGGCCGAATAAATGATGTTTTAAATATCTTACAATAAATACTCATTCTTAGCAATGATATAAGTGATGACTATGGACCCCTCACCAAGGTTTCCGTGGTTATTAAGCACGATACTTACATTTATCTTCAGTTGAAATTAGTTCGATACATGGGACTCGAACCCATATTAAATGCTCAGCGCACCCGTTTTTTCCAATTAAACTAGTACCAAGATACTCTCCGCTCAGACTGGAATCCTTGCTTCAAATATATAATATCCAACTACTTCTACCCTTGTTCCAGCAAGAGTATTTTCGTCAACCAATTATTGCAGCCCGTAGGGGAATCGAACCCCTGTTTACTGGTCGAAAACCAGTCGTCCTAACCCCTAGACGAACGGGCCATTAAAAAATTTAGATTTTGAACGATATGATTTTATACCCTCTTACCTTATTCAGCTGGGAACCTATGAAACTGTTCTTATGTATCGTATCAATCGGACTTAGACCCTCTGTGGGTACCTTTCGCATGCTCGTCTCCGAGTTATTATCTAAATTTTGTTACATATGGCAACAACATGACTTATAAATAGAGGTCACATCGTTAACCATTTCTGTATTTTATCGATACCAATTTGCTCCATGTCTTGCTTTCTCAGAAAGACCATATTCTAATAAATCACTATCAAGTTCTCCATCGAAGTGGTTTTTGATATTGCTAGTTATAACATTATCTTTTCTTCTTGAAGCCTTGTTCCAAAATCTTACATCCCAACCACAAGGATTGTTATAAGGGTTTGAAACTTCTGTGATTTCGTTGATTTGGTCATAAACCAAGTCCAAGTCACTTTGCAATTGAGCATCCATTACCTTTCTATGTGTAATGTAACTTTTTTTCTTTTTGATTACGTAATAGTGTCTTGGTAAATTAAGACAATATACTTCTCGAACACTATGCCAACCTCTAATGAAGTGCTTGGTAAAGAACTCTTGTTTCTTTGGTGAAAATAACAAATATGCCGCTACACTTACGTGAACAAGACTAGGTTCAATTTTTTCTTTCTTACCTCTTCTTTTGACAATGAAGTCTTTATTTCTACACCATGCAACACTAGTATAATTCTTTAACAAATCTTCTAATAAAGGAGCATCTTTTCTTCTTGAAATATCGTCTCTTAATACGAAAAACGAATCGTAACCGTGATGAATAGGTTCTTCTAACTCGATGTAACCTAAATCATCGATAAGCTTCCAAATTTTAGCTCTTTCGTTAATAAGCTTAATAAAAGGCTTATAACTTTCTTTTTTTGTGTTTTTACTCATTTTCTCTTGTAAGGATTTGACCTTAGAAGAGACTGAATTTACGCATTGTTTTCATAACTCAATTTTTTTTGTTACATTATTGCGGAAATGGCAGGACTCGAACCTGCAAACGAAATCCCATTAGAGGTACCCTTATTCCTAAATCTATCAAGGTTTCGTTATCATTGATAGACTCGCATTCTGATTAATCTCATGCTTTGGGGTAACATTTCCAATTTGCGGATGTGACGGGATTCGAACCCGCTCCAAACACCGTGACAGGGTGATATCTTAACCATTTGACCTCACATCCGAATTATGTTGATATGGTTCAACATCAAACCTTCGTCTTTCCGAGTGTCATTTTGGCTATACTTCCCAACGTCATGTGTCATTATACGGTTCACAACCCCTACTAGAACCCTTATGATTTTAGTCTCTTTGTCTCCAGCCGACCCTAATAGACTTGCGGAGCACAAGGGAGTCGAACCCTCAATCTATCCCGTGACAGGGGAGTATGTTACCATCAACACCTCTGCTCCAAAAATTCTAATTCTACGCTTCCCCTCACTCGGAGTCCTATAAATTAGTAACAGTCTCTTGTAGTCCTAGAGGGAATCGAACCCTCGTTTATAGGCTGAAAACCTAGTGTCCTGACCCCTAGACGATAGGACCAAATATGGTTTCTTTCCACCATGAAGTCAACGATACCTTAGTTTTTTTCTATACTGTGGGGGCTATCGTACTTCCACGTGCTCTTAATTGCAAAGCGTACAGGACTCGAACCTGTGTTTCAGCCCCATTGGCTGTGTCCTGGTCCACTAGACGAACGCTTCTACCAACACCTTCAAACGGCAATTCAAATTCGTTGGCTCTGTTATACCTATTGCCGTAGGTACTTCATAGTAGGAACGACAGGATTCGAACCTGCGACTTTCTCCCCTTCACGGGAGTCGTTCTGATAGTGTTTTTACCCAATCAATTTCTTGACACACTTCCCAATTGTTTTAAACCATCTCCTAAGAGCCAATCGGACCGCTGAACGTACATTCCCAGTAGTCTATACGGGATTCGAACCCGTGTTTTACCCGTGAAAGGGGCACGTCCTGACCGACTAGACGAATAGACCAAAATGATGGTTACTGCGGTTTTTATACTCTTGAGCACACCATCAACGGCATTAATGAGTTTGTGGTACCAGTGGGACTCGAACCCACAACACCCCGCTCTTCAGACGAGTGCTCTACCAATTGAGCTACAGTACCAATTGCTTCTATGTAGGGATGCATCCCTTTGTGAGCCATAGAAAAACTCAGTCACATTTGTGGTACCTGCTGGATTCGAACCAGCGACACCCGCATCTTCAGTGCGGTGCTCTACCAACTGAGCTAAGGTACCAATTATTATAATATTTCCAAGAAACGAACCTTACGTTCTTTAATCAAGCTTGGTAATTTCTCTTGCAAGATTTCCTTGTAATGACTTGTCGTTTTATGGAAGTCTTGTGCTTCTTTATCTGCGAAACTTTCATAAAGTATCACTGAATTTTCATCATTAAGACTTTCAAGTGCATGATACATCACACATCCTTTTTCTTGAGCTGATTTGATTGCTAACTCTTTTATAAGCTTTTTAGCTTCTTCTGTATGCTCAGGAATAAACTCAAATTCTACTAGTATTCTTATCATATCTTTCGTTATTTTGATAGTACAAAGGTATAACTTTTAAATTTAATAACCTAATGTTTTTTGATATTTTTTTTATTTAATTGTATCTCCAACTTGAAGATTCAAATATAAATCAATCTCAACATCTCTAACAATAGTTAACTGACCATCGGTTCCCTTTATAGTAACATAATTATCACTTTTGTTATCACTTTTACCATTACTACCATGAGCGTGGTCAGTTACTTTAACAATACCTCTTGGTAACTTTGTTTCTTCGCTTGACCAATATGTTCCTTTTGGAACACTAAACTCGACTTCCGTTGAATCTGTTTTCTCAGCCCATGGAGCTTCGATTGAATCACCAACTTGTACAGCATCTTCCATTATGATATGGTTTACCTTTGGTTCTTCATTTTGTCTTTTATGACTACATGTTCCTACGAATATTACAAATAATATCACAAAAACAATATGTCCAATTGGTGATGGAAATAAAAATTCATCATTAAAATCCCTAAGCGTTAAATATTGTAAAAACTTTTTCATAATCCTTATATTTTTTGATGATACAAAGGTAATACTTATTTTCTTAATTTCAAAATTTTAAAGAACATTTTTTCCAAAAAAAAAGTCTGACGTTTTATGGTCAGACTCTTGATTGTATTGTTAATATTACTTAACTTACGACACTAGTTGACCTTCCCAAGAGTAATCCTCTTCGGCTGCTGTAAATGCAAAATCAAATATGTTTGTAAGTGTTCTCATAATATTGTGTTTATTCGTTTGTTTAATAAATATATACAAAGGTACTAAAAGTTAGTACATAAGTCAAGTTTTTTAATGATTATTTTTAAATTATTTTATAAAACATTGTCTTCTAAGTATTTAAGTGTTGTTTCCCAATTTGGGAATTCAGGTGTTGCAAAGTGAATATGTTTACCTGTAAACTCACCAGCTCCATTTTTGATTCTATCATCAACCAAGAACTCACCTATTGAAAGGTCCTTTCTATGTGTTAGCGTTAGTCTCTTTTTAGCTTTTTCACCGAAGTGCTTTTCAAGCCAAATTCTTTTACCCATATAACTCTCAGGGATTTCGTACATTGGAGTAGATAAGAAATAAACATCGAATATTTCGAATAATTTGTTTACAGCTTCGATTGCTCCTTCGATTGGTTCCAATTCACAAAATAAATTTGGGTTTTCCATCGCTACCTTGTCAATCATATCTGACCTTTCGTCGTAATCCGTAATTTCAAGTAATTCAGGGTGTAAATCGTGAATCATCTTATCAAAGTTGGCTATTACACCATCCATGTCTAAATAAAGTGTTTTCTTTTTTGTCATATTTTTGTCTTTTAACAAAGATACTATTTTATTCATTTAGATACAAGTATCAGGCCCATAATAATTGATAAGGAACCCTGCTTGGATATTCATCATTTAAAACAACATAGTGTTCTCTCTTTGATACTGAAATCAGGATATATTTTTCTAAGAACTTGAACTTATGGATATTTGTTGGACCTTCTTGAATTGTAGGCGTTCCGAAGAAATCCATGATATTCAATCCTGCGTAGGACTTCAAAAGATTTAATTGTTTTAAATCAAGTCCACAATCCATAAGGAAATCAGCCAATTCAACTATTGCAACATCTTCAGCATCATAGTCAAATGCACACTCAACATCAAAGCTTTTAACAACCTTATTGTTTATCTTTATCTGACCGTTACTCATACGCTGTTTAATCTCTTTAGAAGGACCAAAAAAGCTTAAGTACTCTCTGATATTCATTGTCTTTTTATGTAGCTTACACTTGCCATTTTCATCTAGAATAGGTAAGTCGTTATTATCAACTTCAACAAGTACATGAAGACTATTGAAATTCTTTTCAAAATCATCAGGTATAGTAAATGGTGTTGCCAAGTGTTTATATGTTCTAACATCAACAATCATAAACTTGTGGGTCCATGAAGTATCGTTATTATTCGCATTATAAAGCGTTATTATTCTGCCTTCCCTTGTTTTCATCTTTATTTTTTAAAAATTTAACCATTTTTCTCTTTGTTAGGAACTCTAAGATGATATCGCCATGACATGATTCAGGCTTACAATAACATCCTAGAGTTTTTCCTTCCAATTCATCTAAAGAATCTAACAGTTCTTGATTTCCTGCTAGATACTCTCTATAACTCTCGATTGCTTCTTCTCGTGTTTCAACAACAAAATCTGCAAGGGTCTTTTTATCCTTTATATGTGTAAAAGGATTACCCCACTTGCTACCTCGACCAATAAACACATCATAAGACTCCTTTTTAAGGTTAACAACCTTATTCATCGATACTTGTCTTGTATATCTTGGTTTTGTTGAAATCCATTGGTCTGTTTAGACCATCACTAGTATAAACCTCAAGTATCTTCTCTAAATCAAAACCATCTTGTGTTATTCCCTCTTGCATAGCTCTTCCAAACAATAAGTTAGATTCGTCTATTTCTTGGTAAGTTGTTGTAACACATTCAAGCAGTGCTTCACCATACTCAGATATTATCATTCCAGTGTATAGTCCTTTAAGACCATATTTCAAGAAGAAAACGTCAGCGTTACACCATATGGCTATGACTTGTTTCTCTCTAAGTAAATAAACGTAGTTGCTATCTATAAGTGGCAGGTACGTTTCAGGGTCAAATAACCCCTTTTCAGTACCATGTCCAAGTATGATAACCCTGTCGTGCTCTTTTATAAGAGTTTTCATGTCACGCTTAGGTATTCTAGAGTTAACTTCAGTCCAACCTCTTCCATCATATATCTTTTTCAAGAAATCTGTGGATGCGTCTTTCGGATGTATTACTAGTGTTTTCATTTTATTTGTATTTTATACTTATTTTTATTTTTGATGTTGGATTCGGCTCTGAACCCCATAAAGACATATTGTCAGGATATCTCGGCTCAATGATTGGGTTTACATTTAAGTATTCACAAATCATTTCGTTGTTATTCAAGTAATTAACACCTTCTTTAACCATCAATAAATCGTGTAAACGCTTGGTATCACTCAATTCGTGATTCTTTAAAAATTCATCAGTGTGTATCTTACCAATTACATTTTCTGCGCTGTGACACACATTTTTTGAAACTAGTATCGTTTCATTAATATTTGGTGAGTTGATTACTTCAAGTGTTGCTAGAATATCCATATTGAAGTTGTAGGTTCTGATTTTATTCTTTCCTCTAAACTTCTCAAGTGGTTCTGCTACTACATTACTACCAGCAAATCCACCGTTTGCAACCAATAAGTCGATTTCATTAGTTTTAACAAAATCAGCAATCTTAGTTAGTGCTCCACCACAGAAGATAATCTTTGTATCTGTTGGAATTTCACTTGTTACGGTAACACCTAAATCTGATAGATATTTTTCTCTTGATTCATCGTTGCTTTTACCGTCTAATACCAAGCATTTTAAATAACCATTTACGGCTAAGTATTCGATTGCTATTAAGTCGTCGATATCATCTGCAATATCAGCAACAAAAACTATATTTTTCATTTTTTTCTGTCTTTAATTAATGTTTCAAGCATTTCATTTGCTAGTGCTTGCATATTTTTTAATGGGTCCTTTCCAAAATCATCTGAACTAATCTTTGGATAATTCAATGAGTAATCTCTAATATATTCATTGTACTTATCAAAGCGTCTCCAATCCTTCACATAAGAACTCTCAGCTTTAACTTCATTGAAATATTTGAGAGTTTCTTCAACTTCATCAATCATTGTATCGTACATTCTTTTATATCCGAATACAAATCTATCTGATAATTCTGCAACCGACATTTTGCTTCTGATATCTAGGCCACTGGCAATAGAATCAATTACTTGTAAATGTCTAATCATAATCATTCGGTAATCCAAGTCAATACCTTGTTTAACAAGCTCTTCCTTAACACCTTTCTCAAAATCACGAATTAGTTGAATCAACTTTCGTCCTTCTTTAGCTGAGCTAACAAGTACATTGTCATATACTGACATTGGTAATTGAATTCCTACGATATACTTGATATCGATATACTTACCTGCTTTTGAAATCTTAAATGTTGTTTCCATATCGTTTAATTTTTAACAAAGGTAAATAAAAAAAGCTAACGAACCTAATCATTAGCTTATTTTTTTTATTTATTTAAATCTTGTATTTCCTTATGTTTAAATTGGGCTCCTAAATCAGTCATCATTGATGGTTCATATTTAGCTGTTGGATGCTTGGTTTTAATGTATTGCATCATTCTTGAACCCATTCCTTGCCTACGATATTCAGGTCTAACAAGAATATCGCTAACCTTTAAGATATCGTTATAAATTGTATATTGAACAAGTCCAATGATTTCACCGTCTTGATATAACCCCAATTCGTAATTATCTTGTCCATTGTAGCTATCTAGGTGTTCTATTTCATAATTGAATTCCTCTTTTAAAAGATTTTCATGTAGTAGTTTTTTTATTAGTGATTTTGTTTCCATACTAATAAATATCCAATAACATATAAAAATGAAGCTACTTAACCTAGTTTTTCCATCATCCTTCTCAGACTTATCAGATAATCAATGGTTTGTATTCCATAGACTTCTTGTATCTTGGTATTATCTAGTAACGAATAATTGGGTCGCTTTGCTGGTGTTGGATAACTTGATGAATCAATTGGCTTGATATTACAAGTCTCTTCAGCTATTTCTTTGATTGCTAGTGCAAATTCAAACCATGAAATATTACCTTCATTTGAATAGTGATATATTCCACCAATCCAAGTCTTAAACTCTATGATATCCATGATAGCTTGAGCCAAGTCGCCAGCATATGTTGGAGAACCAATTTGGTCATTTACAACACCGAAGGTATCTCTTTCACTCATTAGTCTAAGCATTGTCTTCACGAAATTGTTTCCAAAGATGGAATACAACCAAGATGTTCTGATTACGACACTATTAGGACAATTCTCTTGACAAACCATTTCACCCGCTAGTTTCGTAAGACCATAAGCATTTTTTGGATTTGGAATATCGTCTTCTTTATAAGGAATCGGAGATTCACCATCAAATACGTAGTCTGTTGAAATGTGGATTAGTTGTGTGTCAGATTCATGACATAACTTGGCAAGAATACCTACACCTAAACGATTTACAGCGTCTGCTGTCATTGTATCGTCTTCTGCCTTATCAACTGCGGTATAAGCCGCACAATTGATTACAACATCGGGCTTTATCTTCTTAAAGTTAGTAATTATGTCTTCTTTCTTGTCCAGCGGAAATTCTGTCTTATCAGCAAAGATGAATTCAAGTCTAGGATAATTAAGCTCTAGTTCCTTGATTTCAGATGCTAACTGACTATTTGCGCCAGTAACCAATACTTTTTTCATATTATTTTATTTAAAACTCGGTGCAAACACACGTAAGATTTCAATCAAATCGTTAGCTGTTGATACACTTAATGTTTTGTTCTTATTCTTGTTGTAAAACTCCATGAATGTACTAACAACCTTATTGAACTTAAACGATATTACATAACCATTAATAGTCTCTTTAAATGCTGTTAAGTCAATAGTTTCACCTTCTTGAGTAGATTCATTTGTCCATTTACCAAATCTTCCAATAAAACGTCTAATTCCGCTAATCTTTGAATCATCCCAATCTCCACCGTCAAAATAATGGCCGATAAACATTGAATATAACCTCAATTCATCAGGGTCATAATCATCAGGATTTATTACGTTGCCTTTTGACTTGGACATTTTTTCTCCATTATGAGTAATCATTCCTTGGTGAATTACCTTCTTAAAAGGCTCATCAAAAGGGATATAACCACAATCATGTAAGAACATCGTGATAAACCTAGCATAAATCAAGTGCATACAAGCATGTTCGTTTCCACCAACATATAAGTCAACTTGCTTAGCTTTATTGATATCAACCAATTCTTCTAAGTTATTTGGGTCCAAGTATCTTAAAAAATAGAATGAACTATCAACGAATGTATCTAAGGTGTCTTCTGAATCAATCAACGGTATTGGAGTTCCCCATTTTCGCTGTCTTGAAACACACCAATCATTTAAGTTCTCTAACCAATGCAATTGCTGTTTCTTTGTTTTCTCAGGATAATCAATCTTATCCAAGTTATCAATTAATCGTTGCTTATAGTCAGTAATTTTGAAATACCATTGGTTTAAATCTTTGATTTCTACTCTTGTACCACATCTTTCACAATGGTCGTCCTTAACTTGTTCATTAGCCAAGACTGTTTCACAGCTTGAACAATGATTTACAGGACCCATCTTTTGGTAGGCTAACCCTCTGCTATGTAATTCAGTAAATAATCTTTGACTCCATACATAGTAAGATTCATCAGATGTAACTAATAATTCTTCATATTGAGTGTTCATTCGTTCCATTTGTTTACGGAACTTTGCGATATTTTCGTAAGTGACTTCTTTTGGGTCTCTACCGACCTTTTTTGCGTAGTTTTCCGCTGGCAATCCAAATGAATCATATCCAAATGGTTGAAAGACTGGAATTTTATTGTAACGTTTCCATCGGCAATAACTATCGACGATTGCGTAGTTATAGACATGCCCAACATGTAATCCATCTCCTGAAGGATAAGGGAACATTACACAGACATATTCTGTATTTTCCATAATAATTTATTTAAAACGTTTGTGACCAAGGCGGGACTCGAACCCGCATGCCATTACAGCACTAGCTTCTTAAACTAGCGTGTCTACCAATTCCACCACTCGGCCAAATTCAAGATAGTTTTGTGGGATTGAACCACTCAGTTTGTTTATGAGACAAATTTTTAACCGTTTGCTTGCTGAAACTATCTTTTAGTAGGAGTAGAGGGATTCGAACCCCCGACCTTCTCGGTGTAAACGAGACGCTGCTGAACCAACTGAGCTATACTCCCTTGTTTTTATTTTGTAATAGTCGATTCAATTCTTGAATTTCATCAACCATTTCGTTTAACTTCTCTTCTATTCTTCGTCTTCTAGGATGGTCATGGGCTAAAAACCCTGCCAAGTCCTTAGCAAACTTGAAATGTTCCCAATAATTGCTATTTAGTATTTCTAACTTATTTTGTAAATCTTCCACGTATAATATCAACTATTTCTTCACTGGTTACTAATTCACACTTTGCAGTAATAACTGCTATTTCTTTTATCGGCATATCATAATGAGAATTGTTATTTTTCCCTTTATGAAACCATCTTCTGTTTAAACCCAAGTCCTCAGCCATCTTATGAAGATTTTCAACGGAATAAGGTAAACATACAATATGTCTTTTGTTATCGCAAAAATATCTTATCATAAACCAATCATTGGGTCAGTTTTAATCCATTTGTTGTTACCTAACTTCGCAAGAGACTTATCATCATCAATTACCAAATAATTCTCAGGCCTATGCTTCATAATGAATCTCATTACCTCATCATATCTTGAATAACGCAAATCTAGGTCATATAACGGAAGATATTGAATTATCTGTCCTTTGATACCTCTTGCCTTGAAAAACTCGTTCATTTGGTCTATTTCAGTCGTATAACGTCTTGATGAAGTTAATACTATATCGTAGCCTGTTGATTCCAAGTATTCGTTTAGCTTTGCAACTGATTTTTCGTTGAATTGGGCAAATCCGTCTTCAATAATTACATCTGATTCCCAAGGCTTCGTTGTTATCAGAACTCCGTCTAAATCTAGTAGTATTACATTATCCATAGCTTAATTTTTTACAAAGGTATAACAAATAAATGACATTTCCTATTATTTATCAGTTAACATTTCAATAATTATTGATACCTTAGCTTCTAGGTCCTTTTCATCAGTATAATGAAGCTCAATTGTTGATGGTTCATCTGAATCATCGTCTTCTTGACTAATTATAAGTCCTGAATCTATAAGAGGTTTACCACCAAGAGTTTGCTCCAAATAATACCCTGTTAATCCTGCATTATGAATTTTTAATATTCCCATTTTCTTTGTTTTTGTACACATGATGGGATTCGAACCCACACTGTATGGCTTCTAAGACCATCGCCTCTTCCAATTGGGCTACACGTGCATTATTTTAGTTATTTATTTCTTCATAGGTTGCTACTCCGTCCTTTACAAATACAACTACCTTGAATCCCATACCTCTGACACCTTCTTCTGTTTTAAGTTGAAATGTTTTACCTTGATAAACAAGTTCAATTACATAACCACCCCAAGTTCCGTTGTAAACTCCATCAGGAAGCTTTGCAACCTGTGGTACCTTTTCTGTTATTTCTAATATTTTTCCCATTTTATTTCTTTTTAGTATCGGGAACGGGACTCGAACCCGTATGCTTAAGCAAGGCCGTTTAAGGACCTCATGTCTACCAATTTCATCACCCCGACAAATATGAGCTATAAGGTCAGCTCATCAACCAGCACCTTCTCCCTAGGGAGATGTAGTAGCCCCGATGGGATTCGAACCCACACTATACAGGATTTAAATCTGATGCCTCTACCAATTGGGCTACAGGGCCAAAATACCCCATCCCGTAGATGGGGAGCGCAACTTTAGGGATTGCGATTGCAGTGAACATATTGACTCTAGTCACCCACCCAAGTCCCTTACACTTTGTGCAAGAACAGTATCGAAGAAGGGACTCGAACCCTCAGCATGTAAGGTTTGAACTTACCGTGTTTACCAATTTCACCACCTCGACGATTTATTCTTCAAGAATTTCTTCTACTTCACTATCATACTCATTTTCAGCAATATAATCTTTCAAGCAGGATAGATGAACCATATTTCCGTCAACTATTGTCATAACCCCGTGAGACTTTTTGCAATATACACAATTAAAATCCATATTCAGTATTTTTTAGTTTACGTTATTTTTGTGGGAACGGGGAATTTTGAAATCCCGACCTGTTGTATGTAACACAACCGCTCTTCCTCTGAGCTACACTCCCAAATGGTAACCTGAGTTACCTATTTTATCCTTGATACCCAATTATTTCTCCGTTTTAACGAACTGGCTTGGTACCAATTTTTCTTATCTTTTCAGCCTTGATAGCTTTGAATATCCATCTAATCAACTCAGAACCCTTAATTTCATTAGCAAATTCAGTTTCTCCTAAGTCTTCTGATAATTGTTTCTCATTAACAATAATCTTGATAGGCTCTGCTTGTTTAGAAGCCTTTTCACCATCTATGTTATTTGAAACAACCTTAACTTCGTAAAGCACTTCAGTTTCTTTATCTTCTACTGTTGAGATTGGGAATTGATATATTCCGTCTATCAGTTCAACATTGTAAAACAATTCACCAGCTTTGTAATGACTAAATTTAGCCATTGCTTTAGACTTATATAAGTCTTTTTTGATTTCTATTTCATTCATAATACTCTTTTTTGAACCGTGGGTCGGATTCGAACCGACGAGAGCTTTCGCTAATGGTTTTGCAGACCACCCCATTCAACCACTTTGGTACCACGGCATATATGTAAAAAAAAAATCCCATCTAATTTTAATAGATGGGATTATATTGTTTAAGTAAAAATAACTCTACTTAACAGGCATAACCCACCCTGTTCACGACTAGTGAACATAATAAAATGACTAATAAGCTTGCTAAAGTTTTCATAATTTTTAGTTTATTGTTTGTTTATAAATATACACTTATTTCTAAATGTTATACAAAGGTACTAACTTTTTTCTTATAAGTCAAGCTTTTTTGTAATTATTTTTTAAATTTTTTATTCGATACTACTTGACCTACCAGGTATTTCTTCGTATCTTTGTATTATGGGATATGTCTACTTACTATTATGCACCGACACAGATGGTGTCGAAAAACACAAAATTGGAATTACCAAGAACGACCCGAAAAAGAGGGTAAAACAGCTTCAAACAGGTAATCCTGATAAAATCGTCTTACTTAAATTCTACGAATCTAACAACTACCTTAAAGTAGAACGTTGGATGCACCGTAAGCACTTTTCATCTAAAACTGAAGCCAAAAACGAATGGCGTAAGTTATCAGATGAAGAAGTATTTGCTTTTATTGGTGATTGTGAAATTGCTGATGATAACATCAAATTTCTACAAAAACATAATCCTTTTGTTGATTAATCAACCTCGTGTACCTCTTGTTTTGCAAGATATTTTTGAATCAATTGAAACATTGCTAGGAATTCAGCTTTAGCCTCTTTTGGTGTCATGATAACGAAATTAGGGTCAAGACCCTTAGTATCTTCGTTTACCATATTCTTATACTCATAATCCAATGCTTCTTTATCAACTTCTTTAATAACAGGATTCAATGGAAACTCGAAACCAAATTTCTTTGCAATAGCCATCATCAACTTGTGTTCCACCGCCTGATAATCAGGTAAGTGTCTCTTGATTGGTGTTGGCATATCTAGAATATATGCTTCACTTGCATCGTGAAGAAGAGCGGCTAGGCCGTATTCAAGTCCATGCATTATTGCAAGATTAAAGCAATATACGCTATGTTGCGCAACTGAATAAAATTCATCCAAGTGAGCACCAAATCTTGGCATGTGTGCTAGTGCGTGAGCAACATCTTCGATTATGATAGTATCAGGGTCAGTCTCAAACACGTTGATGAATAACCCTGAATTTGTTCTTATCGTATCTTTTGGAGCAGAGTAGATATCCATGATTTTTTTTCTTTTTTATAGAACCCTTTACGGATTTTTATTAATAGTTGGTTAACAAGTTTCTTGTCAACGCTTGATGGAAGGTTTGAATTATCAAAGATTTTATCCATCTTTTCAATCTCTTCATCGGCAAGCGCAATAAGTGTTTCTAAATCAACCTCACCACGTCTAATTTTAAGAAGTTCTTGAGCATCAGGTCTTCTAACGATGATACCTTTACCTTCTCCGATTTCTTGAGACATTTTGATAAGTCGCATACAATGCATCATATTCTTACCATCAATTCTTTGACCGTGTTCTTGTGTTTCAACATAACGAGCTTCATTACGATTTTCCAACCATTCTTCATACTCTTTGAAATCTTTACAGTGTTCTGAATAACCATCTTTGTTGTAAACTATGTTACAAATAACCTTTTCATCTTTTGGAATACTAGATAGACGTAATTGGTTTGAAATACCATAGTTAATCTTACCTTCTGAGTCTTCTTGTCCAGTGTTGATAAGTCCTTTATATCCTAATCCCATTGGTTTACCAGCTTCTTTAAGAATAATTTTTCTGTATTCTCTGTCTTTAACAGGATGAATCTCAGAATGAGTCAATTCACCAACTGTATCGTAGTGTAAAGCATAAACGTCTCTTGCGTTTGGAAGATTTACGGCACCAATGAATTTTTCATCATATTTTCCGTTGTTCCATTTTCTCCAAGGAATTGATTTATCTCCTTCAATAACATAACAGAAATCTAATAGGTCTTTTCTCACTACCTTATCGTGTTCCCAATTTTGTTTCTTGTTTAGGCCCTTTGCTTTCTTGATTTGTTGTCTTGCATAACCACCAAACGAATCTTTACAGATTTTGGTGATAAACTTGTCTTTATTTTCAAGAATAAGGTCAAAAAGAGGATGCTTTGAGATAATACAGTCAGCAGGGCTATTTAAAAGCTCTAGTACTGTTGGATTGTTTGAACCCATAAGTTATAAGAAACGCCTAATCTCCCATCCTGTGTAATCTTTGTTTACGTTGATTTGTTCAACATAACCAGTTCCTAAGATGTAGTCTTCAGGAAGGATATACACGAATTTCTTATCAATATCACTTGCAGGTGTTTGAGTACCGTATGCTTGTGAACCAATAATGGTTTCGAATAATATCAGTCCATTCTCTACTAGGAATTCGTGTGTGATTTGTTTACTCATTTTCTTTTAATTTTTTTTCGTATCTATCGGCCAAGTCCAAGATATCCTCTTTTCTAGCCAATTCATTTATCCATTCTTTTGGGATTGAATCAAATCCATATATCATTCCAGCAAGTCCACCAGTAATAGCGGCCGTTGTATCTGTATCTTGACCCATATTCACGGCTTGTAAAACAGCTTCTGAATAAGAATTTGTTGTTAAAATATTATAAATGCTTGCTTCAAGACTATGAATCACATATCCACTACTATGAATCTTGTCCATTGGAATGTCAAATATATTTTCATCAGTCAAACGGCTCAATTTATTTATCGTTTCTTCATCAAATCCCATTCCTTCGGCCATTGTTCTGAAGTGTCTTCGTAACAAATGATATGATTCAAATCTATCATTTCCTGTTGCTAAAAAATTAGCATATTCCATGTAATAAAAACATGAAATAAGTGAAATTGGGTGTCTATGTGTAATAGACGAAACATCACTTACCTTTTTGAATGAATCTTCAATACTTAGATTTTTTAATTCAGGCAAAAGTGGTAGGATTCTCATTAAAGAACCATTACCATTTGATGAAATATCAGCACCACCGCATTCAATAGGATTTGTTTTTCGATAAACTCTGTCAATTGCGGCACTTGTAGCAATTCCGATATCAAATACAACATCTCTTGCAGTCCATAGGTTTGCATACTTCCATTTAACGAAGTTATTCGCAATGTCTTGGATATCATAACCCTTGGTAAGTGATTCAGCCAAGCAAAACGCTAGTGAAGCATCATCAGACCAAGTTCCCTTGGGTTGGTGGTGTGTTCCGAACTCACGCATGTCAGTTACTGGATTACTTGCAATTTCTTCTCTTGATAGAAACTCAACTGGAACACCTAAAGCGTCTCCAACAGCAAGTCCAAACAATATGTCTTTAATTATATGTTTCATGTAGTCTATTTAGCATAATAGCTTTAGCTTGTTCATCAGTTAATTTTGAAAGTTTACGATTCTTTAAATCTAGTCTCATATAACCACCATTCTCATCAATAATTAAATGATAAGCACTAGTTTTTATAAGAATTAACTGTTTAAGATAGGTTTTTGCAAATTTAGGTTCTGCTCTTTTTTGTGGATTATCGGTATCTGTACCCATAGTAATATGAGCTTTATTTGCACTTACAACTCCAGTAGAAACTCCAAATTTATCTGCTACCATTTCATCAGTATAATGTCTATTATCTCTGATATAATCTCTAATTGCTTTATTATCGTATGTTTGTTTACTCATTTTCTTTTAATAATTTATCCAACTCAGTTAGAAATGAAAGACAAATCTCAGTTTTATTTTCATGTTCATGAATAATTTCAATATCTGTTCCTCTATCTTTATGTGTATAAAGATGAAAAACATTACCATTGAATTCTAAAACCCAAACATAATAATAGTGGTTTCCTTTAAAGCGTTGATTGTGCTTTCCGAATAACTCAGTTAAACCATCTCTCATATAAGATGTTAGTCTTATACTTCGCTGTGTGTCTTTACAAATAAAGGCTAAAACATCAGAAAAATTCTCAACTGGTGTTGTATTAGCTAATATCGCTTTTCCTTCTAGTTTGGTGATTTTACTCATTTTTATTTTGCTTTAAAGGTAAAATAAGCATCATACGACTCATTATACCCAGGTTTATCATATCCAACAACCCAACCGCTTTCTCGATATACCTTTTCAAAATCCATGTATTTGTTATCATAGATTACCTTATCGGTTAGTTTTTTATCTAAGCGTTGAATCCTTGTGATTATTTCCTTTTGTTTGATGCTAATCTGACTTCCACGATATTGTTCCGCTAATATTTGATTAACCGCATCAAATACTACTTGTGGAATGATTTTATCTAGGTTATCTAGAATCTCTTTTGGAGTAATAGCTCCAATTACTTTTAGTTTACTCATGTTTATATTTTAACAATTAAACCACCCATGAAACTGTTTACGTTGTCGAAACTTGCCTTTATACCGATAGTATCGTTGATATCATAACCAAATTCAACCCCAACAGCAAAAAAGAAATGTTTATCATCTTTTTTGTCGTTTATATTTTGTTTAACATAAGCGGTTCCAATTTTTCCAACCATTTGAAACTCATCAAATTGTCCACCAAGTAATCCGAAGACCGCTGGAACATAAGACTGAGTAAATCGGTGATTATAGAACATATCGTTGTCATTTGCACGTTTTTCTGCTAATTGAGCATCAACTGCTGATACACCGATTCCGTAATTAAGAGTTTCCGTTCTAACTGAAAAGTTTACTTCCACTGCTTTATAACCAACCAAAGCGTCAACTTGATTTTGAGCAAATGACAACATTGGTAATAAGAATAATACTAATATTAATTTTTTCATTTTATTTGTTTTTAGATTACAGAGCAAAGGTATACATAATAATCCAAACTACCAAATATTTTTAACATTATTTTCTTGTTCCGTCTCTAAAAGCCGATTTTGTCTTGTCTGAGAACTGTTTCAAGCTTAGTAAATCCAAGTTCCATTTTTTCACATATTCTTCAATTGCTCCAACCATATCAGCCAATTCAACAATCATAAGAATATCATCATTTTGAATGAAAGCATCTTCAGCTTCTTGAAATTCTTCTTTAATCTTAGAAAATTGTCCTAAAACACCCTTTTCTATGTCTCTTGTGTGATATCCCATCTTAATTTTTGATTATTTCTTCAATCTTGGCCCATAACTCATCTTCTGTGAAACTAATTGAAAATGGACAAACCAATTCTTTATCTTTTTGACGAATAACTTGTGCAAACTCCATGATATAGTCACTTCGCTTTAAATAAGTAATGGTATTTCCACTTGAAGCTACCTTATGAAACTCATTATACATAATGTCATAGATATCACCTTCATAGTAGACTTCAGCTACGTCACGTTCTGAACGTTCAATTCTTTTTAAACCTACAGGAATTTCACTACCATAGGTTAACTCCTTGTCTTTACTACAGTTAACGTTAGAAAGAATGTGAGAATCTCCTGGAATTAATTGGTATCTACCTTGCAAGAATTCACCTTTAAGGATTATTGATGTGAAATTGTATCGATGGTTATGAAAACCTTCGTCTACAGCAATTTTAGCTAGTTCATCCGAATAGAAATGAACTCGTTCGTATTGATTTAGTACAACTTGAATAAATCCAAGTCCAAAGTAATAGATTCTTGTATGATTAGCCTTAAGGAAATCGATATCAAGCAATTGTGCTTTATCCATTGTATAATTTTATTAATTTTGACGTTCTTGGTTCTGCACAGCCAGTAGCGTATATCCATTTAAGGAATTCACACTCTCTGATTCCGTAGCTTCCAAGCTCGTAGTTATCTTTCATGATATCGTAACCATCGCCAGTATATTCTATCCTTAAGTTATCAAAGTGTTTCTCGAAGAACCCAAGTGCTATTTCAACTACTTCATCCAACTGACTTTTTGTAGTAATATCAGTTTGAATAAGTTCATTTTTCATGAAGTATTTTGTATGTGTAAAATCGAATGAATCGTTTCTGAAACAAGGTGTTGTTGTTTGAAACTTACCCATTGGTAAGTATTCTTTAAGATAAAGATACAAAAAGGCTTGTTCTCCTGAAGCTATAAGGTTTTTCTTCTTAGCTCCAACGACATATGGCTCAACATTAGGTGGTCTTGTGATTGAATCAACTGCATCAGTCACTAACCAAGGCGATTCAATCCTTTTAAAGCCGTGAGCTTCATAATAAAGGATTGAATCATCTAGTAGTTTGTAATCTATCATCTTACACCAATTGAGGGATTCCTAGAGTTACCTTTTGAAATCCTGATGTTGAACTTGATAAATCGAAGTTATTCTCAATAAAGGTAATAACCTCTTGAGGGTCAATGCTATTGTTAAACACGATATTTGGACCGTGATTATCAAGCATTACACATAAAAGATTACCAAAGACTCCAAGTCCTCTAGCAGTATTCTCACCACACTCGTGGCTACCGCACTCATATTCTCTTTGAGAAACGACTGGAATGTTATCTAAATGGTTTTCTTTTAATGGACAGTGGAAATGCACGATACAATCAGTTTCTTTGAATTTATCAAAGATAATTCTTTGTGATTGTCCACCAACACTTGGCTTAACACCATAAGCAATAACTGAATCATCACCATCTGTTTCAACCAGTACCATTCCATTGCTTCCAATGTCATTGAAGTTGGTCTTACGAATAGATGTAAGGAATTTGTTATCCCCTAACTTGGCCGCAAAGTGACCTGTTGTTGCTCCATTGAACTCTTTATAAGCATTCTTTTCGATGCACCAATCAACTACACTTCTAAGTGTTGATGGAACTCTTTCGTCAGACCATGGCACTGGATTCCCAGCAATAACAGTAGAGTTTGTGAAGCTTAAATGTGTTCTGTGATAAGCAATATCAACCAACTCCTCAAGACACTCATCACGAGTCATATCTTTACCGTAAACACCTTCTTCGGGAGTAATGATAAAGTTTTTACGTGTTACAACGTCATTTGCAAGAACAAGATTTGCTGAACTTTTCTTCATTAGGTTAAGACCCTTGTTGAATTGCTCGTCTTGTGTTCCGTTTGATGTTGTTTTGAAACCAACAAGGAAAATGTCTTTACGATGTTTTCTAATCTTATTGATAACCTTGTCTGCTGGATGTAGCCAAATTTTGTAACCGTGACCTGGTTTTTCACGTGATTCAAGCCTTGGTTCGTACTTACCTGATTGAGTTAATCCGATTTGTCCGTCAAAATCACACATTGCGACATTGAAGAAGATTGCTTTTACTGTATTGTCTTGAATTAGTTTATCTATTAATTCAGAAACATCCTCGTTTGTTACGATATCGGATTTGTAATCAGCCATCTTTGTAAGGATAAGCTCAACATCCATATGCGTAAATTTTGCTTGACATTTCTCATAAAGAGCTCTTGCTGTTGTACCCCAAGCAGGAGTTGCCAACGCCAAGTGAGTTCTTACATGTGAAAATGTTCCACCACCGATAATTACTACTTTCTTTTTCATTTTATAAAACCTTTTTTGATTAATTCGTGTATGTACATACTTTGTTCGATATTTCTTTCATTAGCGTAACCTACGCTCATGTGTAGTCCGAAAAATGGTCTACCTAAGCCAAGTTCATCTCTAATTGCTTGAATATCTGCTCTGTCTTCGTGTGGTATGTTTAACCACCACGTTCTGTCGTCTGTCTTAGGGTCTAAGTCCAAAACGACTTCAATTTTTTTACCGTGATACTTCTTTTTAACCTTATTCCAAATACAATCAGCTTCTTCTTGGGTTCTTTTACCATTAAGAGTTAAGTCTCTTATGCTGTCGTTAATGAATGAAATATGAGCACCACGTAGCGGTTTATTTAGAGTAATACCGTATCTTTGTTTAATAAACCAAGCATAGTAGTCTGTAATATCACCATCTAAGTAAATCATCGCCATTCTCTTCCAAGAGGCTTGATTTTTGTGTTTCTTCGTCTTGTCTTCGGGCTCGAAACCAATCTTGCCAGTAAGGGTTATTTTGTTGTTCATGAATCATTCTATATTCTGTGGATGTTAGTATCTTCCTGTTTTGTGCGTAGGTAATCGGGTCATAGTATACTGGTCCAAATGTATAACCTAAACACTTAAGCAATTCCGATAATAATTCCGCTGTCTTCACTTTTTTTTTAAGCATTCTAAGAATTTCACTATCGATTTCATCAGCTATCGCTTGAGCTAACATAGCTGTTACCTGAGCCTCAGCACTTTTACCGATAATTCTTTCTAATTCAAGTCTTCTTTGAGGGTTGAATATAGTTTTAAGCATCTTAGGTTCATATGCACTTTCCCATTTATCTAAAGGTAAACCCTTCGATAAAACCCAAGATTCAACAACTTCTTTAACTAAGGCTTCATCGATACTAAGAACTTGTGTAAGTTCTTCTATCGTTTCATAACCCCATTCATCTTTATCAAATAATTTGTTATAGATTGTGTTGTTTATAATGTCATAATATCTATCAAGATAAAACACTATTAAATTAAAATTTATATCATTTTCCATACACAAATATACGAAAAATGATATAAAAGTCAATATTTTAACCCATAGCTAGTCTTTTTCCTTCTAGAAATGTTCTTAAAAAGGCGTTCTTTGGACCACCAATCTTTTCTTCCCAAGAAGCATAGTTTTTAGCGTTTTCAGCTTCCCATTTAGAGTATTCTTTCTCCGATGGCTTCTTATTCAAAGGCCATGGAAATGGAGTCCCTACAAAGCTTGGATATTTCTTTTTATCGTATGCTCTTTCATCAACCAAGAATACAAAACCAGTTAATTGGTCTCCTAAATCAGGCTCATAAAATGCTTGTAATAGAACATCATTCTCTAAGGCTTCATTCATCAATTGATTTAGGGTTCCAAGTCTTTCAGGATTGGTATTTGTTGAACCACCGTCCAAAACGATAAATGTTTTGTCTGAATCAGCAAATTTATCATAGATTGCCTTGGCTTTCTTATCACCTGATTTCTCAACCATACGTCCATAATCAACAACTGCGTGACCAAATTGAATTCCTTTTTGAATCCCAAGTAACTGATAAGGTGTAAACCCATACATTCTATATTCCAAGAATAAATCTGTCTTACGAGGCATAGAATTAGCCTTAACTCTGCAAAGAGCTAAACGACGATAAAATTCTTGTACATCGATAAGTTCTGTAAAGTATGATTCATCACAATCAGCCATTTCTGTGTCCCAATTGATTAAATCAAGTATTCGAAGATTGGCATCTACACACCAATCATATCCTGTTTTTTTCATTTTTATTTTCTTTGTTTACCAAGAGTTATAATCAGTTATATCCTTGGTTATATTATGTTTTTCGAAGGTAACCTTAACTGTTGTTCCTATCGCACCTTCTACAAATGAGTAAGTAATAGTTCCAGTATCATCATGTATTAATTTTACAGCTGACTTAAGTTCTTCAAGATTTTGAACCTCTTTTTCGTTTAATTCGAATTTCATCTTAACATGCTTTTAAGAATTGTTAATTTTTCAAAGTTAACCATCTTAGAACCAATGAACTCATAGTCACCTCTCCACTCTACACCGTTGCTGTATTCATCTTTTGTTACAAAGATACCATTAACGTATAAGTAAGACTCAACCATATCACATAATGTGAATATTTGCGGTTGTTTAAGAGTTGTACAAGTTCCTGATAAATGCTTAACAGTCTTGTTTTCTTTCTTCTCTTTACCCATAAGCAACTTAGAGGCCGCTGTTGGCCCATAAGATTTAGGTAAAAGCTCGAAAGCTTCCATTACGTTGCTTACTATCAGCTTATTTTCATCAGAAAGTACTTCTTCATCGAAGATAACATCAGCAACAAGGTCAATAAAACCATCAAGTTCCATAGGTGTTCTATGAACATATTGATTGATTTCTGTCATTTCAAGAGTTTGGGGTCTAGTAAGTAACGTTTCATCGAAATGTGGAACACTAAGCATAAAATAATTCATATCTATAGCCGATTGCGGGTCAGAATATAATCCATTTATTCTCAAATCATCAACAACATCAATATTTTTGAAATATTTATAAAAATCTTCTTTATTATAAAAGTTTGCTTCTGTACCTTCAACTTTATGGTGTCTCCATCTTTCATCAACCATTTGTTTTTTGTATCTTGAAATTCTTGCTTTTACACCTTCCATTCCTTGACCACCAAATACTGCTCTGTTTTCGAAGTCGAAAAACTCAGTTGTTTCGAAGTTATAATGATAGGATTTATTCAAAACAAAAGATGTTTGACAATTATCCCAAAAGAAATCAAGTCTAGCTTTCTTTTGACGTTCATGCGATGCAGTAGCTGTTTTAGCAGTTGGTGCAAAGTAGTATTCACGATATTCAATATCTAATCCATGTTTATCTGTAATGAAAAAACGGAAGTTACCATTATCATTGAAAACATGACTTACAGTATAAGTCATGCCTCTATGAAAATGAAATGTTTCTTGTTCAGCCTTGAATGTATCACCTACTTGGATGAATTTATTTCTTAAATAACCCATTTCTTAATTTTTAAGTTCTACTAAATATTTAACAGTACACTGAGCAGAATTATAAATAATTAACTCATCTTTTCTAAGTGAAGCTCCTTTGTGAGCATAAACCGAATCATAACCCTCGTTTCTACACTTGGTTCCAATTTTGTAACATGAAGAATCATGTCTATGAACGTGTAATTGGTTTCCTAAGTGAACGCTAAATACACCTAAGTAAGTGTAACTTGCGTTTCCACCACCTGCCCAACGACCACCATCGGTGTAACCCATTGATTTATCTGCATCGTTAGCGAAGTAGATACCATCATCAAACATAGAACCATTATAACCAGCTCCCGAAGGTCTAATCATAAGACCAGTTTGAAGAATGTTAAACCAATTGGCATTTCTTGAACCGTGGAACAAGTGTTCAACCAATTTGTTTTTGCTTGAATCCAATTTGGTATCGTAAAGCGGTTGTGATTTCTTATTGGTAATTGCGTAGACTCTGTGAAGTTTTCTACCATGTCCTTCAAGCATATCTCTTACCATCTTGATAGTTGGAGCATCATTTACAACCTCAGCTGTAATACCCATTTGGTCAAGAATAGTATATGTTGATGGTTTCACTTCTTTGGTTTCAGTATCAACTACAGGCTTCTGTTTCTTTATTAAATCAACTTGACCAGCCATTGTATCAAGAGTAGCTTGTTCTTTATTCAAGAACTCTAATGCTTGATTTACATCATCGGCAGTTTTGATTTCATCTAACAAATAATCCTTAACATTTCTCATGTTACGAGGGATTATCGTATATAATTGCATAAGCATTTCATTCAAGTCATTTTTACTAACTCCAACTGCAACTGTTGTTGTAATTCTAGTTAATAAAGCTTGAGCCGCAACTACTTGGGCCTCAGATACTGCATCTTGAGTTACCTTATAGTTTTGTTGAATCGATTTGTTTGCGAAGTCGCTTAAACGTTTAATAAGTTCTTTAACAAGAGCATCAGGAATATCATCAATCAGGTTGTTACCTGAAGGTTTAGCGGCATCTACAACAGGTTCAGCCATAAACTCAGTTACATCAGTGTAACCCTTCGTTTTGCTTGTTTTCTGCTTATAGGTTGCATCCCATTTGCTTGCGGGTTTGATATCTACGGCCATCGAATTACCGACTCTACCGTATTCACATTTGATTGTACCATTGGAAAGTTCTTCCATGATATAAACTTTATTGCTATTATCTGTATGACCGTTATCAACTGAAACGTGCATCAATTTAGCATATCTTAAACCATTCTCGTTTGTTATCATATTATCGTTATTTTTTACAAAGGTAATATAATCTTTTTACCTACACAAATTTTTTTAATACTTTTTTGTAATAATGTCGAATAGACTTGGATTATCGACTATCCATTTATAGAATAATGGTTGCGCAGGTGGCGCAACCATATACCCGTTAACGTAAACAACATCCATTACTATTTCAACTACTTGACCTGCTGGCATTTCAACATCTTTTGCTATTACAGCATGTTTCTTTAGTCTGTAGACTTCGTTTTTAATACTAGCCATTATTGTCCAAGAAGTTTTTTGATATTCTCTAATTCCATTAATTCTCTTACTTCTTTACTTAAATCAAGACCATTAAGTTTTCCTTCAAGAACTTCTATTTCTCTTTTCTTAGCTGTAATTTCAAGCTTAGCAACTCTAGTTTGAATGTCTGATTGCCAATCTTTGAATGAAAATCCTAACCATTTAAACTTAACGCTAGTTCCAAGAATCTTTTGAGCCGCATCAAATGCCGTCTGTTTCTCGATTAAGAAACCTAACATGTGAACCAATTCCTCAACACTTGAACAAACTTGTAGATTTGTACCTGTTTGAGATTCTTTATTATATTTGAAAACGCAATTGGTTTCCCAACTTGGCTTTTCAGCTTTTGCGATTTCTTTCTTTTTATCTTCGATTAAATTGTATAATCCTTGGATAATTTTATCTTTTTCTATAGCCATCTTAAAAATTTATTTTTTGATTTCCGTTATTTGTTTTAACCTCTAAATAAAGTGGATTTAGTGCTTTTACATCACCAAGAGTCAATTTATTTTTCATGTCTTCACTTACTTTTTTAATAGTAAATTCACCATTACCTTTAAAGGTTAATATACCCTTATATTGAGTGTAATACCCAGTAATTGTTCGTTTTCTGTCTCTTGTATAGTAAGTTGAACCACCTACCCAATCAACATTCGCTCCACCTTCGTACATCTTGTATTGATTATCGCTAATCTTAACATAGAAATCACCGAAATGACCTGCTTTATCAGGGTTTGTTTCAATTTCCATTTCTGTTTCAAAACGAGTTTCAATATCGTAGTATTCATCAGATGCAATGAAGTTATCATATAACTCAGCATAATTTGAAATTGGAACATCACTTACAATTTGAACAAAATTAGTCAAAGAAGTAACCGCATAGAAATTCTTAGGGTTATCAACGCTTACAAATACGTGAGATTTTTTACAATCCTTAGACTTGTCTCTCCAATAGTGTCTTTTGTTGTTGAAGTGGTTAAATCTACCTAAATAGATATAATCATCCATTGATTTTGTCTTGTAAGTATTACCAGCAACCAATTCTTTTGAAGATACCTTACCTGATTGTAACTTGGTAAACTTAGCTGATGAAACGTACTCTTGACTAGAAGTTGGTAATAATACCAAGTCTTTCCCATCCCAAGCGTAAACAAATTCACCTTCAAGTCCTTTACCTTTCATAGAGTTACATTGCTCAAGGATATAAAGAAGATTTGGTACATTTATCTCGAATTCGAACCCACGAGGGTCATAAACTCTACAATAAGTTGACCTGTGGTCCCAACCATTAGAATAACCACCAACCTTTTTGTTAAGAACGAAACCTTCTGTTGGAACGTTTTCAAATTCTTTTGGTTTGATGTTTTCATCCATAGAATTTTTTCTATTTGATGAAATATTCTTAAAGCTCTTTTCATACTCATCATAAGTACCAATACGTTGAAGAATGTATTGTTCTAGAGTTAATGCGGCATCTTTCTTGTATTGGTCAATGCTCCATTGTGAACAACCCTTATAGTCAATCGCCTTTTGCGCTAAAATGTGGTTATAGCTTTGAGTAGCATTGGCTGTAGCTCTATTATATTCATCCAACTTCTGAGATTCATAATCTTCGTCAGTTACATATTTATATCGCCAACCTTCCCACGAAGGTTCTTTACGCCATTTCTTACCATCAAACCCTATAACATACCCTAGTAAACCAGTATAAGTATCAGGTCTTGGGTTAAATCCGACCTTAATTTTGTCGGCAATAAATAATTTTGAATTCATAATTTTCTTTTATTAAAGATACTACTTTTTTAGCAAAAATAAAGGGTTTTACCCCTCTATCTTTGGATTAAACACTTAGTGCCATGAACATTTCACGTACCCTTGTAGAGATGTATTTATTAACCTCTTTTGGTTCGATATTGTTAGCTACCATTGTGTCGGTCTCTTCTTTGATAACGTCATTAACTACCCATTTGATAAGTTCACCCATCTTTTTGATTTCGATAGGTTCTTCATTTGGGAATACATTTTCAAGACCTTGTTTGAAGCGACTTTCTGTTACAGCATATTCGATGAATTTTTGGATTGATTCCAATTTTTCAACGTCAATACTAACAATCTTCTCGCTCTTAGAACTAGAGTGTTTATCACCCTTAACTTTGAATCTATGGACCTCTCCATCCAATTCCGTTTTCCAAACAATACCTTCACCAACACCTGAGAATCCGAAAGCTTTTCCAATCGGACACTCTGCTTCTACAGCAAGTGTTAATTCAGTTAATTTGTCTTGTACTAATTGAGGGTTATTGAAGTCGATTTCAATAGCATATGTTTGGAAACTGTCAACATTGTAGATTCTATTTTCAGGAACCTCTAAATAGTTTGACTCTACCCAAAATGATACTTCTTTGTTATCTTCTTCTTGCTCTTTTGTACGAATTGGTGAGATTTTCACACCAAAGATGAAAAATGACTTAGGCAAGTTTGTAATCGCAACACCTTTTTGGATGTTTCCACCGCACCACTCACCATAGATACTTACCGTATTATGTTCAAAACTAACACTTGTTTCGTCTTGAATTTTACGGAATAATTGGTTGAATGCGTCTTTGTTACTTTCCACAAAGAATGCGAACCCTGCATTATCATTTTCAACTGTGATTATGCTTTCACGTGATTGTGCCCATAAACCACCTGCGGTATTGTAACAAACAGCGGCATTTGTACCATGTAATTTTACACTACCTTTGAACCAAAGCTTTGGTTTTGGGAGGTTTGTATCGTAGATAGCTTCTCCCGTTTCGTCTAAACCGACGAAATTGAATTGTCTAAGGATAGTTGCGTTAATTGTACGAAACTGCTCGATAGACGGAAATTTAATCATTTTCTTCATTTAATCTTATAATTTTTTTGCTTTGCTCCATTCAGATGGTATTTCTACCAACCAAAGTTATTATTATATTTTTGTTTCTTAGAAACTGTAACTAAGGCTTGGAGAGATATAATCTACCCCATCCCAATTTGAGTAACCGATACCATATGTATAGTTACCAACGGTATAAGAAATACCTGAACCATACTCAATAAAGGTTCCTTTTGATGATACTAGGTATGAACCCGCACCAAAAACTACATTCGCATCTATGATTCCTAACGGAAATGATGGTGTAATTCTAATTTCAGCGTAATAATTACCTAATTGGTCTTCTTTTGCACCTAATCCTTTAAAAGAACCACGTCCTACTGCTAAACCAGCGGCAAGATTTCCTTTTGAGAATCCAAATTCAACACTTGGATAAGCTGATTCACTAAATGTATACTTATTTTCATTAGTATCATAAGTGTTTCCACTTGAAACTGATATTCCAACGGCAATATAGTTTTTCCATTTAGGTTTTTCAGTTGAAGTTGAGTCGGTTGCTTCAGCTGTGTTTGTTTTTACGGCAACACCGTGTGGTGCATGTTTCTTTTGAGCGAATGTTAACGAACTAACCAATAGGATAGCGAATAAAATTAATTTTTTCATATTTGTTTTTGAATTTTGATTAATAACTATAAAAATCTGCGACTTTTGAATTTTCTACTGTAACCTTAAAACCATCATTATGACCATTTACACTGTACATAAAATACCATTCTTCATATCCATTATGGACCTCAATATCAAATGGTTCACCCAATAGATACTTTAATTCATTGGTAGATATTCCCACCTTAACCTTTTTTACCTGTTCAATATCAGGGTTACAAGATATAGCTAATACAGCTAGTAATATTAATAATAGTTTTTTCATAATTAAATGTGTTTCATTAAAAAATTCATACATACTAACACTCCGATTGCGTAACCAGTACCCGAACAGAATGCCATTTTTATTCTATCGTTTAAGCCTTTAGCTTCAATTACATACATTACAAATGGTAGTGACATAAAAGGACTAACAAAGGCGAAAAAGAGTGTTTGGAGAGTGTTTTTGTCAGCAACACCATTGATGTACATTGTAGTAACCAATTCCAAACAAAAAGCTGATAAGGCAATGATAAAGTATTTCTTCATATATTGTTTTAATATTTGAATACAAAGGTATCATTATTAAAACTAATATCCTATTTTTTATCTAATAACTTTTGAGTTATTTTAACAGCAGTCTCTACACCTTTTTCAGATATGAACTTCTCAGCTCTTTTTTTAACTTTCCAAATACTATAAGCTACTACTGCATAGGTAATTAACCCTGCTACAAGAATAACAGCTACTATTACTCCTATGATGATACCGATTGTTTCCATTATTTTTTTACGTTTAGTGTTTTTGCCATATTCTCAATAGCGATACAAGATTCAAGTGTGTCACAAGAGTCTTTATCTGTTCTTAGTTCAACAATACTTGGGTGTTGTGTTGACCAACCTTTATCTGTTTGAGATAACCCGCAACATCTAATTTGAACGATTGTTCCCATTAGTTCATCTTGTCTTTCAGTGATATCAGCCATCATAGCCTCAGTCATTCCACCAGGATTAGTCTTCAATAACCCATCTTCACTTTCCAACTGTAGAACACTAATAACATGCTCATTCTTAGTACCTTTGGTACCATAGTTGAATCCGATGATTCTTAAGTCCATATCCATTTCAAGTTTCATTTTGATTTGGTAAGTTGGTTTCCCATCTTTCCAACCAGCAGTACTTGATTTGATGATTGTTCCTTCAAGACCTCTTTTTTGAGCGTCTAAGAAATGATTCATTGCTTCTTCATAAGAGTCAATAAAAAGAGTTTCAATCAATTCAATATTTGTGAAAGCTTTTTCAATCAAAAGTGTTTGAAGACCAGTAAAACGGTTCAAATATGGAAAATCTGAACTTGCTTTTAAGTATTCATCTACACTAATCATATCCCAAACCGTGAAGCGTAACCTATTAATCATTTCTGCCATATCACCGTGTTTTTCAGTAAAGGCTTTGATTTTCTTAGCTGTTTCTACTTCACCTCTTTCTTCTGCTTTCTGAGTGATATCCATGATGCTAGAAACAACTCCGTTTGCAATTGCACGGTTTTCTATTCCATCAACAGTAAGTTCACCATTTAGAACACAGTCAGGCATTTGAGCTAGTTCATCTAAGAACTTGGCACCTGTAAGAGTTGAAACTTCTCCTTGTCTTGATAAGAGTTCTACCTTTCCATCAATTATGATTGCATTACGGTAAGAACCATCAGCTTTAATCTGTGAAATCACATGACTTGTAACTCCATTTTTATCAGTTCTAGATTTTCTATCTAATAACTTAGATGCACCCTTCTCTGAGAATGATGTAGCACCTTGATAAGGAGTTTCTTCAATCAATTTAGGGATTACCTTATTGATACCTGTGTCCATTCCTATCTTAAGATTTTTATCAATGATACGTTCAATTACGTAAGCATCATCAGGGTCCGTATAAGATAGTAAACCTAAAAGGAATTCTGTAGCGGCCGCACCTGTGTAAAATCTGTCGGAGATTTGTTTTAAGTCATTTAAAGCGTCTTCAAGTGAAGTTGTTGCTTCGATGAACTGATACTCAGGTATTTGTTTAATAAAGAATTTAATCCTAGGCGAATGCGCAAGATAAATCACATCTTTTAATAATTGATTGTCTTTATATTTGGTTAAGGCTTTCGCTTTATCCAATTTACCACTGAAACCAGCGATTTCATCAAGAATTTGTTTAATTTTCATATTTTTGTTTTTAGTTAAAGTAATAAATTCCAAAACCTAGTATTAATAGCAAGGCAATGATAATTGCGCATCCACATCCTGGCTTCTTTTCATCTATTGCGATTTCTGCCGCTAGTTCAATTGCACCAACTAATATTTCTCCGATTATTTCACCTGCCATAATACTTGTTTTTAAATTAGAGTACAAATGTACAACTAATATTTGATTAAACCAACTCTTTTAGTAATAAATTATCTAAATGTTCCCACATTGCTTTTGCTTCATCTTTTGAACTACCAAATAAAGCTTCTTTAAATTCTCCATATTCTTTAGAATACATACCAATTTTACCAGCATGTTCAACATTGGCAATTCTATCAGCTAACTTCAAGATAATAGCATCAGGGTTGCTTGCAGTTTTAGGAAGAGTTTTAGCTTTTTTCTCAGCACGATTACGACCTGACTCATCACTTACACAATAAACCATTTCAGCAATTTCTCTACCAAAGTGTTTGTTGATATCGTTATAACTGATACCATCATCTTCAATTGAATCATGAAGATATCCTGCAACGATAAATTTTCCTGAGAAACCAAATCTTTTAAGAACATCAACAACATCATCTAAGTGTTTTTCATATGGAAATATTTCATCATATGATTGATTTGAATGGGCTTTTACTCCTACCATTCTTGCTTCACGGTATGTTTTTTCTGTATATGTCATGATTTCTTTGTTTTACCAAGTTATTGTATATGAGGTTCCGTCTTGTTGATTCCAATTTCCATCTTGGTCAATACCGAATCCACGTTTTTTAATTTCAGCGATTGCAAATTGGTCTAAATCACCGTAATAAGTACAATTAAACCTATTCTCTTTTACTGCTGATTCAATTGAATCTAAACACTTTGTGATTTGAGTTTTAATCTTTTGATTTAAGATATTTGTTGCTGTTTCTTTGGCCCATTCTGCCGTTATATTTTCTCTCATTTTATTAAGGATATATAGTCAATAATTACTATGTCGAGTTCATCACCTCGTCCTAGTCTTCTAGGTGGAATTGATGATTCAGGTCTTGGTGGTTGAGTAGCTGTGACTATCACAAAATCAGAGTGTTTTTCTCTAATTGATTTAATCACAGCTTCTAAGTGTTTTTGCTCAATCATAACATCTTGTATAAGAGTTTATCGTCGTAGTTCATAAGGAAGCTTTCAACACTTTCTACCTTTCCATCGTTTAGTCCAAAGAATAAACCTGTAAATGGCTTTAAGTCATGTTTCTCGCAAACTTCGAATACAGCGGCCGCATATTTTTTCTTTTCGGCTGGCATGATATTCTTAGGTTTACGTAATTTCAATTCTTCCCAAGTTACAAGTAATTTTTCTAAAAGGATATCGTAGTTAGCCTTAAGCTTGTACAATTCTTCTTTTCTTTCAGGGAAAGTAGAACCAAATTCTTCAATCTCGTTTGATTTAACAATCGTGATGATATTGTGTTCTGCTGACTTACCTTTTAAGTGGTGAACCGCAACATAAGCTGGGTTTTTACACTTGATTCTATCATTGTTTCCATCAACAACAACATAACCTTCTTCTGACCATGGCATGTTTTCGAATGTACGAAGCAAAGCTCCAACGTTCTTAGCATTAAGGTCAAATGATTTAACTACTGGAAGTCCTAATACTGAACCGTGGTTTAGTAATTCTTCATAACAAACTTCTTCAAGTGTCTCAAGGTTTCTAATAGTTAATAACGTAGCAGATGATTCACCGTGTGGCTTCACTACTATATTATAAGGTGTTGTTAATTCGAACACAAAACAGTATTTTTTATCAAGTCTGTTTAAATCCAAGTTGTATTTTTCAGCAACTGTTTGGAAAAAAAGGTCATTAAATGTAGTACCATTTTTATTATTCACTTCACCCTCACCTTCTGCTGTACCTGTAGTACCTGCAAACCACTTACCTTTATGTGCATCCCAATACAATTGTATAAGGGTACCATCTAGTTTCTCTAGTACACGGGCAGTATTCCAATCAATTTTATGTGCATTTCCTTCTTCTGAGTTGAAGAACTTTCTAAATGCAAGTGATAAGACCTTCCAAGTTCCTTTTTCAAGGATAATACCACGAGAATCTTGCATTTCAGCCATTGCCATCATTGTTGGTGATGATAATTGGTCGTATTTCAATAAGATTTTGTTTTCATACTCTCTAGATTTTAGATTAAAGTCTGAAATTGCCTTATTTATTCCGTGTTTTTTGATATATTCTTGTATTGCTAACATAATTTCTTTGTTTTATTTGACAAAGGTAAAACATTATATTGGAATACGCAAATTATTCGTCAATATTTTCTTCGTCTTCGTTGTTTTCTTCTCTTTTTTTATTATTTTTAAGGCGATTTATTAAATCATCATAGGAATAACCATCGGCTACACCGTTAATGAGTGCCATAATTTGAGGTTGTGTTCTTGCTAAGTTATCAAATGTCTTTTTTGCGGTAAACATTTCTACTATATCAGCAAATTGATTCAAATCTTTATCATTTAATGCTAAGGACCCTACAAAAATAAGCAGTGTACCTAACATTGCTATTTCATCATCCTCAATTTCTTCACCTTCTTGCTGTAACGCTTGACCCATTTGTAAAAACTTTACACTTAAGTCTAATTTTCTGACCTTGTTATTCATCATAAGGTATTTTTTTGTTTATAAACTTCTCGTAGGTCCATCCATAGTTGACCTAACTTATTTTCTCCTACCCATTCTCCATCAACTAGCATAGCACCCCAAAATAGATTACCACCGATATTACCTCTCTTGGTAACATCTTCTACTATCATTGCATCGCCAGTATCTATTAGTTCTTTGATAAGCTCTTGATGTTGATTCAATTTCAACATTAAACACATTTTCATATTCATAACATCTTTAGGTCCGTGTTTCTTAACCTTGATATGTTCCTGATTTTCATTCATTACGGCTTTGGCTGACATTGGACTCTTTTCTGCTCTGATAAGCTCTTGAATCTCTTCATCTTTAAACCTTAATGCTTGAAACAGAGCTTCACTAGTTCTCCATGTTTTTCCGTTAAATTCAATAGGGTAAGCTGACATGTTTCCAAGCCAACCGAACGGTAGTGAAACTCTTGTAAATGATACTACTTCCATTATTTTGGTGTATAATAGCTGTCAAGAGTTAATTTAACTCCATATTTAAGACCTAACTCATTGATTTCTCTTTCAGTTTTCTTATCAAATTGAAAACCTTCTTCCAAATCATCATCGTCGAAACCTGAATCTTCAGCATATGTTAGACTAATTTCATAGTAAACATCATCATGATAATTAGATTGTCTAGTGATACAGTTAAGTAAAAGAACTCCATCATATTTCACAAGGAAAAATGCTTTTAATTCTCTTTCTAGTGCTTCTTCATCAATGTGTTTTTGATAACTAACGCCCATAGAATCAAGTGATTTAGATACTAGCGCATTATATCGGCCGAATTTACCATTAATTAATAGTTGAAATGGTACCCATTTTACTACGTGAGGTTCATCGTGATTGATTTCACCGTCATAATTAGCAATATAGGTATAACCCATATTACCACCCATATGAATAGAGAATACTTGATAAAGGTCACTTACATCAAGGCCAGTTTCTTCTTTTGTTTCTCTGATTGCTGTAGCCATAGGGTCATTATTATCAATATCTTCCATCTTTCCACCAGGCAATCCAAAATCATTATGGTCATCTTTTCTTGATACTCCAAGGACCAATCCTTCTTTATTTATTAAAACTACTTGTGCTGTTGTCATAATTTAGTCTTGTTTAATTTCAGTTATTCCGTGAGGTGTTGATTTACCTTCTTCATTTACGCAGACAAAAACCATCTTGTCAATCTTAAGGATTTCTTTCTTGGTTGTTTTATTTCTTACAACACATCTAATAGTCAATGAGGACCTTCCTAAGTTAACAACCTCAACTCCCATTTCTATCATATCTCCTTGGACTGCTGGAGCCACAAAGTCAATTTCAGAAATTAATTTGGTTACTATTTGATTCGTTTCCAATTGGCAAATTGCAAAGATTGCGGCTTCTTCATCTACCCATTTTAACAATTGTCCACCAAAAAGGGTCCCACGTGGGTTTAAGTCTTCAGGTTTTATGATTTTTCTTGTTCTAAATATCATTTTTAAGTTTTTTTAACATTTGTTTGTGGTACAAAGGTATGAATTATTTTGAGAAATACCAAATTTTATTGTAAAAATTTATATTTATTAATAAAACACAAAACTATGTATAATCAACTAATTTCTCCAAAGGTATATACCTTAGAAACTGACCGTAGTGGTCGTACAACGAAAAAAATCAATCGTTATGGACAAAGTACGCCTAACCCTAGTAGACCCACTCCAACTCCACCAACTCCTAGCGTTGGAGACTTTCTTTTATTGGAAGATGGTTTCTATATGTTAACAGAAGATAACTTTAAAATAACACTATAATAATATGGCAGATGCAAAAATAAGTCAATTACCTGTTGGTACCCTAACCCCTGAGTCAATATTTCCTATTGTAGCTGAGGGTGTTACCTCGCAAATAACATTCGCTGATATCCAAGACGCTATTGGTACTGGTTCTAGTGTTACAAAACTTATCGTTCCTATTGGTGATTTCCTTGTTTTTAAAATAGCTACAGGTAATCCTGAAGTTCTTGAGGTAGGTGATATGGTTCAAGGGATTATCGACAATAAAAAAATTGAAGCTATTTACAGTGGTGGTAGTATTACTGCTCTTACTAGTTTCGATATAATTAATTATATTGATTTGGTTAGTGTAAGTAATTTAACATTATCATTTAGTAATATTGATAATACCATGGCTAATTTAGGTATTGATGATAAAAACAGTATAAATGATTGGAATGCTTTCTTTTCAGCTAGAACTATGTCATTTGATAGTGTTGAAATTGCTGGAAATTCAGCTCTTTTTACAAAAAATGGATATATTGATACTATGAATTTTTATGGTATGGAGATAACTGAAATTGAACTTGAAGCATTTGATGATTTAGTTTATTTAACATTAGATAACAACCAATTAACTGAATTTAACCCAAGCTTACCATTGCCTGATTCATTAATAAGTTTAAGTATTAATCAAAATCAAATTAAAGTATTTAATCCAACCTTACCATTACCAAACTTGAATAGTTTATCATTAGGAGATAATGAATTGACTGAGTTTGACCCATCAATTGCGTTACCTTCTACTTTGACTAATTTAACATTGGGAAATAATCAATTAACTGAATTTAATCCGAGCTTAGCATTACCTAATTCAATACAAAGTTTAACTCTTGTTTATAATGAATTAACAAACTTTGACCCATCAATTGCATTACCATCTAGCTTAATCGCTTTAGAATTAACAGGTAATAACATTAATGATTTCAATCCAAGCTTAGCATTACCTAATAGTTTAATGTTACTATATTTAAGTGATAATGGAATAATAAACTTTGACCCATCAATTGCATTACCATCTAGTTTAACTGGTTTAGAATTGAGTCAAAATGATATTAACATATTCAACCCAACAAATAATGCGTTACCAACAACAATAACAGGTATTAACTTAAATTATAATCCATTACAGTATTTTAATCCAACTTCTCCATTACCTAGCTTAACTGCATTAAATCTTATTAATACACATATAAATACTAGTGGTTGGAATGATGAAACAGATTATATCTCTAATTTACCAAATAATGGTGTAATTAATAGTACTAACTCGTCAGAAACAATAATAGGTACAACAACTGAAAGTCTTTTACAAGCTAAAGGTTGGACAATAAACTCATAATATGAAACAAGTAATAAATAAAAACTTACAGCTAAAAGCTGTTAATACTGGGAACAATAATAATAACCTATTATTAATTGATGTATTTGGTAATGTTAAAAAAATGCCAACATCAGGTTTAACTGGTCTATGGTCTTCAGGTGAAGGTAACAATTCTCTTGTAACAACATTTGGTCAAAATCAAGCTACTGGTTTATGGGCTACAGCTGATGGTTATTTGAATAAAGCTAATGGTGATTTTGCATATGCAAATGGTCGTTCTAATACTGTAACTGCTGACCATTCAAGTGTAGGTGGTGGTAACAATATGGTTACTGCTAGTTACTCTCAAGCATTTGGTCAAAATAACTTATCTTCAGGATTCTGTTCTACAGTTGTAGGTTCAGGAAACATCGCTGGTGGTACCTTCTCACATGCAGAAGGAAATCAAACTACAGCGTTTGGACATAATTCACATGCCGAAGGTGGTAACACTCAAGCTAATGGAACATATTCACACTCACAAGGAAATGGTACACAAGCTAATGGTTTCGTATCACATGCTGGTGGTAATAACACAATAGTTAGTGGAGCTTACTCATTTGGTCATGGTGGTAGCAATCAAGTTTTAGGTGACTATTCAGTTGCTTTTGGTGGTGGTAATATAATTAATCAAAGTGCTTTTTATGGTGTAATTTTTGGTACTAATAATACGTCAGATGGTACTCAATCTTATGTTCATGGTTCTCAAAATACTACTAGTGGATATAACTCATTCATTCAAGGTTATAACTCAGATGTTACTGGTAGTTATGGTGTTGTTTTCGGTGATAATAATACTGTTAATACTCAAGGTTTCACATTTGGTTCTAATAACCTTGTACAAGGAACTTATGGTATCGCATTGGGTAGCAATGTTCAAGCCTTACAATTTGCCAGCCATGCTTATGGTCAAAATAGTATTGCAAATAATGCTTATGCTCACGCTCAAGGTTCAAATGTAAATGTTACTGGTGTATATGGATATGGTTTTGGTTCTGATATTATTAGTTCAGGTTCATTTTCTCATTCTGAAGGTAATGGTTCACAAGCAACAGGTTCGTTTTCTTATGCATTTGGTTACCAAGCTCAAGCAACACAAACTTATGCACAAGCTAGAGGTAATAATGTTACTGCTTCAGGTGCTTATAGTATTGCTGAAGGTGATACAACTACCGCTAGTGGAACTTCTGCTCACGCTACCAACTATAGAACAATTGCTGGTGGTGGAAATTCATTTGCTCATGGTCAAGAAACACAAGCTCTAGGTCAATTCTCAGAAGCTGGTGGTTATCAAACAATCGCTTCAGGTGTTGGTTCATTGGCTAATGGTTCACAATCTATTGCTAGTGGTAATTTCACATTTGCTGGTGGTGTTAGTTCAAGTGCTACAAATCAAGGTGCTTTTGCATTTGGTAGTGGAAATACTGCTTCAGGTGAATATTCAGTTGCTTTTGGTACTGGAAATACTGCTTCAGGACCAAGTTCATTTGTTGAAGGTGCTGAAAATCAGTCTACTGGTTTCACTTCACATGCTGAAGGTTGGAATACTAAGGCTTATGGTGACTATTCACATACAGAAGGTTATAATACAACTGCTTCAGGTTATTATGCTCATGCTGAAGGAGCTAATACTCTCGCATTTGGATTCTATTCACATGCTGAAGGTGTAGGAAGTGTTGCAATGGGTGCTCGTTCACATGCTGAGGGTTCTTCAACTGCTTCAGGACAAACAGCCCACGCTGAAGGTAATGCTACAATTGCTTTTGGTCAATTTTCACATTCACAAGGTTCATTTACTAGAACTAATGGTGTTTCATCACATGCTGGTGGTCAAAATACTATCGCTAATGGTCTTGCTAGTTTTGTTCATGGTGATAATTCACAAGCCAATGGTGATTACTCTATCGTATTAGGTAGATTCATTACAGGAAATACAGCAGATACAACATATGTTGATAAATTAAATATAAAAACACTTTATACTGGAACAAGCGTTAATAACTTAGGTATCAATGCACAAGGATTTATTGTTGCTGGTAGTGCCGCAGGTACTGAAATTTATGTAACTGGTGGAACTTACACCAATGGAACTGCTACATTTACAAATAATACTGGTGGTACATTCAACGTTAGTGGTTTCAAAACTAGCGACTTGGTAGTTACTGGTGGTACATATTCAGCTGGAACTTTTGTATTTAGAAATAATACTGGTGGTACATTCAACGTAACAGGAATGACAAATATTAATACTGGAACAAGTACAACCGTTATGGGTGTTGATGTTTCAGGAAATATTGTAAATGGTGCTCCAAGCGTTAATACAATAATTAATTCTAGAAGAGCTGGTGGTATCTTTACGTTTACTGCGGATGGTACATCAACTGTTTATAATATTGCTCATGGATTAGGTGTAACTCCTACTACAGCATTAGTAACAAAAGGTTCAGCTAATTTTACAGATTTTTATACTACAAATAATACAACAAATATCATTGTAACATATGAAAGTGCTCCAACTGCTGGGTCAATTAGTCTTAATTGGTTTGCAACTCTTTAATGTGATTTAAAGAAGCTATTTAAATATAAAAAGGTTGGTTTTCCAACCTTTTTATATTATAACTTAATATTTATTAATAAACAAAAACATGGCAAATAAAAAAATAAGCGATTTACCTATTGGTAATTTAACATCAGCAAGTATATTCCCTATTGTAGCTGAGGGTGTTACATCACAAGTAACATTCGAAGATATTCAAAATGGATTAAGTGGTGGGACAAGTAGTGGTAACTCATATGTAAGAGGATGGGAAACAGATAATGAAATTGGTAATAGTATTAACCTTGGAAAGGGAATTGGTAAAATAACTCTTACTCAAAATTCAAATGCTATTATTGCCGTTGGTGGAGCTAATCTTGATGGTGATAATATAGGTAGTGCAGGATATAATAATCTTTTTACGGTTATTCTAAGTGATGGTACTAGAAGATATATTGAATTCAGCTTTATAGATTCAACCAATGGAACTATTAGTAGTGTTTATTATGATAATCAAAGTGCTAGTCAAGAAGATACTCTTTGGATTCAAGATTCAGGTGATTACGAGTATTATCCATATTTCATATCTGAAGGTAATGGTGATTATTCATTTGCATCAGGTAACCAAACACAAGCTAATGGTCAAATGTCAACTGCTCAAGGTGGTTTTACCAAAGCAGGTGGTGCTTACTCTAATGCACAAGGATATTTTACACTTGCTAATGGTAATTATTCACTTACGCAAGGTTTTCAAACAATAACAAATGGTTCTTATTCGTTTGCTGGTGGTTATAATTCACAAGCCAATGGTGAAGGTTCATTCGTATTTGGTCAAAATTCAAATGCTAATGGTAATTATGTTACGATTTTTGGTGTTAATATTACAGGTAGTGAACCAAACACTGTATATGTTGATAGGCTTAATGTTAGAAATGTAACAAGACCACAAAGTGGTAGCACATTTACTCAAATTGGTCTTGATGCCAATGGATTTATTATTAGTGGTTCAGCTAATACTGAGGTTTGGGAAGCTAGTAATGGTTATGCTTCTGTTGTGACAAAAGGTGCCGCTAACCAAGCAAATGGTTCTTATAGTGTTGCTGAAGGTTCACAAAGTTCTGCTAGTGGTCAAATTTCTCATGCCGAAGGACAACAAACTCAAGCTATTGGAGCTATTTCTCATGCTGAAGGACAAGGAAGTATTGCCAGTGGTCAAACATCACACTCAGAAGGTTTCAATACAATTGCTGGTGGTGGATATTCACATGCTCAAAATTATTTCACCCAAGCCATAGGTCAATACTCACATGCTGAAGGTGATAATACAATTGCTAGTGGTCAATCAGGTCATGCTGGGGGTTCATTTTCATATGCTACTGGAAATTATTCATTTGTACATGGTTATGGTTCACAAGCTAATGGTGAATCAACAGTTGTATTAGGTTCAAATATCACTGGAAATACAGCAAATACAACATATGTTAATAGTTTAAACATAAAAGAACTATTAAGCTTGAATATTGCATCAACCGCAGGAACCCTAGATGGTCAAATATGGCTAGAATCAAATACCAACACAGGTCTCAAGATTCGAATAAATGGTGTAACAAAAACTATAACTCTCTCTTAATAAAAAAAGGTATAACATTATGTTATACCTTTTTTGTTTAATAACCGCTTAAACGGACTGTTTTTACTATCTCTGTTAGTTTACATTCACCTTGCGAAACTATCTGAGTACATAAACAACTACGTAATTGATTTTCTGTCTGAATATTCTTCAATTTTTGAAGATTTCCACCTCTTTTAATCAATTCTTTTAATAACACAGCATTTAGTCCCATATTAGTTCTTTTTAATTTCTGTAATAACTCCTTGAACCATAAATGGCTTCACATTTTGCCATTTCACAATATCGTTGCTCATAACTGGCTTACCACCGTCAGGATTAATCGCTATAGTAATATGTGGAATTTCATTCTTGGTTTCGATACCACTTACCTTTACGGCCATAGCCATATCGCTAATTCCAACAGCTTCAACTGTCAAAACAACCTTTTCACCAAGTCTAGACTTATCTTTCAATGGACCAAGGTTAATTGTTACGTGGTGTGCGAATACTTTCCACCCATTAGGGATTTGAACTGGCAAATCACGTGATAATAGGGCAGTTCTTGACATTTCGTCAAGCAACACACATGAATATAAAACATTACTTTCTTTAAACATATCTCTAGCTTTTAATACACTTTCAAGTGTTAGTTCACCTTGACCTTTATGGCTGGCAATCATTTTTTCAATTGTTTTTAATGGAACTCCGTGAGTATTTCTCTCTGATAATACCTTAGCATCTAATCCGCTTGTACCAACATCTTCAAATCTTATGTTTGAGTCTGATAGACCCAACTCTAGAGCCGCTTTAACGTATGATTTAGCGTCTGATTGCTTAATGTTAGTATTATCTATGATTACTGGTGAAATACCCTCTAATATCGACGCTCTTGCATTTCTGAAGTTTTTGATGTGTAATCCAAATAATGGACCGAAGTCATTTGCGGCATGCATTTGTTCGAAGAATACTGAGTAGTCACCCTTGGCTTCAATAAGGTCATCAGTTGAGTGGATTTTTCCTTCACAGACTAATTGTTTAGCTCGTGTGGATTTTCCAGCTCCTGGGATGCCTCGCATGATTATAAGTACTTGGTCAGGTCTTGTTACTGCTATTCCTAATCTATTTGTTTCCATTTGTATTAATTTTCTACAAAGGTACAAATAAAAAACTAGACAACCAAATTATTATGAATAATAAGTATCATAAACATCACTAGTGATTCCAAAGTCAATAAGAACAATATCATCTTGACCACCACGTTGAACCAGTCCATAAGAACTAAGTCTTCCGAAGTCACCAGCTGGCGCATCAACTTGAAGCATGAATTCCATTATGGATTGTGTAAATTCATTTTCATCTAACCCAGCTTTGATTTGTGGGTCTTGATTCCATTTTGATAATTTTTTATAAGGATTGTTGGTAGCATATTGATTATGAAGATAAACTCCAACCTCGTAGATATCATAACCTACATGGTTTTGAAATATTCCTTTTGTTACTTTCTTTGCAAGTTCCATTTCAACCCATTGGTCGTTTGGATGATAATCAAAGGTATGAGCAAGGATGCTAGAAAAATAGCTATCTTGTCCCCATTGAATTTCGACTTCATTTTGAGCAAGTCCTTTTTGATTCTTGGCTAATTTTAATACCTTGGTATCGTCTATCATATAAACGATTCTAGAAGAACCTGAAGATATTCTTTTAAGATTCTCTTGACAATAATTGATTCTTTTGTTAAATGAGTTTAACTATTTGAATTCTTCCATATTGAACTGAGATGGATAATCCTCATCAAGCAGTGATTCTAAGATTGAATTTGCTAGTGATTCTTTAAGACGTTTTTTTATAAATTCCATATTATACTTTTAATATAAATATTACGAAATTACTAAAAAACTTAGCGGAAGGCAAGGGAATCGAACCCTCACCGCTGTTACACGGAACACCTTAGCAGGGTGCCACCACAAACCAATATTAGACTACCTTCCAATTTATTATTTTAAGTCTATAGTTGAGACTTCTTTTAATTCATATTCAAATACAACAACTTCATATTTATCCTTTTCAGATTCTCTGATTGAAGTGTTGATTGCCGCTGACGGATATACATTCCATTTGTTTTTTCGGTTATATCCTAATGAGACAAATTCTGTTTTTCCTTTTTCACGAATTCTATAAACTTTTTTCTTTTCCATATCTTAATATCTATTCATATATGATACTTTAATACCACCATGTGGATAATCAACATGATTAAAATATGTCTTATCCAAATCCTTAGTTTCAACATGTGTTATTAAAAAAACATCATAGTTTTTAAAATGTTTATCAACATAAGCATGAACACTTTCAATTGACCTATCATCAGGATAATTTAATATCGATGTAAACATTTTTTTATTCATATATTTAAATTTTGTACCCCCACAGGGATTCGAACCCCGATTGGACACCTTAGAAGGGTGTTGCATTTCCATTTATGCTATGGAGGCTTAAAAGAGACCTCGTTCAGATTTATATCCTGTTATCTAAGTAACCTCGTTCAGATTTTAATCCTGTCTCTTAGTAGCGGCAGTAGGGGTCGAACCTACAACCTCTCGATTCGTAATCGAGTGCTCTATCCAATTGAGCTATGTCGCCATTATTTATCTAAAACACTATTTGTTAAAAGACTAACTTGTCCATCTTTAACGAAATAATATCTATCTTCACATTTCCAAAGTCTTAAACCTTCAACGGTTTTAAAGACGAATTTTCTACCTTCTTTGACATATTCACCAACACCCATTACATCCCTACCGTATAGTTTAAGATATTCAGGTGTCATTCGCATATCAACTAGCTTTTTAGCTTCGTTGACTGCTTGTGCAACTGCCATAAATGGTGTTCCGTCACTCATTTCTCCAAGGTTTAAAGGTTGGTTTTTGCTTCCAGCACGATATAGTAAACATACTATCTGTGACTTATCAACTTCTTTTCCTTTTTCGTTTTCTTCTTTCCACTTATACTTGAAAGCATGTATTTTACTACCTCTATGTTTAACAAGCTTTTCTTCGTGCTTTTCCATGTTATGTGTTTTGTAGCGCAAACTGGACTCGAACCAGTGTCTCTACCTTATGAGAGTAGCGTAAGAAGCCGCCTCTACCATTGCGCCATATTATTTAAAATCTTTTGAACGTTTTAATTCTAGAAAATCAAAAAACATACTAATTTCAGGATTACTATATATTTTTGGATAATTCTCTATTGTTTCATCTATAATGTTAACCATAATAGTACAAAAACTACTAGTAAAATCAGGTAAACTTTCATCTTTATATTGTCTTCTTAGTATTTCTTCACCTAAATCCATAATTCTGAAGTTCTAATTATAAATACTCTTTCATATGTCTTTGGTGCATTAACTACATCAATTTTTTTTGACATTTCATTACAAAATACAATTGTTTTGCTGTTAATATTAACAGGTGATGGGATAATATCAAATCTTTTACCTAATTTCATATATTTTATTTTGAGGACAGGGTGGGATTCGAACCCACGGTGGAGCAATGCTCACTAGATTAACAGTCTAGACTTTTCGACCAACTAAAGCAACCCATCCTTTTTATTCTTTTCAATTTCTTCATGTTTCTCAGCGTGACAATTTGCACACAATAAGATACATTTATCTAATTCACTTTTTACTTTTTCCCAAGACCTTGTATAACCATTCGCTGATATACCAAAATCCTTTTCATTTGGGTCTAAATGATGAAATTCTAACGCTCTTTTAGATTTTTTATATCCACATTCCTGACATTCACCACCCTTGTATTCAATAGCTTTTTCCTTCAAAACTATTCTTCGTTTGTTTACTGCATCTACTGCACATTTTTTACATCTGCAATAACCATCAGCTCTTTTAACAAATTCAGTTATTCCATGATTTCTACATTCTTTAATTTCAGTATTCATAATATTCTTTTATTATAAATATCTGATTAATTAAAAAAGTTAATCATTTTGCTCTCCTGACAGGATTCGAACCTGTGACCCTCACCTTAACAGGGTGCCGCTCTAACCAACTGAGCTACAGGAGAATAAGTGAGCAATGTCAACCCTTGCTGTATTTTTGAACACAACCCTACAAGCGGGCGAGCCAAAAATCAAACTCCTTTACTTCAAGTTAGGGTTGAGCTAACCTTCCATAATCTTGTTCCAACAAGCATTACTCCTTGTAGTGACGGTGGGGCTCGAACCCACGTTGTACTTGCGTACCCAGCGTATCAGGCTGGCGACTAAACCATTCATCCACATCACTATATTGTGGTCCAAACAGGACTCGAACCTGTGACCTTCTCGTTATGAGCGAGCTGCTCTAACCAACTGAGCTATAAGACCTTATATTTCTTCTTCATCGTCTTCTAATAGGTATTGATAATACATATCATTGAATTCGATTTCTTCTAATTCCTCTTCCGTGAGTTCTCTCTCAGGTTCAGGAACATATTCATCCAAGAGCTTATTTAAAACGTCATAGGCAACCTTCATTACTTCACCTTTACGGCTATTTAATTCAGGGTTTGGCAAAAGGATAAATAATCCAACAATTGCTTCCACAAACTCCTTTTCGTTCGATGTAAATTCTCTTTTCATTGTAGGCAATATGAGAGTCGAACTCATAACCTCCTCGGTATCAGCGAGGTGCTCTAACCAGTTGAGCTAACTGCCTATTTTGGAAACCTAGGGCTTCCATTGTGTTTTTCTGTTGTATTTCCACGTTCTATACATTCTGTATTTCCATGTGTAGATACCACTTTTTTTACTTCCGTAATCTTCCCAATACCAATCGTTGAATAAGAAATTATCTTGCATAGATAAATATTCATGATTTGTCGTAGCCTTTTTATATTTGGCTCTGTTTCGATTTACACTCATAACTTTTCAGTCTATTGTTTAGTAGACCTCAAAGCATATCAAATTCTTGTTTCATAATCTCAATTTATAAATCCTAATGTAGTCATCCAGTGACGTTTTTAGGTTTACAAGATTCTCTCTAAAGTTGATAATATCTCCTAGTTTAAATCTCTCATTTTCTTCCTCTCTTTTGAAGAGGGTTCTTAATGCAGAATAAACATTTGAAAGTATATCCAAGTAGATTAATTCTTTATCCTTGGCTTTCTTAAGCTGATACTTCAACTCGATTATTTCTTCTTCCAATTGTTCTATCTTCTCTTCCATAATCGTTAGATTAAGTTTCTTGTTGATAATCTTCTCCTGTAAAATCCTTGTATCGTTGTTTACATATTAAAAGATATTCTTGGGAGTTATTTCTAACCTTATCCTTTCTTGCTACTTCGTTGTTTTTAATTTCTCTAGCGGCATGAATTTCATAATTCTTAATATTTTGAACCAATTCTCTTACTGTTTTATCATATGTCCATTTGTCCATAATGTTTCTCTTCAATAATCATTTGTTATTTAGACAGGATTCGAACCTGCACACCTCCTTAGGTTACCGCTTGTATACAGCAGTCAATACCCAGTTTACTCTTTTGACTTACTAAATAAATTTGCTCCATGGGGTGGATTCGAACCACTTTCTCCTTCTAATCGGGTTATAGCTATACATACCTGACTTGCCTCTACGGAATATTGGGTGACTAGTGGGGCTCGAACCCACGACCCTCGGTACCACAAACCGATGCTCTAACCGACTGAGCTATAGCCACCATATAATTGGGTGTACAACGGGATTCGAACCCGCAGGAGTATTCCTACCACTTGGCTCACAACCAAGCACGCTACCGTTACGCTTCTATGAACACCATATTTGTAACATTTGCTTTATGGTATGTTACCAACCACCGTATAAGTCACGGGCCCTGCGCTTATCGAGACTACTTTCATGATAAATCAGAGGAGGAAGCATCACACTATTTTTGTTACTACAAAGGTAATACTTTATTTCGAGACCACCAAATTTATTTTCACTTTTTTTTGCGGAGAGAGTGGGACTCGAACCCACACACCCTTTTACAGGCCCTCGGTTTTCAAGACCGCTGCCGCTAGGCCAACTCGGCTAACCTCTCCATTCTTGCGGTCTAGGTAGGATTCGAACCTACACGCCTCACCTTAACAGGGTGCCGCTCTACCATTGGAGCTACTAGACCAAAAAATTAGCACGGCTAGTAGGTTTCGAACCCACACCAAAGGATTTGGAGTCCCCTATGCTACCGTTAAACACCATAGCCGTGTATTTTGCAGAGGATGTCGGGGTCGAACCGACAAATCAGTTTCCCGATACAGTTTTCAAGACTGTTGCAATACCATTATGCGAATCCTCTATTCTTTTATTTCATTTTTAATTTCAACGAACACTATTGTAAATCCACCTTCTTTTTGGAACTTCAATTCTCCATGATATCCACTGGCATCTGCAATCTGTCTATATTTATCCACTATCAAGTCAAAATCTTTAACTAAGTTAACACTTTTTTCTCTTCCTAAGTTTCTTACTAAATCTCCCACTGTAATAGTATTTAAATAAAAAACCCGATGAACTCTAGAGCTATCGGGTTTATGTTATTATTAAGGATTACTAGAAGTTACACTTCAGTACCACCTTCACAATTTGGCATACCCGTAGCACGGTGACTATTACGTCTCCAATTGCTAATCGATATCATATGTATGTTAATTGTGTTCATTGTTTCTTTTTTTTTGTTTGGATTTCTCCGTTGTTTATAAATATCTTGTATTCTGTGAAAAGACTAGCTTTCCTTAATTTTCTTATACAAAGGTACAACTTATTTTAATACAAGTCAAGCTTTTTGTAAAATATTTTTAATTTTTTTTTAGTTCATTGGTGCTTGTACGTCTAAACTATTACCTTGCGCATGGTCAACGAAGTTTCTAAACGCTGGTGTTCTAGACACTTGGCTCCAATTATCTGCACTTACCCATGATAAATCAGCTACCTTATTAAATGAAGGGTCGCTTGGTGACTTATGATAAACATAAAATCCATTAACACCATCTTGGTTATGAGCTTTTACTCCTACAATTGGTTTATCAAATTGTGTCATTTCAGGTTGTTGTGTTTGATATTGAGGTTTCGCTCCTGCACTACCTGAATTTCCTGCTACTCCACCTGCCATTGCAAGACCAGCCGCTAGGTTTTGTTTCCAACCCTCTTTAAAGATTACTTTTTTTTTTCCAGCCTCATTTAGTCCTGCTACTGCTTGACCTTGAGCTTGTTGTCCACCTTGTTGGTTTCTCATGTATTCTTGATACTCTACTGTTTTTCTTAAGTTAGGTAGGTTTTCATTGTAAACCATTTCTCTATCTCTGTTAACATCAAATGATGGGTCCGTTGGTAACTTGTGGTATACATATACACCTGATTTTCCAGTTTTACCATCAACTACACCTGTTTGAATCTTAGCGATTGGAAGAGTTCTTGGCGTATTGAATGCGTTTGAAGTCTTACCATCATCAGCTTTTTGAGCTTGTTGGTGTTGTATTGATTGTTGTTGTGGAGCTTGCTGAGGTGCTTGTTGTTGAGCTTGAGCTCCTGCCGCACCACCTAAAGTAGCAATACCTGCCGCTAGGTTGGTTTTCCAATCTTCGTTAATACCTTCTTTATTGTTTAAATATCTTTGTTCAGACAATAAGTTTGCTTTAACAATGTTTAATTTTTTATCGAATTTTCTCATAGTATTTTTTAATAATAAATATCATGAAAAAACATTAAAATCAAAATTTTTCTGCTGTTACGTAAACAAATTCTGTCCTTCCGACCTCTACTCGCCTTTTTAACCAATCTTCTAAATTGTTTAAAGCCTTGAATTGTTGTCCCCAAATATAATCTACACCAAGTGTTTTAGGTAAATCTTTAAGTCTATTTCCGAAGCCAAATCCTCTTATCGAATCATCAACTGCTAATAGAACCCCTTCAACTCCTACCAAATCATCATACTCAGGTGCTGGAATTAGGCTGGAAACTTGTTTATTACCAATGAAATAAACCCCCGAAATAACGTCATTTTCATCTAGTATGTAAAAAGATATATCCCAATTAGAAACAGCCTTTAAATAAGCTGTAAATGCGTCAAAAGGCATAAGTGTATTGAAGTAGTCATAACTAAAAAGTATTGCTTCATCTATTCTTTCTTTTGGGATTGACTGTAGTATTTCGTATTCTTTCATTTTATTTTTTTGGTTTTTCTTTTGGTTCCTCGATAACTTCTGTTAATTTAAACTTTCTGTTAACACTACCTCTTTGTGGTTTTACGTATGGTCCTTGAATCCATTCTCCTTCACCTACAAAGTATACGAATTCAGGAATTGATTTTGTGTATCTACTTGCCATAATTTTTATATTTCGAAAATAAAATAGTCTCTTACCGACCAAATATCTTCTAGTTGTTTTTCTGTGTATTGTATTCTACCTAACCAAGGGTCAAGTACATTATACGTATCTCCTACGTAGCTTTCGATAACTATCCAATGCGGAACACCATGTGTTAGGGTTCTTAGTATTGTTATTTTTTCATTATCAATAAGACTTTTTAACTTTTCGTATGGCTTCTCATCGTTGAGGTGGATTTTATAATCCATTTCTAGAGCCTTGAAACCTTTTTCCATCCTATCAGGTGGTGTACCTACAATCCAATCTGTTCCACACATTTCAGCTATTGCTTCAATTGGGAATGCTTCTGAATCCATTAGCGAACCTTGTTTGATAGAAGAGTGAGCCATCTTTATACAAGTTGGCCCACATGTATTTCCACTAGGTTGCTTAAAATAATTAATAATCATGTATTATATCCATATTATCATCGTCCTCATCAAAATCATCATAGTCTTCATCTTCATCACCGATTACCTTTTGTAAAAAAGCTTCACCGATAAAGAATCCAAACTCATTATTGAAGAGTCTTTTGAATGTTTTTACTTCTTCAGGATTTAATTCCTTGCTCGTTATTGATGAAAGAAATGATTCACCATTTGAGTAGTATAATTCACTACCATCTTCAAACTCGTGAGAAAATGCCCATGTTATACTGTTTGCTATTTCTTCAAAACGAGTTAAATCTGAACCATTCATTACTACAAACCCGCTTACCTCGATACTTTCATCAACGATATCGTTAAACGTAACCAAAAATTTTGCCATATTATGTTTTTTCTAATAAATATACTTAAATTGTTTTAAATCTAAACCTTAGAATAACATCTTGGTAAAAATATTTCTTTCAATTTGTTCAACAAGTCTACCTACTTCAGGCCCCTGTGGAATTCCTCTTTCTTCCATCAATTGACTACCACTTACACTTAAATTAAAATCCAAGAAAGCATCAATTAGTATTCCACTCAATCCCGCAAGTCTAGCAAACTCTCTAATTTGAGCATCTTTAAGACCTGAGTTTTTTTGTTGTCTTTTAACTGCAATAACATTTGTTACATCTATAGTACAAAGAGAGTTCAAAAACATAATTGCTTTGATTTCATCTTTTGAGTATTTTAGCTTGTCTAGAACCTTCGGCATCAATTCAGCCTTGTTATGTTGAGCTAATAGGATTGATATCGCTATTATTGGGTCATTAGTTTCAAAGAATCTACCACTTACTGATAGTTCAGGGAATATCCATGCAAATAGTTGAAATTTCTTAATCATTCTTAAGAAGTGTCTAAGTGACTTAGCTGATTTGATTCCTTTGATGAATTCATCTCTGATTCTTTCACCTGAAATTTCTTCTAGACTTGGGAATTTTTCAAGTGTTTCTTGAATTTCAATATCCAAATCTGAACCGAATCTACCAGCAAATCTAACAGCTCTTAGGATTCTAAGTCTATCTTCATCAAATCTATCCTCTGCAGAACCAACAGTTCTTACTACCTTGTTGTCAATATCATCAAGTCCACCTACAAGGTCGATAATCAATCCTTCTTCAATATCGTAGAACAATGCGTTGATTGTCAAGTCACGTCTTTTAACGTCTCCTTCAATTGTTGTAAAAACAACACCTTCAGGTCTACGTCCGCTACCAATATCTTCTCTGAATGTAGCAATTTCGTACTCATCATCGTTAGTAAAGGCGTTTATTACTCCAAATGCTTTACCAGTAGCTAGTGTTCTTATGTGAAGTTCTCTCATAATATCCTCAACCACCCCAGGAAATGCATTCGTAGCTAAATCGTAATCTTTAGGTCTAAGACCCATGTAAGCATCACGAACAGCTCCACCAACAACATATAGCTTGAAACCGTGTTTTTTAAAGGTTTCTTGAATAAGTCGTATGTCTTTCGGAAGCTCCATGTCAAATCTAAGTCTTTTTTCCATTTTATTACGTGTTTTTAATTATAATACAAAGGTAGTCATTTATTTTGAGACTACCAAATTTATTTCATAAAAAAAGAGGGACAAGCCCTCTTTAATTATTTAACTAATTCTAATTTCTTAACTTGTGATTGAATTTCTGCAATCAAAGCTGAGTTGTCACCAACTTGAATCTTAGCCTCAACGTTTGCAACGATTTCTTTCATAGCCTTAAAATAAGGAATAGATTTCGTTTTCACGTATTGTGGAAATAATGTGTATTTCACATCCCATTTCATTTGCTCAGCTGAGTAAGTGTTTAAATAAACCTTTTCTCCATTGATAACCAATTTTGCAAAGTATTCTTTACCATCTCTAGTAAATAAGATAACCTTTGTGATTTGTGTATCGTTTACAACAAATAAGTGTTGTGCTGATTTTGCTAAGTATTCTTTTGTTTCGTTTAATTTTTGTTCTAATGTTTTCATAATTTGTCTTAATTTAATTTATATAATTGTTATTTTTTAATTTTGTCAGCTCAGCTGACTTGTCCAAGTCATACAACTAAATTAAGGCGGTTTGTTAAGAATCTATTTCATGATTTCTAGTTTTTAAGTTAATATTATGTTCATTATTGAGGTGAAGAAAGGATTTGAACCTCTGCCTCAGTCTGTGCGAGACTGCGCCTTTGCCATCTTGACTACTTCACCATTATTTTACTTGTTAATGTATTTCTTTAAAAAGAAAAATTTATCACTTAATTTATATAGTTCATTTATGAAGTTTCTATCTTCTTCACTTAAAACATTATTTGGTTCTTTAATTTTACTAATAAAAGATTCCAAATTTGAATTGATTGTTTCCAAAACCTCAATTTCGGCTGGAAACCCGCCACCATAATACATTAATGCCATAATTTTTACATTTTAGAGGTGGAGCGTGGGTTCGAACCACGAATCTCCGATTGTGCAAATCGGTGCCTTACCATTTGACCACTCCACCTTTTATCAAGGATAAATCCTTGCAGTTATTTCTTCTTCTGTTGTTTTTATTTCTAATTTACCCTTGAACTTCAATGAGCCCTTGGTATGAGGGTTATTAGGTGTTTCTTTTGTTGAAAACCCTATTCCTGCGTCTACATCTACGTGGTGTACATAATGTGATTCACCCTTGGCCTTGATTACCCACATAGGGATTTCAGGGTCTTGTAAATGCATCTTGTTGAAATGTAATATAATTTCAGTTCTTGAATCAATCGTTAAATTAAGCATTTTCCAACTCCTTTCCTAATAATGGACATGAACTAGTTAATTTTTTAGCTTGTTCAGTTGGTTCAAAAGCAACAGCAGTTATTTGATTGTCAATATCAGGTTCACGGAACACTGTATGCTTGACACCAGTAAGGATAGCTTTTGTAATTAATTTAATTAGTGATTGTTCATCAGCAACGGTAAGAACCGCTAAGTAGTTTGAATATGTTTGCCATTCTTTCGCTTCAACAGGATGTTCGTGTTGGAAATCGATAGCGGCATGCGCTGATTGAACTGCTTGATAAGCAATTGATAAGTCACGTCTTGTGACAACTCTTAATTTTTGATTGTTAATCTACTTCATGATATTTGTTTTATCTTTGTTTATAAATATATTCAATTTTTTAAATTTGTCAATATCAAACGAATTAATTCTAGAAATAGTCTCTTTATTTACATTAGATAATCTTAATAGACAAAAAAATGTTGCAATAATTGCTATGATAAATAAAACTATAAATTTTTCCATTTGGTATTGTTTGTGATTCGAGTGGGGTTCGAACCCACAACCTTCGGATTTAGAGTCCGCTGCTCTGACCAATTAAAGCTATCGAACCGATTTTGTTTTACAAAGGTAATAATAATTATTTTATAAAACAAATATTTTTTCAATTATTTTTTAAAAGTTAATTTTTTTAACTTGTAACTAGCAATATAACAATGAGATACAACTAGTATACTTGTTAATGTCGCCATAAACCATTCACCTGCATTTATATGTAATATAGTTCCAACTAAAAATACTGGAATCATAAATATTTGTATAAATAAAAATGCTTTAAACCAATTTTCGTTTTTCATATTATTTTTTTGTTAATTTTTTAAATTCTCTTCTAATCCCGATAGCATTTGCTATAACAATTATTAGTGATAATAACAAATCGTACCATTCTCTAACGTAAATTTGTTTTAAGGCTAGGAAAAATATTCCACCGATTATAAATGTCATAACAAATATAAAAATCTTAATTCCTATTTCAGAATTTAAAGCCTTGATAATTTTTTGTGTATTCATGTTCTGATTTCTTTTACAAAGGTACAATAATATTTTGAACTACCAAACTTTTTTGTATCTTTTTTTATATTATTTTTATTTTTAAACGTAACCTACTGATTTTGAGTAATCTTCAACAAACTCTTCATACGACATTTCAAGTGACTTTGGGTCATCATAAAAGGCTTCAGAGTAAATTATCTTTACAATACCTTCATTAGATAGGTCCATTCTATCTTCTAACCAATCAACACTTGGTCTATAAAGGGTCCAATGTTCATCAGTTCCTTCAAAAGATTGGACCCAATGTGAAACATGTTGTAATTCGATAGCTTTTGATTTCAAAAACCCAATAAATTCTGTCTTAGTCATTTTTCAACAATAGTTTACCAATACGGATTACCTTATCTGTAAATTGTTCAAGTGTTCCATTGTTATCAACAATAAAATCAGCATCTTTTTTATCAATGTTGAATGATGAGGCTTCTTCTAGCTCAAGTCTTTCACTTGCATCTACCCAAATGATAATATCAAACAATTTTTGATTCATACATTCAAGTATTTCACCTCTATCTCTCATTCCAACATAACAATCAGCCATTTCAAGGATTCCCTTAGCTAGTCTAGCTTTATCGTCTTTATTGTAATCGCAAATCATCTCATACCATTCAGGTCTGTGATTTACTCGGTCTTCGAAACACTCTACTGATGTTTCATAACCATACTTGTCTTTTAACTCATCAAATATGAAGATATCTGCGGCCGCTTGTGATGATGATACGAATTTAAGTCCGTAGTGTTCCTCAAGAATTTCAGCAAAGGTATCTTTCCCATGGCGAGCATGGCCTATGATAAGTAATCTTTTAAATTTATTCATTTTCTATTTTAAGTTTTGTATATAAATTAATATTTGGTTTCTTTTTATTCTCAATGTATGTTATACAGTTGAAGGTTCCACCAAATTTGTCGCCATTATGCATCGACAACACCAAATCACAGTTATCAACCATCCATTCATTCCTAATTTGCATCTTTCCCTTGGTAAATCCACCTTCAGAAACAATTACAATCTCTTTCGCCTTAGATAGTAAGCTATGATAATATTTTTGAGTCTTCTCAAACCACGCTTTTTCTTGTCCTTTGAACGGAACAGCCGCTATTAGTGGTATTCCAAGGTTAATTGCCGCTTGCGCTAGTGCCATATCCCACCCCATCGCCATCCCTGATATAACTTCAGTTGGTTTAATCTTCTTAAGAGCTTCTTCTGCTATTGAAACAAGATTTAAATGCATCTTATTTGAATAACCACCTAGTTTATCAGGTCTATGACCTGTTCCAGCTACTCTCATATCGTAGGCTGAAAAACTATTGTCCTACCAACCCTACTCCAAACCATCATATTAATCATTCTATCAATTTCCATATTAACTATAAAATTATATGGGTCTGATATATCTCTATGTAATAGACATTTACCTATATCGGTCCAATGTCTAATTGGAAGTTTTTTACCTAAAACCATATCGTATTTGATTTCTAGCATCTAATGATTCAGTTATTTTCTCACATAATGGAATCCATAATTTATGATGAACCATAGCTTCAATTTCATCACTGGCAATTCCAACTGTCCAAGTACTTATCCTGAAACCCATTATTTGTGTTCCTAAGCTAGACCATTCTTCTTGAAGAAGTCTTTCACCAAGTACTAATCCCATTCTTCGTAGGTTTGTTCTCTATTTTCAATTACACATCGTAACCCTTTTAGAATATCGCAATGATAGGTTACAACTTCAGTTTCGATTACCATAACGGTATTTACACCTAATTTATCGTAGAAATGGTCCACATCAATCGAATACTTTTCCAATAAGGCTAGTAATTCAACTCTTGTAAACCCAGCTAAATGCTTTGTTTTATAGTTTAAAACTATTTCTTCTACATTTTCAGACGTTAATTCTGTAATTTCTTCCATTATCTTCTGTTATTGCTATCACTCATCATTAACATGATGAAGATAAGTAAAATTAATCCTGCCATTTTATTTGTTTTTAAGTTTAACAAAGGTACTATTTTTTTTAACATAGTGCAAATAAAAAAGCTCCTAATTAGGAGCCTTTTTTAATATAATCAAAGATGTTTGTATCACTTATTCTCGTATGAATATTAGTACTAGAATTACCAACTGGTACCCAAAGCTTATCTACAAGATGTAAATCTACTTCTATGTCTATAAATTTTGGTCTCATTGATGGGTTAAATCCTAAGACATTTACACCTATCACTTCCCAATCAATTACTCTATTTTTACGTCCTAATTTCATTATGATAATAGTTCAATTTTACCTCTTAATATGTCCTTCATTGAAGCAGTTTTATTCGTTACGTGGTCAATTACTAATGAGTCCTTAACTCTATACGTTCTTCTTTTATCACTACGTCCACCGTCACCTATTTGTTCTTTTCTTTCTTGACTGGCCGCATCATCGTGACCTGTCTTGTAGAAATTATTAACTCTTAAATGAATTTCTTTTAGTGCTTCTGCTTTGTTTTTATGTTGGTCCCTTCCATCTCTTACAACCTTTATTCCAGTTGAAATGTGAGTTACAACCACACAAGAATCTGTTGAATTCTTATGTTGTCCACCGTTTCCTGTTCCTCTTGTTGTTTCTAAGCGATATTCACTTGGGTATATTTCAACCTCTTGATAATCGTTTTCTCCTAGAATTGCAACTGTAATAGAACTTGTGTGAACTCTACCCTTCTTTTCCGTAGGCGGTACCCTTTGCCATCTGTGGTTTCCTACTTCGTTTCCGAATATTTTATCTACATCAGCCCCGCTAAAGACATAGATGGGCGAACCCATTTCTTTCCTCAACTACTGTACATTCTAAATTGTTATTTTTAGCTGTTTTCGTGTAGATTTCTTTCATCACACTTACTAACAACTTCGCATCAGTTCCACCTTCTGCGTCACGGATTTCTAAATTAAGTTTTCCCATTGTTAAATTATTTATTGTTTTAAAATAAAAAACCTCACCGATATGATGAGGTTCTTTTTATAAGTTCAGAATAGCATGTTTGTTTTTTATACCATTAAAAATTTTTGTTAATTTGCTGTAACTATTCTTTATCTGTAGCGGAGCAAGGACTCGAACCTCGACTTCGGGTTATGAGCCCGTCATGTTACCAATTACACTAAACCGCAATATGTGTAGCAATAAAAGGACTTGAACCTTTATCAACTCCCTCCACGGGAGCCATCTTAAACTTAGACGATATCACTAATTTGAGTTTTAAATCCTCACGATTCTAGTAGCGGGGGCCCGATTCGAACGGACGACCTCAAGGTTATGAGCCTTGCGAGCTACCAACTGCTCTACCCCGCAATATGTTTGTTATATTGGGATTTCACCAATCACTTAATCAATCATCAAGTGTCATACATCTCTAGTATGTAAATAACAATATTTTTTATCTCAAGATAGTTTTTCGTGTTTTTCATCTCGGCAGATTAACCCTGTTTACATCTTCGGCTTTGCTTTGGCAGTGACCATCATCCCGATGGTTACACCCTACTTGCACCTATTGGGGTGGTAATGATGTTGTGATTTAGCTTACCCTCGGTTATCTTCCGAATTTTCCATCTTTCAGGATTTTCTTAGCTGTTTGTTTGTTTGGTTGCTGGACCTATCTTTTTTATGATAATTTGTAAGAACGTTTTCAAATAAATATATACAAAGGTACTAATTATTTTAATTCAAGTCAAGTAATTTTCAATTTATTTTTAAATTATTTTTTAACTCATTGAATATCAGTGATTTCATTACTTGTAAGTTCCTCTACAATTATTAAAATTTGTTGTTTTTTGTTGAATATGTGGACAATATTGATTACTTGATAGTATCTTGTCCCGCTCCAAATATATTCATCTTGTCTTGGAATCTTTTCAAGTTTAACATCTTCTGATATAACTTGCCATTTACTATCTAATATGTTGACAGTATATTTCTTTTTAAAGAGATTTTTAATGGTTATGATAAAAGAAAATATATTAAATTTTTCGTTAAACATAATTATTTTTATTATTTCAAATATTTATTATTGTAAGAATAACGTAAACTAATACTTAAATGCTATGAACACACAAAACGGATGTGGTTGCAAACCACCTAAAAAATAATTAAAGGCCCTTTGAGGGCCTTTTTTATTCTACCTTAGTTTCGTCTTTCGATTCTTCTTTTGTAGCATCATTCTTCTTTTTTATTGTCTGATATGTTGTCATACCAAACAATGCTGAAATAAATCCGTAGTCAATTGTCAAAACCATTTCTAATTGTGACAAATTTCCTAGTGTTAACCATTTAATATGAGTTAATACAACCAAAAATACGATAACAAATGCGGTTAATTTTCTTGAACTAAATCCACCTGCGCTTGTCTTGAAACTGTTTACTAAATCTTGCATAATCTTACCCATATTCTTTTTTATTTATAAATATGTGAAAAACTGAAAGAGTTAAAAACAAATGCCAATTATAGACGATATAATTGGCATAATATTACTAGTGTTCCTTGGTAGGGATAGTAGCTGTTAAAGCATTTGTTTTTGAGGAGATGAGGGGAATCGAACCCCTGTGTTGGATAATACCACGATTTTTTCTACATGTTTATCTGATTCATATAACCAGCAATCTTTAAAAGGTGTTATTAAGGTTTACACTATCATCAAACCTCGCCTCTTTACCACAGTGACGAAAATGGGTTCTGATAGATTACTATCATCAGGTTGTATACAACCATGTGCAAGTATTAGGCTACTGCAAGCTCTCTTGTAGAAACCATTACAGCTTCATCGAAGAAATTTTCTGATACGAATAAATCGTTGTCAATTACATTTTTGATAACATAGATTTAAGTGATAGTTGTCATCTCACTACATGCTTACCTCGTACTACTAGACAGTCAATACCTTGGCATCCCCATAAATTTAAGAACTTGTAAATAAATATGTGGGTTCCGATAAAAAAACCCACATATCTTATTTTGTTTTACAAAGGTACTACATTAATTTACTAAAAACAAGTAAAAAATGAATTATTTTGTAATTTTTTTTGTGATGATACCATCAACCAACCCATAAGCCTTAGCTTCTTCTGCACTTAACCATAAATCACGGTTAGCATCAATCATAATTTGTTCAGGGTCTTTTCCAGTGTACTCACCTAACATACCGAATAATTTCGTGTTATATTTTTCACCTTCAGCGATAGAAATCTTAACGTCTGCCATTGTACCTTGAGCACCTGTTGAAACTTGGTGAAGCATAACTCTAGAGTTTGGTAAAGAGTAACGTTTTCCTTTGGTTCCTGCACCTAATAAGATACTTCCCATACTTGCCGCCATACCTGTGTTGATTGTGATGATATCTGAAGAGATATAGTTCATAACGTCAACAATACTAAGACCTGACTTAACCGACCCACCAGGTGAATCCACATGTAGAGTAATATCTCCAACTTCTAAGTTATCTAAGAACATAAGCTGTGCTTGTACTACAGTACTCATTCTATCATTTACTGGACCTGCCAACCAAAGAATTCTATCCATCATAAGACGTGAAAAGATATCCATTTGTGTTACACGCATTTCTCTTTCTTCTAAGATATATGGTGTCATTGAGGCTTTTGGTTCACTAACAACTCCACCTGCATACATATTAGCTACTACGCTTGGATTATAGATTTGACCTTGCATTTCTTCCCAAATTTGAAAGTCATACTCTGAACATCCGATATGCTTGATAGCATAATTTTTAAAATCGTTTACTAAATTCATTTATTTTGTTTTTATTGTTTTTATTCTTCTTCTTTAACTAAGATATGTATAGGTGTAAATTCACCAACCCAAGCACCGTCAATATTAAATTCAAAGTACTCCAACGCTGTCTCATACTTTGCATCTTCTACCGTCATTCCGTCTTCTAAATCATTCTCATTAACACTTACATCTCTCATTAGAATATCTATGATTTTATTAATGTCATATGCAACTACAGGTCCAAACTCTCGTCTACCCCAATTGTCATATGTTTCTTCTTCATTATCAAAAAATTCTAAAACAAGTGTTTCAGGGTCTTCAGAAAGAGTTACAACAATGGGTCCGTCCAATTCCTTGTTTGCGATACCCATTATTGCTTCATCTAAAAAATCCCAAACTATTACCTTGGGATTTACCTTATGAATCTCTTCTTGTGTCATGACTTATTGTCTAGCTTTCTTGTTTGCCGCTTTTTCAGCATCTTCAGCTTCTTTTTGCACTTGTAAAAGAGTTTTGATTGATTCTTTAAGAACAACCATTTCTTCATACGAGTGTTTAGCTAAAACCATTGAGTGAGCTTTAAAGTCAGGTGCGTTAACCGCTACTACATCCTTTTCTGAATCATATGAAACCCAAGCCAATGCTTCGATTATTGTTAATGCTCGTAAATCATCAGGTAATTTGTCAAAAATGTCTTCGTTTAAAAAGATATTAACATCATCACCAGTTTTATATGATTCAATTGGAGAACATTTCTTAACACTGAAAATTTCAGGTTTCAATTTGTTATCTGTGATAATTTTAATGTTTGTTGAAACATCTAATCCAGCTTCTCTAATTTTTGCTTCAAATTCTAAAACTGTGTCTTCAAACGGTTCTATGTACTTTCCCATACTTATATTTAATTGTTTATTTTTATTGTTATACAAAGGTACTATTTAGAAGTATTGGTTGCAACATTTTCCTTAAGAAATTTTACTTGCATCCATTTTAGTCTTTAAATCAATGATTAAGCTCTTCGTTTCATCGTCAATTTCCTTCGGAATGTCCAATCCAAGGGTAATTATCAAATCGCCACGTTTAGATTCGGTCTCACCTAGCGGTATAAGCCCTTTTGAGGCTATTTTAAGGTTCGTTCCTATATTACTGAGCTCAGCTATCGTAATTCTAATTTTCTTGCCACCTATGGTCTCTATTTCAACCTTATCACCAAGTATAAGTTGTGGATATGTTAATTTTAGGTTCATTCTAAGGTCATTACCATTTCTGATGAATACCTTATGAGGAAGTTCCATTACTGTACAATGAAGATTTCCATAGGTTCCACCTTTGATAGCATTACCTTTTCCATTCATTGCTACTGTTATATTATTAGTTACACCTGAAGGTATTTCAAGTTCAACAGTTGTTTCTTCTTTTTCAAGACCAGTTCCGTGGCAAGTACCACATGGTGTTTTGGTTGTTTCACCAGTTCCATGACAAGAATAACATAATTCTCCTTGTTGGATAACTCCGAAAGGTGTTTTATACATTCTAGCGATTTCACCCATTCCATGACAAGTTGGACAGTCATGTACATCATGACCACCGTGACCCTCACAAACATTACACTTAACATCTCTAGTATACTTATATGTTTTTGTAACACCTGAATAAATTTCTTCAAGAGTTAATTTAATTATAACACTTAAGTTATTACCAGTTCTGATTGGTCTTTGTTGGCTGTATCTGAATATATCGTTGAATTGGTTATCCATGTCTTGTCTGTTAGGACCCGACATATGACCCATTCTATCGTAGTGTGCTCTTTTTTGTTTGTCTGATAAGTGTTCATAGGCTTCAGATACCTCTTTAAACTTGTTTTCAGCGTCTGTGTTGTTTGGATTAACATCAGGGTGAAGTTCCTTAGCTAATTTACGGTATGCTTTCTTGATATCATTAGCAGAGGATTCTTTGGTTACCCCTAGAATTTCATAATAATCTCTTTTTTTCATCTATGTTATTTATTTATTGTACAAAAGTACTATATTTATTCCATAAAAACAAATAAAAAATGAAATACCGAGTTGTTTTGCTCTCAAATGGAGAATATAAAAAAACACTATACCAATGTAATACCTTAGAAACAGTTTATACCAAGTTTTATTCATTCAAAGAACAAAATAAGGTCTATTTTCCGAAAAAAGTAATTAATAGTCACGGAATCAGACCAGTTAAGTTTGAAATATGCATCACAAAGGTTACCGAAGAAGGAGATGTGTTCAGAATTAGAAGAGATGACTTAGGAAAGCTTTATACTGAGGCTCCTTTAGGTGATTGGACCATCCTTACTTCCGATACATACGATATTGAAGAAACATTTTGGATATATGGACTACCTAACGATACTGATAGAGTGACAATTACCGAGATTGTTAAGCGTCTTATGGTAAACGCACACTCAAAAAAGGTAGTTAAACAGATAATCATAGCTCATAATAAGCTAATTATCTATAATGAAGAACAATTTGATATGGTAATCTGTAAAAACCTTGAAGAAGCTCAACGTCTGCACCATACACTAGCTAAGATTGCCAAGAAACAGAAGATAAAGAGTCTATTATTTATGGGTACTGCAACACCAGCGACTATGACCCGTCTATATGACTTGATACATGATGAAACTGGTTGGCCTTACACCAAGATAAGAAGAACTAGTACCCGTCCATAAAAAAACCCGCATTTAGCGGGTTTAATATTATCTCATCATTTGCTCAATCTTTCCAACTAATAAAGCGATTCTTTCTTCGTTTCGTTTTATTTGTAAGTCTAACTCAGGTGGTATGTTACCAGCGAAGTCTGATTTTATCTTAGAATTTTCTCTAAGTAATCTGTCATTTTCTCTGATACATGCATCGTAGAAATCTGCTTTTTCTTGATTTGTCATTTTTGTTTAATTATTTGTCTTATTTTTTTGAAAATTGGCAAATCTTGTTCGTCATTCTCATTATTTTTTTTCCATGATTTTTGGAGATATTTTTCAACCCATTCCTTTTTGACATCAAAACTTGATGTTGGGTCTATGCTTGGTTCTAGCATTGACATGCTCCATCAGGGTTATTACCACAATCACAAGGCTTGTATTGAACGTCTAGGTCCACATCTTCGATATCAACATCAATATCAACTCCAATTGCGAAGCTTTCTTTGATATCATCTATCATTTTATAAACCTTAGCTACATCTGCTTCAGGTAATACTACAGGGTTGATACATTCAACTCTTTCTTCTCCTTTTGTTGGAATAAAGAATGCAAGTGCATTAACTTTTTTATAAATAAGCATTTCGTTGATTGATTCTGCGAATGGTTGAATTATTTCAGGTTGTCTCATCATATCTTCATCAAGATAAAAGACGATAATTAAAGGGTGTTGTTCCATTTTCTTTGATTATTTAAGATACTCTTCAAAAAGGATATCTTCTAGTATTATTTTATTGTGTGATTTTAACGTCTCGTGGTCAACGAAATGTTCTAGAATTATATCATTAACTCTAAGTTTTTTATTTTCTTCACCAATTTCAGTAAATGCTTGTACGGGCCTTTTATTTTCACCTACCATAAGATAGATAATGTATTCTGAAACGGATTCTTTTTTATTTAGTTCTTTTACAACGATTGTCTTCATGTTATATTCTTAAATATAGTATTATTTTTAAATTTATAAACAAAACTACATAAAAAAAAATTATGAGTAAAGACATAAAACAAAAAAAGCCCCTAAAAGGAGCTATTTTGTTTGATTGTTTCAAGATGCGGGGGCTTTATCATCGAACCCTGTAAGATTTTACCCATTGTGTTGTTACTGTAAACTAAAGTAGGAAGGCAATCCTTAATCTTCTTTTGTGGCCCTTGTTGGTAATCTGTTTTTAAAGGAAAGACCCCCTTTTCATCGTTAATAGTATCTGTTTAATTTTTTTGTTTTAATTTTGCAGAATACATCTTTTTAAACAATATTTGAAAGATATGGAGCAGTTTCCCACTCCATATTTTTGTTTTAGATTGTTACTCTAGAGTAACGTTCAGCTCCGATAACTTCCATCATCATTGAGTATGGTGTCATGTCTTTACCACCTAACAAACTACCTAAAAGTGCTGGACTGAATCCTGACACTAAGGCTGTTCCATTCTTGTCGAATTGAACTGGTTTGTTTTTGTCATTTCTAGATGCTAAGTTCCAATAAACAACCTTTGGCATTTTATAACCAGCGTCTGCGTATTTTTTCTCAGCAATCTCTTGAGCAGTATTTGAGTAGTTCCCGCTTGTACCTTGGTTGAATTCCATATCCGAAAATATCATAATCATTGTAGGCATTTCGCTTTCAGGAACACTGTGTTCTACCGCTTTGTTTAACAATAGTGTGTAAACCGCTTCAAGGTTTGTACTTCCACCAACTGGTGAACGTCTCAATTGTTCATATCTTTCAGATAATGTACCTTTTAACACATGAAGCTCAGGACGAGTGTTGAATGTTAAGAATGCATCTTGGAAAACACCTAAGTTTCTTTCTGAGATATACATACCTAATGACATTGCAACGTGACCTGCGAACAAGTCTCCACTAATCTTAGCAGAATCCCAAAACATTGACCCCGAAGTATCAACAACTGGAATGAAGATTTCTTTGCTTCCTTCAAGGTAGTTAGGTAAAGCAGTCCATTGTACGTTAGCACCTTTGGTATTACCTTGCATTAAGCTTTTCAAAATGTCGTATGGGTAAACCGCACTAGCATTTATCTTAACTTCTCCTTTTTCTACACTTGATAAGTATGCTTGGAATCTAGCCAAGTCATTTTTAGAAAACGCTTTCATCAAATCACTCATTGCTTTTGAAGGCAATTTAGAGTATTCGATTTTTGACCATTCTTTAGCACACATCAATTGCTCAACAGTGTTAGAATTTTCAACCAACAATTTTCTGTACTCTTTAGGTGTTAACCCCAAGTGTTTTCTAATTGTATTAGCGATTCTTTTGTCCTCACGGTTCTTAACGTTTGGACGTGGCATCCACTTAGCACATAAACCGTTTTTGTTTGCCAACGCTTCAGCGATTAAGCTTAAAGCTTGTGCTTCCAATGGAGTACCGAATAATACCAAGATATCATCCCATCTACCATATTCAGCAAATAAACCAACGTTTTTCGCTAGTGTTTCAGTACGGTTTGTAGCTAAGTAAGCAACAATATCTCTAAAGATTTGTCTTTCACCAGCACCACCTCTTACGTCACGTGCCCAAAATAACAACTTCATAGCTGTTAACGGATTTTCACCAAAAGATTTCGTGAATGCATTAATAAGGCGTTGTTTGTCTTGCCCTCTCATTGCACCAATTTGGAAGAATAAATCAACCGAGTTGTTCAATGAAGTAGAGTTTGTTGCCATACCGTTTTCAGTAACTGAATCTTTAGTTTGCATTGCTTTCAATAATGTACTCATAATTTCTTTTGTTTTAATTTGTTATTTCTAATGTGGTACAAAGGTACTACAATAATTTTCAATATGCAAGTAAAAAGTGAAATATTTTTAAATAAATTTTTTAATATACTCTTTTCTATGGTATTTTGTTGCTCCGTGTTCCTTTAAACCCTTTATATGAGCTGGTGATAAGTAACCTACATTCGTGTCCCAACCATAATTTGGATAGAGTTGATGGAGCTTTACCATGTATTCATCTCTTCTTACCTTAGCCACGATAGCGGCCGCTGCAATGGACATATAAGTATCATCACCCTTTGGAACCAAGTTAACCTTAATATCTGAGTTTTTATCCCAAACAATCCCATCTAATAAGATTGCATCAAGCTCTTGATATTTTATCGCTAGAATTGTTTTAACTTCTAAGATACATTCATGCATTGCTTTGAATGTTGCTGGGTTAATTCCCATCGTATCTATATCTGTTACAATTCCAGCCTTACATGAAATAGCTAGAGCATTTTCCATGATTAAGTCGTAGGCTTCTTTCTTCTGTTTATCTGATAACTTCTTTGAGTCTCTTAATAGGTTTGATTTGAAGTCTTTCGGAAGTACCACAGCCGCTGTTACCACAGGACCCGCACCACAACCTCTTCCAACTTCATCAATTCCACAGATATGTTCTAATTCTAATAGCTTTTCAGGAGCATAATCAAGAATCTTATCTAATTTCATTTATATGTCTTTTTATATAACGTTTGATGTAGTCATAGATACCCCAAGCTGAAACTAGTGTCCAAACTCCTTCCAAAACCACAAATGGGTAGTACGGTATCATATATGAAGCGTAGCATGCTATTCCAGCACCGAAGAAGTTTAATAAAATGTATAATAAATCATCATCATCAATTTTATCGATAATGTTCAAGATAAATGCTAATAACATTAGCAAAGAACCAACTATTCCAATCCAATCGTTAATATTCATAAGGCAAAGGTATTAAAAAGTTTTTAATCTTGCAACTTTTTTACAAATTTAATTAATATTCCACCAATTTCAACTTCAAAGTCATTGGTTGGTTGGAAGTTACCGTTTGGGTTGGTTTTATAGAATAGGTCCACATTTAGGTTCAAGTGTTCCTCTTCGCTTAATTCATAAGTCATAATAAGACCTTTTGTGTTTATTTTTTCGTTTTCAACCATTAGTGAAATGGTTTCGATTAATGAGTCGTAGTTCATATTTAGAATTTAGTGAATATTTTGCGTAATGTTATTAGTATTTTAGCATACCAAGGCTTTTTTATTATCTTGGCACGACCTGGATTCTTTTTAATCTCAGCACCTAGTCCACTTTTCAACTCATTAAGAAATTGGTTCTTTTTAAGAGCTGTCTTGTATTTTTCAACTAGTATATCCTTCTCAAGTTTACTAGCTTCTCTGTTTGTTAAGTTATCTTTCATCTTTTTTATTAAATTTATCGAATTTCGTTATTTTAGTAAATAGTTATTGACATTGTAAAAACTTATTATTATATTTAAAATAAAAAACTATGACTTTACTTCTTTTTATATTAATTTGTTATGGTGCTTGTAATAATCTAATTTACGGGTCCATATTTGAAGGTTTCAGAAACCTACTAGCTAAGCTAGGAACAGGTGGGAAATCACTTCATAAATTATTTACATGTTTTATGTGTTTAGGTACGTGGATGGGATTTGCTGTAACGCTTATCTTTAACTATTTTGGTTATTTAGCATTAACACCAATGGCTTCATTAGGAATGACTAACCTTTATCTAATAGTTTTCTTTAATGGTTTGATTTCAACTGCTGGTGTGTGGTTAATCCATACGCTTCAGGAAGCCCTAGAAAGAGCTTTTAATAATGATTAAGTTATCTTACACCTAAAAACAAAAAAGACCCTTAAATGGGTCTTTTTTTATGTCTATTAGTAACCTTTTGAGTCAATACACTCACCACATGCTTCATCAGGCCCACAATTACAACTACCGTAGTTGTGAACTTCTTCAGCCATAGCTGGAACTCGTCTTTTAGGTGGTAATTCCACTTTATTTTTTGGAAGAGCAGGTGCATTAGCACGTTTTTCTTTTCTTCTTTCAATCATGATACGATTACGTTCAGCTCTAGCTTCTTCAGCCATAATTTCACGGTCTTCTTCAGTCAAGGCAATTGGTTGTTTATTTTCATCTAAATAAGCTATTGGTTCTTGAATTTCAGGTTCTTCATCATATTCTTCTTCTTGATAAGGAGCCGACCAAACAACTGAATCTTCAGTTTCTTCTACTTCTGCAACACTTGGTGTTTTAACAGTATTCTGAACATCATTTTCAATATCCAAAGAAAAATTATCAACCACCATATCATCTTTGAAGGTGAATTTAAGTGTTTGAAGTTTCGTTAATGAGTTTTTATTGAATAATTGTCTCATTTCATTAATCTTTGCTTTTAACAAGTCTTCTTTTTTCTCACGGTCTTGATTAAGTCTGATTGTTTTTTCGACATACGCTAAAAGTTCATCTAAACCAATGTGTGGTGATTGACTGAACAACATATAGTAGTTCATTGACTCGTCACCTTTCTCACGGGTAATATGAGCATCTTCAGGTAGTGTCCAACCTTCTTTAAAAACAACATCAACCAACGGTGTTCCTTGTAGGTAACGAATTCCAATTACGTATGGTTGAAGCGCATCTAGTGCTTTTTGTATATTTGCCATCTTTTAAATTTGTATTCCTGTAAAGATAGTTGATAGGATATATGCTACCGATAACCCTAATAATAAAAGGGTTTTTTTAGATAAAACATATTTTCTTGGATTTTCTTCAGTTGAAGTAAGACTTGCTTGGATAATGTAATATCCATGTCTTAACGCTGTTAGACATGCAAGAAAAAATAAAACTACCAAAACTTTATTTATTATTGTTAGTAACATATTAGTTATTATTTTCCTTCGTTATTTTTAGCTGAAACGTCTTGTCTCAAAGCTTGTGAAAGCGTTTTGATATCTTGAAGCCCCTTACGAAGTCTTACACCTGCCGCTTTATTGTTTTTATCGTAAAATTTTGTTGCATCTTCTTCTAACCCAGCAACTAGGTCTTTTAATTGATTAAATTTATCCATTTGGAGTGTTGTTTTGTTCTGTATTATTATTGTTATTTTGACTCGATACAATTTGATTAAATTTTTGTATCGAAGCATCTAAGGCTACCATTCTTTCTAATAACCTTGTAAAATCAGCCAATTTCATATCTATTGGGTTATCTGAATTTACTGTACGTTCTAATTCATCCTCTAGTTTTTTTTGGTCTAGGGATAACTTTAGAATCATTGCGTCGAAAAGTCTTTGTGTATTCATATTGTAAAACTACTAATTTATTTTTTAAAATAAAGTGTAAAACCTATTTTTTAATCATTATTCAACGATTTTTCGAATATTTGATAGATTTCTATCAGTGTGTCAATATCCGAATTTGTCTTTGTACTTGTGTAATTAAAGATATCATTCCATATTCTAAGTATACCTTTTTCGGTAAACTCAAAATTGGATTTATCTGGGTATGAGTAAAATACCTCAAGCATAAACTCTAAAAAGTAGTTGTATAACTTATTGCTATTAAAAAAGATACCTTCTTCTTCAAAGTTTTTTATTGTCTTGTCCCAACACCATTCGAAATGTTTAAATTGGTCATCAAGATTGGTGAATTCATCACCCATATATGTGCTAAAAATCAGCATTAGTAATGATTGTACAAAATCACTATAAAGTTCACATTTTTCAAACTTTATGTTATTTGCATCATATAATACCGCAATACTCTCTCTACTCATAGGATTATGTATATATGCTAAAAAGCTAATTCTATCAAATCTATTCATATTCTTTTTTTATTTAATATAGTATCAAACTCAAAAAAATAAAGATTAATAGTGTTATTCTGTTAACCATTTGTAATATCTCTTAGTCAATGAAATTCTATCATCAAGACCATTTGTTCCACCATTGATTACCTTTGTAACTGCAAGTATCGTAGCATCAGTTATACCCTTATCACACTTGGCCCATAATTTGTTATTATCGAAAAAGAACTTAGCTGATTCGAAAGCATATGTTGTCGCAACTAGGTCAGGATTTGTCATGATATCTTGGTTTTTAAGATAGTTAGCCAATTTTTGGTAATTTTCTTTTCCAGTTGTTTGAAGCGCACCTCTACCGCAGTAGAAATATCCTTCACGTGAAGCTTCATTTCCATTACCCATTCTATTTGCGTAAACTCTTGAACCAATCTTATATGGTTGTCTTGCGTATAGTTCCGATAGATTACTTGGAAAGTATTTTGGGAATGTTGTCATAAGTCCCTTAGCTGAATAATTAAGATTTTCTGTAAATACACTGAACCCACCTGTTTCATGTGCTGTTTGACCGAAAAAGTGTGCCGCTTGTACTGGTGTTAACTCAAAGTACGCCATTGCCGCTTTTAGTGTTGCTGGACCAAAAGACCCATCGGCCTTAACTCCTATTTTCTCTTGTAGTTTAATTAAACTCATAGTAATGTGATTTAAATCATGTTATTTTACTATAAATATGCCTTAAACAAAAAAACCACTCAAAGAGTGGCTTTATTGATTGTGATTTGATTATTTTTTAAATACTTCAGAGATATATTTCTTAGGATTTTTAAGAGCTTTAGCGTTATCTTTAGCAGGAACTGCAAAAGGTTTATCTGTAGCACCAACGATGTAGAATTTACCAGTTGACTCACTAACCATTAATTTGATTGATTCATCTACCATTTCTTCTTCTTCGTCTTCTACCTCATCTTCATGAACATAACCAGGCTGAGTCGTAGGGTCTTCGTTGTTAACTGGAACCTCTTCTTCTTCACTTTCGTTCATTGTAATGTCTTTTTTAGCTTCTGCCGCTTGTGGTTTTTTAATATCTTCCCAATGACCTTCTTTTGGAGCTGGTGCGTTTGTTTTAGCTTCAGTTGCAACACTTCCTTCGATATGTTTCTTAGCGTCAGCCGCTTGTGGAACGCTGATATCTTCCCAATGTCCTTCTTTTGGAGCTGGAACATCAGTACCGTCATCTGTTGATGCTGAACCTTCAATGTGTTTCTTAGCTTCAGGAGCTTGGTTGATAACATCATCACCTTCTGCATCTTTTTCAGGTGCATCTACGCTTTCGATATCTTCACCTTCTAAAAGTACTCTTGTTTTTGCAAGAATATCGTCAAAAATAGCACCTTCAGTTAGTCTAGAAACCGTTTTAGAAGTTCCAAGAGTATCTTGAGATTTGTACCCCATAAGGTGTTTCATCTTTTGCATATCTTCGTTTATCATTGTTTTGTTTGCCGCAGTTAAAACTACCGCTCTACCTTCAGTTAGAGTACCTTCCCAACGAATTTTGTAACTTTCGTTTCCGTCAGTCATTTCAAATTCTTTGTTATCTACTCTATATGACTCAGGTATCATTTTAAGGGCGTTTCCAACACCGTTAAATTCTTTTTTAAATTTAAGTCTTTTCATTGATTCTTTTATTTGTGGGTTATTATTGTTAATACTAGCACTCTCTGGCTTATACCAATTATTAGTGTCTGAAACATTCATTCCTTGTTTTGCAAGCAAGTTTTTAGTTACTACTTTAAAATCACTTGGTTTATTATTAGGAAAATTATCTTTTAAATCTATCTTAGCGTAATAAGCAACACTTTCTTTATCTTCACCAGTGTAATCCCAACCATCATAGATTTTTCCATCATTTTTGTTGATTGCAAAGTGAGTATATCCTTTACCTAACGCACCTTCATTAAGGGCACTAAACTTGGTATTGTTTTTTGGTTTGCTTTTTGTGTTTTCGATATCATCACCGAAACTGATAAGTTTATCAGCCGCATCAGCTCTTTTCTTTGTAGTTGCGTCAACTCTTTTTACGAAGTCTTTTCCAAAGTCGTCAGATGAAGCACCCCAAGATTCCTCAGCGTTACCTCTACCTTTACCACCTTTGTTTCCCATTCTAGTACTACCTTCAATAGCTTCTTTAGCTTTTTCTTTAAAAAGCTTGCTTGGTTCACTAGTGTATTGTATCATCTCTTGACCATTCATGATTTCCATATCATTATGGTAAGTTTTTTCCCAATCATTTTCATAATTGAATTTGTTATTCTTTACTTCAGACTTGTTTTTCTTCAAGTCTTTGTCGTATTGTTTAACATCTTTTTCAATTGCGTTAACACCATCTTTGTTGATTTTGCCTGACTTTTTGTTAGCCGCATTAGTCACCGTAATCCCAGGCGTACTGCTATCTCCAGTCACTTCAGCAAGAAATCTTTCTGATAAGTATTGTTTTATTATGTTTTTATCCATCTTTACGAGTTTATTATAAATATATTGTTTTTCAGCAAAGTTATTAAGCTTTCGCCTTTTTTGCCTCAATTATCGTTTTTATTTCTTTGATTGTTTTACCCGTTTTTTGAGCAATAGTCACAAGAATTCTCATTTCATTTAAAGATGGTGCATTAATATTTCCACTTGTTTTCTTTACTGATACTACATTATCAACTGCTCCACCACTACAACCTGTACCAGCTACCTTATTATTAAGCTTTGTACAATCGTTAAATTCAACAAATCCACCGTCAGGCCATTGTGTATGAGTTTCAGCTTTTGTTTTTTTGGTTTTCTTGAAAGAACCATCACGGCCGATTCCGTGTAGTGCATTTGCATCATATTGTCCTGATGAACTTGAGTCAGTCATTTCATAAATCGTAGGAATTTCTTTTTTGATAATATCATCTTCTTTTCCATTTCCGAAATTTAACGGTGCAGTAAAAGGACCTGATGAACCACCTGTAGCAGACGAACCAGCAGAAGTCATTTCTTCTAAACCTTCAGGTGCCATTCCTTCCATAGCATCTTCTTCTCTTTTTAATTCTTTTAGTTTTTCAATTACCTTATTTCCACCTGTTGAAGGAGAATCAATAACAATTGGTGTTAATGGTTCAACTGGTCCAATGAATTCTTCTTCCTCATCAATTGGATTGATTGCATTTAGAATAATTCCATCTTTATCATACATTGTCATAAGGTCTTGTTTAAGAGCATCATCAATTTGAATAAGTCTATCTCTACCTTCAATCCAAGAGTCTAATCCGTAACCAATTTCTTGTGGATTCATTTCAGCCCATTGATTAACTTGTTGGTCATCAAGAGGTTGTTCACTCATATCACCATAAACAAATACAAATTGGTTAACACCATCTGTAAGGATGCTTAACTCGTGGTTACTTGCTAATGTTGATAGTGGACCATTTAATTCAACGATTGGTTCTTCAGTATATTCAGGTTCCATCTCTCCTTGATTCCAAGGTGCCATTGGGTCATCTTGTGCTCCTAATGGATAGTTGTCTTCTTCAATTTCGATATCGCTAATTTCAGGTTCGATTTCAGTTTCTACATCCATTGGTAATTCACTAGACATTTCTTCTTCAGGTGAACCAATAGCTTGTTGTAAAGCAGTTTCAATTTCTTCTACAGCTCTTTGTGGACTACCTAAAGATTTAGGAATCTCATATTTACCGTCTTTTTGAACGATAAGGTTTTTGTTTGCAAGATATGTGCATAATTCTTCGTAAGTCAATCCGTTTTGTTCCCAAAACGGAGACAAGTCTTTTGATTCACGGTATAAATACTTGATAAGTTCAAGTGTTTCGTTTTTTAAATCTCCATCAGTTTCAGTTGGAGCCATAGAATCCATTTCACCTTCTGTAAGTAGTTTAGAGGCGAATATTCTATTGTATTGTTCTTTGGTAATCTTAACCAATTTACGGTTTGGGGTTTGTTTCATTTAGCTACTTTTATTACTTAAATTATTTCTCCAAAGACCTCTTTTAACCCAAAGAGTTTTATAAAGTTGTGTTAATACATTTGATGTTATTTCTACTACTTTATCTTCTAGTTCTTTATTATTCTTAAGTTTCTCTTGAACAATTTTTTCAATCTTATCTTTGAATTCCTTGGTGTTCATATAAACACTCATCTCTTTCGAAACATCCGATTTAGATAGATTTTCTCTAATGTAATTTTTGTTATCTTGAGTCATATTATTGTTTTTTAATAAATATCAAAATAATAACAAAAAAAGCCCTATTGGGCTTTAAAGTTGTTTATTGAGAGTGATATTTTTACACTGATATTCCCATCAGCTCCATTATCTAATTCATCTATTTCGATTCTATTTATTAAACCTACCATAGAATATTTTTCAACTACAACACCAACAGAATCTAATAGTTCAATATTAAAATCAAAACTATCCATTTTTTCCATGACTTCCATTAGTGTTTTTACTAAATCATCGTTTACTGTAAGACCGTAAATTATCTCACAGTTTGAGTAATTTATCTTCCAACCATTAGTTAATTGAATTTGTGGAATCTTAACACTTCTTAATTGGTATTGTGGAATGTTAAACGATTCAGGAAAATTTACTATAAATCTATTCTTTTTTAGAAAATTTAGTGTTCTTGGTTTAAAGTCGCCTTTCATTATTTTAGGGTTAAAACTGTAATTGGTAATACGACAGCCGCAATGAATGTCAATACCTTATAAAACTTTTGCTTTTTGATTTCCTTCTTTTGAATAACTATTGTTTTATTCAATTCAGCAATCTCAGCATTTTTAAGTTCAATTATTTTATTCAAATTATCATTTTGTGCTACTTGATTAAGACTTTTTTCATTAAGAAGTCTTATTTCTTTCACTTGTAATTGAATCGTGCTATCGTTGATGGAGTCTCTTTGCTTATAAACATCTATGATGCTATCTAGGACTTCTCTATCTAAAACGTCTGCAAGGATTATCTTAGCATCAGATAAATGCATCTGAATAAGAGTATCACCCTTTACGTTAACGATTGTTTGTACTCTTGGTTCTTTTATCGAGGTAGTCTGAGAGTGCATTTGCAACCCCATTAGCAGACAAACGATTAACGTTAGAAGATATTTCATCTCGTTTACTATTTAATTCTTGTAATTTTAATTGGGTTTTTTCAAGATTAGCCTTATTAACTGCTAATTCGGTTTTAATAACCGCAATACTTGAATCCAATTTTATATTTGCTTTTTTCAAATCTTCATTTTCTTTCTCTAAAGAAATAGCCTTCTCATGTAAGTCTTTAATTACACTCTCAGAATCGTTTTTAGAACCCCTCTGCGTGAAGATAAATCCAATTATGAGTAGTAACCCCATAATGAAGATAATCTTCGTTTTTAAGTCAAATTTAGACATTATCTGCTGAATTACCGTTTTGGTATTCTCCATTAACTCTAGTTGACCAATCTTCTTTGAACTTAGCGAAGTAACCTTTAAGTCTTTGCATATGTTCATTGGTTGAGTCTGTTAATTCAACACCGTTTATATTTATTTCAACATCTGAAGCTGTAGATTGCATCTTGAAGAAGATTCCTGAATCAGCCGCTTCTTGTTTATCTACAAGTCCATCAATAACAACATTTCTATCTGTTGGATAGATATTGAAATCATTGATGACTACTGAACCATCAACGATATCTCTCATTGAGTTTAATTCGTCGTTGAATGCTGCATCTCCTGGTTTTAATTGGATTGTATCATCCTTGATAGGAGTTTGTGATATTGGTTGTGATGGGTCAGCTGGTGTTTGGTCAACTGGTGCTGGCGGTTGTCCAACATTGTTAGGAGCTTGTGGTTGTACAGGTGCATCAGCTTCTGATAACAATCCTTTATATCCACCTCTCATAACATCCATCATTCTTTTTGTCATATCGTGTTCGTTTATTCTTTCTGCCATTTCGTTTAGTTTTCTTCTATTTTATTTTTAAATTCACTGAAATTCCAAGTTGGGTTTAAATCAGTATAATGTTTCTCAAGGTTACTCTTATAAATCACACCTTGATAACCATGTAGTGTTTCTATCTTCGTATTATGACTGGTTACAGTCTTCGGAATATAGAATTCTTCACAAAGCATATTTATTAGCGTAACCGCTGAATCAAATTGTTCTTGATTATATGGAGCCCAATATTGGTAACCTCTCCATTTCTTTTCAACAACATCCTCTTGATTGTTATAAATATCGCCAATCCAATTAATAAATTTATTATTTTTAGGGTTATTGACTAACCAACCGTCATTTTCAAGCAAAATAACGATAGATTTTGAATCTAATTCCAAGTTCCCGAAGAAACGTGATTGATATTTTGAATCGAAATGACTATAAACCAAACCAGCGGCATCAATAGTGAAAGCCGCTGTTTTTTTGTATTTGCCATTAAATCGGTTCTTCCAACCCACGACATGCTTCATATCGTGGTTGAAAGTTTGCCCTAAAACTATCTGTGATTTAATACACTCAACTGGTATATAGTTATCTTCTGTTAATCTGTGTGTTACATTATTGATTATCATCACGTTTATAATAAATCTTTTTGTTATCACCATTCATCAAAAACTTGTTGTTACCAATACGGTCAATAGTATTTGATTTAGGTTCAGGAATCAAAACACTGAAACCTCTATTTTCTTTGATTTCTTTTATGTCTTCTAATTCAACTCTACCAGTTTTTTGTACTGGTTGTCTAAAGTATTGTGTAGGTTGTGGTTCAACAATTGGTTCGATTACAACATCATTTACAGGCTCACTTACAGCCTCAATTACAGCATCACTCACAATTTCTTCATCGTGAACTTCAATTTCATTTACACCATCATCAATATCTTCATCTTCATGAATTTCTTCTTCAATTGGTTCTGCTTCAAACACTGGTTCATCAATAATTACGGGTTCTTCAACTATAATTGGTTCTTGATTTGCTCCCTCATTTGCTCCCTCATTTTTCTTTTCTTCTTCATCTTTTTCAATTTGGAAAACTCTGTTTGTAATAAGAACAAGAGCTACTGCCAATGGGTCAAATACGAAAATAAGTAATAGAATCATGTAGTTAACTACCTTATCCATTGGTGTTCCAGTTAATTCTGAAATATACTTAAGTGGACCAACTTCACCAGCTACATCACTTCCTGATTTAACTTCTAAAACCTTTGTTTGATATTTACTGATAGAATCATTTAATACTGAATTTTTTGCGTTTAAAACGTCTATTTCAGTTGATAGCTTTTGAATTTCAGCATTTGATGAGTTGATATCACCTCTTAACACATTTGAATTGGTTCTTGCCGCATCAATACGACTTTCTTGTGTTGAACGTAACCCGCTTAATTGGTCAATACGTTTATTCTTTGAATCAATGATTTTATTATTGGCAGTTAAGGCATCTGCAAAGATTTGTTTCTTTCCGTCTAATACTCTAACTTCACCTTCATGTATTTCTAACTTATTAGCTGTTTTTTGATAAGCATTTGATAGAAAACCATAAATACCTGCCGATGTTATTATCATAAGAACAACAACACTTGTTGTTAAATAAATACGTAATCCTTTTGCTAATTTATCCCAATACTTGTGCAGAGCTGTTGTTGAAACAATCTTTGCCGTTTCTAGAATACTAGCCATTATAATAACCGCTGTACTTGCCCCTGCGAATAATTGGCTAAGTCCCCAAACTGAGAAATATGCCGCAGTACCTGCTACTGCTAAGGCCAAAGCTAATATTATGTAACTGAATTTTATTTTCATTTTCTTTATTTTATAAATATGTTATTAAAACAAAAAAAGGGCATTACGCCCTTTCTTTATTCATTCATTAAGACTTGTAGTCCATGAGCATTATGACGTAGTTTTCTAATTGCTTTTTCTTTGATTTGACGGATTCTTTCTTTAGTTAAATCGTACTTTTCACCTATGGCTTCAAGTGTCATTGGTTCACAATCTGTGTTTACACCAAAATAACTCTCAATGATGATTTTTTCTCTTTCATCAAGTACCATAAGAGTTTTATTTAACTCTTTCTTTAACATGTCGTTAACCTCTAATTGGTCTAAATCTTCAGCTTCGCTAGGAATTAATTCTATTAGTTCATCACCATCTTCATTTATCATTTGGTTCAAACTAGTTGCTTTTGGAAAGCTTAATAGCATCGCATCCTTGTCTTTATCAAAGATTTCACCGTACACTGGTTCTCTTTCATTATCTGATTCAAACTTAGCAATATCTTTGTTTAGTTTTGAAATCTTATGTATCACGTTTGCTGGTAGTCTAACGATTCTAGCATTATCATTAAGGCTTTGAATTATTGACTGCTTAACCCACCAAACAGCGTATGATATGAATCTGAAACCTCTTGTATGGTCAAATCTATGAGCTGCTTTTATTAGTCCGTAGTTTCCTTCATTGATTAAATCTCCCAATAGTAAACCTTGTCCTTGGTATTCTTTTGCAATTGAAATTACAAACTTTAAATTTGCTTGTATTAATTCTTCAATCGCTTTGTTATCTCCTTCTTTTATTCTTTTAGCTAAATTAATTTCCTCAGCAGGAGTTAAAATAACTGACTTTCTTACTTCTTTAAAATATTTTGCGACACTATCGTCAGTTTCAAAATTTGTGAATTTTTTGTTCATTAACCTCTCACATTCTTTTTCTTTTATGTTATTATGTATATTACAAATATACGCATAAAACGTTGAAAAGTCAAGCTTTTTAGGGCTTTATTTAGACAAAAGAGTCATTATTTTTTTGTCTTTTTCACTTAAATTTTGGAAACCGTTCTCAATAAATTGATTTAATAATTGCTCCTTTTCATCATTGCTAAAAGACAAAATGTCTTCCTCTGTTATCTCTTTGTCAACCTCAATCGGCTCAATTTTCTTTACATCAACGGCAACCGTTTTCAAGAAATCAAGCGTTTTGGTGTTTAACTCTTCATTGTTTACTTTATCAAGGAACCCAAAAAGTCCTTCATGTATTTCAGGTTTGTTTAAGTAATATCCAGCAGTTTCTTCATTAATTTCAAATACGAAGAAACTACGCTTATTCTCTCTAAACCAATCGGTTATCTCTTGCACTGACATAAAACTTGTAAATGTTGCAATGACCATACCGCTACCTTTTGCTACCAACACGTTAGGTGTTGAATCGCTTATCTTTTCTATTTCAGGAGCCACACCTTCCGTGAACCCCATTATTACTGCACAATAATTTTTAAATTTCATATCTGTTATTTTTTTACAAAAGTACAACTTTTATTTCTTATTTAATAGAAATCTTGGAAATATTTTCAGTTTTAACAACTGTTACAACATTATCACCCCAATCCTTAACAACATCATTGTGCGTAATAAAGAATACAATTTCATACATATCCTTAATCTTGTCGAACAATAATTTTAACTTCTCAAGGTTCTCAGGAGCAATTTTTCCTAAAATCTCATCAAACGTAATGAAATTAGGCATTGGTAGCGTTGAGAGTTTCCCTAATACACATCTCAAAGCTAGACTAGAAGCTGTTTTTTCAAGTCCACTACCCGATTTCAATTGTTTTGATACACCATCCTTATTTAATAAGAATTGTACATTATTTTTATCATCTATAAATATCTCAACTTCGAAATCTACAACATCTTCAAGAAGTCTTTGTACTTCAGAGTTAATAATAGGTAATACACTGCGTAACACCAACTTACTAACACCTTTCTTTCCAACCAACTCGATGTATATTTTAAATATCTTGTCAATTTCTTCTTCTTTCTTGATAACTTCAATAAGTTTCATTTTTGTAAGAATTGACTCTCTGTGAGTTTGAGTATCTGTAGTCGTTCTTTGTATCTTGGTCAAGATTTCATCCTTGGCATACTCAGAAACATTTAACTTTGTTTTAACATTAATAATCTGAATTTCTAAGTTTTTATTGAACTCTATTGCGTCCAAATTAAGCTTGTACTTATTCAAATCGTTCTTTTTTGAGATTACAGAATTTCTAAGGCTCCCCATTTCAACTTCTGTTCTATCAACATCCAAGTCTAGACGATTCTTTTCATCAATTTGTTTTTTAACCTTATTTGATGCTTCTAATTCTAGAGAATGAGCTTCAATAACACTTTCAAGTTCGATAACACTAATTCTTAGCTTCTCAATCTCTAATTCATGTTTCATGATGTGTTCTGTATTATCTACATCGTCCAATTTACGATTACATGATTGACATATACCACCAGCAACAAGACCTGAAACAACCTTCCTTAAACGAACCATTTCTGCTTCAGCTAATGCTTTTTCAGTGATTTTTTTGTTAAGTTCCTTTGTTGTATTGAAGAATTTATCTTCATCGAACTCAGGTATTCCAATTTCAAGTATCTTTTCTTTGGTTAATTTTACTGTATTTGCTAACGCAATACCTTTAGTAGTAAGGGTTTTGATATCTTCTTCTAATTTTTCAGGATTTAATTCAGCAATCACAACATCAATCTTTTCTTTGCTGTTTATGTATTTTTCCTTCTCATCGTTAAGAGAAACTATCTCAGCTTTGGTAGTTTCAAGCTTTTTAACTAAATGTGCTTCTAACTCAATTCCTTGGGCTACCTTTTCTTCGTGGTCCGTTATTTCTTCAGCAAGAGTAATGATATCAAAACTATTTGATTTCTTTTTGCTTGAAAACTCGTTATACATCTTTCTAACAACACCTTCTTTAATCTCAAGAATCTCAAGACCAATAAGTCTTGTGATAACCTTACCTGATTCAGTAGCAGATAAACCAATAAGTGCGTCTAAATTAGATTCTGTGGCTAATACAAGCATCTCAAAATCTTTTTCCGAACCAATGGTCTCTTTTATCTTTTTCGTTGTTAATTTGGCGTTTTCTTCATTCATCATTTCTTCATCACCGTTAGGTAGAAGTTCATAATAATTTACCTTGTTGCTAACTGTCCAAGTTCCACCTTTTTTAGGTGAACGCTTCATTTTTCTTTCAATAATGATTTCGTCTCCTTCAACATCAATCATACCACGAACCACCAACTCATTTTTATCTGAAAATTTGTTGAATACTTCTTCGTTTGTATCTGTCTTGCTTGTTGTTCCGTGAAGTAGGAACTTGATAGCATCAATTGTAAGTGTAGTTTTACCACCTTGGTTTGCTGGAAGTGAATTTACAATAGTAAGTCCTTTCATCTTGCTAAAAGGAAAATAGTTTTGTTCCCCGAAAGATAAAAAGTTATCTACCATAATCCATTTTATGGCCCAATTTCTGTGTTGTGAAGCATTAACATCTATGTCTAGTTCAGCATTAACCTTTTCATCTAGTGCTATGATTCTATTAAAGTCTACTACCTTTCCATCACGTTCAATAAGTTCTTTCATTAAAGAACGTTGGTAGTTAACATCCATGATGTTTTCTAACCCAGCACCAGTGATTTCTATAGTCTCCCCCTTAGAGTTTACCCTTATAGGTCTATATACTACGTTAATATTGCTTTTACTAACTCCATATTTGCTTGCAAAGTAGTTTCTAACTCTAGTTTTAGCTTCTTTGCTATAGTTTTCGGGTCTGTCATCCCAATATACCTTAATTTTAGAGTATGGTGATATTAAATTATTCGCCATATATGTCTTTCTTGTTTCTTTTTTTCTCGATTTCCAATTCAGATTTGATATTTTGAACCTCAGTTAACAATTTTTCATTCTGTTTTTGTAAATCTTTATATTTTTTGGTCAATTCCTTGTCGTTTACTTCAACAGGAACCTCAACTATTCGTTCTACGACCTTTTCTACTATTGTTTCAACAGGTACTTCAACAATTTTTTCGATTATCTTAGCCTGAGTAACTGGTGTAGCACCAAATTTTTCAACAGTAAAACCTTGTTTGATAAGTTTTAGTGTAAATTCATCAATATTTGTGATGTTATTGTGTCTACAATAGTCCCAAATCTCATCTTTAGTGTTCTTCGGAATCTCCATCTATCAATATATCTCTTACTTCTTTGTCAGTTTGGTGTAAAAACTGAACTTCTTGGTTTTTTTCATCTACATAACATAGTAAAACCTCATTATTTGTCATTACAAAGGTATTACCGTCCTTTACTAGGCCGAATTCCCCGTTAACAACGTTAAATTCATCCATTTCTTCAGGTATACTATTAACATATACCTTTAATTCATATAGTGTCATTATAAGTTTGTTATTACTTCAGTACCATTCTCAATATCATCAAGACTCTTGATATTAAATTGATAGTATGGTGCGTTATTTTCTACATCGTGTTCAGTATAGGTTCTTGTTTCAACATCCCATAATAAGAAACCGTGCTTTGTAATATTCTCTCCAAAATTTTGTTGAATTAGACTTGATGGATAAGCAATGATGATTCCTTTATGGTTGAATGTTTGTCTCTTATGGATATCACCAAGCATAACTAAGTCACAACCCTCAAATATATCTAAATCAGCTCCGTGGTCTATTTCATAACCAATATCTGTCTTAGCATTCATAAGGGCCGCATGATATAATCCAATATATGTTTTATCTTCACCAAATTGCTTTCTTGCTGATTCAATATCAGGCTTCGCATTTTCTTCAAAGATTGAATAAACACACCAAACTACATCACCATCCAAATAACACTTTGATTCTTTGAAATAATTAATGTTATGGTCAGGTAGAAACTGAACCATTGGGCTAATCGAGTCCATACGGTCCTTGTTATTCTCTAAAAGGTCATGATTTCCAGCAATAAGGATTACTGGTGCAATTTCTTCAAGCTTACGAAGGAACCAAGTTCCAAGCATCAACTGTTCGTTAGAAATAATGATTTTTTGATGTACAAGGTCACCAGCTATTACGATTCTAATTTCTTCTCTTTTATAGTCTGCTAAGAGACCGTTAAGGTCTCTCATTAGATTTCTGAACACCTCTTGATATTCATCATGCATACGAAATGTACGAATGTGAATATCTGCTAAGTGTACTATTTTTTTAATTTCGCTCATTATAAAATTTCATCAATCACGTTATATTTCAATGCATCTTCAGCACTAAGAAACCAATCAATCTTTTCAACATAGACTTGTTTAAGTCTGTCTTTCTTGATGCTGGTTTTTTCTAATACGATTTGTTCAAGCATTTTTTGAAGTCTTTTAGTTTCTTCAACATCATCTTCCATATCCTTAAGCGTTCCAACTACGAAGCTTGAAGCTTGGTGATATAATGGAGTTGAGTATCTGTGAGCAAAACGCTTATGACCTGAGATTAATATTACAAACCCTGCGCTCATTGCCGCTCCCGTACATATTGTGTGTATTTCAGTTTCTGACCTTCCCATTACCGAGATAAGACCTAAGCACTGATATACGCTTCCACCAAATGAATCGATGTATAATTTGATTGGTTTTCTTTCATAAGTAAAACCGAATAATTGAGCTTTTTTCTCTAAAAACGCATCGCTTTCATTTATTGTTATTATCTTTTCGATAACACCAGTCACTGATTCTTGACTGATTTGTTCTGATAGGTAAATATTTCTATCTTCAATTGTAAAATCTATATCCATTCTTTGTTTTTAATTCTAGCTCATCATGATATTGTGGTAATGCATATCAATTAATTTTTTTGCTTCATGTTTCATATACATAACGTGTATTTTCTCGAAGCTTTCTTTTTCTTTATCCCAATAAAGAATTACGATTTGGCGACATTTTCTCTTTGGAAATTCCAATTCATACATATAAGCATAAACACTCAATTGTAGTGTGTAAATACTCCATTGACAAGCTTGTAAGTGGTCAAATGGTTTATGTAGTGTTTCATACCCATAAGGATTATAGAAATTGAATACTCTATTTGTTTTGTGGTCTAAAACATCGAAATAAGTCTCATCAATATCGATGATTAAATCTGACATACCCGCAAGCTCGTATTGCTCGGCAAATAGAATCCTTTCAGGCCATACAGCCATTCCAGTTTCTATTTCCAAGCTATTAAAGCCGTCGATTACCTTTTGTTCAAATTCAGCATTTTCTCCTGATGGAAAATACCATCCATTACCTAATAGATAACGCTCAACAATATCGTGTACCATTGTACCGTATACGTTAGCCTCATCATTAAGCATCTGCCAATAATCTATAATTTCTTTTTGTGATAATCCGATGTAACGTTCTTGTTTTTTATCATCGGCCTGATTTACAATAGCCGCAGAAACACCCTCTACGTCAAAATGTGGTTCAATTGACGAGAGGATTGTAGTTACTGACTTGTATTTTTTACCAGTTTTTCTGTGTATGTATTTGTGTTCTATGGGTTCCAAGTATACTGGACCTTCCCAAATTTTTGCTTGGCTCATTTATTCTCTCTTTATTTACAAAGATACCATTAAATTCGCAAAAATGCAACTAAAAAATGCTATTTTTTTATACTTCCGTCAAGAATATTAATAAAAAGCTCTTCTCTAATAGGTACGATAAGCGTACCACTTCCATCTAGGAAGTCTATATCGAATTTACCAACGTATCTTCCAGCAACTGCTGTTTCTTTTTTGGTAAACTGATAGACAAGGTAAAATTCTTCACCAATACAATTCATTGGCTCCACTTGCTCAATACCAGCAAGCTTTTTAGCAATCTTTTTAACACCTGTAACTACATCTGTCATAGTAAAATGAATGACAGCGTTTTGAATCTTTTCGTGGAACTTATGAAAATCATTTCTTCCATCTTGAATAAGTTCAAGTCTTAATTTATTTAGTGTTGCGTGTTGGTTTATGTAAAATTCCATTTTATCTATTTTATTTAAATTATTTTATTATGCTGGACATGGACCTGTTATGATTGCACCTGAAGCTCCTGAGTTTTGTGAACTACCACCTTGAAGGTAACTAAATGAGAAGCTTGAATCATCATCAACACAAATATCGACTAACCAAGTACCACCTTCACTAAATCCGTATGTTGCTAAAGGATTACCTGTACAATCCATATAAGTCATAGTTACTGTACCATCATCTGAAGCAATAACATCTGCTTCATTAATAGTTACATTAAGTCTCTTACATGTACCAGTTGAAGTTTCACAACAGTCAATTGCATCAACCCAAATTTTATCTATTATTCTACCAGCATTTATACTAAGTGTTGATTCAAAAACACATTCATTAACACCGAAATTGTGATAAACTTCTTCACCCGCTCCATCAGCTGTCCAAATTTGATTAATCGTTCCACCAGTTTGGTTTAAATATGTTAACGTTACAACTTCAGGGAAGTTTGCGGCAACTACAACTGCTTGTAAGTGTCTATATCCACATGGTGTAAAACCAGGACATTCAGTTATTCCACTTAATTCAGGTGGAACTGAACCCATCCCTAATAATCTAATTGATTCAAATTCACAATTTCCTTGACCACAATCAACCCAGTTATCAGATACATAACCATAAGAACCTGATGTTGACCCTGAGTATACTGTAATAGTATTCCCTGCAACAACTGGTGGATTTTGACAATCATGTTCATCATATAAAACATTAAAAGTATAATCTTGGTCGGCAACTACTGGGTTACCATCTGAATCTTTAAGTGTTATAACAGTTCTTGCGTGTGTAATATTAAATGGTGTACCTAAACAATTTATTGTTTCTGTTTCAAGAGTTTCCTCTTCAAGTGTATAACAAAAAACATTACTAATAGGAGCATCAGGACATGTTGTTATTGCAATAACAGTCCCACCACTTACTTGAAAACAATTGGTTCCATCAGAATAATAACCATCTATAACAGGTATAGTAGCTAAGTTATTTTGAAAAAGCTTGCAACCAACAATTATTGTGTTACAAAGTGTATAAAAACATGATTCCATATTATTCTTTTCTTAAATTATTTAATTGTTCAACAAGTCTTTCTTTAAATTTTTGTTGTGTTGGGTCATTAAGTTCACTAATTACCTTTACATAACGTGTTTCTAACGCTTCTAAGGTAGCGAAACGTAATCCTAGTATTTCTACATACTCAGGAAGTTCGTCTTCAATGAAAATATCTAAAATTAAGTTTGGATTCTCAATTCCAGCTCTTTTTCCACTTATACTTACTGGTGATTCGGTAATCCATTCTTTTAATTCACCGAAAACGTCTAGGCCATTAGTATTTAATACACAAATATCAATATCTGTTGCTGATTCTCTTTTTCCTTGCATCATTTCTGATATTCCACCAACAAAAACTGTGTCTTTATTAGCTTCTTGTATTTGTGCAAGTAGTTTCCATGTTTTTTGATTACTTATTATGGGCATGATGTATATTCTGATTCTATTTTACCGTATTGGTTTACCTTCCAAATTCTATCGGTTGTTATTTCTTTCATATATACTGTACCGTGTTGGAAAGTATATAGTCCTGCATTATCTTCAAATAAATAATTACCAACTGTAAGAAGATTTGTTTGAGCATATAATACATATGTTAATTCAACATCGTTACAAGATTCAGCACCAGTGCTTCTTACTCTTGTCATTTGGAATGGATTAAGACCACACTGTATTCTACCGTAAACACTCATTGGTGGTTCACCATAATGAACAGTATAACCAACTACTGCATTGGTTTCACAATCATAAATGAAATAATTTGCATCTTCACCTGTAAAGTTAGAAGCATATAAAACTATTTCACCACAACAATAATCAGGACAAGTTTGTTTTACTGTAAGTGTACCTGTATTATTTACTTGGAATTTACCGTAACTTGGTCCTTCTTCATTCGCTCCAACACCGTACCACTTAGAAGCACCACTAAATGGTGTTGTAAGGCTACTATCAACATAAATTGTCATACCAGTTGTGATTTCAGTAATTTCTTCTGCTGTATAAACTGGAATTGTTGTTACTGCTGAACAACCTGCTGTAGGAGCGGGTTCACCTGCACCTGCTGTTTTATTCACGAAATAAGAGAATGTAGCCGCTGACGTAGGACAAGCTGACGCACAATCTGCACCATAATTAAAGCAATTATAATTTGGTAAAGCACTTATTGTAATTGCAATATTTGCAGTATCACAGTTAGTTGGATTTCCAACCTCACAAATTTTATATGTTATCGAATAAGTTCCAACGCTTGTTCCTGTAGCAACAACTACAGCACCTGTACCTATATTTATATGTACGTTTGGACTACTTGTAGTTAATTGAGAAATAACCACGTTACTTGTAGTTGCCGCACTTCCACCTAGTGTATCATTTGCGAGGATATTGTAACCATTTATTCCTTGTGTTACAATCGCTGAATAAGCATCATCTACTGCAATGATTGGTGTAGCTACACATATATTAGTTGGTGCAAGTAAAACTCCACCACTTTGTTGTCTGTATGTACCACTAAATGAATAATATCCATCAGGGGCATGCGTTGTTAATCCAATATTGGTGTATACAGCTGTTGCCGCAGAAAATACTGTTGAATCTATGAAATATGTTGCCATGTTATGCTATTAAAATTGCCGCTTTGGTTGTTTTGTTATATTGAACTGTTCCTACTAAATCTGAGTGTATTTCAGTTACTTGTCCTGATGTAGACAGAACATTTTTGGTTGTAGATTGAGAATCAACTACAACTCCACCAGTATTGATAATATTTGTTCCAACCTTAGACATTGTTCCACCTGAATATGTAACTAATTCAATAGTAATGTTACCATCACCTCTTGAGTTAAACCAACCTACTCTTAATGGAATATCAATGATGTTTCCAACTGTCGATACGTTATCTGTGAAGTTTTTAATTCCAATAACAACCGCTTCAACACAAGTTCCACCTGTAGTTCCAACATCATCAGAAGCCCACCATAAGTAAGCATTACCATCAGGTGTTGCATCAGTTGGAACCTTGGTTCCATTAGGTGTTTGTCCATATCCTACTGCATCTTTATCGTATATTGTACCTGTATTGTCATAAAATACCATAATATCTAAATCTGTACCATTTGAAGGTTTTTCATAGATAAATCTTACAACCATTGAATCAAAAGGTTCGAATTCTATTTCTCCACAACTAAAACAAGCCGCACTTGGGCTAATGGTATCAAAACATAAATCTATTTCAATACCAGAATCCATTTCCGACCTAAAGATATCTCTTTTAAAATTCCACATAAATTATACTTTTAAATTACCTAATAAATGATAAACGTCTGTATTTCCTACTTGTTCTAAGTAAGCATTATAATTTTGACCTTTAATCTTAAAGGCTCCAACTAGAGGTGTTCTAATTGTTGTTCCTGAAGCAATAAATGTTACATCACCTGTTCCTTGTTGAATGAATCCAATACTTATTGCTGATAATAAACCAGCTGGTACTGTAATTGTAATTGGGTTAGCTCCGTTATTAATAAGGATTGTATAATTATTATCAGCTGTTGTTAGTGTTGTACTACCAGTGATTGTTTTTTGTAGGTTTTGCGCTTGTGCTGGAACTACATAACCATTTGAATCAATTGCAAGGCTAGTAACTGGTGCTCCAACTCCAAGAGTCTTAATATTCAAATTATCAACATATGTTGTATCATTTTGATTTCCAGTAATATTTTGACCTAATACAATAGAATAGTTACCGTTAACAATACTACCAGCACCCAATACGAATGAATAATCACCGTTTGCATCACTTAAATAACCAGCCGCAAATGATGTATCACCGTTTGCGTTTGTAAAATTACCAAATGCTGTTGTTGAATAGTTTGCCGCTGTTGTTCCATTACCAAATGCTGAACCAACCATACCACTGGCAATAGTTCCTCTACCTACAGCAAAAGAAGCATAACCTGAAGCAAGTGTACTTTCATTACCAGCAAATGAATTGGTTCCTGAAGCTGTTGTTGCAGAACCAATAGCAAAAGCATTTACTTGGTCAGCAAGTGTTTGATAACCAAAGGCAAAAGCATTATTATTGGTTGCGATTGATAAAAAACCACCAGCAAATGAATCATTACCAGTTGCTTCAGTACCTGCACCAATAGCAATAGAATTATTTTGAGTAGCTGTGTTGTTTGAACCTTTTGGTATCAACGAACCATAACCACTTCCACGTTCCCAAAGGGTGTTATTATCAACGTTATATAACTCCAAAAGATTTTCAGGAAGAATATTTATTATTTCACCCTTTCCAATATTTTGAATTTCATATATTCTATCTATTACTAAATCCATCGTTTAATTTCCATTTTTTTATTATTGTGTGCAGTGTTTGATTTTTTCTATACAATCTTTGCATTTGATTGTCAAACATTACTGATTTTCCTTTATTTATTTCTACTTGTTGAGTATTCAGCGTTCCGACCTTTAATCCGTTACTTACCAAATTTAACCCAAAATCGTAGTCTTGGTTAGATTCTAGACTTTCATCAAAATACAACTCTTTATCATATTTCTTCTTTAAATTTTTAACAATCATGATAGCACTTGATATCATCGGAGTTTCAACTATTTCAGGTCTTTTATCGTTAACTAGTGATATTACATCAAAATCTATTTTAAAGCTGTTAAAAGCGTTTAAAATCGTGTCATCGTCACTTAGTATTGCTTCATCATCTTCGCTTGCGTAAAATAGCCTTAAAAGATGATTTCTAGCTATAGATGCATTGACTATTTCATCAGCATCTATATATTTTATTCTTTCGTTCAGTATCTTTTCATTACTAGGATTCATCCAATAAATTACAATATAAAAATCTAGCTTAAGGTATGAATCAATGACCTCTTTAAATTTATCTTTTCTTTCTTGGTAATCCTTGAAATATGATGGAATATAAACCGTCATTAGCTACCTAAAACTGCTATGATTACGTTCCACTTACTATCCGTTGGAGCAATTGTTCTTTCTTCAGGTGGTAAGTTGTTTATGTAATCGCAAACATCTTGTTCCGTGTAATCATTTGGCAAATAATTTATATTGATGATTAGGTCCCTTACAATATTATTGTTATAGTTACCAATTTCAGCTTTATATGAACTACCTGCTGGATTTTGTGATGTATCACCAGTTAATACTACGTGAATCAAATCCGTTTCTGAATATACTGGGGCTAATTGTCTATCTGTTAATTTCATGTCTTTTTATTTATAAATATTGTTAGATTATGATTTCTGTTACTGAATTCTCATTATTATTTGAAAAACTAACAGTTCCAATAAACTCTGAACTTGCATTCATTTGAACTAGATAAATCTTATTACATCTAGTGTAAATTGGTTTAGGTTGAATCTCATTAGCTCCGACTTGTGTTATTACCGATGTTATTACCTCTACTTCTTCTGAATTACAGAAGATTCCTTTAACATTTTTGATATCAGGATGTGTATTTTCACAGAATAAAGATGAATAACTTCTATATTTAAATTTCTGTTGGTCAAATAGGGTATTTGTATAGATTCTAGCACTTCCCCAAAGTGTTGTTGCTGGAATTACTTGTTCAATGATATCTACCCAATAATCACCAATAAGACCTGCAAATTGGTCCATATTTTCATAGTTGAATCCTGAGCTTTGTACACCACAAAAACCACTACTTGCAAGATATCTCTCATATAGGGCTTTAAGTGTTGGATAACTTGAAATTGTTTGTCTATTCTTAGCATCAATAATTTCTGACGTTAAGACAGTCTCAAACATCTCAACGGTTGTAATTGTAGATAAGTCTGTTGTAAATAACTTAGAGTAATCTGTATGGTCACCACAACATGGGTTATCATCACCATCAATTCCATCTTGGAAGTCATATGAATCACCATCCATGAAGATAAAACACTCATCATCTTGGAACATTTTATTATCATCAATACAAGGCTGACATGTTGTTTCACCAGTTAATAAACAAGGATTATCTTGTATGAATGTTAAAACATCATACTCTACCGCTTTTGCTGAGTTTAAATCCAAGTCAATTTCCTTGGTATTAATAACAAGTCTTTCATCTTTGATTTGGTAATCCGTTTGACGAATATCAGAATTTGTATTAACATTATTAATATCAAAAACTCTAGAAATAAGTGAATCGTTATTTACCCAAGATTTCTTATTATCTATAACTCTAGATAATTGGAAACCAGGAGATTTCGAAACAACAATATCATTTCTATCAACTTGAGTACAAACCTTATTCAATGAAATATTATCAACAAGAACACAGAAATCACCACAAGAACTATTAATCTTAAGACTTAATTTAATCTTTTGGTCTGTAATTTGTTCAATGATTGCTTTATCATCAATATTAACCGAATAATGTAGCCATTCTGAAGCTAAAACATTTGGTGTTAGTGATGTTGTAAACGCTGTTAATCCATCAGTTACATCTCTATAACCTGATTCAGTATATAATTCATTCAAGAAATAATCATGAATATTGATACAAGATGTTACATTTGTTTCTTGTCCTAAGCTTGACGCTGATAAATTTAAACCAGTACAACCGCTAGTCCAAGTCTCAGTTGAATTAGGTTGGCCGCAAATGAAAAAACCACTCTTATCACCTTTTAGTGTTAAGTATTCATATAGATTACCTAATCCTATTGCTGGAAAGATATTATTATCATAAACACTTGTTAAATTACCATTTTGTTCTACTAAATCAATAGACATAGATACATCCATTGTTTCAAGAATACCCATAGGATAATCACAACTATTTGCTTCTAGTCTTTGTACTTGGTTTAATTCAGTTTGTAACGCTAAGATACTGTCAATAAGACTTGCTTGTTGCAATTCAAGAGCGTTTATCTTACTTTGAACAAGTGTCTTGGCCCCGAAAGGTGTTGTACACTCATAAATAAGAACCTCAGAACTCGATGCGCTTTGATTAAAAATGTTAATTACATCATTACAAGTATAAGAATCAGCATTTCCATTTAAGAATGACTGATATCTGTTTGTTCCAAGAATACTTTCCCAAACTTCAAGACCTGTTGGTTCTGTAAGACAATATGTTACCGCTTTCGTTGCATAAGCAAATGAAAATGGTGCTACATTACCAAACGCTGTTTTACTAAAAGGTACAATTTGTTTGGCTGTAGGTGTTACACTTGTTTGTGGGTCAGCAATAAGATTTGAATCTTGTATTGGAAATGAATCACAAACGATAGAATATGTCAGATTATCCAACTCTATTCTATATAAGTTCAAATCAGATTCAACTTCTTCTAATAAGACACTTTGTTGATTAATTTGAGTTTGTAGGTTATTTATTTTTGCAAGCGTAGCTGAGTCAATTGGTGTTACTGGTGAAAGTATATTTGAAAGAACTTCACAATCAAATTTCAACAAATAGTCTAAATCAACTACCAAAGAACAAGTTTCATTTGTGTCATAATGGAAAATACTACCATCATTACCAGTTGGATTCAATACAATCTTAAATGGCTTATCGCTAACCTCATCTTGGTTAACGATTGACCATTTACATTTTTGTGTATCTAAATCATAGAAATAACCCTCATTTGTCATAGTAGCAAGTGTTTCACAACATGTCTTGGTTACTTGATAAGGAGCTTTTACGTTATTACTATTTGTAACATACACCGATATTGTTCCATCTGCATTTTTGATGATTCCATTTTGTGAAATCGCAGTGTTCCAAAGCGTTGTACATTTGCTTATAACTTCTGATAAGTTAGTATTTGCCATTTATTTTTATTTATTTTATTTTTATTTTAACATGTATATTGTGCTGTAATCTTAGAATTTACTATCTTCCAAACCTTACCAGTTGCCATTTCTTTCATGAATGTTGTACCGTGAATTGCTGGATATTGTAGTGAAGCATCTTCAAATACAATAGTACCAATACTCAAGGCATTTGTTGCCGCATAAAGTATTATTTCAGCTCCAACATAAGCACAAGCTTCAGCACCAGTGCTTTTATATGCACTCATTCCAAATTGGTGTTGACCACACTGAATTCTACCATAAGCCGTTTCAGGTTGTCCACCATAAGGTATAAATACGTAAATCGTCGTACCAGTATCACAATCTTGATAAGCATAACTCATATTTTCACCTGTAAAGTTAGAAGCGTAGAATATTAAATCACCACAACAATAATCAGGACAAGTTGATGAATCTATAAGAACACCCGCATTATTTATCTTGTAAGATGTTGGTGTTCCAGCAGATGCCTCTTTAGAGTTATACCATAGGTTACCACCTGTATAAAGTGTTGTTAAATTAGCATCAGTAAACATTTGACTACCCATAAGTGGTGTTGCACCATTTTGTGGACTTGTGTAAAGTGTTAATGTAAACGTATTATTACCACAAGAATCCATTACTGTTGTATTACCTACATTACTGAAATGCCAAGCTCTACTAACAATTGGTGGTACAACAACTGGTGGGTTACTTGTACAACTCGTACCTGAATAAATATATCTGTTTTGAGTTATTGTTATATCTCCACTTACTAATTCCATACTATTTTCAACAATACACTTGGTAGTAAACGCTGAATCAGAGTAAACTGGGTAAGTATATGGGTTAGCCGTTGATGGTAACAAGTTAAATGTATGTGTTGAATAATTTGAATCACCACAAACCTTATATTTAAAGATTGCTGGACCACCGTTTCCGATATAATCAAATATAAGAATTGGTTTACAACCCGCTGGCGGTATAACCACTGGCGGTTCAACTGGTGGTACTACAACAACTGGCGGTGGTGTTATTAAATCAATATAGTATTCAGGTGTGAAAGCACAACACTTAACCTCACCATTACCACCATCAGCCTTAGCCTTAAAGTAGTTTACCATTGTAGTAAACTCAGTAACTCCAAGTGAATTAATCTTACATCCAAAACCTGTTTCATTAGTATATGGGTCAATGATATTTGGTACTGGTGTTGACCAACGTGTCGGACAATTAGAAGTATCAGGAGATACAACCTTATGAGTTCCAGTTCCGAAAAGGGTTCTGAAATCTAAAAAGTTATTTCCACTTATTGAAATAGTACTTGGACTTAAATACCAATTACAAGCTAGTGAACAACCACAATTATTACCATGACAACATGCATAACCACTTGATACTTCGCTATTTGTAGGGTTAACATAGTCTGAATAACTTGGAGCACCGTTCAACGCAGTACAACACTCTCTGTCAATGAATAATCCATTTGTTAAAACAGGATTTCCATTAACTGAATAAATACTACCATCTTGGTTATATTGGTATTTTTGGAACACATAATAACCATTTTCATTATCTTTCGTTGGTTGATTAGCAAGACTACTACAAGGTAATGCAATTGTTGGTTCAACTGTTTTAACACAGATACTCAAAGCGTCATCAGCACTAGCTGGAATACAACCACAAGGTGTTTGTTCTACAGTTGGTCTTGGGTCATCAATAATACTTGATACTACAACAAGTGTAGAATTTATTTCGCTTCCATCATCATTTATTACATCAACGTAAGTAGCTCCTGTATAGTTAGTTATATCACCTAATAGATAATTTGTAAATAGATTTGTTGTTCCACTAGTAATTGTTTCACCAGTAATCGTTACCGCTGAAAAATTAGGTATAAGTGTTCTTAATTGATTGATGTATTTATATCCACCATCATAAGGCCCAACGTGTGGGTTATTTCCAGTAAGGATATCAACCACTGAGTCAGCACCACCAGTTTCACGGTACCAAAGACCATCATTTTGGAAGTACATATCATCAGTATCTGTTTGAAATCTTGGATAACCATTTGAATCCAATGAATATAATGTCAAATCAGTATCAAGACCATTTAATTCTAGAACTTGTGTAAAGAAATCAATATCAATCGGTCCATCTGCTTTATAAACATATTCATTAAATTGGATTAGTCCTTGCGGAGTTCCAATGAACTTCAATAAGAATTCAACTGTTTTTCTAGCTCCTTTAGATTTCCAAATCCAAGGTGAATTAAGAATAAGTCTTCTCCATAGCTCAACATCAGCTTCTACTGCTGTAAGTCCAACAGTTTGACCACTATATGTTGATTTTGACGCTTTTACATAATTCGCTAATAAATCGTTTTCTACAACACTTGAGATAAGGTCCCAACCCATTACTCTCGCTAAATCTTTAACGTAGATATCAGGTGTGTTATCCAATTTATCATATGTTACTGTATGTGCAAAAGAAATACCAGTAATAAACTTATTAATATCATCAAATTCTTGACCATAAAGATTAAGAGTCTTGTTCATTTTTTGACCTGAAGAATCCATATGCTCATCGGCAAGGAATACAGGTTGTGTATCAAATGATGTAATAGATTCCGATACAAGAAATCTATTCATAAGGTTACTTGTATACAAGTCATTATTTGTTGCAATTTCAAATAATTCTGTTGCATACGACAAATACTCACCTGAATCAAAATCAATGTTATAACCATCACTTACAGGCCAAGTTACTGATTTATCTACATAAAGAATCAATCCATCTTCAGATTTGATTGGATAACTGAATGTAGCCGTATAAACAGGTGTTATAAGACGATTTAATAGATAAGAGGTAAAATCATCCAACGTATTAAAGAACGTGTCTTCAATCGTCTTATTTGGCTTTACGTGATAAGTTATATTGTTTGGTTGTCCTGAAAACGGGTTTCCTTTGATATCAAAATAGATAAAATCGTTTACGGTATCAGTTGAACCAGTATATCCAATTACTGGAAATTCCACACCTTCAAATAATACAGCATATGAATAAAAGTTTACTGTTAAGTTTCTTATATCATTTGATGCATTGAAAGTATCTTGGATAGTTCCGTTTAAAAGGTAATTGATATCAAAGCTGTTTATGATTGAATTTGTATTAACTCTAAAGCTAGAAGTATCTGAAATACTATCATAAGTATAATTATCGAATGTATTATTTGTAATTGTTGTACCTGCCGCATTAGTATTCACTGAATACATATACAATGAAGCGGGCCAAGTAGTAATAACATTTTCCAATGAAACTCTAACAAACTCAGTAAGTGAACCAAATAATGAGTAGTATTTAAGATTGGTTTTATCCAAGTTAAGAATTACACCAGCATTATTTGTTAAAAGAGCCTTGGTTTGGTCAAGTGTTAACTGTAAGTCATCAAGAGACGTAAAATTTGAAAAACTATTGGTAATAAAAGACTTATTGGTTTTAGGGTCAAGATTGGTTGTAATAGAAAAATTCCCCATTGTAAACAAAGGGGTTCCACCATTACTAGCTAATTGTACACCAACTAGGTCAGGACTGAAATTTCTGTATTCTATGTTACCGTCATATACAACCTTCTTTGCATACCCCGCTACTTTTATTTTTTTATCACTCATTTTATTAAATTGTTGTTACATTATTAAATGTTTTGCTAAAATCTATAGCCGTTCTTTCTTCTCTAACCTCGAACAATGGTTTACCAGTAAATTGGTCTTTTATTTCATACAAGTTATATTGTTTGTAGATATCGTTGCTGAAATTGTAAATTGTATAAATACCATCTTCAAGAGACTTGCTTTGGTTTCCTAACAATGCATATGCAAGAGTTTCAATATCGTGTTCAACCATTTCTACTTCAAGCATAAATGGATTGAATAATGTATTTGTAATAATCACTTGTTGATTAGGTTGTCCAATGAATGGCAACGCATTTGGTTTAACATTTGATGCTGAAGCTGGTGTTAGTGTACAAAATGTAAGAGTTGAATTGTCGTTGAATCTGTAACGTATTGCTTTTTGATTAGAATTCGTAAGATTTTGGTTAACTGGTTCAGCTCTGTTGTTTGATGTAATAACTCTAAAGAAATTGTTCAATTTAGCATCACTTCCACCAGTATTCGTGTTTAAATACTCAATTCTATACCCAACAAGACCATTATTCTCAAACTTACTAAGGAATGTGTTTGGAATTGTCGATAAATCGAATACTAGTCCTTTAATATCAGGAAATGCTGATAAAACACCAACATCTACGATAGTTGTTCTAATTTCGACTGGTTTAATCATAATCGAATAAAATCCTTTGGCTCCGAATTGTGCCGCTGGTAATTTTAGTGTATACATTCCACCGAAAACCTCAAAACCAGTAACATTTGACTGTGTTTTGTTAGGGTTATCTACCTTAGATAGAACGCTCGCTGAATCTAGTTTAATTAGTGTAGAGTTCCCTACATTATCTCTAGATGGAGTATAATGGTAGAAAATTTCTACATCTTCAGGGTTTATATCCGCTGGTCTAACTATTCCATATGTTCCTGTTGCCATATTATTTGTTTATTTTTTTATTTATTATTAAATCTAAATTTAATACAAGATTGCTAAAAGTAAGCACTTGTTATTGTTTATTTATCTTATAAAAACCGTTTCCATATCTTGTTAGTTGTCCAAGATTTTTAATTTCAGATAATTTCAAATGCATATCCATTACACTAATTGCACCTCTATCTATAAATACATCACTTTCAACTTCTGGTCTAGAAATAATTCCAAATAAGTATTCTTCTTTACCTAGTGCAGAAATACTAGTGTTAGTTTGGTTCCATCCCTCACCTAGAATTCTAAAGGTAGTGTATGGGGTAGTACTACCTGTATAATCATGGTACTGTATACCATAAATTTGTGTAGGGGTACCTAAATTTACATCCTCTACCGTATCAAATACGTATATATTAGGGTCTCCTAGAGTTTTTATCCTATCTACACCTACTATAGTAGTGTTTTGGTAGTTAATATAGGCCGCTTTGTTAACATTAAAGTTAATTCTATACGGATTTATACTAGAATATGACTTAACATCATCAATTTTACTATCAGTTCTACCAGTTATCGGTAAATTTCCAAAATTATAGTAATCAGATTCAACTTTTTGAGGAATTCTAAGTGTTTTTTTCTCTGATTCAGTTAAGTTTGTTATTTGATTTGGTACATAACCATTCATAAATGGAAAAATTACTCCAATATCTCTTAATTTATCTGATAATATTTGATAATTTGGTGTTGATGATGAAATATTCTTTGGAATAAATGACATATCCGTAAATAAACCCATATCATCCACGTCTTGTGTGATAAAAACATTCAAATAAAACGTAGATGCAGTCATTGTACCCCATGTTTCACTATTTGCACTTCTATCAGTACTACTTTCTAAATATATTTTACGTTTTTCTACTTTCATTATAGTGCTTTTATTTCATATAGGTCAATTGTAACCGAATTCGAGGTATAAACCACGTTATTTACCCCTACTATACCATTACCTTGGTATGTAGTATCTAATTTATAGTAGTACCCACTACTAGTACGGGTTAGAATAAACCTAGTATATAGTTCATTAACCAATTTATCAATGGCCTGTGGTGATTGTTTAACCATAAGGTTAACCGCTTTACCAGTCTTTGCATTTTTAAATGTTGCTCTCATATAGATATCTTTAGACTGACCTATAGCTAATTCATCTTTATAATCATATAAATGATATCCTTCAGCAAAACCCATTGGATTTATTATTGGATTTTCAAGAACAAAATTAATTGGAATCTGAATAGCTGGCTTAGGTTGTCCACCGATTCCATTATTTGAACCTATTGGCAATAAATCACTTGAATTAAGATTTGAAAATATTGTCAGGTCGTTGATAGGTTTCTGTGTTAATGCATTATCCGTATCGAAAAATACCAATTCAACAAACGTTTGTTTAAATGATTCTTTTTTAAATTTTATATCATCATCTGTAAATCCAATCTTTCCATACACATTAACATATTGGCTGTTCTCATCCAATACATTTACATTGTAAATTATTTTATTTACAATTACGTCATTAGGAGTTGTTGGCATGAATCTAACCTTGTCGTAATTAAGGATTGGATTAATAGCGTTTTCAGTCTCAGTTTCAACAAAAACACGTTCAATCAACTCTCCTTGGTCAACGGCTTGAAAACTCATATCAATAGGAAAAGTAATAGTGGTAGCTGTAGCTCCACTATTCATTGTTTTAAGGTTAATTTTGTATGTATTAGCAAACATCTGTATCTGTTGTTTTTGTTGTAAATATATCTGTTATTCTATCACCAATTGGGTCTGACGGGAACTTACTGTAATATAATCCCCAAGTAGCAAATGGGTCTTGTCTTTTTAAATTAAAAACATAATTATCGTACATATAATGACTACCATTTAAAAACGGATAGTCTAATGCTTTTTCACTACTTTCATTAAAACCAATTTCTATAAGGTCTCTCCATAAATATCTACCATCACCTAAATTAGTTGCATAATCAGGTATATCAATCGTTAGTGAATTCCCTTCTTCTATATAGTTAGAAAACTCTCTAATCTTTATTAGATAGTGTGCTTGGTAATAATACCCCTCTTGTCTAGGACCTAGGTCTATATTAGCTAGTATAGGTACTATAGGTAGTATACTAGAAAGGCCATTTACATAGCTTATATTAGAAGGGGTCTCCCTATTTAGAGTATTAAACCTATGTGATACTACCGATAATACTGTTTCTAGTAGTGTAGTAGTGTTATATTCTACCAAATCACCATAAAAATCATTATTACCCACTATACCATTGTTATTATTAATAGTAATATTTGCCTCTAGGGGTACATGTGAAGGAAAAGGTATCTGATTTCCGTTATGAATCTTGCTAATACATGGTACTTTTTGCAAATATGTGTTCACATTACTAGTATTAAGACTAGGAATGAATGGAATTTCTATACCTGAAGCAACATTTGTGAATAAATTATTGCTATTTGTCTTAATTACACTAAAAAATAACTCACTAAGTGGTCTATTTAGATTATCAGTAAGTCCATTTACATCAATATCTTCATTAAAAACGAATTGTGTTATAGCATCATTGTAAATATTCTCAGAAAAACCTGCTTGATACGTTTCATAATCGTCAGTTTCGATAATACTAGACATTTTTGTAGCAATTTTTCTGAATTTTCTAAAATAATACTCTGATTCAACACCACCTATCATCTTTTTGAACCTAGAATTCTGATTTATACTACCTGTACTTGGAATATCTAGTACAAAATAGTTTAATTTAAGGTCTCCATCATCTAAACCTAGTCTTACAACAACGAAATCACCATCAAAACCCTGTGTACCTGTTATTCTAACTACATCCCCTACCAATACATTGTGATTACATGGTATACCAAAGGCTGTCATACCCCTACTAGCCACTATAACTGGTTGTATATCTATAATTAGTAACCCCCCATTTACTATAGGGTGTACCTTATCAGTAGTTTTAGGGTAGGTAATTGTTAGCTCCCAATTTTTTAATGGAGTAGAAACATTACTATGGTATGGGTTTGTATCAGGCAAGAATGAAAATCTTTGTCTTTTAGGTTCCATATCATAATAACCACAAAGACTAGCCTTGGTTAAATCAGGTTCAGAATAACCAAACCATCCATCATGTTCTTTTAAAAATTTTTTGATAGAATTTGGATATGTAAAATCTGATTGGTCGATTACATCATTATCTTTTGGGTATGATGAATCTAGGAATTCAAGATTATTGAATCCAGCGAATGTATATTTGTTTAGAAGACTTGAATCAGTTAAATTAAATAATGGATTTGAAATCGTTGGGTTTATTGTTCCAATGATTCTATAATAACTGCAACGTTGTCTTTCAGTGTTAAATCTGTCAGCAACATTAAGTACCTTGTTTATTTCATTTGTCGGTAAGAGTCTTTCTTTACCTTCAATATTAACCTTAAATAAAGTGTCCGTATTTACCGAACTCTTTGATTTAATTACGTTAAGTCTTTGTTTTATTCTTTCCATCTTAAAGTGTCATTTCGCTAACTTGTATATCTATTTCTTCACTGAAACAAGCCATACTAGTATTTGCTATTCTAATTGTTATGTAACTATTCAACGATGTTCTTGGAACACTGAATGTTACTAGTGTTGTTGTATCTACAAATGTACCGTTTGTGTTAATCCAAATGTAATCTTCGTTTGAATCAATAGCTCCATCCAAGTTAAATTGAATCTTAACTGGTTGTCCACTAACACCACCTTTTAATACATATATCGGAATGATAAAATTATTAATATCAGTTTGATTTTGTAAATCAAATGTGAATCCTTTAGTTATCAACATCTCACTATTTATTGTTGGTAGAACCGTTGTTAATACTAGTGTTTTACTTTGTGCATCAATAACAGTCGATGTATATGTTCCAGCAAATAAATCTGACATACTTCCGAATGGTGATTCGAATACTTCACCCTCATTTACTGGTCCTGTTGTTGATATTGAGTATGGTGGTTGACCGCCACTAATATTTAAGTTGATTGAACCATTATTTCCACCGAAACATGTTACATCAGAAACAACTACATTTGATTTCAATACATTAGGCCCACTTACTGATAAGTTAGGAATTGTTAATAAGTTATCATCAGAATCACTTATAACAAGTCTATAACCAAAATTAGGTGGTGTTTGACCATTTGTTAGTATATTAATTGGCAAGTTTGTAATCGTTGTTGGTACACTAGTAAGAAGTGTTTTTGGTCTTACTGTTCCACCATTATTATCATATAATTGATAGTAATACGTTCCTGAACCACCACCAACACTAGATATTGTTATTTGTCCATCATTAGCCGCATCAGTAGTAGCATTTTGTGTTACTGCCGCTGTACCATAAAGTCTTGGCGGTCCACTAATACTGAACGATTGAATAACACTAAGCCCACTATCATCTGTACTTGTTATTTGATATGTACCAACAGCTAAACCTGTTAGCGTTGTAGCTGAACTACCAATCACACTACCAGTTCTTAGGTATGAGTTTGGTCCACTTACACTGTATGTAAACGGTGATGTTCCATTAACAAAATTAAATGTCATTGTTGCATCAGCTGTAGTTTGACGAGTTGTTGGAGTTGTTTTAATTTCAATGATGAATTCATCTTCTACAATAGCAGTACAAGGTGTAAAGAATCTTTGATTTAATTTATCTAAACCTGAACTACTTGGATTTAAACCAAAATAGAAAAAGAATGAATTTTTAGGTTGTGAAAACGAATTTTTAGAATTCAAAGCATACCCTCTAAAATCAACATAATCAACACCGTTGCTTGCATAACTTGTAAAGTCATATGTAGCTTCAGGAAGTGGTTGGCCGATATTAAAGTTTGTTGTAAATGGGAAATTTAAATTGAATTGTTCTCTGTTCTTATTAAGACCATAAAATACATCTCTAACCCATTTTCCACCATTCTCATCTGCATCTATATCTGCCATACTAATGATACCATCAACAAAAATAGGTGTTCCGTTAGAAGCAAAACGATACTCATCTAATTCAACTCCAAACTCTGATATGTGTCTGATATTTAAACAGTTTCTGTAACTTGATTCAATACCCAAACAGTTAATCTTAAAGAATAATGAGCTTGATTCACAACCAATATTAAATTGACCTGAAACATCTACTATCTTATTATCTTCTTCAAGAAGTTCTTGTGTAATTGGTGGTAATTTATATGTTGTTGGAATCAAGTATTGTTGAATCTTAGGCACACCTTGCCAATCACAACTGAATACACTTCCTAAGTTGATTATATCTGTTGCAAACATCTTAACTCTAGCATCGTGAGTACTGGCCGCATAATAGAAATCATTACCAACCTTTTTTATAAGACCTTCTCTTATTGTTGTTGAATATGATTTGTCTTCTGAATTATCTCCACCATCATAACAAGTGTCCATGATATAGTTTGTATGACAATCATTCATTGAAGAACCCTCAAAATCATCACAATCAAATTCACAGAACTTTCCTGAATTTTTTCTTCTCTTATATTTTAATAAGAAATGGAAAAGACTACCATTTATCCAATCATTATAGAAATCGAATTGGAATAGGTTTAATTCTACAGCCATAGTTGCCGCCACACAGTCATCTAAACCTGCAAGGTCTAAGAATCCTTTACCGTGACAGAAACCATCGTTTGGATAATAATTCGGTGGTGGTTGTACTGCATCGAATCCTCTTGAACCTTTTTTACAACCTGGGGCATAGATGGCTCCTTCCCCATCAAATGGGCACTTGATGAAAATACAAGGTACATATTCCCAAGATTTACAAGCAAATTTAAATAGACGTTTACCACCTGGGAGTTTTACACCACATAATGCATCAAAGATTCCTTTAATGATACCAATAACAAAATTGATAACTGGAATAAGTACATTATTGAAAATATAAATGATACCACCAACAATCTTAATCAATAAACAAATAATGAAGAAGATTGGGCTAAAGCTTGTATTTACTTTGTTATACGGAAATGGATTCTTTGTACCAACACAACTATCAACATCCTTGATACCAGTCATGTTACGGCTTCTTACAGTACCATTTGGCTGAAATCTTGCTATGAAGTTATTTACTGAATAAATCTTATTCCAATAAAGGCTTCTAAAGCTTGTTTTTTTAGTTTTAGGTCCAAATTCGTAGTCAATTTCACTTGGTACTCCAAGACTTGGATTATGTGGTATTAAATACTTGGCTCTTGTTCTAAGTCTACCAATTCCACCTGTTTCATCCATACCAATTCTGAAACGAACGCTGGCTCTTGTCGCAAGTCCAACATTTGGATTATCAGAAGGTGCTAGGTTACCAAATTCGTCTGTAACCATATAATCTAAATTCATAGGTATTTGGTAGGCCCAAGTACCGTCAGAATCAATCACACGTCCACCTTCAACATCAAATGATTCAATTCCACCATCAATAGTTTCTCTAATCATTTCGATTGTTCCTTCACCTGAAATTTGGCTACATAATTCACCAAGACCCTTTCTAGGTCTACAGTTTTTATTAACAGAATCCTTGTCTTGGTCACCAAAAAGGCTTCCCATAAACATTGCAGAAGGAATGATATTATAATTTAAGTCTAAATCAACTCTTGTAATCCCAATCTCACAATTATCTTGGCTTCCCCAAAATGGTTGCACATTAACACCCATATTCGCAGATTTAACCTGAATAAGGGTATCTAAGTTTGTACCACCTTTATACTTGGTTGGACTATCAAAAAACTTGGTTGGTGTTCCTTGGCTGATGCTATCATATGGTCTTTGTGAAGCAATTCCAATATCTGATAAGTCGGCATCTACGTGAAGAACATACGTACCAAGAGGTACCCCAAAAATCATAAAATCACCAGCATGATTTGTATTTGTGGTGAATTTATAGTATTTTGAGTATATGTCTGAAAGTATGTCGTTATCTAGAACTTCTCTCTTGCTTGGAAATGTACCTATTGGTGTAAAGCACTCATTATCTGTTTCTGACGTTTTAGGGAAAAGATTATACCTAATTCCATCTATGTTTTTATCTGAAACTATTTCATATGGATATAGGCCCTTTATTTCAGGGTCTAAGCTATCGATTTCATCAATTGGTACAAATATACTAACCTTGGCATTTGGTACTCCAAAACCGCTGTTAATTACTACTCTACCAACAACAACACCATAGTCTGAACAAAAGTTTCTATAAGCATCTTCTTGTGATATCTTTAAAGAAAGAATTTCAAGAAAATCGAAGTCTTGTTCAAGGTTAACCTTAAGGTATTTATCTTCACCATTTGGTGTTGTTCTTATTCTAATACTATTTGACATTTTATTCGCTTTTTGGTGTTAGGTCTTCTACGTTTATTGTTACGTAATCTTCTTCATCGAAGTTTTCATCATATTCTTCATCTTCTTCTTCCAATTCATCTTCTTCCATTACGGCTTTGTGAATCTTAACGATTTTCTTCATGATAATGGTTAAATCAACATTTTTGTTCAAAACAATAATATCAAACATAAACCAAAGAATACCAAGTAACATTAAAGGTGATAAAACCACACCAACTAAAAAACCTATTATCTTAGCAGTATAATGTAGTCCCATTTCTAATGCTGATTTTTTTCCTATTTTATATGAGGATTCATCCATCTTTGGATTCCCCGATTTGCAATTACAACCCATTTTAATTTATTTAATTATTTGTTATTCAACAAATATAGTTATTTTGAAACAATAAGGAAACCTTATTTTACTCTACATACAATATCCTTTGTCGGGAATTTAATCTCAAACATACTAGTTGGCTCACCAAAAAGAGTATAATCATCACTTAAGTCGATTTGTCTTGTTGTTTCATCAATGTAAGGTTGTGAAATTTCATTAAGGCTATAAATTCCTTCATCTACCTTGTTGAATATTCTGATATCTGTAACGTTCATAACACCACCAACATTATTGATTGTTTCAATAAGCGGAGAGATATAAATGTTATCACCCATTTGGAATTTATTGATATCCAAGTATTGTTGTACATCCGTGATTACTTGTGATATGATTTGAGATGATGGAACCTTTTTATCAATGTATAAATCAATCTCGAATGACAAGTTTATGATTCTACCATTGGTAATTTGAACGTAGTCATTAAGCATTCTATAATCAGCTAAGTATGTCGCAATATTCTCTCTAAGAGCACTTGTTGATTCGTTTGTTAATTTAGAGCTGGCATCAAGTCCAAGAATGTAAGTTTTTATCTTATTTTGTTCTTCAAATACTCCACATCTAAATGGAACCCCATATTTCCCAGGCATCTGAGCAATTCTCGTTTGATAATCCTTAATTGTTACCGCTCTATTTTGAGAAGCAAAATTATATCTCACCATATTCTTGATTTCATCTATGCTTGGAGAATCTTTACCACCTAGTGCTGGGAAAGCATTGTTTACTTTAAGTGAATTCTTTACCGCTTGGTTAATTGTGTTGTCTTGCCCGTTAACATCAATACTCAACACACCTACACCTCTTAATACGTTAGGTCCTAAGTTTGTATCAGCACCACCACCAACACGATACTTAATGAACATTGTTGTATTAGCTGTTGGAACAGTACCTAAAGACATATTATTTATGAAATTTCCTATTTGTCCAGCAAGTGCTGAATTTGTATCGAATTGTGAAATACTGCTTAGGTCTTGTGAACCACCACCAAGTATGATTTTTGTGAACCCTAAATCGGTGTATTCTTTGATGAATTTCTTGTTTACTGATATCCATTTACCTGGGCGTACACCTGGATTATCTGAGATTCTTGAATTATCTTCAATAAAAACTTTATCTTCTGCAAGTGCTGGAACTTCAAACCATTGGTTATCCAAGTTTAAATAGTCTCCAAGGCTTGGGTCTTGAATGAAATTGGTCCCACTAAGTGTAATGATTGATTCAATCGATAATACGTTGTTTTCAGGAAGAACTATTTCTAGGAATGGTCTAACATCAGATGCTGTCATAACTCTCTTAAAAGTCTTTGTATAACCATTTAGAACAATCTCTCTTTTTGTTACAGTATAGTTTAAAAGATTCCCATTTGCATTGAAATTAGGAATGATGATTCTGTTTGGAATTCCACCTATTGTAAACGGACTTGAAAAATCGATATCGTCTGAAGCTTCGAATACCTTTCCACCACCAGTTACTTGTGAACCTGCTTTTATTATTGGTGCATATGAGATATCGAATGTATCTCCTAGAACTGGAATGGTTACGCTGAAATCAACGATTGTTACACTTGGACGCTTTCCTGGGATATTTAATCCGAAGGTTCTAGCAAGTGATAAAACTGATTTTCTTTCCGTAGCGTAGTCAATTTGTGTTTCTTGGAACATTCTATCGGTATTAAACGAAAGCATGTCTCCTACGGCCGCATTTAGCTCTAAAAGCATCATACCTACCGATGCATCATTAAAATCATTAAAGATATCAGGATAGTATTGTCTAGCCATGTTTATTAAGTCAGTTCTAATGTCTGCGAAGTTTCTTGAAGTATATTGTATTCCTTGATTTGCCATTTTAATTATAATTTTACAACTACGATATCTTTAGTACTAAAAACATCATCACTTATTGTGTATTTTATTGTTACAACTGCCGCATATTCGCTCTCAGTTGATTCTTCAATAGAAATATCATCTAATTGAAGCTTTGGTAAATAGATTTTTACCGCTGAAGTTATTTCTTGCTTGATTGCATTTAGAGTCATTCCATCTTCAGGTTCGAAAATGAATTTAATCAAATCAGTTCCAAAGTTTGGATTGTAGAGTCTTTGACCTTTTCTAGTAAGTATCAAATGTAGTAAATCTGCTTTGATTGCTTGAGAATCTTCATCATTTAAATCTAAGAAGAAACCCTTTTTGCTATCCTTGAATGGATAGTTTATGTTTATGAATTTTCCGTTTGCCATGTTATTGTTTATTAGATAAATATATACTAATTATTTTTTAGAAGTAAATATGGCAAATAAAAAAAGGACCCCGATTGGAGTCCTTTTGTTTAGTTTAATGTTGTTAAGATGAACAACCAACACATTCGAATTGGCTTTCAGTTGGTCTTTCGACTTCTTTTTGTTTAGAAACGTCGATAGCTAAGTGCTTCGCTTTCATTTCTACTGATTCACTTCTTAAGTAGTATTGACCAGTTTTTAAACCTAACTTCCATGATAACATGTGTGAAGTAGTCAATTTTCCTACTGTTGGTGTAGAGAAGAAAATGTTAAGACTTTGAGATTGGTCAATGAATGGACCTCTTTCTGCAGACATTTCAATAAGTGCTTTTTGTGATAACTCCCAAACAGTTTTGTATCTATTTTTGATTTCTTGACTAATTGTTGGTATGTTTTGTACACTACCTTCATTTTTAATCAATTCACTAAGCGTTTCTCTATTCCATAATCCTTCAGCTTCTAAGTCTCTAACCAAGTGTTTGTTTACCATAGCAAACTCACCACCTGTTACTCTACGTACATAAAGATTTGAAGTAAAAGCTTCAAATGCTTCGTTAGAACCGATTACACGAGCAGAACTAGCTGTTGGTGGCTCACATGTTACAAGTGAATTTCTTACACCGTATAACAAGATATCAGCTCTAAGTCCAGCCCAATCATACATTCCACTTAAATCAGCTTCAGTAAGTCCCCACATTTCCCATTGGAAAATACCCTCAGATATTGGTGAACCTTCATAACCATCATAAGTTAATCCGCTTTCTTTTGCCAAGTTACAAGATTCTCTAAGTGCGTTGAAGTAGATTGTTTCATAAATTTCTTTATTAAGCTTTCTAGCTTCAGCTCCAGTAAACTCTAACTTAAGGATAGCAAATACATCTGCAAGTCCTTGAGTTCCTATACCTAGGGCTCTTTGTTCAAGTCCACCTTTACGTCCTTCTTCAGTTGAATACTCGTTTACTTCCAAGGCAATGTTAAGTGACTTTGTAATAGAACGTGTAACCTTACCTAATCCTAAGAAATCGTATTTACCATCAACCACGAATTTTTGAAGTGGAATACTTGTAAGGGTACAAATTGCTGTCGTTTTAGCGTCAGTAACTTCCATAATCTCAGCACACAAGTTAGAACTGTGAATTACTCCGATGTTCTTTTGGTTTGACTTTTTGTTTGCGTGGTCTTTAAAACACATATAAGGCATTCCTGTCTCAATTTGTGCTTCAAGGATTTTCAACCATAAATCATGCGCTTTAATCTTGGTACCAATTCCAAGCTCTACGGCCTTATTATACTCTGCTTCATATTCGTCACCATAAATCTCATAAAGTGGCTTTAAACCAGCTAATTTTATGTCGTGCGGACAAAACAGGTACCAATCTCCATTTGCTTCAATAGCTCTCATGAAATTGTCAGGAATCCAAAGTGCTGTAAATAAATCACGAGCTCTTAATTCTTCTTGACCTGTTTTCTTTCTGATATCTAATACGTCGAAGATATCCTTATGCCAAGGCTCGATGTATACCGCACAAGACCCAGGTCTCTTACCTCTTTGATTCCAAAATCTAAGTGTTTCATTTACAACCTTAAGGTATTTCAAAAGTCCACCAGCTTTTCCATTAGAATTACCTACATTGCTTTCTTTTGAACGAATGTTAGAAATTGCAAGACCAATACCTTCAGCTTTTGAAGATGATACAGCAATTCTATTCAAGATACCTAATAAACCATCAGTTGAATCGTCAGGTACTATTGAAAGGTTACAAGATGCAATCTGTCCAATCTTAGTACCAATATTCATCTTAAGCGGAGTAGCTGGGCTCTCTTTTTGTTGGCTTAAGTCATTGTATTTCTCAATGAAATCTTCAGGTGTATTTGTTACCATCAGTGCAACCCTAACATACATTTGTTGAGGTCTTTCTAGAATTACATTCCCTTTTGTTTTCAAAAGATAGATATCTTTTAATGAACACCAACCAAAGTAATCGAAATGGTAGTCTCTTTTATAATCGATTGTTGATTCGATAAGTTCAATATTTTCTTTAACTTTATTGAAATATGAATCGTTTAACAATCCAGCGTTGTACATCTTCTTGATTGCTTTCATGAAAGAATCTTCAGTTTCTTTATGTAGCTTACTAATTGCGATGTTTGCCGCTAATTTTGAATAATCAGGATGATTCATTGCTAGTGATTCTGAAACCACTGAAATTAAATCATCTAATTCGTTTGTCGTCATTTCGTTAGCAATACCCTGTGTTACTTTGATGAAGACATCATCAGGATTAACTTTTAACCCTTCTGATTGTTTTTTAATTCTGCTTAAGATTTTATTTGGATTAAAATCTATTTTACTACCATTTCTTTTAATTACTTGCATTAGTGTTTTAGTTCTTGTACTCTTTATTATATTTCCTCATCAAATGAGATTGGACCGCTTAAATCAGCCGCTTTGTATTCTGTTGAACGTCCTTCGAAGAAATTTGTCTTCGTTTTCAGTGCAATTTGGTTCATAAACTCAAATGGGTTTGAAGCATTGAATACTTTATCACATTGTAATTGGTTTAATAAACCGTCAACAACAAACTCTAGGTATTGTTTCATTAAATCAGAGTTCATTCCGATTAGTGAAACTGGAAGTGATTCAGTAATGAATTCTTTTTCGATTTCTAGAGCTGATAATAAAATTTCAGTTATTCTCTCCTTTGATGCTTTGTTTACGATGTGGTTGTTTAACAAGTGTATCGCAAAATCGGCATGCATTGATTCATCTCTGTTGATGAAGGTGTTTGAGTCGCAGAGTCCTGGCATTAGACCACGTGATTTAAGATAAAAAATACTACAGAACGAACCTGAGAAGAAAATACCTTCTACAGCTACAAACGCTATCAGTCTTTCAACAAATGAATCTGATTCAATCCATTTAAGGGCCCATTCAGCTTTTTTCTTAACTGGTGGCATGTATTCAATAGCTTTGAAACATTCGTTTCTTTCTTTAATATCCTTGATGTACGTATCAATAAGCAAAGAGTACATATGACTATGTATATTCTCCATCATGATTTGAAAACCATAGAAGAACTTCGCTTCTGTATACTGTACTTCATTCAAGAAGTTTATCGCTAAGTTTTCATTTACGATTCCATCTGAAGCCGCAAAGAATGCTAAAACATTTTTGACAAAAAATCTTTCATTGTCTGTTAATTTATTATTCCAATGGTCAACGTCTTTTGATAAGTCTACTTCACTTACTGTCCACATTGCCTTTAACGATTCTTCATAAAATCCCCAAAGGTCATCATGTTCAATTGGAAATAAAACAAACCTATTGTCATTAGGAACTAATATTGGTTCATTCATTTTAATTGTTAATATTTCTTTTATTGAGGCACTACAGTAACTCCGTTAAGTAATTTTTTGCGATTCTCAGCGGCCGCCAATACTGCATTTATCTTAACTTGGTCTGTAACCTCTTTATCTTGCTTGTATTCTGTACGAGTTCTAGCACCATTGCTTTGACCCATATCAATTTGAATTCTTGCGTTATCAAATCGAATGTTTTCGAATACCTCACCTGATTTACCAAAACGAGACTTAAGAATCGCCATTGTAGCGGTATCATCCTCTTTTTGTTCAAGTGTTTTTGCAATAGATAATACGAAGTGAGCAATTTGTGCTTTCTTAATAGAACCACCCATTTGGTCAGCCTCAACTACCTCTGCTTTAATCGAACTTCTATTACCTTGAATAGCTGTCCACCCTGCCATGTCCAATTCCGCAAGCATTGCTTCGAATTGACGCATAACACTTCCTTCTCCTGCGTTAACATCATCGAATTTTCTTGACGGTTCAACACAATCAATGTAATCCAATAAAATTAAATCAGGTCTAAATCCACTTGCGATTAATTTTCTAATGTATTGTCTAATAACTGGAATCGTTGTTCCATCACTTGAAAACTTTTTAAGCCTTAACTTACCTTTTTTACCATCATTAGCCATTCCTTCGACCATAGCCAAAATTTCTTCACTGTGAAGCGAAAGACTATTTAAATCATAACCTGACCAACATGATAAGTGTTTTCTTTGGATAACCTTTGGATTATCTTCAAAGAATATTTGTAAAACGTTGTGACCATCTAACATGGCCGTGTTTGCGAATTTGGTAATCATTGTTGTTTTACCAACACCGAATGGTGCTAGGATAACAGCTAATTCACCTTTGGACAATCCACCGTCCATAATTTCATCTAATCCTTCAATTCCAGTACGGATTGGTTTTCTAAAATCTTCCACCAAAACATCAGCGATGTTATCCAATACGTCCATACCATCATCTTTGTTATCACCGTGTTCCAACGCCTTTCTAAGGATTGCTTCACATTGGTCATAATTTTCGATATCACCTTTGTTGATGATTTTGGTAATTTCAGCTATTGATTTCTTCAACTCTTGTTGTTTACAGAACTTCATAGCGATATCTTGAACCTCTAATGTGTCGTTTAGATTGGCTTCTTGGACTTTACGAAGTTGTGAGATGACATACTTTCTTTGTATGTCATCTTTCACATCTTTTAATAATCTAAATTCTAAACTACCTACATCAGGTACAATATCGTCTACACGTTTCGCATCTTTGATAGTTGCGGCAATAACTCTTAAGTACTGGTCTTCGAAATAATTAGGGTCAACGATATCTAGAATGGAATTAGCGAATTTTCTATCTGTTAGAATTTGTGCTAATAATCGTACTTGGTATTCATAACCTAAGTAACCCAAACTATTCTTATCAATTTTTGCCATGCTTTTTACTTTCTTTTAAAACCTTTTTGTTAATATAAATATAGACTAATTTCTATTAACGCTTAATTATTGTATAATTTTTTTGACTAGTTGATTGTCTAATCTCAGACATTACTGCTGGGATGATTTCTCTAATATCAACGTTAATCTTTGGGTTTAAAGTAAAGAATTCGTTACTAAATTGAATCTCTGAAACTGACCTTTTGTCAACTTTAAATTCAAATTTAAAGACATCTCCTTTTTTAGCGGGTGCCTTGTAACTGTCATCATTTTGAACTGAATATGGGTTATAATTTTCCCAAAGGTAGTTTAACGATTTCGTTTTTAAGTAATTAGGGATTATTCCCAATTCTCCGAATTGTCCGTTGTTCATACCACCGATGTTGTCCATCATATCTTTTAGTTCTAAAGATTTAAGAGCATCTTCATTGAAGTCGTAGATATGAAAATATCTTTGACAAATGATGTTGTTGTTTACATAGAATACGAATTCAAATCGTTGTTCTTCAATTTTTTTACCTGACTGTGTGTTTTTTTCTGTGTTCATTTTTGTTATATTCTGTTTAATTAAAAATTCAATTTTTCTCTCCCTATCAATTCCTTAAAAGGAATCAAATAATCAGGATATCTGTGTTCACCAATGGCTCTGTCTAGTCCGTCACGTTTCATCATGTCCATGACATTTTTTAGTTCACGACCACTACCATCTAGTGTTCCATCCATCAATTGCTCCAAAGCTTCAATACCATCAATGGTCATCATTGGCTTTTGAAGATTTACAAGTCTTTCATTTATCTCATAAATCTTTTCACCTTGTACTCCTTCAGTTACTTTGTTGATGATGTTATCTAAGACCTTTAGGGGTTTTAGTTTCTGTTTTTTACGTTCGATTTGCTGTCTTTCTGCACTTTCGATAATCTCTTCTATAAGCACCTTTCGTTCTGCTAATTCAGGAAAGTGAGTTATAAGGGTCTTTTCCCCTAACCCTTTAATTCCTTTAATAGAATCGGATTTATCACCAAGCATTGTTTTCATTAAACACGCATTATCGGGATTATAGCAAAAGTACGAAGAAAAGTTGGTATTATCAACATATTTCTTCAAATCTACGAAATATATCTTAACGTCTTTCGTAACTAATTGAGCCATATCTCTATCGTTCGTACATATTGTAATTTTTTCGTTGTCTTTTTTTGTCAAACAGTAATAAGCAATGAAATCATCACCCTCAATAATAGGGTCCTTCAGTTGTCTTACATACATTTCGTTCAGGTATTCCCAAACAATTTCTCGTTGATTTAATTCTGAGGCATCAATCGGTTGAGTACCGTTGATATAGTCTTTACCTCTATCACTTTTATATGGCTTATAGATATCATATCTAAGCTTGCCACTAAAATTACCATCCCAAAAAACATATACTCTGTGGTATAGGTCCTCGGTTAATAGCATCCGTAGTGTGGTCATAAATTGGTATATTCCACCAATATGATGCCCGTGTTGGTTAAAGCTATTTTTGGCTCCGAAAAACCCTGTTTTAAACAGGGCATTTCCGTCTACCAATAAAGTATTTTGTATTTTTTTTCTTTTTTCACCGTTACGTGGAGGTCTTTTGCTCACAATAACAAATTTTTAATTTAATATTCTTTTTTTTACTCTTTTTCGAATGCATCATCATCGAAGCTTTCTTCTTCAACTTTGAAATCATCAAAATTAGTTCCCAATTTCATATTGATAAAATCCTTGTTTTCTTTAACATAAGCATTTTTCTCATCAGGGTTTAGGAACCCGTGTGGTGTTGAACAAATAGTACCCATTTTCTCGATACCATTTACGTGGTTCTTCACACACTTGATATCAGTTCTAACACCGAAGTTAAAACTTTTACCACTATTTACTGCATCTAATTTCTTAGAAGATGATGTTGTCATACCACCCATGTGGAAAATCATTCTCACACCGTATTTGAAACCTTCACCACCATTATGCATAACTGTTGGTTGTCCAACTGCGTTAGGTCTAAGCCAAATCTTTTGTACTGCTACAAATGTATTTGTGTAAGGCGCACCTTCACGTCTTGAGGCTGGAATTCTAAAGTTAAGGATAGATTCAAACTCTCTTTTTAATGCACCAGCGGTCCATTGGTTATTGTTTGTGTTAGAAACGGCTCCTTGGTAACATCCTATCGAACCAATTGAATCCCAAAGGAAAACTAGGTTGTGAGGAAACTCACCTTTAGCTTGTTTGTCTAACAAATCATTGATTAATTTTGCAACGTCTTCAACAACTGGAATATATCTTTGTGGAGTAGTTTTCATCTTAGCTTCTTTGTAATCAAAATTTTGATACATTGCTAATAAATCACTACCACCGAAGTACATAAAGTCGTCTCCATCATAATCGATTACAAGTCCTGTTTCTTCATCTACAATTTCTTCATAATTGAAACCTACAAGTCTTGCGTGTTCCCAATTGAATGAACCCTCTGTGTCAATAATGATACAGTAATCACCAATTTTTTGTGCGCCAGCAAGTGACTCATAAATACCAGTTGATTTACCTACATCGGAGAATCCTCTGAATTGTGATGTGTAACCACGTGGAACACCTGGGAGTCCAACGGCATCGTGGAACGCTTTTTTGAACGGAAGCCACGTTAATTCTTTTTCTTTAATTACTTGTTCCCCTAATCCTAGGTTCTTTTTGAATGCTTTATTGTCAAACGCTGGTTTGTCAATAGATTTTTTTTCAGGATGCTTTTTAGCCATTTCCCCATACATTTTTCTTTTTTCGTTATACTAGAACAAAAAAGAGGCTTTTATACCCCTTTTTGTTATGAACAATTTTATAATTAGAAAGGCAAGTCATCAACTTCGTCGCCAGCATCTACATTGTTTTCTTGTGTTGTTTCAGTCGCTGCTAATATATTAGCTTTGATGTTTTCAACACCCATTGTAATTTCGCTTTCTCCTTCAGGTAATTCAGCTTCTACTGCTTTTACTCCGTTTTTGTCTACGAATTGTTTAAGTTCCTTATCCCAAACTGGAACTCCACCTTTAACTACGATTTCTAAATAATCGTAATTTTTAACTGAGAATACTTTTTCCCAAGTTCTGTCATCAGCCAACCATTTTGCTTGTAATTCAGCATCTTCTGATAAAACGTCTGAATCTTGAGCTACGATTGATGAAACTGTTGGTACATTTCTGTCGCTTCTTCCAATCATAAGAGTTAAATCACGACCTTCGTTAGGGTCCATAATCGCTTGGTGTTTTTTAAGTCCCTTAACAACTCCCATAATCATGTCGTAAGGACCTTTTTTATCGTAAGCGTCAGGGAATCTCCAAAATTTTGGTCCGTGGTCAGGGTTAGCTCTATCAATCAATTTAACGATATGATATTTTCTAGCTCTGTATCTTTTAGCGAACTCTTTGTTAGTTTCAGTTCCTGTTGCAAGCAACTCTTCTCTAGCTTCACAGAAAGGACAAGCTTCGTCTTTTAAGTGTTTCAAGCATGGGAATTTAGCTTTTTTACCATCAACTGTTGTTTCGTGAATCCAAACTTCAGCAATTGGTGAACCACCGTTAGCATCAGGAAGTATTCTGATTTCTTTTTCAGCTGACTGAACACCTTCTTTCATATCATAGATAGTAAAGTAGTTGTTTTCGTTAAAAACATTAGCTTCAACTTTAGGCGCAAATTTAGGTACTAAAGTCTTAGCATAATCTGCTAACATTGCTTCTAATTGGTTATTTTTTTCCATTTTCTTAATTAATTTTTTTTGTATGTATGTTATTTATGTTCTCATTTAAAGTTACACAAATATACTACATATCAAAAAAAAGTCAATACATTTTGACATCTTTATTGTGAATAAATTCATTTTATTTTGTCGTATAAACAAATATACTACTTTATCGCAGAGAATGCAACAAAATAGTATTTTTTCTTTTAAATCGATAAAAAAAGGACCCTTTTGGAGTCCTTTTCTTAATATTTTTAGTATATGTCTTCTTCTTCGTAATCAGCGTCACCATTTGTAACATCAAAGCTTTTTTTAACAGCTGGCTCTGAATATTCATGGTCTATGTCGTCTTTTGTTAAGATGTATTCTTTCTTTTTTGGTTTACCTTCTGTATCTAGTACATCGTAAGGACCCTCTTTATCTGCCCAATAATCAGTTAACTTTTGATTGTAAGGGTATGAGTCGAATGAACGCATTTCAAGCTTCTCTACTGGTGTAGGATTTCTTTTAACAAGTTCGTGTTCAAGATTATCAATTTTATCGTTGATAACACTCATATTTCCAAGTCTAGCTTCTAAATCAGATAATTTTTGTAATAGAATTTCAGAATTCTGTGTTGCTCTGTCTGCGGCCGCTTTAGCGTCATCACTTGCTTGAACAAGACTTGTTACATCAATTTCTACTTCATCTTCAGCTGGTGGAGCTGGAGCTACAGGTTCCTCAACAGGTAATTCTTCAGCTTCAGGCTCAGGCATGTCTCCTGTTGGAGCATCACCACCTACACCTAAATCGTTAGCAATCGCATCACCAGCCGCATTAGGGTCTTCACCAGTTGCATCAGGTGCTGGAGCTTGCGCATCAACATCAGCATCAATATCTACGTCAACATCTTTTTCCTCATCGTCTTCATCTATGATTTTCTCATATTCAGGTGCCGATTTGTCTTCATGATAGAAATCGTAGTTTTCTAATAGCTTGAATCTTTTAAGTTCCTCTTTTAGTAATTCAGGATTAAATTTATTTTTTCTCATTAGTAAATTAGTACAATAATTGTCTACCGTCTTCAGTAATTATTTTTTTGTTGATTCTTTCAACTAGGCTTTTATCACCTTTAATTACACAAACACCTGAACTACAATCTAAGTTAGGGTCTTGACTTTCGTTATTTAAATAACCATCGATAGCTTTGTTTAAGTTATCAACTTTTTTTGAATCTGTATTATTTTTTGGATTTTCCATGATTATTATTGTTTTTATATATTTTTATTTATATATAAATATCATAAAATCATTAAAAAACTCTACTTATGTTCAAAATAGACAGTTCTTTACCGTTTATCAAGATAAACTTATCTTGATATTTATTCCAATCAATCTTAACTGATTTATTATTGATATTCCCAATTGATTCAGGGTACATCTCTTCTATCAGTTTATTTAAGGCATTTATAGTGTATAAAGCACCACCTTTTTTGTGTATAGTAACAGCACTAGGGAATAAATTCTTAAGATTAAGTGGTTTATCCTCTTGTATTGTTAATTTGAATGTTATAATCAACTTTGACTCATCATCTAAGTTCTTATAACAGAAAATTTTATCTTCGCTTATATTGAATTTTGTTTGCAAATAATTCATAAACCAATCAAGTCTTTCAGGGAATATAAATGCTGCTAGTAGTATCGTTTTGTTCATTTCGTATAGAGTATAAATAAGGAATGTATCTAACTTGTATTCCAAGTTCTTCAACTGTGTTTTTATCTTCTATAAGTATATCGCTAAGTCCCAAAAAGACTGAACTTTTGGCCTGAATTCTCAATTTTAACTTATCAACATCAAACTCCATATATTTCAATAATTTCAAATCGACTCCAAAGATAATGTTTTCGCCATAAATGTAAACCATATCGCCAAAAATAAAAGAAATTTTATTTTCAATATTTAAAATTTTTCTTACTATTTTAAATAGAGTTTTTTGTGAGTATTGGATAAAGTCAACATAAATGTAAGATATTTCTTGGGTTAAGTCAGAGTAGACTTTTTTTGTGAACCAATACATACCAGTTTCGAAATCATCTCTTTTTTCTGTCTTCTTGAAAATCCAATATAAGTTAGGCTCCACTTCACGTTCCATAATATCGAAATCAGGATAGTGTTTGTTAACATAATCAAAACCAACTATCAACGTAGGAAGTCCATGGATTATCTCATCCATAGACCCCACTACATTAAAGTCTTCTGAAACATTTGTGCTTTGCGTTGTAACAATATTTGCTATCTTCATACCGCAAAGGTACTAAAACTTTTTAAATCTACCAAATCATTAACAGAATTTAGACTCACCAGTCAATTTACCAATATCAACACCTGTATTTGCTATAAGTGTTGCCGATGGATTTCCTAGGTTCTTACCAGTACCTGATTTGTATGCGTTTTTACCACCATAAACCCTTTCGTTTACGAATACAGTGTTTAATCCGTCAGCTGTTGTTGTTCCGCTGGCATAAGCTGTCTCAAGAAGATTAGCAAATCCTCTAAAGAATCCTTGACCATTATAAACAGCGTAAACCATATTGAAATAAAGTCTACCATCACTTAGTATCGCTTGTTTAAGAGCCTCTGTTTTTAAATATGATTTCATAAATGTATCAAAGTCTTTCTTAATTACAGCTGAATACTTAGCGAATAGCGTTGAATCCAATTTATCTGCCTGTGTTGGGTTTGGATATGATTGACCCCATTTTCTTGGAGTATTTTTAACCGCATCAACTGCTGTCCAAAATGTATTATCAATCGCTTTACCAACACCGTGATTTTTTCTATCAAGACCCCAAAGTGTCTCACCACTTCTAGGAGCACGTGTTTTATCATCTCCACAGTTATAACCACCTGAACAGTAATTTCCTTCCAAGTATAATACAACATTTCTAAGAGTATCTTCAAATGAAACAACTGGTTTTTTGATTGCACTACATCCAATAGATTTCTTAGGACTTCTATTTGCTGAGCTTACAACACCGTCAACAATGTTCACAGGACCCGTTCCAGCCGATTCAGTATTTAGGTTGTCTGCCATAGACATATACAAATCTAATGCTGTAATCAATGGAGTTTCACTAAACTTTATACGTGTTCCACTAAATGATGTACTCATTGAGTTTGGCTGTATTGAGTGTCTTACTCTCTTAATCATATAACCCCCATGGAACATAGGAATATTATCTAATTGGAAATACATCATTGGTTGAATCATGGCATTACCCATCATCTCTACCTCAGCTGTGTAGCTTCTAACCGAATAAACATTATAGATATTTTGACCAGCAATTGTTCTATTTGTTTCAGAACCCTTTTGAGATATATCATCTTGAATTTGAAGTGATTCATTTGTTTCAGTGAATTCATTTTGGTCAAGGTTTATATCTTTGAAAATATTCTGATTTTGTTGTGAATACTTTACAGTAAACACACCGATTCCATCTTCATATGAATTTAGATTTTCAGTAAAATCATCAGGGATGCTGGTTGCATCAATACCACCATTAACACATCTTAAATCCATTCCATCATTATTATATTCTGAATTTTTGAAATCTAAGTGTTTAGATGGTTCACCAACATAAACGCTAACAAAAGCTGGACCACAAGAACCATTAGCAATTGCTTCTCCATAGTTTCCGTATGGTTTGAAGATTGCTTCAACTTCTGCTTGGTCACGATAGTTGATGAAGTTAGGTAACGCAATAAAATCGAATCCATTAGCCGCTAATAATGAACTAATTGCATCATAAGCACCTGAATTTACTCCATCAATAAGATAATCATTGATTGGAATAGGATTGATATATAGCTTGTCTCCAATATCTTTGAATGACCTTGAAACGAATCTGAATGAATCGATGAACTTAGGACTAGCATTACCGTAACGCTTACCTAATTCTGCATCTACAGAGCTTCTTCCTGACGCACCACCACACTGATACATAATATCATTGTTATCAGTTACACCAGCAAGCCATTTATCGTGTATATTCTTACAAGTTCTATAAAGAAGAAGTTTAATTGTATCTTCATTTGTTGTTCCGAATAAGCTTTGTTCAAATTCTTTTTTAAGAGCAGTATCAGAGAACTTACTACCTGATTCTTTAATTTTACCAATTATTGTATTGAAATACAAATCAAAGTTTTTTGCACTAACTGAAATATCAGAATATACGTTTCTTACTGTATTGGTATCTTTGGTCCAAATCTTATAGTTATTGTTAACAATTATAAGTTCTTGATTTAAAGCATTAATAAGAGTCGTTACTGCTGGATTTGTTCTATAATCACCTTTCAATTCTAGGAATAGAGCATCCGCATCATCAAGACCAGTCACATAAGTAACTATTTGATAATTTGATACGTTTTTAATATTGGTATTATTATTAATTAAATTAGCATTAAACTTATAACCATTTCCTTCAGGAATTGTTTTATTATATAGGTTTATGAAGAATGCATTGAATGCATCTCCTGTTCCTTTCCAAACCTCAAGTTTCTCTCTAATCATATCCCATGAAATCATTTCGTCAGTACCATTAACGAAATCAAAGAAAACTTGTTTAAAAGCGTCTTTAACTTGTTGTGGTAGGTTAATAATGATATCTGTAGCATAGATTATTGGATAATCAACACTATCAGTTTCAACTAATTCAAGAGTATTTGGGAAATACTCAGTACGGGTTGCCGCCTTGTATTTTCTAAGAACTACTTGACCATCTTCAACCATTTTACCTTTGGTCCAAATAAATGGGTCAGATTTACCACTACCACCACCTACAATTTTTCCATCTTGGATAATTGGGTCTTTAAATGTAGTTAAGTTAACACCATCATTTATTCTCCAAAGAATACTTCCAACATAAGCACACCAAAGTCTTGGTGCATGTATAAAACCACCTTTTTTATCAAATAAGTGTTTGATTTCATTTGGACCAAATGGGTTTCCAAGTTCATTATCAATATTAAATGGAAGCGTGTTTAAAAATAACGTAGCTTTAGCGTATTGTTCACAATTATATTGTGTGTTATCAGAAAGAATACACCTAGCTTTATCTTGATTATAATACCATTGACTACCAAAAAGACTAAATGAGTTTTCATCATACGCATCTCTATCTTCATCACGATATCTTTGCTCAACATATGGATATGTTAGGCTAGTATCACTATTTTTAATAAATCCATGGAATAATTCTCTATTTTTTCCAAGATTACTAACAATATGTCTACCATTTTTACCCTCATAACCTTCTTCTTTATCTCTACCAAGTATTGCTGGTATGAAACCACTAGATTTTATATCATAAACTGAACTAGTTGGTGCATTCTTAGGTACTTTCTGTTCTATTCCAGTATTGGTTCTGTTCATAGACATACCATTATCAGAATTCTTGTAAAATACATACATAAGCGGTAACCCATCAAGGCCACCGAAGTCCATATTCACATATTCTTGAGTACCCATACTACCACCGAAAGAGTTGAATCCAGCTGTTGCATCAACACTATCAGATTTCATTTTATCAAGACTAAAAATACTTTCAGGTTTTACCTTTGCTGTTGTCGAGATAAGCGCATTACCATTTAATTTATTTTTTGGAATTATTTTAACATACTGACCACCATCCAATACCTTTTTACCAACCAAATAGTTATCTGAACTATAGTTTGTTAAGAAAGTAGAACCATCATCTGCTTTTATTTTTAAATCAGAAGTCTTTGTAGGCCAATTACCAGTAAATGTATCACTAATTGGAATAACAACACTATTAGGCCCTTCAGGTTGTTTACCATAGATATAATTATAAACAAATCTATCGTCTTTAGGTACAACAACATTTTCAGAGATATTATTAATAACACCTTTAATGTTTTTTACATAATCTAAATTTACAAACGTAAGTGAAGTTTTAAGTGTAGGGTTTTTAACACCTCTAAGAATAGCTTCAGCTTCAATTTCAGCCATTGCTTTGATTTCATCTTCAGTTAGAATAGTTTCATCGTTTGTATACCCTAAATAAGTCATACCTCTGATAACCATAAGTCTTGTTATATCTTCATTGCTACTTAATTGAGTTCTTTGATAAGGTTCACCATCAACAAATATTTGACTATCCATTGGGTTTATTGGAAACCAAGTAGTTGCTTCACTTTGCATTTGATTTACAACATCTGCACTCTTCTCAGCCGCAATTAAAAACGCCTTAAGAAGGTCATCGATAAAATCAATTTCATCAACTTGTTTTGGGTTATCTAATACACCACTTGAACCTAAGTATTTTTCAACAAAGGTTTTTGTTTTTTCATCTTTTTCTCTATAATCAGGCCAAGCAAAGAATTTCTTAGCATCTATGTATTCTTTTTTTGAGTCTACCTTAACAAGGTCATCTTTGAATTTGTTTTCCAATTGAGCAGTTCTAACATTGTTAGTTGTTGCTTCAGCACGTCTAGACACTTCATAGATTGTTTCCATAAAAGTTTCGATTGCCGCAGTAAATATTTCAATGATATTTCTAACAGTTGGTTCAAAACCTAACTGTTCACGAACTGTTGATTTTAATTCAAGAGCTAGATTTTCACGAACTGTTTTTGCACTTTTTGTAAGTGTTTCAGTAGCTGTAGTTAATTTAGCTAATAGAGAATTCATATCATAAACATCTAATTTATAATCATCCCTTATACCTGAGTAATTTTTCTCTAAATAAGCTAATAAGTTTCTTTTAAGTGTAACCAAATCAGCATTTGAACCAATACTAGCACCTAAGTTAGCATCACCAGCAATATCTCCACTTGTAGGTGATAATTGAGCTTTTGTGATATCATGATAGAAACCAGTACCTGAACCAACAAGTGTTATTGATTGAAAATCTGCAACATTAAGTGTTACACCAAGACTCAACCCATTAAAGTTATCAATTGCTGTCTTTACATTATCTTGGTATAATTTAATTGAATCTATTTCAGCTTGTGTTAATACAGTTGATGATTTAACAATAAATTCATAAGTATCAGGGTTTGAAGCCTTATCAGTACTATGACCGTATTGTAATTCAGAACCCAAAAAATTAATGATGCTAGTAATAGCACCCAATTTTTCAATACCAACCTTTATTGAGTTATCAGCTACCGCATTTGGAGATGTTGATGATAGTTTTTTAACACCATCATTTATTCTAGAAATGTTACGCATCAAATCAACAAGTGTTATGATATTATCAGGGTTTGCACTATTTGCTTTGTAGTCCTTAAATTTTGAAGCACCAATTGTTGTAAATGGAATAGCTTTAAGGAAACCAATAAGCATGTCAGAAAGCATCGCATAAGTATATCCGATGAATTGACATTGAATCTCAAAGTTTCCAGTCTTAGAGTTAAATTTAGAACTAAACTTAAGCATGTGAAGACAATAGGTTACTGGTTTCCCGTAATAACCCTTAATTTCCAATTCGAAGATTGGATATGGAAGTTGGAAGAATGTTGAATATTTATTTGCTGAATTATTCCCTGAAATATTTTCTTCGTTTTGGAAAATACTAGAACCTCTAACATCAACAAAATTAATGTTAATCATTGGAGCCATAGACGAATTAAAATCAATATCGATACCTGTAATTCCAAGTGTTTCGTTATTAATTATATCCTTATCAAAGATTGTTGTTAAATCAGTGTATTTTGTAGTTAAAACCTTTTTACCGCTAATATCACTACCTTCAATGAAGTTGATTGCTATATTGCTGGTACTTTCTCTAGTACCTGTAGAATTATCACCAGTTTTTGTTAAAACAGTTCTACCTTTTTTCTTTGTTCTAAGGACAACTGAGATATTTAAATCTTCAGTTAGAACTGACATATTTGATGATGAGTTAAAACCGTCAAAATCGTTAGGGTCTACAATCTTTATTCCGCTTGTTTGACAACCTATCTTATTTGTTATGTTATTCGCCATATAGTGCTTTATGATTCGTTACTTGTGTTATATATCTAGAAACCGCACTCTCAAATGGAAATGGGATTCTAATCAGGGCCATATCAGGAATATTAAACTCCAAACCACCAAATTCAGGGTTGGCTAACATAATTAACCAACCACTGTAAGGGTTATTATAATACATAAGACTCAATTTGTCAAGTCTAGAGACACCTTGTTTATAAACCATGTTCTTATCTGAGTCGAGTTGTGGGACCTGGATTCCAGGTATTGTTTTCATACCCGCATTAACTCTAAAGCTTCCGTATCTATCGAAATAACTAGCCATTCTTTATATTTTTATTAAAATTCTTTTGTTATATTAAATGATTTGTAACCGATAAAATCGATTCTAATCACATATGCATTTGTTGTAGAAAACTTAAAGTTACTACTTGTTAGGTTTATTGGATAAGTGTATGATTGTTCCATCTTGGTTTTATCAACACGTCCAACACCTATTTCAACTCTCTTATTTGTTGCATCAAAAATGCTAACCTTCATATCGTAAGAATCAGCCAGTGCTGGTGTTACCAATTTAATATCAATTGTTCCATTATAAGCATCTGTTGTTCTATCACCAGTAACATAAACATAAATGTCATTGTTAGTTGTAGCCGATGTACCCGCTGGCGGTTGAGCATCTTGTGCTGTTGTTCCACTAATTGCTTGCTCTGCGGCCGCTGTTTGATTTACTTCAGGTGTATTATCAGCAATAACATCAGGTGTAATCGCAGTTTCAGGATTTGAAATATCAACTTGTCCATTGCTAATTTTATAAACAGGGTTTGTTTCTGATACTTCAGTTCCATCACTCTTTTTATATTTTTTAGTAACAGTTAAATCTGTCTTAGCAATATAATCAGCTCTTGGGTCATACACTTGTGTATTAGCGAAATAGTTAAATGATAACGCATTTTGTAACTTGTTGATTGGACCCATAAGTGTTGAACCACCGATAAATTTAAACGACATGTTAACATTCGCAATCATTGGCTGAACTCCAATACCTTCAGGGTTTAAATCCCATACCAACGGCTCATAATCAATTCCAATATTATCGATTACAATCTTAGTATTATAAAAATCTCCAATTCTTAAAATACAAACTGGCGGTCTACCGAATGCCAAGTTATTTGCCCCTTGGTCCTCTGAAGTTGGTCCTTGTCTTGTACATTGCAATAAGAATGTAAGTCTAGAATTCAACCCTTCAGGTGTTGTTGAGTGGAACGCTGGGTGAAAATACTTAATTTTATCTCTAAATCTATCAAAAACAAAAGCATCATCATTAACCAATTGGTCAAAATACTTAGATTCATCATAGAATTTATTTGTTATAAGCGTATTAACAGTTTTAGATGATTTTTTAATAACAGGTGTTGCTTTCGCATAGTCGGCCGCTGCTAATTCAGGACTAAATCTGAAATGAATAACAGCTTTTCTATCTAATTTACACCAAATAGTATCAGTATCTTCACCATGGTTAGGAATACACTGAGTATTTGTCAAAGCGATGCTTGGCATTGTTTTAAATCTCTTATCAAAATTTCTTTTATCTGTTAATAATGGTCCCCATTTCGTATCTCTTAACTCATCACGGATAGCCTTGGCTCTAGCGTTAGCTAATTTTTGATTATATGGTGCAGAACCTTGTGGGCTGGCATAACCAGTTACCTCAACTACACAATACTTACACTTGGTATTCAAGAAATTAACAATAGCTTGGTCGTATCTTGGGTCAAAATAACCATAATAAGGCACACCATCAACATTAGAAACAGGAGCTCTTTCACCTTTGTAGTTTAAACCGAAGTTATATCTATCAGGCCAAGCACTTGTGACACCTGGGGTGAAGTTACTTGGATAAGAGCCTAATCCGAAACCTAAACCAGTTGCAGATACATTATAATTGATTGTATTAGCAGTTGTTGCACCACTTAACCCATTTTCATATGTTGCTGGAATATTAGCATTATCATTAGGGAAATAAACAACCATATCATCAGGTGTTGGCTCACTAGTAATCTTTTTAGGTTCTTGAACCGTTAAAGACTCAACTACAAGTGAACTTACTTGACTTGGTGTTAATTTTTTAGATATTTCACTACTAGGGTCAACACATCCAGCCCAAAATGAAGCAATATAGTTATCATCGGGTCCGTTAACACCTCTAAATGAATTTGCATAACTAGGATGGTCAACAATTACTTGGAAAGAAAGTGTACCTGTTCTTTCGGTGTTATTGTATGTGTATAATGGTTCTCCACGACCAATGAAATTATTAGAATCCCAATTTACACTACTATTTTCTGTGAAATTAATATTATAAGGCGGGAACCACATGATACGACCTCTTTTACCTGAGATAAGGTCTCCTGGTCCACGTTCTGATTGTGGTAGGTTTGCATATGAACTCTCATCGGCCCAAGCTAAGTTCTCAATTGAGAACATAAATTTCTTAGGGTCTTCAGGTTTATCTGTTGTATATGGTGCAATCTTAGGTATTCCATACTCATCTAATACTGAGTTTTCAGTATTGAATCTATATGGAACCGTTGGAGATTTCCAAAGTCCGTGTTTTCTAATAAGATTATTAACAGAATCATATCTGTCAAGCGTAGTCCAACTACGGCAATATGTTTCGTCAGCTGTTTTACCAGTTGCGTTGTTATAACGTCCATTATCATCGTATAAATCAGCTTTAAGTACTTGGCTACCCTTAGAGAAACCATTACCGTTAGCTTGTTGTATTTGTGTTGAAGTCTTGTCCATATCACCTTTGGCTGTAACGATATTCAACATACCTTTACTGTTGAAAAGCTTTTGAGTTTTAGCAAGAAGACTTTTCTTATCACCACTAAATGGATAATAATTAGCATCTGAATTTACCTTACCACCAATCTCAGTACCCCATGAGAAGGTAACGTCACTGATTTTACGGTCAGAATAACCTGGGTTTGATTTGTGTCCTACAAAGAATAAGTCTTCAGGAGCCTCAAAACCTGAAGCTTGAACCTTTTGTTCTCTGTTATAAGACAAGTTTGGAATGATATTATCGTCTGAACCAAATAGAGATATTGTTTTACCTTGATTTGAGAAAGCATAGATAACTCCATTGGTAATTTGTACCTCACCGTTGTTGTTTGTATATGCTGGTGCATAACCAACCCTAAATGACGAGTTAGAAGGATTATCTATACCTGATGGACTAATCCCTATCAAATTCGCATTAACGTTCGTTAAAAGGGCTTGATTTTGACCCTTACCAGTATTTAGAATCATTGCGTTGGCTCTAGTTACATTTTCAGCGTTGTTATTTTCACTTTGGAAAATAGACCCTGAATCATCTAAATAACTCTTAGGTAGTGTGAATCCTAGGATTCTTGAAGTATAATCAGCAATTTGTCCACCTGTACTTGAAGGTTTTGTAATAGTATAATCTGACCTAAATCCAGCAAGTGTACCATTTTTAACAAGGCTCATCATGTTATCAGTAACATTGAAGGACCCTAAAATATCTTGTTGAACATTAAATGCCGCATTGTTTGCCAATGCTAGTGCTAATTGCTGTCCACCGATTGTTCCAAGCTTTGTATCGTTGATGAAACCTGTTGCTCCAAGAACTCTACCAACTAACGTTGCTCTAACATCATAGTTAGTCACAACACCACCCTTAGCTATACCTAAACCTTGTCCGTTTAGTACGCTACCAATGATATTGATTGCTTTTGTTGCTCCACCATTTCCAGTATTTAAACCACCATAAGTGTCTAAATATCCTTTTATTTGTTGAGTAGTATCTGTAGGGTTTAAATCAATGAAAGTTGAAATATCTATTTGTTTATCAGCATCTAGATATAAGTTCTTGATTGTATTTCTTTTACGATATCCTGCTTCATCTGTTTTTCCAATAAGTCCATACTTTGTAACTTCTTCAGTAGCTGAATTAGGATATTTTTGTGTTCCTTGAGGCCAAACTGCTTGAGGGTAGTCTTTATTTACATCTTTCGTTGATAGGTCAATGTTCTTAAGTTCATCAGCAATTTGAACATCATTTTTAAATTGATTAGTTGAGATGTTCTTATTTTTAAATGAAATACCTTCGGTTTCCAATGGAAGACCAATTGGAACCAATACAGCGTTCTCACCAATAGTTGTATCAACAACTGGTTCACCAATCTTAGGAGCACCGTTAAGTGTCGTTGATAATTGTGGGTATTGTGGTTTTAAATTCTTCGTTAAAAGATAATCTCTAATATCTATACTTACACTGTTAATAGTGTTTCTAGTAGTAGGACTTGGTTTAGAAGAGTTATAAAAATTTTGCATAGTAACTTATTTATATATAAATACTATAGTACTTGAATTTTTATAAAAATAAATGGTTTTAGACCAAATAAAAAAAGACACAATTAGTGCCTTTTAATTATTATATATAATATTAGGTTATATTATATATTTAAATATTTTAATTATTATAATTTATTTATTAATATTAATTTTTTATATTATTATTTAATTTAGACAAATATACGGTTTTTTTTCGACATTGTCAAGTAAGTGTAAAAGATTTTTTCTAAAGAATTTATCAAATGATTGATTTTCAACGATTATTGACCTTTATTTTTTCCACCAATTTTATTTTTCTCTAATTCAACTTGGATTGTTCTTGTGATATCACGTCTAAATGAAGGGTCCTTCATAAGGTCTTCAGACATACCTGGACTTCCAGGAGATTTAATCAAGATTTCACCATTGATTGTAATAGAACCAAAATCAACTCTAGTAGTGTTCACACTTCCACCACCATCTCTCAACGCATTATCGACTGGACCACCACGTTTCATTGCCATAAGGTCATCTTTATTATCAATAGGTGTAATTTTTCCACCTTGAATAATTCCTCTACCTTGAGAAAAATCGCTACCTAAGTTCTTACCAATTGCAGGGAATTTACCATCGTGAACACCATAAGCGGCATCACCACCCATATCACCTAGTTTATCACCAGCAAGTCCACCTAAGATACCACCAATAATCCCACCAACAACTGTACCGATAACTGGAACAACAGAACCCAATGCGGCACCTGCGGCCGCACCACCCCATGCTCCTAAACCAGCACCCCCTGCTCTAATAGCAGTACGGCCAGCGTTTTCACCAGCTTCAACTCCATTTTCTTTATTGGTTGTCCATTCATCATATCCACTAGCACCAGCGGCAATTACACCACCACCAATCTTAGCAAACTTACCTAACTTAGCAAATTTACCGACACCACCAGCTACAGCACTTGCGGCTCCACCACCAGCAGACCCAGCGTTAAATCCTTGTGCAAGTATAAGACCATTACTAAACCAAGTAGCTTTATCCATAAGGAAACCACCTAATTTAGTTGTAAGATAAATAAGACCAGTTTTGATTGGGTTATCAATAATAAATCCACCGATGGTAGTAACCAAGTCACCAACAATACCAGCAAATTTCTCTATTTTATCACCCCATTTTTCGTTTTCGAATCTATCACCAAAATCTTTCAATTTAGGAAGTAATTTTTCGTTTATAGCTGTAATGATTGGAAGCAAATAAACCTTCATACCGTTGATTGTATTATTCAACGCCTCATCAAATGTTTGAGCATCCTTAGCTCTTTCACCCATAGCTTTTTGTTCTTCCATTTGGGCCTTAACAATACTTTGAGCATTAGCTCCTAATTGTCCAAGGAATTTCTTATCACCTTTAACTACGATATAGGCTTTTCCGTCTTTATCTAAGTGAGCTTGATTTGTAAGGAATTCTTTTTCTTCATCAGACATTTGGAATTGAACTTGACCTTTAATCTTATTCAACTTGAATGCATTTTTACCAGCTTGAGCTAACTCATCATATGCAACACCAGTTTGTTGAGCAATGATTTTTAATTTATGCATTTCAACAGCGGCAATTTCTATTTCACCTTTTTTATTCAAGTGAGCAGAAGCCGATGCGGCTTTACCTAATTCTTCAGTCAATCCTTCAATATCATTACGAGCTTGATACATAAGCTTGAATGGGTCCGCTAACTTAGACCATTCACCACCTAATACTTGTAATTGTGCAGACATATCAACAGCTCCTTCAACATCCCATAACTTATCTGCAAAACCAGCGGCAAATTCCATAGAAACACCTAATTTAGATACTGTTTGGGCCATTTTAGCTAGTCCATCAACTCCATTTTTGAAGTTATATCTATTAAGCATCTTGAAATTAGCATTGATATTCTTAATAACCTTAGATGAATTAAGACCCATTTTATGGGTGTCTTCCATAACCTTGTGAATATAGTCAGCAGTTCTTTCAGCAGAAACACCTTGTCTATCTAATTCAGCAGTCATTTGACCCATTGCTTCGGTACTCAATTGAGCATCAGCGGCAATCTTAGCCATAGCAACGCTTTCTTGTTCAGTTAAAACAACAGCTCTACCTAATTCTTCAGAATAACTAGCTTGCATTTGAGCAAGTTCTTCAATTCCAATACCAAAGGTAGTTGTTCTTTTAGCGGCCGCAGTAATATTAGCTCTATAATCACTAGTTTGTTTAGATAAAAGACCCATACTTAAACCTGATTGCTTAATGGCTTTATCCATATCGAATAAACCAGCACTCTTGATTTGACCGTAACCCTTGGTGATAAGACCTGGGATGTTTGTTGCAAGCTTTGCGATACCTTTTAAAGCTTCAGCACCTAACTTGGCAGTAACCATAGAAGTCTTATTAACAGTTGCCAAAGCGTCTTCTAGAGCTTCTTGTTGTTTCTTAAGTTCTTTATTTTGTTTCTTTATAAGGTCTAGCTTAACTTGAGCATTAAGAATAGCTTGAGCATCATTATCTTGCTGTGCTTTTTCTAATTCTTTCTCAAATTTAGATTGAATTTTTAAGTTGGCATTATAAGTTTTTTTCATCTTATTTGCCTTCTCAACACCAGCTAAATAATCAGCAAGACTGGTGCTAACTTCTTTTCTATATCTAGCTTCTTGTTTTGCGAGTTTAAGAGCCTCTGCGACTAATCTGTTATGCGCATTTAACTCGTCTTGACTCATATTTGATGTATCTGCCATTAGTTAGTATTTTGTGTTTGTGGTTGTTGAACTTGTGCTTCATAACCTTCTGAATTTAAGAATTTTATGTTAACATCTGATGTTTGTCCCTTCTCAACGAATTTATCGCTTTTATTTTTAATACCAATCTGAACATCACAATTCTTGATATTTGGTTCGTCTGTTTGGTCTTTAACTAGGATTCTTAGAATTAGTCCATTTCCACCCTCAACTCTTTTTTGTAAAACTTGACTAACATCATCGATAAGGTGTCTTCTAACCGTAATCATATCTTCAACCATTGGAAGGTCATAATTATGGATTATATCTTTATCATCACGATACTTAACGTTAACGTTTTCAATAGGAATAAACTTGGCTTTTTTACCAACATTAAACCCTTTACCTACCTTTTTAACAAGTCTAGATTCAGTTACTTTACGCATAACGTCTAATACGGTAATTATACCAGTACCAACAGCTTTTTCACCTGAAAGTTCAGCTTTAAACATCTCCCAAAATCCAGGTTGTTTATAAAACGCATCTTGTAAATCTTTATCCTTAAGAATCATTTGTAGTGCCTTTTCAGCATCCGCTTTCTGTTCTTCAGGGCCATTTACTTCAGGTTTCTCATCTTCATCTTCTTCAGTTGTATCACAAGAGCTCAAAACACTAACACCTTTGATTGCTTTTATAACAGTCTCTTTGTGTGTATTTCCAGCTGAAACCTTGAATTTAAGGTTATAAGTTACTCCATCATTAGTTGAAACAATGTCTTTGTTTTTAAGATATAGGTTATCTGTTTGAGGATTACCCTTGATATCCAAAATGAAGGTGTCCCATTTATTAAGACTATCGATGATTGTATTTTGTTCTTCATTAATTTCTAAGATAAATGTAGAATCAACTCTATCTAAGCAACAGAAATTAATAAACCCTGAATTAAATATAAAATTGATTCCTTTTCCTTTTTCCAATTGTTCAAGAATAATAGCCAAGTCGTTATTAACCTCATTCATGAAGTCAGGACTTGGGTTATTATCTGTGTTTGTATCAGGTTTTGGACCATTTTTTTGTTGTTTTTCAGCAGTAGGAGAAACTGGGTCAACCGTATCAATTAATTCACCGTCTCTGAAGATTTGTATGTTTGAAATATCTTTAACAGTTACTGGTGACCATGACTTGATATCGTTAAGTTTTTCAGGTTCTTTAACCTTGTTTACCTTTCTCATCTCTAGGTCATCACCATTCAACGATGTAAAGCTCATGAAGTATCTATTGTTGATGTTGGTTGAACCTTTATCGATGTTATCCATAATGATTTGCCCACCTGAATTATCAATTACCTTGAAATTATTCTTACTACCTTTCCAATTAATAGAAACAACATCACCTATATCGATACTTTGTTTAACCATTGTGTCAAAAGGAGTTTCAACAATAAACTGTAGTAGTCTATTGTATTGTGCTTCAGTTATCTTAAGTTTTTTATTATTCATGATTAATCTTTGTTTATAAATATCATATTAAATAAAAAATACCCACATTTCTGCGGGCATTTTTAGTTATGATAATGGTAAATCACCGTTGTTCATCCTATTTTTAAGATTCTGTCCGCTGATTTTGGTTGTTCTAGTACCTTTTGAGCCAGTAGTTTTACTTTGCTCCTTCATTTCTTCAATTTTTTCCTGTTTTTCAAAGTTTTCTTTATTCAATAACCCTAAAAAGAATCTTCTTTCATAAACAGGCATACTTAAAACATCATTATACGTAAAACCTTTTAAATATTGTGTGCAAATATAAATTTCTTCTAGTAACGGAACTTTATAATTAGAGGTTAGGCCAAAAAAAGTTGAGGTTAAGTGGAAGAAAGGTGGCTACAGACCCACCCCCAGGAGTCTTAACAACAATATCCAAGTCAATCCCACAATCAATTGTGTTCATAAATTCCGTTAGTTTTTTTGAATCAGGTAGTCTCATATTGTTAGCAACGCTAGAAATAAAAGTTCTATCCTTAGACCCATCAACTTCAACAATCATTCTCTCTAATTTGTAAGTATTATAATTGTTAATTAAAACGTTATTCTCTTTTTCTTCTTCCATTTTCTTGTCCAAGAAATCAATTTCACCACAAGTTAATAATCTGAACTTGATGGTTTGTCTAGCTAATGGTAAATCAAACGTGAAAAGTCCATTTTCATCAGGCTCAACCGTTAATTCTACCGTTTTTAAGTCATCTAAATTAACAACAGTTTCAAATGGAATTCCTTTCTCATCTTCGATAACAACAGGGTACATTTCACCGTAACCAGTAGCTCTTAACCAAATCATAATAGCGTTCCTGTCCCCAGGCAATAAATCCTTATATCTAAGGCTTGGTTCAAGCATTTTTCTATTGATAAGAATCTCAAGAAACTCACCACTTTGTAATAAGTTAGGACTTGAAAGAATGTTCTCATCAGCAGTTGTCATATAACTTAACTTGATGTTAGATTTCTTATTTTTATAAGTTTTTCCTAACGATGGTAATGAAATTACATCAAAAGGAGCGTTATAGTTTGGTTGACTAATTTCGTTGATGTGTTCATCACTACTTTGGTTAGAATAGTCGTCCCAAATGCTACCGTTTTTTGGTGTTACAGGTGGAGTTGGTGGTTTTTGATATCCGTTGTCGATTTCCATGATTGGTTTTTGTTGTTGATTTTGGTAAGATTGGTGTCTTACTGTAGCCTCAGCGGTTTGGTCTTGAAACTTTTGTATATTATCTAGATTTTGTTGTAATTGCACATCACGAAGTCTCATTTGTTCTTCGTTACGAAATCTTGCGACATCACTATAAGTAGGTGCTTCAGCTAAAGTTTCATCTTTAACTTGCATTCCTTGTGCGTTAAGATTTAATTGATGTGCTGTACGTTGTTGCATTTGCTCAATGGCAGATAATTGACCTGTCGGCATTTCAGCTTCTCTAAATGAAGCCGAGTAGATTTCATTTGTTGCTAGAGCTTTTTCTTGTTCGTAAAGTTCTTTTTTTTCTTTTTCAGATTTAACTGAATTTATTTGTTCTTTTGTTGGAACAACATTTGGTTTTCTATCCATTATGAAACGTGTTTAAATTATTATGTATAAAAATAAATATAGAAATTTAAATTTTTTTGTAAATAGCTTGACATTTTTTTAGATATTTAGTATCTTTACTTATGGATGAAATTATTAAAGACTACATTTCTAATGAGTTAGAAAAAATAAAAATAAGCGTTGGTGAAGGTTATATCGCAGTTATTGATAAAGGTTTCATTCAAAGTGTTTCTAGTATTTTTGCAATTAGTAAAAAAAAGGTAAATGAGGCTATTGGCAAAATAATCAAAGAAAAAAGCAAGTTTGAAGAATTTAGTGTTTTTCCATTCAGAACAGAGACACTAATTGATGATTTAAACAAGATGTATGAAACACATGATGATTTATATAAATTTCTTTTACAAATTCATAAGCAAGTCTATGAACTTAAGATTTATCATGTAAGTCTGCAAGAGTATCAGCAAGCGGCCGATTATCGTGATATTGAAAAACAAATAATGACACATATAAACAAAAAAAATGCCTCAGACGAGGCATTTTAATAAGTTTTGTTTTAAATTAGAATAATAAGATTGCTCTATCAAATCTAAGAGTTGCTGTAATCTCAGCGATACCATCATCATCCATAGATAAGTCACCAAATCCAACGTTTGTAAGCATCGTTCCATCAAGAAGCCATTTTTCAATAACTACACCTGTTGGGTCAAGCATCTCAAGTTCAACTGGTCTTTTATAACCTGCCGCATAACCTTGACGACCTGTGATAGATTCAGAGTGAAGACGAACCCACTCCATGATAGCTTGTGTTGCAGATGGCCCTATTGGGTCACGGAAAGTAACATCAATAGCTTCCCAAGTAAATCTACCGATTACCCATGTAGAAGTATTAAGGAACGGAATTTCAACCTCATTTTGTGTGATTGAAGGTCTTGAAGCAGAAGCTAACCACCATTGTTGGATTCCTAGGTCTGCTGGGAAAGTAATTAACCAACGATTCTTTTTCTTAGGTTCGTATGGTAGGGGCATTTTCATCAATAAATCAGCCATGTTCGTTTGTATTTTTTAAATTGTTTTATTTTATAATAAATATCATAAAATTTATTTTCTTTTACTTATCAGTTAAATTTTTTAAATTATTAGAAGTTAAAAAGTCTAATTTTAAGTTTAATTTCTCTTTTTCTGCAATCTCGTTGAATTTAGCTACAATCTTGTCAGCATTTCTAGATAGTCTACCTTCGGGGTCTTTCATACCTTTTTCAGTCAGAGCATCAACCAAATCTTGCATCTTATTCTCATCTTCAAGAGTAGATTTCATCTCTTGCATATTTTTTTTATCTTTGATTAAATTATTAACAGTATGCTCATTTTGACCAGTTAATTTAATTCCAGTCAACAAAGCAATTGTTAATGTTAAATCTTTGATATTCTCACTAAGCAACTCCTTACGAGAATTTTGCTCGTGAAGAATAATTGCATCATATTGTTTTTGTGTTATCTTTAACTTTGACATTGTGTTTTAATTATAAATATGTGATAAAACAAAAAACCCCATTAAGGGGTTTCTTGATTTTTATTTATTATACATTATCAAATGAAGCACCTGTATTCATGATTACGAACTCTAATTGAATAAATTCTAGGGCTCTTGTTGGTTTCAAGAATATTTGACCAGTTAATTGGTTTCTGTCGATATCTTCAGGGTCGTTTGAAAGAACCACACGGAAATCTGTTAAACCTCTTTCGCTTCTAATGTTATCCAAGATAGGAGTAACTATAGATAAGAATTGGTTTCTAACCACGTTATCATTTTGTTCAAATAACAATCTAATAGATACAGCAGAGATAAGTTTTCTTGCTTGTAATAAAAGTCTTCTTACGTTGATTCTATTAAGAGCAGATTCTCTAACTTGAAGTGTTTTATTACCCCAAATTTTGATACCATCAGATGTAAATGTAGCAATCGGATTAATTCTGTTTTCATACAATTCATCTCTTTCAGAAAGTGTTAATTTCTTTCTAGCTTGAACCGCATCAACATCACCACGTTGAATACCCGCAACCGCAAACCAAGGGAATGAAACATTATCAGTTAAGGCAATATTTCTTACAACATCTCTTGTTGGTGGAACGTAGATAAACACGTTATTTTCAGTATCGTTGATTTGTACCCAAGGCCAATATGTACAAGAATAGTTACTATCGTACATACCATCTAAATAGTCAGTAACATCTTCAACACTCATCACATCTCCACCAGTGTTTAAATCAGGTGTTGTCATGATGTAAAGTGAATCCGCTCTTTCTTCTTCAATCATCTCGATAGTATCTTCAATTAAGTTAGTATTATCGAAATTATCAATCCCAGGTGTAGCAAACACGTTAATGTTAATCGCTTCAGGGTTTCTGAATGTCCAAATAGCCTCTAAAAACGCATAGTAATCAGATGTAATACCCATGTCTCCATTAGATAAAGCTTTGTTACTAAATGCACCTGAAGTTAAACCGTTAGCACCGTTGGTACCATTGATTATGTAGCTATCAAGATTACTTCTTCTAGTTCTGTAAACATCCCATCCATCAAATCCACCATAAGGTGCGAATGTAAATTTACGAGCGTAGATTTTTTCATATGGTCCACCAGCAAGTCCTGATTCAGTTCTAAACTCAGCATCACCTGTGTCGAATAAGAATATAGGAGAGTAAGTTCCACCTGAAGTATTTATAACAACGTTAACGTTGTCAATTGTTGCACCAGTAGCATCGATATCCATGTGGAAACCGTTAGTCATTCCAGTCCAAACGTTTGGATTATTTGTTTGTGGTACACCTTTGTAATCGAAGAAATCAGCATCAATACCAATTGTCTCAGATAAACCTAAATAGAATTTACGTTTGTTTTCAAAAGCACCATAAGCAGTTTTGTATGTTAATTTTGGAGCTACAACACTTGTGTTGCTATTCTCTTGGTAGTCTCTAATTGGGAATCCAATGAAACCAGCTGGGAATGCATCACTTGTATCAGATGTATCATCCATTTCTATAAGAACGTAAGTTGATTTAGAAGGATATAAACCATCAAGTGTACCAATTCTTCTACCAATATAGTTATTAGAATTTGGGTCCATTGTACAACGGCTAAAGCTTTCTAATACTGTTGGTGAAGCATCACTATCGTAGTAGCTTCTAATGATTACGTCAAACTCTCTTGTATCAGGTTTAATGTTAACGAATGAGATTTTGAATTGCTCATTAGCCGCATTACCATCAGAAATTGTATGGAATCTGAATAATTTCAACACCTTTGTACCACGTAACTCAGATACAACATAAGGTGTAACCGCTGGCGAGTATTGTTGTTGGTAATCAGAGAATTCATTATTATAACTAACGATTGTTTGTTTAAGTCCTCTTACTTTTCCTTCAGCAACAAGTTCTTCGAACATACTGTTGTAGAATTCTTCAAGGTATAATGGTGTATTACCATTTTGAACGCTTCTACCAAGAACTCTTGGTAAGTAATTCTTTTTAGTTCTATCTAAAGATACCAAGTTATCAAAAGCACCTTGAGTTTGAGAGAAACCACTTAAAGAGAAATCTCCTAATGGATTCATTTCAGAATCAGTAAATGCTGGGTCGAAGATAACACCAGTAGCACCAGTTACCTCAAATGCTGGAAATTGTGTAGCTAAGTCTGTTGTACCTCTTGAACGTAATAACGCAACCAATTGGTTTTCAACATCTGTATAACCTGTACCTGAATAAGTTACAGTTACACCTGAAGCAACACCTGTTAAAGTACTACCAGTACTACCAGTAGCGGTAATGATATAGTTGAATGAAGCACCAGTAAATGAGTTTCCAGTTTTAATAAATGTTGTTGTAACACTACCTGTTTGACCTACATTCAATAAAGAAATGTATTGTAATTGGTCTTGTATCAAGTTATCAGCTAAAAGCGCAGTTACAATAGGACTAGCCGATGTAAATGTACTTGTTCCAGCAGATGTTGTTGAGTATGTTATGATGTTTGCTACGTTACTTCCACCTGTAGGTGCAACGGTTGTAGTATCTACAGCGGCATCAAGAGTAATACCCCATGCTTTACCAGCATAGTAACCTGAGAAACCTAATACTCTTGTTACGAATAATTGATTTGCTTGAGTTAAATATGATTTGGCAATATAAGGTAATTCATATTGAGGCGCACCAGTATCTTTAACCTTAGTAGCGTTTAGGCCACCAAAGAATGATTGGAATTCACCGTAGTTGCTAATGAAGATTGGTTGGAAAGCTGGACCGATTGTAGTCTCACCCACCAAACCAAGTTGAGTTACCCCTACTTGACGTGTAATAAAAGTTAAGTCTTTTTCTGATGTATAAACCCCAGGACTTACAAATACTTTTGTTGACATATTTTCTTTTTTTGTTTTATGTTATTATTTACTTTGTAGTTTTCTTTATTATAAATATTCACGTTTTATCAAAAGAAAGATAAGTTTCTTCGATATCTAACTTTTAGTATGTTTTTTTTCATACTTTCGTCATACTTATTGTAAAAGACCTTATGAAACGAGATAAAAACCTTAAAATCACACCTAATACACATGAGATACTTAAAAAGTACTGTGAGGAAAATGGACTTAAAATGTTTGCTTTTGTTGAGAAACTTATCAAAGAAAAATGTGTTCAAAAGAAGGATTTATATGGAGAATAATTAGTGTTTATAATAGTTATAACGGTTCAAACCATATAAATAATTACCTCTTATTTCATTATCAGTTAAAACTCTATTATATACTATGACCTCACTAATATTATATTTACCAAAACTACTATTACTTATCTGACCTAAAACAAACCCTCTGGTTGAATCTCTAAGTGTTCCATTAACAACAGTAGTACCACTACTAACTAAAATACCTTGTACATACATTTTAATAACACCACTTGGTCTATTATAAGTACCACTGAAATGATAAAATGTATTTAAATCAAAACTTGCCCCAGTATAACTAGTTGTATATTGAACACCATTTATAACTAAGGCAAAACTACTACCACCACTAAACATTGCACACGACATACTCCAACCAGAACCAAAATTATCATTTCCTCTAGAAATAGTTGGCCCTCCTCCACTTTGTCTTGGTGTTGACCAAAAAGAAATAGTAAAACTATCAGTATTTGTTTTAGCTGCGGCTAATGGAGATATTACATTATCATTTATTCCATCTAATAAAAAGTTATTATAATAATTAGAATTATTAAAAGTTGCACCACTTATTGTTGAGTTATAATTATTACCACTCAAATCATTCCATGTTGTACCAGTTCCAGGATATGACAATGGATTCCCAGCATCTAAATATAATACCATACTACCTGTTGCTATATTAGGTAATACAACATTACTACTATATTCGTAATGTAAATTTGGATTAAACATTTGTAATTGTTAAATAAAATAAATTATCCACTCTATTTAAAGTAGCACGACTTCCAGCTCCACCATTCATTAATAAGGTTCCAGTTAAAGCAGATACAACAGTACCACTTCCAGCAGAAAATGTTACAGGAGTTATACCATGTTTTAAATATGATGCAATAAAGTTAGATTCAGATGAAACACTAGTTGTAAGTGTAATAGCAGTTGAATTATCAATGATTACATTTCGACCATTCTGACCAAATCCACTAACATCATTAGTTAGAGTTGAAATTGCTGTACTGGCAGAAAGTCTAATCTGTGAAGGATTAGTATCAACGCTACCATCTGCCTTTAAAAATTGTGTTGATAAACCACCACTTTTTTTAATCGTTGTTGCAACTAATGAACCATTTATTTGTAATTTATCGGTATTATTATCAGTAGTAGTGTTTATTAAAAAATTACCATTTGTAGTAAGTAAAACTTGGGTTGATGTGGTACCACTACCAGTTCCAGTTGCAAAAGCTAAACCACCAGTTTGTGAATTTAACCTAATATCTGTTCGACCATTACCAGTAAGACCAAGGAATACAATTCCTGGGTTACTATTAGGGGTCGAATATGCTACAGACCCAACATTTGCTAAACCATTGTTTAAAAACCAAGTTTGAGCACCTGAACCAGTTAAACGTGTTCTAAGTGTACTACTAGAATCATAAAAATCGTACATGGATGTAGTACCAGTTATTTGACCATTTATTCTTATAAAACTACCGTTATCAATAATAGAACTATTACCAATATTGTTTAAACTAGTAAACTTTGGAACTGTATTTGTTGTACCTGTACCACCAACAAAAAGATTTGTTGGTAAGTTTTGATAGGTAGTTGCAGAAATAGTATTTACTGTTATATTACCACTTATTGTTCCACCTGTATTATCAAATTTTGAATTTAAAATAGTTTGTAAATTATCAATATCACTAATTGAATGTGTATGTGCAGTTGATATTAGATTATTAAAAGATGTTTGATGTGGATTACTAGTGTTACCAGTATGTAAATTAAATAAAGAATTATCTGTTTTACCAGATATAACAGGTGTCAAATCAACACTATAAAAATCAGAACCATAAATGTTGTTATCAAATTCAATAGAATTACCAACTAGTGTAGCACCAGTAGTATAACTATCAGTCATACCACTAGTAAACCCAGTAACATTGAATGTACCACCTGAATTATTGGTGAACGTAACTATACCTGTATTAACATTGTATGTTCCACCAGTAACTGTCATGTCACTCGCTAATATACCTAAATTTTGGGTAAAGTTAACTCCATCATTTCTATTTAAAATAAGGTCATAGTTTCCATTGTTAAATGACATACCTGAAATATAAATATCAGGTCCTACAGGACCACCACCACCATTTACTTCCCAAAGAAAAAATCCATCTTTATTAATATATTCAATAGCCGTGTCCAAATCAATGAAAAGAGTTCCTTTAAAAGCCATGTGGTCAGGAATACCATTACCACTCTGAAACCATATAGGGCCTAAGTCTACTGAATTTATTGTTATTGCCATTTAGATATATTTTTGGTATGGGTTATTATTTTGTGGAACAACACTAGTTGTTTCTATTGATTCTGTCGATATTATTGCTCTGTTAACTGTTGTAATTACTTCAAAGTCATCTTCATCAAGGATATATCCAAGTAGTTTCATTTCAAACATTTGAACATAAAATCTTCTGTTCTCAAAATCTTCAATATTACTCTCATCACCGATACTTTCTAAGTGAAGCGGCATTGGATGTCCGTTAACATTTAAATATGATTGTCTTGATTGGAAAGCTTTTTGAACCTTTCTGTTGAATTTATTCAAGTCTTTCATCTTTCCAGTAAAGATACGCACTTCATAAAGTAAATCAACACTAGTTGGTTGAGGAATCTTATATAAATCTACACCACGTCTAACACCATCAAAGGTTGGTACCTTCATGTAAGTATATGTGTGATTCATTGGAATATTCCAAAGTCCAGCTTGATTTTGTCCTTGTTGAATATCAGGTTTTCTTACAACAGTTATAAAAGGCATTTGTATATTCTTGTACTTATCAGTAAATTGCCAAGTCTTAGTAAACTCTGACCATCTTTGAATAGTTAAGAATATAACAGGTACCTTCTCACCATCAACTACAATAGACAAGTTATTTTCCATATGTTCAATAAAGCTTCCGTCCATGTCTTCTTCAAGAACACCCTTTGGAAGGAATGTGCCTTTATCTGATATGTCGTCAAGTATTTCTTGTCTTCTTTCGAATCCAATTTTTTGATTTTGTGTGTTGATATTAGTTAAATATCCTTTTTGCATTACCATGTTTTATGTCTTTATTAAATACCTCTGAATTCACTATCGTCAACTCCAGCACATACTACTGTTCTGAAAGCTCCTTTGTAACCCATGATGGTGTGTCTGTTATCGTAATTTTTTATTCCTGAATTTACAACTGAAAAATATCTAACATCTGTCTCAGTCACTGGATATCCAATGTAGTCACCGTGGCTAATTTCAGCGTCCATTTCAGATAATTGTTGGTCATATATTCCAAATGTAAATGGCCCATCTTGTAAGTGTTGAAGTGAACCAGCACTTGAATTATATGCTTTATTTTCAGGTGTTGCCATGATAGGAACAACCTTAAGTTCAAGAGGTGGATGAAATCTAATACCATCTTTGGTTGCTTCACCATATAACTTGTCATATTCCGTTTCATCTCTATTAACTCTATATAAAATGATGGTAAAATTTCCATCACCTTCGATAGCTTCTCTTCCCATTGAAACTTCTAAAGCGAAATCTTCATGAGAAAACCATTTGTTTATTCTAGTAATCGGTGTTACTTTTTTATTAGTTTCGTCCATAATTTTGTTTTATTATAAATATTTATAATTTACTTAATATACCATAACTATTGATTTTTCTTTAATTTTAATTATATTTAGATATAATTTTTAAAAGAAACACATATAATTTTGATAACATTAAACGATTTAAAGTCACAATCAGCAGTTGCGCTACTTGAGGGTTACGAAGGGATAAATCCGTACCTTATAAAGCTTAAAAATGCTTATTTGAAAAATAAAAAAATACCTTTGACTGAAAACCAATCAAAGTACATTATTGATAACCATAACAGACAACCAATATTCGTTAACCGAGTAGTTGGAATAACTGAATACCTAGGACTTGAATTACAAAAAGCAGATAATGTAGCTTTTACACCACAAAAGGTTCTAATTGAATTTATCTTGGGTGAAACTGAAAAAGCATTTCACGTTTATGGGAAGCTGAAACAAAACCAAACGGTTTCTAAAATGTATTGGCTCGCAAAGACTCAGGTTCTTGATGACCCTTACTTTGAACCAATCAACATTGATGTAGACTTCACACCTTACAATAATGTATTGGCTAAAGACGGTAAAAAACTCTATCAACACCAAGAGGAAGGAATCAAGTTCCTTTTAGCTAGAAATGGTTGTATTCTTGCAGATGATATGGGTCTTGGAAAGAGTATTCAATCCATCATTGCGGCCCTTGAAAGTGGAGCTAAGAAGATTCTAATTGTTTGTCCTTCGGCAACGAAGATAAATTGGGAACGTGAAATTAACGTTTTTTGTGATGATACAACAATTATTGATGGTAAAAAATGGTCAGATGCTAAATTTGTTATCATTAATTTTGATATTCTTAAAAATTTCCATACTCTAGCTAAAACAACAAAGAAAAAAGAAGGTGAACCTGAAGAAGTAATCAACAGACAATTAGCTGAAGCTGGATTTGACCTATGTATCATTGATGAGGCTCACTACCTTAAAAACAATGAAAGCATCCGTGGAAAGATTATGGTTGAATTGACTAACAAATACGGAATAAATAAGACTTGGCTTCTTACTGGAACACCAGTTGCAAACAGACCAATGGACTTCTTTAATCTATTAAAGATTATAAAGTCTCCTATTGCAGAGAATTGGAAGCACTACGCTCTAAGGTACTGTGACGGAAGACAGTTCTTTAGAACGCTTAAAAATGGTGTTAAAAAGCAGATATGGCTTACCGATGGTGCCAGCAACTTAGAAGAATTAGCTTCTAAAACAAAAAACATCATTCTAAGACGTTTAAAAACTGAAGTTCTTGATATGCCTGATAAGGTTATCACACCGATGCACCATTTACTTGATAAAAAAGGTCTTAAACAATATGAGTTGCTTTGGGATGAATATATGCTGAAGCGTAAGCTTGAAGGAAAGCGTAGTGTTGAATCTCAAAAGGATTTAGTTGAACTAATTCTCCTTAGACAATTCATTGCGATACAAGCTATTCCACAAACAATTGAAATGGTTGAGAATGCTATTGAAATGGGAAGAAAGGTTATTGTATTTACAAGCTTTACTGAAGAATTAGAAATGATTGCTAACCACTTCGGAAAACAAGCGGTTAAACACAACGGGCCTATGTCTACTATTCAAAAACAAAAATCTGTCGATGCTTTCCAACAAAATGACAAGGTTAAGGTATTTGTAGGGAATATTAAGTCAGCGGGTGTTGGTATTACACTTACTGAAGGAACGGTTGTTGTGTTTAACTCATTTGATTGGGTGCCTGGGAATAATGAACAAGCTGAAGATAGAGCTTTCCGTATCGGACAAAAAAATAACGTAAACGTTTACTACCAACTATTTGATGATACAATTTCAAGTCGTATGTGGTTAATGCTTAATAATAAAAAAGATGTTATTTCAACAATCATGGGTGACAAGCGTCCTTCAGATGAAGAATTAACAGAAATCTTAATTAACGAATTAATAGAAGAGTAATGGTAATAATTTATACATTCCCTGAGTGTCCTTTTTGTAAGGAATTAAAAGAAAAGCTAACAGCTGAAGGTATCGAATATAATGATATAAACGTTAACTTGGCTGAAAATGCTGAAGAATATGGTAAGGTTGTTGTAGCAAGCAATTCTAACGAAGTGCCAGTTGTAAAGATTGGTAAGCAATTATTTATCCCTAATGTATCGTTTCACTCGATAGATGAGGCTGTGGAATTAACAAAGAAGTTTTTAGCTTAATTACAAGTTTTATTATATTTATAATAAAACAACAAACATGGCAGTAAGCACAACAGAAAGAGATAAAATATTTCGTCAATTTAGACACTCTGTCGGAGCACCAATCCGTCAGATTGAATTGGAAGATGAGCAACTTTGTACGCTATTAGAAATAGCTATTGAAGACTATGCTCAATACGTTCAAGAATGGCTTGTTGAACACCAATGGCAATCATTGTTAGGTTCAAGTATTGACACAACCGATATGGCATTTGCATTAAGTGTAAGAGGCTTTGACTTCATTACACAATATACTTATGCTTATTCTAAAGGAGTTGGTCTACAAGCTAATGGTCCTTATGAATTAAAGAAAGACTTCGTTGAAATCGAAGCAGGTAGACAAGTCTACACAATCCCAGCAGGACGTGAAATTAACGAAGTTCTTTGGATTACACCTCCAACAATTACGCCAGCCTTATTTGGTAGCTACGGTGGACTTGATGGTGGTTTCGGTGGTGGATTTGCCCAAACTGGACAAGGTGTTGCTCAAGGTGGTGGTCAAAATGCTGGTTACTACATTACACCAGCGTTCGATGTACTTCTTACTGCGGCAGATATGAACCTTAAGAATAGAATGGTTAGAAGTGAGCTTGTTCACAAGATTACAGCAGGTCCTAATGGAACGAAATTACTTCATTTATTGAGTGTTCCTGGGTCTAAGTTATCGTTTGGTACTGGATTAGGTGGAGTACCTAACTCAATCAATATGACTGGGTGTCAAGTTTGGTATCACTATTACGATACTTCAAAATTAACAGATGAAGATGCTGACAAGTGTAAGAAAGATAATCCTGATATTATCCAATTACCAAATCAAGTTCCTTTATCAGAATTAGATTTCTCATCATTTAACCCACCTACAAAGACTCTTATCAGACAATTATTTATTGCTGAAGCTAAGAGAGCACTTGGTAGAACTCGTGGAAAGTTTGGTGGTGTTGTTGGACCGCCTGAAGCTGAAAGAATCATGGATTATGAAACACTTATTTCAGAAGGAAACGATGAAAGAAGAGCAGTTTTAGAAAGACTTGATGCAAGACTTCTTAGGCTTTCAAGTACAGCTCAATTGGAGCGTGGAGCACAAGAAGCAGAATTCTTAAACAGACAATTACAATTTAGACCTCTAGGGTTCTATGTATACTAATAAAAAAAGGGACCCAAAGGTCCCTTTCTTATTTTAAAATCCCCACTCGTCCTTTTCAGGTTCTTTTGGAGTAATTGGTGCTTCATAAACAACATATCCTTCAGGCATATCTCCAAAGGTATCATCGAATTCGTCATCCAATTGTAATATTTCATCTTTTCTAACCAATTGTCCGTTAGCGTCAAGAATAAAAACAACTTCTTCATCATCTTCATCTTCACTAGCTTTCTTTTTAGGTTCAGCTTTCTCAGCATTAAGCATAGCTATTGATTTCTTAGTAGCTGTCTTGCTTTTTACCTTAACTCTCTTGATTACGGAATCAATATCAGAATCTGAGAATAATTCCATTTGTCCGCTTGTTTCAACTGTTGAACCAGTCATTACAATGTTTTCTGCGTTGTAATCTAACCATTGTTCGTATCTGTCGATAGCATCATTTAGATTTCCATTAAGATGGTAAAATTCATTACGTCTAATAGCATCAGATTCGTATTTAAATAATTCATCGAAATAACATAGTACTTCTCCAAATTTTCTAGAAACAATCGCACCTGAATCATCGTCAGCCATATCAGCCATGACAAATACATCTAGTGGTAATTCACCTCTCATTGCACCTTCTAAGTCACTAACTTCTAAGTGTTTGATGATATCATCCATAACTTCTTTTTCTCGTTCAACACCTTCAATCTTAGCAATTACCATTCTTTCATGATAATCAATTCTAAGCTCGGCCCAAACGTGTTCTTCCATGTTATTTGGAACCTTATCAACCTTATCCCAAAACTTAATTTCTTTATCTTCCATACGCATAAGGTCTTCATATGAATCTTGGTCACCTTCTTTAAAAGGAATACCTGAAATTAGTTCACACTCATAAGGAGAAAAAATAACTCTTTGTTTTAGTGTGTCAGTTGTTTTTTTGGTTTCTTTATTTTTAACCTTAACGATATCTAATAAAACCTTACCACGAACTTCTTCGTTGAAACAAACCAAAAGAGGTTTAACCTTTTTGTTGAAATTATCCAAGTAACGAGCAACATTATACTCATCAGTTACAAGAGAGTTTTCAATTTCTTGAATTCTATCTTCAATATCTTTTTTAGCTTCGGACTCAGCTTCTTCAAGTACAAGTAAACCTTTTTTAAGAATCTCCAATTCTTTTATAAGCTCAAAATCTTTTTCTACAGTATCAGGGTTGATTAATTTACAGTTAAGAGTTACTGTTTTTAAACCAGTAGCCTTGTTTGTTTCTGTTTTTAAATCTCCGTGAGACTTCATAAGACCAGTATTCACATAATAAAGTGTATCACCTAAGTTAATTCCAAGTCCATCTTTTAATGCTAACTCCATGTGAGCTTGCTTTGGCATTGGATTCCCAGCTTTATTTTTCTGAGTTGCTTTCTTAGCGTATTCAGTAGCTGTTGTTTTAACTCTAGCTTTAGATGCAATCTTAACCAATGGAATTTGGTAATTATAGATTTTATCTACATACTCATAGTAATAATTTATGAATGAATGACCATCACCATCTAAAAGCATACGAATACCTTTTCCTAAGAATTCTTCTATATAAACCGACATTTTCTTAGATTTAACCGAGTTACCAACAAGCTTAATCTTACCACCAATATCATTGGCGTAGTTCTTTCTAGCAAAGTTGATTGTTGAAGAACATACATCATCTAAATCTAGACCCATACGACCTTCCATATAAGTTTCGTTAAACTCTGCAAGAACAGCATCGATACCAACAAGTAACTTGTTTGCATCATCTTCAGTTTTCCAATGCGTACCTTTAGCAAGATAAGTAATTTCTTCCAAGTTATCAGGTGCCGCAAAGTTGAAACCATCGGTATCACCTACAAGAGGTCTAAACTTATATTTCTCATAGAAGTGTTTAACCATAAGACGTAAATATTGACGACCACGACAAGTTGTTTCCTCAGCAGAATCCGAATCACCCCAATTAAAGATATATGGCGCACCATATGAACCGAACCATGAGTTAGCAAGAATCTTAAGTGGTAATTGTTTTTTATCGTAAAGATTTGATAGTGCTTTATGCTTCGCAATTCTCTCAGTTAATTCCTCGATTTCAGCGTCAGTCATATTAGCTTTCTCAGCTTTCAATTTACCTTCTAATGCTTTATATGTTTTCTTTTCAACACCAGTCAAGAACTTAAATTTATCACGGCTATCAACAACATAAGTAAGCATTCCTTCCATTACACCTGAAATATCTAAGTCAGGGAAAATAAAGTGAGTTAACTGTGTTTTAGGATATAAAGCGGCATAATCTAACTTGTATACATTTTTAGCGAAACCTACTTCAAGAAGTCTAGAAAGACCACCAGTAAATTCACGTTTTTGTTGTAACTCAGGAATAGCAAGACCGTTCTCATAAGACCATGCAGACATAATAAGCTTCCATTGTCCAGCTGTACCCATTGTAGAACTACGTTGGAATGATGTTGGAAGAATCTTCGAAATAAGGAAACTGGCTTGGTTGAAAATAGTATCAATTTGTTCAGTTTCCCACAAGTCATCACATAAGTAACGTTGTACTATATAAGCACCTTTAACTTTTGAATATTTTTCTTTTAATGGAGCCTTTGCTGTAATCTTGTACCAATCACCATTTTCATTGTTGAAAGCGTACTCGTTTTTCTTATCTCTCCAAGTTGTATTAATCTTATCCCCAGGCACATAAACCCTATTTGGCTTCGCAATCTCAGAGTATTGAGTGATATATTTCAATCCCCATCCTTTGATTTCCGAGTTAATCGCCATGGCTCTACGAACAGCATGTGAGATATCGATAATACTATATCCATACATGTGAGTTTGTTGATACTTTTGGGTCTCACCACCCAATTTCAAAGAAGCTTCTTTACGTTTAATCTTAGATGCACGATTAAGAGTAATTGCTAATTCAGTAATTGAAATACCAAGTCTCTCAGCTCTTTTAAATAAGAAAGGCCAGTCAAAGTCCTCTGAGTTATATCCAGTGATAATATCAGGTTTAACAGCGTCAATAATTTCAAAGAATTTCTTGATATTTTGACGTTCTGCCTCACGTAATTCTTGAGGTGTATCTTTGATTAATTCTAACTCAGCTCTAATGGCTAGTTTCGTTATTTCATCCTTAGCTTCACGCTCTTGTTCGATAAGTGCTTGTGTTCTCGCACCGACAGTTTCTAGAACACCTTCGAATCCTCTATTGTCTCGTACACCGATTTGGAATATTGCATGACTGTCAGCAAATAAACCCTCGGTCTCCAAGTCATATTGGAACCTGTGAACATCGTTATAATCGTCGATACCTTTGAACAAACGCTTACCTGTTTGGATAAGGAATTGTTCAGTAGGACTAAACATAACGAAGTTCTTTTGGTATTCTTTACTAAATGGGTCTACACCACCGAATTTAAAGAAATTGATTAATTCATTGTATGATTTAGTACATGTTGCTAAGAACTTATAACCATTTTGTAGACGTACAGGTGTAAACCCATCATCATTAGCAGTTCTAAGCTTAACCATTTTGATACCGTGCCTAGCGGCCGCTTCTCGTATCTTTGTTTTACTACCACCGTAAATGACTGTGGTAATGTCTTCTTTAAACCAAAGGAATGGTTTATACCTGTGCTCTTCTAAATACTTGGTGTCTGTATCTCTATCATTGATTACCAACGTTACAATTGGTTTATCATAAACAGCTTCAACACCAACTATATACTTTTGCGGGTCAGTTCCTTCAAGAAATTTTTCGATAACCAAGTTATCGACTTTCGTTTTTGTTTGACTCATAGTTAGTTATAAATATTTATACAAAGGTACGACCAAATTAAGGTAAATGCAAGAGATAACCAAGATTTTTTTTTAACTTTGTATGACAAAGTTACCGAATTTTTTCAATAGTTGCAACTATTTATAGTAAAAAGAAATATGGAAACTAAAAACTGTAGAAAATGTTTAGAAGATAAATCATTAACAGAATACAATAAAGGTAATGACCCTAAAGATAATTTGAAATATATTTGTAAATCATGTCAAAGTACTTTAAACAAAAATTATAGCGAAAAAAATAAAGAAAAATATAAGATTTGGGTTAATAATAATCCAGATAAGGTGAAACAAAAAAATAATAAATATTCTAAAAGTGATAAAAATAAAGATAGAAGAGCAAAACACTACATTGATAATAAAGATGAAATAAAAGCTTCAGTTAAAAAATATTCAGACGATAATAAATCTAAAATAAAAGAAAGACAACAATTTTATAAAGAAAGTGGTAAAACAAAAGAATATCGTGATAAAATAAAACATATAATAGCTTGGAGAAATGTATTAAATAATTCATTAAAACGGTTAGGTCAAAAAAAGGAAAATAAAACGATTAATTTATTAGGTTATTCAGCATTAGAACTTAAATCACATCTTGAATCGTTGTTCACAGATGGTATGACTTGGGAAAATTATGGTGAGTGGCATATTGACCATATCAAACCAATTGTTACTTATAATAAAGATACACCAATAATAATTGTAAATTCATTAGAAAACTTAAGACCTTTATGGTCAACAACGAGAGAAATTAATGGTATTATTTATGAAGGTAATTTAAATAGAAAAAAATATTAAACACTATTTTTTCTTGTAGGTTCCAAATATTTATAATTAAAAGTTATGAAGAAGTTTATAAAAGATAAAATTCGTGAGGCTGTGAGTATGCCATCATTTGATTTACCACAAAATACACAACCAACACCTGAAGACCTACAAATGTTAAAAAACATTACGTGGCACGATATTATTCTTGATGTTAAAAAAGACGATGGTGTATCAACATTCTATTTTGATGTAAAATTTAAAAATCCTGAATTGAATAAGTTTTCTGATTCAATAGTTTTCAGCATTCAACAAATTAAAGGTACATATTTTCATCCACACTTGTTTTTATCAGATAAATTACAAGGAATGGGTGTTGCTCCAAAATTAATGAAAGCTTTCATTATGGATTTCGGTCATATATATGTAACAAAAGCAAGAACCTTGAACCCAAATTTTACAAAGATGATTCAAGGCTTAGCGAATGACCCTGAGTTAGAGTCATATAGTGATGATAAAGCTACGGTTGTTATGAAAAAAGGTAATCCTGATAGAGATGAATTACTTAAAATTATACGTAATAATCCGTCTCAGGCAGTTTAAAAGCACTTCTTAATAAACTAACAATAGCTTTAGGACCCCACTTTTCAAATATCTTAGACGGGTCCAACGGGTCATGACCCTCAATATTCTGTATCTTTACTATACGTATTCTATCTCTAAGGTTACCAAAATTAAGTTGGTGGTATAGAATCTTAGCATCCTCATAGGCATCATCATCTAGAACAATTACTATATTACCATTAGCATTGTCATGTAACAGGTCCATAAGCTTATCTGAGATGTATTTTCCTAATAGAGGTATAGAATTTGGAACAACAATATGGTCGGTAACCCCTTCAACAAGATAAATCGTTGCATCAAAGTTAATTTTACCTTCGTTGAATATTATTTCTTGTTTTTCGGCAGTTGGATTGATGTATTTTAACTTCGTATACTCATTTCCAAACCATCTTGCAATGAAATAATTCAATTTTCCTTCAGAATCATACGATGGAATGATAATTCTATTGAAAAAATCACCCTTGTATGTATATCCTATTTCAAAATACCTGATTATTTCATCAGTAATACCACGTTCACGCAAATATTTCATTGCTTGACCGTATTTAAAATCCTTGGTAGTACATTCTGATAGTTTTTTATAGCCTTCAGGTAGAGTAACTACAACTTCCTTCTTCTCTAGGGGTGTAATGGTATCAGCATCAGGTTTAACTAGTAGGTAATCACGTATATTCTTAGGGGTGGCATACTTTTTAAGGAGCTTCATTATCACTCCATGCATGTTATTGGTGTCTTGACAGGCCCAACACTTGAAAATACTACGATTATAGTTAACTTCTAGGTTTCCTTTACCATCTCCATCAGGCATGTTTTGCTCAGCGGAACACGCAGGACAATCAAAAGTGATTTGTCCCGTATCTTCGTTATGCTTTCTAACATCCCCTAGAAAACTCTCTAATATATTAACTAATAACATTGCCATAGGGACAAAGGTACGAAAAAAGATTTATTCACACAAATTTATTTATCTTCGATTTTCCAATAACCCATCTTGTTCATATAACCACGTGCGGCAGTATACGCATCAGATGTATCAAATGTTTCTTTTTTAAGTTTGTTGTTTTTATCGAAGAACCAAGTTATTTGTGGCTCTAAATCAGCTACTTTCTCCCAAAGAACATATTTTTTATCTATATCAAAAGCATAGTCACCAAAAAGAACTGGTGTATTTTTAGCTATGGTTTTTTCAGGCAAAGGAGTTCCATCTTTTTTAGCCTTTCTAACGGCCATAAGTTCAGGGAAGGCATACTTACGTGCATCGTATGAAGAAATGAACTCAGGGACCACACCAATGGTGTCCCAACAAGATTTAGAAATCATTCCGTTAAAACGAAGAAGAGTTGCGATGGTATAAACGTTATTTGATTGTAAAAGAGGTTCCTCAATTACGATTCTAGTGATACCAACATCACTATAGTGTGATAAGAATTCATTCTCGAAGATTTCAACCTTTCTGAATAATTCTTCCATTTTATTATTTGGCTTAGGCTTAACTTTAGGTGATACGTGGTGTAACAATTTAAGTTTCCCTTTATCACCTAAGTCTTCAAATAGAGCAATACCAATTGTTGAAGTTGATACGTCTAATGCCAATAAAAATTCTGATTCTTTTTCCATTTTTTAATCTTTTTATCCTAATCTAATCAAGATAAAAATAAAATAAAGGTTAAAGACTAATAATTATTCCTAAAGCAAGGAATTCATTCACATTTTTGGTAATTTGCTTATCAGTTTTCGCTACAGCAATAAGATTGCTTGCGTCATCATATAAACCAATTTCAGTAATTCTAGGAACATCACCAACATTAAATGTAGGATTTGTTGTAGAACCGAACTCACCTCTGTCAGCAATACAAGTGATACTTTGGTAAACATCAGTTGAAACACTATCAAGAGTAATAGTAGGAGCCATATTACTAAAATTACCTACAATTGTAGGGTCCGTAATAACCAAGAAACCTTTATCTAAGTAAGCCATACCCACAAGAGTATCAGCTGTTACACCTAGATTTGCGTTTGTTTGGAAATTATAAGGTTGTTTCTGATTCAATGAGAATGGCTTTGCAGTTCCGTAACCAGTTGCCCAACTCAATGCAGGGTCACCACCGTTAGGTGTCATAATATCATCAGAAACCAATGCGCTAACATTATTTCCAAATCTACTAAGAACACTAGCAGAATCTGAATTTAAAGCATCTAATTGTGAAGTATTTGAAACTCCACCTTGATAAGTACTATAAATAGTATATGTTCCAGCAGAAGTAGGTAATTCAAGTTTAATTGTTTTACCATCAATACATTCACCATATTGTGAACCATCGATAGCGATAACAAGAATCTTAGATTGAGCAAGACCACTAAAAGCAGTATTAGAAAAACCACCATTTGTATAAGTTGTTGCTGTAAATAATGAGTCACCAACACTATTCAACGATAATCCGAACGAATAAAATAAATTAACAAGAGCATCAGTAGCGAAATTATTTCTATCTACGACATTTTGAGTAATACTGGCACCAGTAACTACGTTTACACCATTAGGTTTTATCTCAGAAAGAATCGTATATGATTGTGATGCAACAGGCTTGTATAGAGAACCTGAAGTATTAACCATAAGAACGCTTTTAAGACCAATAGATTGTGTTGTACTATTGCTAGTACTAACATATGGGCCAACATTACCAGCAAGACTAGGCACTTGACCAGTAGGTAGTGTCTTGGTTGCGTAGTAGTTAGCGTCAGAATCACCTAAGCTAAACGTTTTTATAAGTGCGTTATTAGTAGAAACAAGTTTTTGTCTACCAAGTGGTGTTAACTTTGCAGTTAACGTAAGTGTTGTTGCTGTATTAATATATCCCATTTCTTAGAAATCTAAACTTAACTCAATCATGATTGTATTTCCGTTTGTAAGAGCTACTGGATTTGATAATTTTCCAATACAAACAAGATTTTTATCTGTATCGTAAATTCCAATCTCACTAACCTTAATATTTGGAAGACTTGTTGTAATATCTTTGCTTCTAGAAGGGTTTGTAGTCGAGTTAAATTGACTAGCGTTTATTCTAATATCAAAGATTGTTTTGTAAATTGTTGCACCAATGTAAGTTGATAAGTTACCATAGAAGAATCTCTCATCACCAAACTGTAAATTTGTTGGTTGAAGATTAGTCGGCAAGTTTAACAAGCTAATCAAATCGAACGTTGTAGCACCTGTATTCTTTAATGAATCAAGGATAAATCCAAGAGTTGATGGTGATTGATTTTCAAGTAATTTAGGGTTTATTGTTTGCCCAGCTCCACCAGTAATAGCAGTACTTGTGAAATCATATTCTTTCCAAGCTCCAGCATCAGGTCTATCATTAGAATCATCAACGATTTGGTAAAGCAACTTAAATTTGTCAGCATAGAAACCATAACCATCATAACCTGATTCAATCTTACGCATGAATGAAAGTAAATCAGTATCACTCATTTTAAATGCAATATCCTTAGCAGATGATGTGTTGTTGGTAATCTTTGTGTATTTTTGACAAGGAAGACTTGATTTTAAACCAGTTGCAAGCGTATTTTGTAAGCTATAAGTGATATACATTGTTTTGTTAACATCCAACATACCTGTAGAAGTACCACCACTTGGTGACTGTAATGAAGCAGTCAATGCAGGTAGTGTCCAATTACGGTTTGATTTGTAAGAAGAAGCCGCCACGATTTCATCATCATGGATAACAACTGTTTTTAATTGTGGGAAAACCCTACCAACTACTTGAGCTGTTGAACCGCTTGATAATAAAGCTGAATCCTCATATAAATCTAAATATTGAATATCTGTATTTTGAATTAATTTTGTAGTACCTGTAGCAACAAAATCCATACCCATACTAGTTCCACTAGCAGTAGTACCTGATTTTCTATGATACATAAGGTCAGGTAACGAAATTCTAACATATTTTCCATTATCAACATCGGTATAGAAAAATTCACCATAAAGACTTGATATTGTATTGTTTGTGTAGTGTAAAATACTAATAGATTTGCTTACATCATCAGAATAACTATCACCAGCGTTGTTACAATCAAATGTTGTTGATTGAGTTATTCCAGTTCCGTCACACGCATACTCCAAATAAGGGTACTTTGTTCCTAAATAAGGGAATGAACCAAACTTGGTGTAGTCTTCATAAAGATTTGTTGTAGTAAGACCAGTAATACCAGCTAAGTTTTCACACCAAACATTGTTCATATTCCAAACTGGAACATCATCACAAGTAATGCTGTTGTTTGAATCAAAAGCAAGAGTTCCTGAATCCCAATAAGCTACTGTACTACCAGTTGCAATTGAATTATAAACTTCACCACCTCTGTAAACAAATACTTGAGAAAGAGTTGATTGTGCTGAATAATTTGGTAGGTTTCTATCAAGAGTTACTGAACCAACACTAACTGCTTGGGCCTTGAACCAAAGATTCGGCATTGCTCTACCATTTTCAAAAGGAACTACGTTACCAAGAGTTGTATTTGAAACCTTAATCATAATAAGGTCACCAACCGCAACATTTGTTGTTGTCATAGCAAGTACATTAGTACCGTTAAGAACTGTATTTGCTATTGTTGTGTTATATGGAGTATATGTTGAACCACTTTGTGTTGTAAATGTACTTCCGCTTTGACTAAAGAAACCTCTGTCAGTTGCTTGGTTATTTACAATTGCTTTTACAACGTTTATAACTGAACTATTAACTACTTGGAATGGGTCAGTATTATTACTTGGAGTAATAAATGTTTTTATATTTGGTTGTTGGTCAAACGGTCTTAAAACCATACTAGTCGCTGATAATGTAACATCAGTAGGATTAGCATCGACGATAGATTCTCTTCCGTAGTTTATTTCAGAATCACCAATAGCCCAAAATGAGAAATTTAATTTCCCTTGTGCTAATGACTCTCTACCCTTTTGTGTTAACTTAATGCTAACAAATGGACTTGTACTTTTAATTATGTAACTCATATGTTTGTTTTTATGTATTTTACTAATAAATATCTAATAGTAAATATTTTAATATGTATTTATCGAATTAGTTTGAATTGTTACTGGAATAATCTCACTATACGAAACGCTACTTACAATATCATTACATATTGTTACATAGTCTTTTGTATTCTTAACTCTATAATATAGCTTGGTTCCAACACTTCCAGTTGCAACAAATGAATCACTATAATGACTCGAACCAATATCATATGGTGTATTTCCACTATAATAAAAATTTGAAAATGTATTTCCAGTACTTACTTCTAACGAAAAATAACCATTATTTTGTGTTGGTGGGTTACTAACTACCCAAGTTACTAGCGGAGTGTTGGTATTTAAACCACCAGCAGTGCTAATTACTGGTAAATAAACCAGTGTAATTAAATCTCCAACCATTAAATCACCTTCAAGAATAAGTCTTTTTGGATTAGTACTTGATTGATAGTAGTCAATCCCACTTGCTAGTGTTGCACCATTAAGCATCATAACAATTGCGTTACCACTTGCTGGTGTAATACTGGTATAAACTTCATATTTTCCAGTTGTTGTGTTGAAATAAACACTATTTGTTCCTTGCATATCAGTAGCACCACTAACAATAGGGTCACCAATATTATAATAATCACTACTAAACTGAATAGAACCAGCAGTTGTGTAAATTATTGTTACGATATCATCAGAAACAAGTGAACCTGATAAACTGATTATCTGAGCACTATAAGCGTAATCAACATCCTTAGCAAGAATAAGCCCATTCAACGACAATAAAAAATCACCAACAAATAAATTAGACATAACAATTTGAGTTTGTCCGCTTTCAACTGGAATAACTGATTGAAATAAAGCAAATGCTGGTGGATTATTAGTTGTATTTCCAATAAAGAATGGCACTTCAGCTTGTCTAACAGCAATAAAATAATAATCCAATTCAGGGTTATAAATACCATAAATAGTACCTGTAATATAAACTGATGAATCTATTTTTTTATTAAGCTTGCTCATGAATTCAGTACATGCACCATATTGGAAAAATGGTTTAATAATATATTCACCATCTAAATCTAATTGACTTGAAGGAATATATTGTGTAGTAGAATTTGTTGCGCTAAATGCAGAATATGGAATTTGGTTTGATTTGTAAACGGCTGTTGAGTTGAATTCACCAATTGCATCTGAATACTTATAGATTTCGTATTTAAATATCGCATTTGTGTTAATAAAACTGCTTGTATTTGCTGTAAAATCAAACGTTAAAGGAATTGTATCTGTAGAACCTGTAATAACATAAGATGTACCACTGGTAGCACCTGTGCTACAGTCTAATTTCGTACCACCACTGAATGAAAACATAGGTGTCTCGAAAATACAAATGTCAGAACTCATGTTAACATTTAAAATGTCTTTATTTCTAACAGCTTTATTCTCATTTTGTATGTATATGCGTTCTTGATATCTCATTAATAATTTATTTCTAGTGTAACTATTGTATTATCATAAGCATTTTTTAACCCAAAAGGTGAAGGTTTATTCAATAATGAAGTCTCTTCAACTCTGCTTAAGTTTTGGGTATATCCAATGAAACCATATAAATTAATATAGTCTTCTCTTTGAATTTGTCCGTTAATGGCAGAAACATAAAGAATGCTATCGCTAACATTCTTTAAGGCTTCTCCACTTATTTTTTTTATTAATATTGGCATATATTATTATGGTTTTCTATAAACAACTCTTGAACCTGTTAGAGTATAAAGACCACCTGATGCAAGACTCACATCAGCATCTGCGGCCGCATCATTTGCATATGGACCAGCTGTCTTGATACTAAGTCTTTCAACAAATACTGTATTTGGTGTGTTTGCTGTAATTCCATTACCTAAAATGAATGACCAGTCAGCATTAGAATTAGTAGTTGATGCAGAACCAAATACGAATGAGTTATTAGCGTCAGCATTACTTAAGTAACCACCAACAAATGACCCACCACCGTTAGCTTGTGTTGTTGCTCCAAAGGCTGTTGCTCCAGCACCGTTAGCTTGTGTATTTTGACCCCAAGAGAAAGAACATTGGTCATTTGCATGTGTACCACTACCAAATGCAGTACTACGAGAACCTAAAGCTCTATTGTTTTCACCAATAGAACAAGATGCATAACCACCAGCAATACTATTCCATCCAAAAGCAACAGATGACTCACCTGATACAACTACACCTGCACCAGCACCAAATGACCAATCTCCTGATACTTGTGTGTTTCTACCAAAAGCAACACTCCAAAGACCATCAGAAGTAGCACCTGAACCGTGAACAAATGAACCTTCATTAGAAGTTGTTGAACCAGTTCCAGTACCAACTGACCAATCACCCGATACATTCACCTTAGTACCATATGCAAAAGATGATTCACCAACACTTGTTGATTGGAAACCACCTACGAAACCATAAGTACCATTAGCGGTTGTTTCATTACCTTGCGAGTGTGAATAGTCACCATTAGCGGCAGTAGAATTACCTTCAGCGTGTGAATAATAACCATAAGCTGTTGAGCTTCCTTCAGCGTGTGAAGTATAACCAATAGCTTGAGCACCATGACCTTCTGCATGTGAATATGTTCCACTAGCAATTGTTGTATCATTTTGAGCATGTGAATAAAGACCTGAAGCAACACTACCATAACCTTCAGCATGTGATGCATCTCCTGATGCTTGAGTTTGAAGACCTTCAGCATGTGAAAAACTTCCAGTTGCTTGAGTATTAGAACCTTCAGCATGTGAATTAGGTCCGAATGCAACAGTACCTGAACCTTCAGCATGTGAGTTATTACCTGATGCTGTTGTCCCTGAACCTTGAGCATGCGCATTTCTTGTTGTAGCAGATGTACCTTCACCTTCAGCGTGAGCATTTTCACCTAAAACGATAGTATTTAAACCTTCTGAGTGTCCATTATTTGCGTTTGCAATTGTATTAGTACCTTCAGCGTGAGCGGCTTGTCCTTGGGTTCTTGACCCCATACCTTCAGCGTGAGCTGAGTTTCCTGATGCAGTTGTACCTGAACCTTCAGTATGTGAATAAGCACCTGCGGCAGTCGTACCTGTACCATGAGCAATAGCACCAACACCATAAGCAATATTGTTTAAATTAGGAATAACAGCAGAGTTTGCACCGTTACTAGCAACCCAAACACTTGAACCACCGCCACCAGTACTACCAGTAACAACATTTCCATTAGAATCAAGTCCTAAATTTATAACTGGTGAATTACTACCAATAGTTCTAACATTAAGTCTATCAACATATGTTGTGTTATCATTTGTTCCAGTCATATTAGTACCTAATACAAAAGTATGGTTACCACTAGCTGTTGATTGGCTACCAAAAACAAATGAAAAGTCAGCTTCTGCAAATGAATTAACACCACCAGCAAATGAAAATTGACCACTTGCTGTTGTATCTGCACCCATAGCGTGTGAATAATCACCACTAGCAATACTACCTGAACCTTGAGCATGTGAATAATTTCCACTAGCAGTTGTTCTAAGACCTTCAGCATGTGAACGTTGACCAAATGCTTGAGTAGCTTCACCTTCAGCATGTGCAAGTCTTGTTGTTGCTCCAATAAGATAAGCATAATACTCATAATCACCAGTCTCACCATCCCAAACACTACCAATTGAACCCTCTAATCTATTATCATAAAAAATTTCAATAAATGTACCATGAGTGTCATCAGTATAATCATCCATAGTTATATATCTTCTATTACCGAATGAATTTGGTAAAATAACTGTTATTTCACCAGTTGAAAATGGTGAATTATATCCTTTTGTGTCAGAGAATATAACTCCATCAATACCTAAAATTTCGTTTGAACCATTTGTTAAACGGATTTTCCCTTTACCTATACCGATAGTTTCAGTTGACCCAACTTCTTGTTCAACTTCCCAACCAATCATATAGTGATTTCCACCTGAAGTAGAACCACTAAAATAAGGTTCTAAAGCATCAACAAGGTCATTAAATGATGTTTGCGAAGTTACATCCAATGCAACAATAGGAAATATTGTTTCAGGTGTTATGGTACCATTAGGTAACTGTGATATTTTTTTATCTGCCATGTTTAAATTGTTTTATTTATAAATATATTATTTTATGTATTTATTTGATTAAAGTGTAAATAAATCTTGTACACCATACCTAATAGATTGACTAGCGTAATTTTCCCTTATATTACAAAGGCTCAAATCACAAATATCAAACTTGAATTGCGATATTCCACCGATAAATGTACCACCAAAATGTGTTTCAATTGGTAGTCCTCTATCATTAGGGTCAAGCCCGTCAAATGTCTGTGAATCAATAAGTCCTTGAGAACCACCACCTATGCTAAAGTTGAATGGTACTCCTACTTGTTTATCTTTGTATTCATCTAGTCTTCTAGCTACAAATTCATCGAAATCATCTACGACAAATTTTAAAAAACCATTTATATAAAACATTAATTTTCCTTTCCTTGGCTTCGCTGTTTCTAAGTCACAATCATCTAAGTAATTTGTTACAAACTTAATAACAACATAATACCAAAAACCATCTTTTATTAATCCATCTTCAGAATATTTTTCCTCAATCGTTGTACCGCTAATATATTTAGTCTCACCACTTTCTGTAACACAAGTTCCAGTCGAGGTAAGCAGACGATATCCAATAGCACCTTCAGGTGTAATTCTAAAACCTAAAGCATTATCAATGATATCTAGGTTATAATCTATACTAACTTCTTCTGAAGTAAACCCACTAAATGAACAAACTGTTTCATTACCTAAACCATCTTCAGGCCCTGAACAACATGAACAACCTTTATTTTTGCTTGCTCTACCGTAAACCAAGAATGGGTTTTGAGTATTTGTTAGAACCTCTCTAGTACTTGCAACAGCAATACCCTTACCATCATATGAACAAGCGGTTTGAGTTCCTAAACCAGTTGGACTACACCCACCACACTTACGACAAACATTACAAGGTTGTTGTGTGTCACCAGTTAGTATCATTGGTGGTTCGTAAATGATACTTCCAGTATCACCAGTTAATTCTTCAGGTCTACAATCGCAAGCTCTACCATAGATAAGAAACCCGTTTGTAACAAGGTCAATATCAACTCTAGGTGGGTCAAGCGGAATACCAATTCCATAATCACCAATAAGAGTGATTTCACTTTCTTTTGGTACTGTACACCATTCACTAACTGTATCTGTACATCCTGAATCAGCTGTACAACCTGAAGTACAACCAGTATCTGCACCTTCCCATTTATTCCAAAATTTATTCTCAGCACGAGTTCCAATATAAAAGAAGAATCCTGAATTTTCAGGGTAAAAATCATTTAGTGTAGTTCCAGTTGAAGCTGAGAATTGTGTTGTTGTTAACCAAAATTCAGCGGCCCATGAGTAATTTACTCTAACTGGCAAAACTTCGTAGGTTGAACCATCAATTTTATAGAATCCTTGATAAAATCCACCATATAAATTAAAGAAATAACCTACATCAGGGTTTGTTGGTTCAAGCATCACATCACCACCATAGGTATATAAACCTGTAGTACCGCTAACTCTATTCATATGAAGTCTCGTATCACCTGAAGGAATTACAAGAGTGCTTCCAGTCAAGGCAGATAATAATGCTTCATTAGAAGTATCACCACTCAACTTATCAAAAAGAATAAAACCATTGTCAATTCCAGTTAGACCAATAGTATTAAAGGTATAACCTGAATTGGTTGCACCAGTCCAAGTATACAAGCTGTAAATATCATTTGATGTTATAGCTGAATTCGTGTAGATACTTAGGTTATTAAAATCATACCAAACAACTGAACAACTTCCAGTTAGAAGTGGCTCACAATAATTGTAAGCACCATCACCACCAGCATCATTTGTTAAATAAAAATCCCAAAACCCAGCATCCGTTAATTTAAGGTCTTGTAGACTAAAATTATAATTTCTTATGTTTCCCATTATTAAAAGCTTTCTAAACTGCTACGTTTCCAACCATTGGTTGTTTTTATGTATAAATAATCATCATTTCTCGTTACGTTTCCAATACTACCGATTTCATCATTTGAAGATGTTGGAGTATAGAAAGGAATACTAATAGCTTTTGGTTCAAAACCTGTATTTGTTATCCAATCACCGTTTTCGTTAAGAGTTAAGTCAGAAAATCCTTCTTCATTTTTTGTGTTTAATACCTTAATACCACCACCTATACTAGTTTCAGTAGTACCATTTACATTAAGTTCGATATTATTATCCTCAGCAAGAATTGTTTGTGTTTCAATCTGTGTGTTGGTATACAAAGTTTTACCATTAACCAATTCCTTGATAGCTTCAACAAGCAACGCAGGTACATCTTTATATTGAACACCTAAGTATTCACCATTTTGTGTTACCAATTCAGGTACAACCTCTTGAACTTCTTGAGCGATAAACCCAAGTCTTAAATCATTACCACCATTAACTCTATCTATCCAATTATAACTAACACCTCTAAGATTCATAACGATACCCAAAGCATTATCAATTGTGTTTACATTTTCTTTAAGTCTAGCATCAGAAGCTTGATTAACTACAACACCTGAAGCATTAACACCTAAATCAATAGTCCCAGGACCAGTTCCAACAGTCTTAATATTCAAATTATCAACATATGTTGTGTCAGCTGTATTTCCTGTGATAAATCTACCCAATACAATTGAGTAATTTCCATTTGCTGTACTTCCTGAACCATGAACAAAACTAGCAATACCATTTGCTTGTGTTTCTAGTCCACCTGAGTGAGCACCATTCCCATATGCTTGTGTTCTAAATCCTTGAGCATGTGCATCTGAACCACCAGCGATACAAAACGTACCTTCAGCGTGAGATGTATGACCACTTGCAATACTTCCCGAACCTTCAGCATGACAAAATTCATTACTAGCAACACAACCATATCCTTGTGCATGAGAGAAGAAACCTGAAGCGTTAGTATAACCACCTTCAGCATGTGCTCCATCACCACCAGCAATTGTAAATGAACCCTCAGCATATGAAGCAGTACCTGAAGCTGTCGTCCCTGAGTTCTGAGCCAAAGACATTACCCCTGAAGCTGTTGTTTGCCAACCCATTGTAATACCATAGTCACCTGAAGCTGTTCCACCAAAGTTTATTACTCCGATTGCGTTTGTTCCAGTTGATGCAGACCAATAATTGGTTCCACCACCACCAGTAGTACCAATAACTACACGTCCTGTTGCATCATAACCTAAATTATTTATTGGTGTACCCGCTGGTATATTTTTAATATTTAAAAAATCGACATATGTTGTATCGGCTGTATTTCCAGTAATATTTCTACCTAATACGATTGAATAGTTACCGTTAACGGTACTTCCAGTTCCATGAACGAAACTACCAGCACCATTAGCATTTGTTAATGTTCCACTAGCAAAAGATGAGTGACCTGAAGCTATTGTTGTATTACCTTGAGCATGACTAGCAACACCTAATGCTTGTGATTGAAGACCTTCAGCATGTGACGCTATACCACTTGCAATACTTCCTGAACCTTCAGCATGACTTGAATCACCATTTGCTGTTGTCCCGCTTCCCTCAGCGTGTGACCTATTTGCAATAGCTTGAGTATCTTGACCTTCAGCATGAGATGCCGCACCACCAGCTATACTAAATGCACCCTCAGCGTGAGATTCAGGGCCATTGGCTTGAGTATTAATCCCTTCTGCATGAGCAAAACTACCAGCAATTGTGTTTCTACCACTTGCAAACGATGCATAACCTAAAGCTGTTGAACCTGAACCAACAGCTAATGAATAATCACCTAATGCTTGATTATTACCATTAACGGTTGCTTGACTATTTAGGCCAGTTCCACCTGATAATTTCCAACCTGTAACACTAAATGTTCCACCTGTATTATTTGTAAAAATTGCTGTTCCACCATTATATGTACCACCTGTTACGTATGTATCACCAGTTCCACCCGAACCACCTGATGATGGAGACCATTCGGCCATACCTTCAGTATCAGCACAAGTTAATACATAACCAACTTGTGGGTTATTTGTCACTATAAGTCTTTCAGTTCTAGAAATTCCTTGAACATCATTCCATATTGTTCTACCAGTAAAATCAGCTGTTTGAGCTGAAAGTATAAGAAGTTCATCTGTTTGTAGTGTTCCAGTATAATTACCACCACCTAAATCTGTCATTGTAATAACAGTAATATCAAATGTTGAACCTGTATATTCAGTAGCCGCAACGTTACCATCAATGGTTGTGAATGCAGTTGCAGAATAAGCAGGTAAAGCGGTTTGTGTTTCCCCTGAGTTTGATGGAGTTATAGCTGAAAGTTGAGGGTGACCCAATTCCATAAGAGGATGATACCAATTGAAATTCGTTGTTGTGTTGTTTCCTGAGAACGTACTTGCTACTAGCGTATGTGTTTCAGTAATCGCACTTGTTGATTCATTTGGTCCAGTTGGTAAATCGTTGAAAGTCACACCAAATACAGTCCCACCTGATAAAAGTGTGAAGGTTTCTATATGTTGTTTGATTTGTCTATTATTAGAATAGTCTAATTTTGTTGTAAATGCCATATTTATAGGTTTTATTATAAATATTCTACGTTTTGAATATATTTATATTAAAAGTCAAATTATGAATACAAATATAAAGAAACAGTTAGATGAATTAGTTGGTGGTGACCCTTTTTCTAGCGGTGGTGACAGAAACGTTACCAGCAATAGTGAAATTGAAACTGGGCCGATTCAAAAACCATTTAATGATGATTCTGACTATGAGAAAGGAATGCCGCCTACAACTGATAAGGTGACAAGTCGTTATCGTCAAGATATTCCTTGGTTTGCAGTATATGCATGGGGAGCTAATAGAGGTAATCCAATTGCAGAAAATAAATCAACAATTATTAAAAAGAAAAATGTCGAAGAAAAAATTGAAGACTTGGTTAAAAAAAGTAAATCTTCAGACCTTACTGATAAAAATTATAACCCCAAGCTTGCCAAGATAATTGACAATATAAAAGATACAGATTTATCGGAAGAACAAATCGAAGAATTATGTAAAACCATAGAAGCTAAAAAAGCTGATGTGAATAAACCAAAAAAACTATAATGAATTCAAATATCAAAGACAGACATTTAACGACTGGGAATGAAGATGGTAAGAAACACCAAGCTTATGCTATGGAGTTATCAAGACTTAAATCAGCTCAGAAGACTTGTGTTGATACCAAGAATTGCTCAGAATATAATTCATTGGGTGGCGACACTAGAATGAGGGAAATCGAACCAGTTGTTGAAGTACCTAAGAAAGCTGATGAATTAAGAAGAAAGGTTCAGAAAGATACAAACCCAAATGGAATGTATCAACAACATGACCCGACAAAGGTAGCAGGGCCAGCTAGTGTTAGTAGAAAAGCTGACCACTCAGGTGGAGAAAAACACAAAATTCTTAGTAACAACCAAGCATTAAGTGAAGGATTAAACAAAGAAATTTCTGATATCAGATATTTAATAGAATACATGAATAACAATAACAATAAACAAATTTTATAATTATGCCAACACCATATAACGGTAATCAATCACCATTAGAATACTACGCAATCAATGGTAACCCTATTTACCCAGGAACAGGAAGACTTGCAATCATCCAACAAACTAAAATTGGAACATCAAAATACAAGTATGCAGGTACATACAAAAACCCTGAAATTACAGGTAATGACGGTGATGCTTATAACGTAAACCATACGAATGCATTAGCTGATAACAACTCACCATATAACGGTAAAGGTACTGGTGATGGTATTTCTTTAGGTATGTTCGCTGCTATTGAAAACTATGCAGGTGGTAGTACTGAAGATATCAACGGAGCTATTGGATTAGCTGGTTCAGGTAGAATCGCACAAATAACACTTAATGCTGGTAATTGGGGTTACGGACCTTCAATTGTTGCTGGTAGTAGATATGTATCTCCTGATACTTCTAAGAATTCAGGTCAAGTATATTTCTAATAAAAATAATATATGAAGCTTTACAATTTATTCGAACAAGTTATACTTGAAGAAACACAGAAAGCGTTAGGCTTGTTAGTTGAAGGAGTAGATACGGATAGTGTTGGAGCCGCAATAGATGGATTATATAACGTAAATATTACATATCGTGACGAAGGACAAAGCGTTCCAAGTAAACGATATATCCAAGTTTATGTTTACGGTAAAACACACGGTGGTAATGATGCAATCAGAGCATACCAAATTGATGGTGGTACCAAAACAGTATCAAATGGTTGGAAAATCTTTAGACTTGATAGAATTGAGTCTTGGTTACCTACCAACATGAAATGGTATAATCCAGTTTCTGATTATGATGCTAGTATTCCACCATTTAATCAAATGGGTGATGATTCATTTAGTGTTGTTTACAAGATTGTAGACCCTAATAAATTTAATCGTAAAAGAAGCGATATCAATCAAAAACCAACGGAACCTGCGCCTCAACCGCCAGCACCAACACAACAGCAACAGGCACCACAACAGCCTCAAGCTACAAATAATGAACTTAATACATAAAATAATATGGATGGAATGCCACAACCAGTAAATTTATCCGCTCTACAAGGACTTTTAGCCAAATCAAAACAGGTTATGCAAAAGGTCGAGGGTGACATGCCAACTCCTACTAGGAGAGAAAGCATGAATGAATCTTATAGTAATATCTATGATTCAGGATTTTACAATGAAAATGATGAGAGAGAACCTGTTTATGAAAGTTATTTACCAAGTAACCCTAACGAAACAGAATATCAAGCACCTACTGATTATACAGCTGAAATGGTACAGAATTCTAGATTGCCTGATGCAATCAAAGCAATTATGATAGCTAAACCAATTCCGCAAGTAAGTATGACTGGTGGTGTTTCAGTGGAACAGATTGCTAGAATGACTCGTAAGAATTTAAATGATACAAAACAAGCTCCACAGGCTCTGCCACCAAGACAACAGCCGATAAGAGAGAACATTCAACAACCAAGAGGGAATTCAGAAATGATAACTATCAGCAAGACAGAACTTAAAGATATGATAAATGAAGGTATTTCAACGTTTTTTAAACAGATTTATGACAAAACCTTAACAGAAGAAACAATTAAAAAAACAATTACTACGCTGATAAAAGAAGGAATAATCCCAACGAAAAAGAAAACAATTTAAAATAATTAACAAAAAGGAGCTATTTAGGCTCCTTTTTTATTTACTAATATTTTAATAAAGATATATTTGTTTTACTTATAAAATAGTTTTAAAAAATTTAATATGAAAAAAATAAAAGTGCTAGTAGTTCCTAGCGATAGAACAGGTGTTTCTTACTACAGAAGTACTAACCCACACATTGCATTAGAAAATAAATATCCTGATGAATTTCACATCGATATCGAATATGATATAAACTTGGATGATGACGTTTTCTTAAAACAATATGATATTATTCACTACCATAGAGCATTAGGTTCTTATGAGCAGATGGAAAATCTATTGAAAAAATTAGACGGTCTTGGAATTGTAACGATTATGGATTTGGATGATTATTGGGCTCCTGGGTTACACCACCCTGCTTATCACCTTATTAAAAATGCTGAATTAGATAAAAAGATTCTTGATAATATTCGTTCTGCTAGAAATGTTACAACAACAACACCATTCTTCGCTGATGAAATTAGAAAAGTAAACAAAAATGTTTACGTTTTACCTAATGCTATCGACCCTAAAGAAAAACAATTTATTTCTAACGTTGAACCTTCTGATAGAATCAGAATTGGTTGGTTAGGTGGTTCATCTCACTTAAAAGATTTAGAAATCCTTCAAGGAGTTGTTGGTAAACTAAGAGCTGATAATTTACTAGATAAGGTACAATTTGTACTTTGCGGATTTGATGTTAGAGGAACACACACAACAATTGATAGTATTACTAAGCAACAAACAACTAGACAAATTACACCAAAAGAAAGTGTTTGGTTCCGTTATGAGCAAATCTTTACAGACAACTATTCTACTGTTAGCCCTGAATATAAAAATTATTTGTTAAAATTCACGCAAGACCAAGAATTTGATACTACCAATGAAGCATACCGTAGAGTTTGGACAAAACCAATCTCAACATATGCAACAAACTATAACTTATTTGATATTTCTTTGGCACCACTTGAAGAAAACGTATTCAACAAGGTTAAGAGTCAGTTGAAGGTTATTGAAGCTGGTTTCCATAAAAAAGCATTAATTGCACAAGATTTCGGGCCATACCAAATTGACCTTAAAAACGCTATACAATATGGTGGTGGTTTTGATACAACAGCAAATGGTATCTTGATTGACAGCAAAAAAAATAACAAGGATTGGTATACTGCGATTAAGAAATTAATCAATAATCCTGAAATTATAACAACACTTCAAGAAAATCTTTTCGAAACAGTTAAAGACACATATTCTATGGATAAAGTAACTGAACAAAGAAGAGACTTATACTTGAGCCTTTTAAAAAAATAAATTATGAAACAAGATGATTTAATTCTAGTTTTCGAATTCCTAGCTAAAGCCTTGAAAGAGGATAAAGCAAATTCAACTAGTGATGGTGAGAAAAAAGCACCTGAAAAATTTGTTGGAGTTAACCAATTGTTAACTGACAACGTTAAACCTAAGTATACAATTGATTTAGATGATACAACAAAAACATCTCACATCAAAGAACTTATGGACAGAGTTGATGATAAGTACAAAACACCTGAAGAAGACCAAATCAAGAATATTCTTTCTAATCAAAAGAAACAATTTGAAGATACAATCAAATCATTAAAAGCTGATTTGTTGAGTGTTCTTAAATCAAGTGATGAACCTAAACTAAAAGCTGACCCTGAACCAAAAATGGATGCAGTTAGATTTAAAGATGAGTTTAAACACGGATTCGGACAAACTAGAGTTTTAGGTGAATAATTTTAAAATTTATTTGCTTTAGTCAAAATAAAGGTGTATATTTGTACAAATAACGAGAAGATAATACATAAAGACATGTCTTTAGACCAAACAAAAATCGTTGCTAATACAAAAAAATACTTTGAGACAGCAACAAATTTAGGATTCATGACAGATGAATTACAAGCTTTCTTAGGAACAGATTTCATTAAAGCTCCAGCATCTACTGTAACAAAATTACATAACGCATTTGAAGGTGGCCTTATTGCTCACTTATTAAATGTTGCTAAGTATGCAGTGATGTTTAATAACGCTTTACCAGCAGATGAAAGAGTTGACCAATCTTCATTATTGAAGGTTGCACTTTTACACCAAATTGGTAAAGCAAAATTATACATTGAGAATGAATCTGAATGGCATAAAAAAAATCTTGGACAAATGTACAAGTTCAATGAGGATTTAGTTTCTATGAGAGTTAGTGACCGTAGCATTTTTTATGCTTCAGCTCACGGTGTTACTTTTACAGAAGAGGAATACCAAGCAATCATAATGTTTGATAGAGAGGACGACAAAATGGTAGAGTATCATAACTCAACTATGGGTGACTTATTAAAGGTTGCTAACTTGTTCGCTATCAAAAACGAAAAAGCAAGTAAATAATGACATTTGACATTCAAAAAATGAAGGAGAGGGTTCTCGAAATTGCGGACCCTTCTAATCCTTACAGTCAAGCAGATTTTGACAAAGAATTCGGTGGAGCTATGAATGGAAACATAGTAAACGTATCAAATGATTTTAGAATGAAGGTTAACTTCGTAAATAAATCAAATAACCCTGACCCTGAATATGCAACTGACGGAGCATCAGGCTTCGATTTAAGAGCTGATTTAGGTGAAGATGATATCATACTTGAAAGTGGTGAAATAAAGCTTATTCCGACAGGTTTATACTTTGAATTACCACCTAATTTTGAGATTCAAGTTAGACCAAGAAGCGGACTAGCGGCAAAGCATGGTATTACTGTGTTGAATACACCTGGGACGGTTGATGCAGATTATCGTGGAGAAGTTAAGGTTATCCTTATCAATCATGGTAAGCAAGAATTCATAATCAAGCATGGTGAAAGAATTGCACAAGCAGTAGTAGCAACTGTAACAGCTAAGAACACAATTAATTTAAACAAAATAGACGAAATATCTAATGATACTGAGCGTGGAGCTGGTGGATTTGGAAGTACAGGAACAAAATAAAACACAAATATTTTAATGAACAAATTCGATTTTAACGATATTTTAATTAAACCAGCTAAGATATCTAATATTAATTCTCGAAAAGATATAAACCCATTTCACGATGGGTTTTTACCTTTAATTACAGCACCAATGGACACTGTTATTAGTAAAGATAACAAATACATTTACAAAGGGTTAAAGATTATTACTTGTACTCCAAGAGGTGAAATGAACTTAACTGGATTTGAATCATATTCTTTACAAGAAATTGAGAAACAAGCTAGAAAAGGAAATCTTAACCAAAAAGGTATGTATCTTATTGATATCGCAAATGGACACATGGCAACCCTAGTGGAAATGACCAAAGCATTAAAAGCTAAATATCCTGAAATGACCCTTATGGTTGGTAATGTTGCTAACCCTGAAACATACAAGGTTCTTTCTGATGCTGGTGCTGATTATGTTAGGGTTGGAATCGGAAATGGCGGTGGATGTAGTACTACTGTACATACTGGTGTTGGATATCCAATGGCAAGTCTTATCCGAGAGTGTTACGAAATTTCTTGTAGTTTAGATAAACCAGCTAAGATAGTCGCAGATGGTGGGATGCAAAACTACAGCGATATTATCAAAGCACTAGCACTTGGAGCTGATTACGTAATGGTAGGAAGCATCTTCAACAAAGCTATTGATTCATGTGGTGATAATTATCTTTTCAAATGCATAAAGATTAAACAAAGCTTTGCAAGATGGTGTTATAACAATAACCTACCTGTTTATAAGAAGTTTAGAGGTATGAGCACCAAAGAAGTTCAAAAAGAATGGGGAAAAGAAGAATTAATTTCTTCTGAAGGTGTTATTCGATTTAGAAAAGCTGAATATAACCTAAGACAATGGGCTAGTAATTTTGAAGATTACCTACGCTCGGCCATGAGTTATTCAAACACAAAAACTCTTGATGAATTTATTGGAATGGCAGATATTATCAAAATTACAGATAATGCTTACCAAAGATATAAGAAATAAATTAAAACCCTACTTTAACGAGTAGGGTTTTTTTGTTTATAAACCATTTACACTTTGATATTTAAATACTATTATTATGAAAAATTAAAATCATGATAACAGTTGTATATTGCACAAAAGAACATAATAAACCACACATTGACCATATAATCAAATCTTCTGGTCTACATAAACACATTGAAGTTATTGAAATCATCAATAACAACGACCCTGCGTCAACATATTTCAATGGTGGACAATCACTAACCTCAGCATATAATCAAGGCTTAAATCAAGCGAAATACGATATAGTTGTATTTTGTCATGATGATATTTCTATTGATACTAAGCAATGGGGTAATAAATTACTTAAACAGTTTGAAAAGAACCCTGAATTTGGAATAATTGGTGTTGCTGGAAGTAAAGCTATGCCTTCTTCAGGTAAATGGTGGGAAGACCCTAAAAAAATGTTTGGTAGAGTACAACATACTAGTGGTGGTAAATCTTGGTTATCAGCTTATTCTGATGACTTAGGGCAACACTTGGAAGAAGTTGTAAATGTTGATGGTGTATTCTTCGCAGTTGACAAAACACGTATCAAAGCAACCTTTGATGAATCAGTTGAAGGATTCCATTTCTATGATGTTACATTCTCATTTGATAATTACTTGGAAGGTGTTAAGGTAGGAGTTTCAACTCAAATCAGAATAAACCATAAATCAATTGGTGAAACAAATGATTCTTGGGAAACAAACCGTATTAATTTTAGTGAAAAATATGCTAGTGTATTGCCAGCTGAAATAAAAAGAGTTATTCGTAAAGGTGAGAAGCTTAAGGTCCTTATTGGTTGTTTAAGTTTACAATCACATACTGGTTCAGAATTATATGTTTTTGAATTGGCTAAACAACTTATGAAACAAGGTTGTGAGGTTAGTATTTGGGCCAACTTGGGTAATCCACTTAATAAGATTGCTAATGGTATAGGAATCAAGACATATGACTTGAAATCACCTCCTGGGTATAAGTTAGGGGATGGTAAATGGTTACTTAAGACACCACAAGGTGAAATTCCATCACAAGAAGCGACTCTTTATAAAGTTTCTAATGTAGAATTCGATGTAATCCATTCAAACCACAAACCAATTACTGAACACTTGGCTAAGTTCTATCCAAATACTCCGATAGTAACTTCAATCCACTCAGAAGTAATTCCAATGGAAGAACCTTTTATTACTGATAATGTAAAAAAATACATTGCTATTCGTCCTGAAATCAAAGACTATCTTATTGATAAATTTGGGATTGATAGTGAGATGATTGATATTATCTATAATCCAATTGACACAACAAGATTTAAAGAAGTTAAACTAACAGAAAAAAGAACCAAGAAAAGAACACTATTCGTTGGAACTATTGATTTCTTGAGAATCCAAACCCTAGTAGACTTAATTAACACAACCAAAGAAGAAGGTGGTGAATTATGGATTGTTGGTAAAAAACGTGAAGCTACGCTAGATGCATACATTGCACAAAATGACCACGTGACATATTTTGAGCCAACACCTAACATCGAAAAGTTTATTCACCAATGTGATGAGACAGCTGGAATTCTTTTAGGTAGAACAACTATTGAAGGATGGTTATGTGGTAAAAAAGGTTGGATATATAATGTTAACGCTACTGGTGATATAATATCAAAAACACTACATGAAGTACCAACTGACTTAGATAAATTTAAGAGTGATGTTGTTGCTAAGGAGATAATTGACATTTATAAAAAACTTATATAATGAAAAAACTAAAAATTTTAATAGTGAATTTAGATAACATTGAGTTCACTAGAGATTGTTTGAAAGACTTACAAACACAAACAAGTGATGATTTTGAAATCGTTTTGGTTGACCAAGCTTCAACCGAAGAAGGAACTAGCGAATTTTTAGATTCAATAGACTACGAAAACGTAGAAATAGTTAGGAATGCTGAGAATATCCCACTTAATCATGTGTGGTCTTGGTTTCATGCAACCTATAAGAATGAATACTTATGTTTCTTGAATAACGATATTAATTTATGTAGCAACTTTGTTGAATCAACCATTGCGGTTTTCGATAAAGAACCTTATGTTGGTATCGTAGTACATTCAACTAACCATATGAGTTATAGTTCAGAACAAACACAATTAAACTATAGAGTAGTTGAGCCGTTTGTTAATATGCAAGGATGGGATTTCAGTCTTAGACATGCATTATTTCCAACACTACCAAGCTACATTAAAACATATTGTGGTGATGATTTTATCTTTCATTCTATTTACGAAAGAGGATTTAACTTAGCCTATGTTTTAAACTCACCTATCATACACTATGAAGGTCAATCAAAAAAATCAATGAAAACGAGTGGTGTTGAAGATATCAGAGCTTATGTTGACAATAATAATCCACATTATTTGAAACCTAACTTTGAATATTCAAATTTAAGACCTACGTTTTTAACATTTACAAAAACAAATGAAAACGCAATGAGCAATAGAATTACAGAACTATATAATGTTTCTTTGGTTAATCCAAATGTAACACAGAGTATAGACATTTATGAACACATGCCAGTTCTTAAAAGATATGGTGAAGAGTGTAAGCACATAACAGAAATGGGTGTTAGATGGGGAGCTTCGACTCTTGCTTTTATAATGGCAAATCCTGAAAGACTTATCTCTTATGATATCCAATCAACTCATGAAATACAACAAATAATGACTGAAAGTACTCAATTACTAAATCATTCTTTTGTATTGGCAGATACTCTTAATTTAACAATTGAACCAACGGAGCTTCTTTTCATAGATACACTTCACACTTACAATCAATTAATTGCAGAATTAAGAATTCACGAAGGTAATGTATCTAAGTATATCATACTTCATGATACAACTACGTTTGGTAGAGTTGATGAGCAAATCTATCAACATGCAAGTGAGATTATTAAAGGACAATCATCAACGAAGCTTGGACTTAGAACGGCTATGGAAGATTTCTTGGCTGAGAATACCAATTGGAGTATTCTAGAAGACTTAACAAATAACAACGGATTAACAATATTAAAAAGAAATGAGTAATGTAGGAAAATGGGACAATTGGTATAAAGATTTAAAATCAGGAATACCAAGTTCATACAAATATGGAGAAACATCAACGTACCAAATTGGTGCTGATTTTTTAGCTGACTGTGAAACAATTGAAGATTGGGGAGTAGGTGGTGGTGGTTTCCTTAGATTCTGTCCACAGGCTATTGGTATCGATGGAAGTGATACTCCATTTGCAACAAAAAAACACATTGATTTATGTGAATATGAATCAAGTGTTGAAGGAATTCATATGAGACACGTATTGGAACATAACTATGAATGGGAAAGAATATTTGCGAATGCTTTAAATAGCGCAACAAAAAAATTATGTATCACATTATTTATACCATTTGCTGACGGAGCTACAGAGGAATTAGCGCATAATTTACAACATGGTGTAGATGTTCCTGATTTGGCTATTTCTAAGGATATTTTTGATGATATTTTAAAAATAGCTAATCCTAAATTGGTAGAAGTTGAAACTCTTGATACTGATACTGGTTACAATAAAGAAATTGTCTTTAAAATAACCTTTTAATGAAAATAAAACTTATATCAGGTGCTTTCGGTGGACATTCACAACTTATAATTAATAACCATGAAGAATTGGCTAAGTACAATGTTGATGTGGTTCTTTATAATGATTCAAATACACCATCTAGAGCACTTAGTCTACATTCAAGACTCAAAGGTAAGATTCCTAAGATGCTTGAATGGGAATTAGATGAAGATTATGATTATTATATTTGGGCCGATTCAAAGTTTACACTAAATGATGGAATAATTGAACAGCTACTAAAAGGAATAGAAGGATATGACTTATGTTTATTCAATCATCCTTATAGAAATACAATACAATCAGAATTAGACTTCATGAACAATCTTATGGCCCGTGGTGATAATTATTTGATTAGTCGATACCAAGGAGAGGATATGGATAAACAAGTGCTTAAATACACTCAGGATGAAGAATTCGTAGATGATAAGTTATTTGCTTGCGGATGCTTTATGTATTCAAAAGAATTAATCAAGGATAAAGATAATAATCTAATGAAAGATTGGTTTTACCACAATGCAATGTATTCAATACAAGACCAATTGAGTCTACCATATCTTCTAACAAAACATAAAACAAATTACAATACATATAACTTCAATCTTTTGAATTGCAGTTATTTAAAACACAACTAAAATGGGAAAAATTACCAAATGGGTTAAAAAACAAGCGGCTGTAGCGGCTGTAGCGTTAAGCAACGTAGAAAAGAATGCATTATCACAAACAGGTGAAGGGTTAGTAACAGATGCAACCCAATCAACTCGTTTAAATCAAGGAAAGATATCTGATTCATTAATCAATGGTGAGATAACTCAAGAAGTTATGGATTTACGTTGGAGAATGTATAAGATTATGGAAGCAACAGAAGGTAAAACCATCAAGTTAGAAGGGTATGATGAAAATGATAACCCAATTTATAAAATGGCTGATAAAAAATTAAAGATTACAAAACCTAATCTAGATAGTTTTGACCCATATCCAGCTGTTTTAATCGTAGATAATACTGAGATTGGTAAAAGTGTTCATGAAACATTTGATATCTCTAATTTGGAAGAAAAACCAGTGAATGAAGATGTTGGTGAGGTAACACGTGCTGAGATTAGCGGACATGATTATTTTGTACAAGATAAAAATGAAAGACCAATCAAGATTAAAAGAAGCAACGCTCCTAACTTTTATTTGGAAGACTATACAAAAACACTTAAGATTCGTAAGATAGATGAAACAAAACACTTATTAGAATTTTATGTTAGCCTATACCCTGATGAATACAACAGAGCTAGTAGGTTCTTCATTTCAAATATTAAAAAAGTAATTGAAAACACTCAAATGGGTGGTACAATGCTTGAACTAGATGAGGTTGGTTTTGTTACTGATAAAACCCAAGGTGCGGCAAACAATCATTTATACGAATATAACAATTTGGTATTCGACAAGATTGTAACACATAATGGACACTACGTTGTAAAGTTCATTGCTGATGTAAAAACTAACGGTGAATATATCATGGAAGGATATAGACAAGATAAACTAGATACTAAATACGAGAATAAAGAGAAAAAATAATGAGTGTATTAACAAAATATTTTGATAAGGCTTTTTGTGTTAATTTAAAAAGAAGACCTGACAGATGGAAAAATTCTTTAAAGGAATTTGCTAAGCATAATTTAGATGATATTGAAAGATATCAAGCAATTGATGGAAAGTTATATGATTGGTCAACAACTACATACAACGAAAATCTGCTTAAGGGTGAGTTAGGAATCATGGAAACACATATAAATATAATAACTGAAGCAATCGAAAAAGGATATTCTTCTGTAGTTATTTTTGAAGATGATGTTTACTTTATGCCTGAAATCGCTAATTTAGAAGAGTACATCAATAGCGTACCAAGTGATTGGGATATGATTTATTTCGGTGGTAATCATACATACGGTGGAATTCCTGACCAAGTGAATGAAAAGATTATGAGACTTCATAATACATTTGCTCTAGAAGGAGTTGTAATTAGAGATACCTTATTTAATAAGATTCTTGAATTGGCTACCAAACGTGAGAAACCGATTGATGGTTATTACGCTGATTTACAAAAGACAAATAATATTTATGGTTTTTTCCCAAATATGACGGTACAAAAGATTGATTATAGTGATATTCAAAACAAAAAAGTAGACTATTTCAATAACCATAATAGAATTAACAACAACACACATGCAACGAAAAACATCTTCAACAACGAAGTCGGCATCAACAGCAAAAACTGGAACAACAAGAACTACTAGGGTTAAAAAAACAGATGCAGTAGTAGCTCAAGAAGTTTCTAGTAAAGAAGATTTATTAAGTCAAATTAAGATTGATTTGAAACATAAAAATGAGGTTCAAAAAAAGCTTACACAATCAATTAAAAAAGGAGATGTTACAATTTGTACAGGGCCAGCAGGAACTGGTAAAACTCTTTTAAGTGTTGCAGAAGCTCTTATTCTTTTAAAGAATAATCCTGACACATATCATGAAATCAAATTGGTTAAGTCTATTGTTCAATTAAAAGATGAGGACCTTGGTACACTCCCAGGTGATGAAAAAGATAAACTTAAATTCATCATGATGTCATTCTTAGATGCTTTCTATAAGCTTATCGGAGAAGAATTAACTGGAAAACTAATCAATGCTGGATATGTTAAGATGGAAGTATTCGGAAGCATTCGTGGACGTTCGCTTTCAAACTGTATCATTTTATTTGATGAGTTTCAAAACGTAACAGATAACAACGGTAAAACACTTCTTACTCGTTTTGCTGAAAATACAAAGGTTATCGCATTAGGTGATAGCAATCAGGTCGATTTAAAAAACCCTGAGTCAAGTTGTTTGTTTGAATTAGTTAGAATGGCTAAGTTACACCCTGAAGAAGGGGTTAATGTAGTTGAGTTTACTGAGAATGAAGTTGTAAGACATAGACTAACAAAATACTTCATTCAAATATTTGAACACAAAGATTATAAGAAAAAAGAAGTGATTATTATAGAATCTAAACCTAAAAATATCAAAAAAAGAACTTTTTGGGATAAATTAGCGGATTTATTTAGATAATTACTTTACTTATGGGCCTTACAGTCTTAAATTGGGTTTATGAAAATAGCAATTAGCATTAATGAGGTTTTACGAGGTTTTATTGAACAGTTAGTTTACACTTATGACAAGTATGTCGAGCCGACAGAATTGACAGTAGGTGATGTAACAAACTTTAATTTAATTGAGTTCTTTAAGTTTGATGACATTAACAGACTTAACTCTTTCATATATTTGGAAGCACCTCTAGAAATATTCGGCCATGCCGACCAAATGTCAGATGGTTTAATGAACCAATTTAATCATTTTATCATGGATATGAAAGATGATGAAGAACATGAAGTTGAATTAGTTAGTAGAGAAATCGACAAGAGTATTCCTTCAACGTATTTCTTTTTATCAAAAACAAGTTGTAGAATTGACAAGTTAAGATTTGTTAAACACAATGAGGAAGAGTGGGGAGATGCAGATGTTCTAATCACAGCCAATCCAATTGCCCTAGCAAACAAGCCAAGCGGTAAAATTAGTGTTAAGGTAAAAGCGTCATATAACGCTGATTCTGTAGCTGATTATGAGATAGATTCTATTCTTGATTTCATCAAAGATGAAGAACTTAGAAACAGAATACTTTCAACAAAAATAACGACATACGAAGAGATTTAAATTATGATTGATTTTGGTGGAGTGGTTTATTCAATAGACCTTGAGGCTTTTAGCAAAGCCATTAAATTAGGTGATACAAAACCTACAGATGTGGTTTCACATAAAACAGTGAAAACATTTAGAGATGAGCATGGAAAAATCGTCAGCTCTGAGATGACAGAAATCTTAACAGAAAGAGGATTTGAAGTGGATGGTGGAAAGTACGATACACTTAGAATGTTATTAGAAATAATAATGGACGATGTAGATGAAGAAACTGATGACACGTTAGGTGCCGACAGAGCTTTAGATAAATTAGGGTTATCTTATAAAATAGCATTTAATACCCTTATTTCTTATGGAATTATCAAAGAAATAGAAACAGAATAATTAATTATCCAATAAACATAAAAATGGAAGAACAAATAAAACAATTCGAAGAACAAATCGGTCAATTGACTGGAGTTATCGATAAATTAAAAAATAAAGATTTCTCACTATATTTTTTTACTCTAGATACCAAAGGTAACCCAACGGCTGGTATTGCTAACATTTACGAACACGTAAAAATTCTTAATGAATTAGGATATTCAGCTAAGATTTTACATGAAAAAAATGACTACAAATTAAGAGCAAATGAAGATGGTCAAGGTATCGCTGAATGGTTAGGTGAAGAATATGCAAACTTGCCTCACATCTCTATTGAAGCACAACAATTAAACATTAGCCCAGCTGATTTTATTGTTATCCCTGAGATTTTCTCAAACATTATGGACCAAGTAAAAGGTTTCCCTTGCAAAAAGGTTGTAATTTCTCAAAGTTATGATTACTTGCTTGAATTATTACCTATTGGTAAAAGATGGACAACTGACTTCGGTTTCAATGATGTAATTACAACAAGTCAAAAACAAGCAGATTACTTAACAAGCTTGTTCCCAACAATTGCAACACACATTGTTCCAGTTTCTATCCCATCTTATTTCAAAGATAGCGAGAAACCTAAGATTCCAGTTGTTGCGATACACACAAGAAATCAAAGTGATGCGGCTAAGATTGCTAAGTCATTCTACTTACAATACCCAATCTACAAATGGATTACCTTCAGAGAATTAAGAGGTCTACCAAGACAACAATTTGCTGAAGAATTAGGTAAAGCTTGTTTAGCTGTATGGATTGACGATACTTCAGGTTTCGGTACATTCCCATTAGAGGCTATGGAAGCAAATACACCAGTAATCGGTAAATTACCTAATCTTATTCCTGAATGGATGGAAGAAGTTGATGAGAATGGTGTTGGTACAATCAAAAATAATGGAGTTTGGACAAATACAACTACAAACATTCCTGAATTGATTGCTACTTACTTGAAGCTTTGGTTAGAAGATGGAGTTCCAACTGATTTAGTTAAAGGTGCTCTTGAAAGCAAAGGTCAGTACACTGAAGAAAATCAAGTTGAAGCTATGACGGTAACGTATTCAACTCTTGTTGAAAACAGACTAGTTGAGCTTAAAAAAACATTATCTACTTTAGAGGAAGCTTTAAAAGAGAAAACATCAAAAGCAGAAGCTAAATAATAAATAAACAAATGGAAAAAACACAAATATCAATTATACTTCCTGTTCATGAATTGAACGAAGTTACAAAACCAATGTTCGCTAATGCAATTGCAAGTGTTAAATCACAAATCGTAAGACCTGATGAATTACTTATTGTAGTTCCAGCAGGGAGTGATTTAGTAAGCTATTTAGATTCATTTGACTTTGGTGATTACAAAGACTCAGTTAGAGTTATTCAAAATGATGGTCCAACAGACTTTGCCTCTCAAGTTAACTTGGGTGTTGCGAATGTAAAAACTGAATGGTTAAGCATCTTAGAGTTCGATGACGAATTCGCAAACATTTGGATTAAAAACGCAGTAGAATACAAAACAAAACATACAAACATCGATTTATTCATGCCGATTATCATTGACGTTGACCCTGAAGGAAACTTCTTAGGATTTACTAATGAAGCAGTATGGGCAAACAGTTTTTCTGATGAATTAGGAGTATTAGATAACACAGCTTTATTAGCTTATCAAAACTTCAATATTGACGGAATGGTTGTTAAGAAATCAGTGTTAGATGAGTTCGGAGGATTCAAACCAAGTATCAAATTAACATTCATTTATGAATTCTTATTAAGAATGACATTCAAAGATGTTAAGGTTATGGTTATCCCTAAATTCGGTTACAAACACGTTAATCAAAGAGTTGGTTCATTATTTGCTGACTACAAAGAAAATCTTGACCCAATTGAGGCTAGATGGTGGTTACAGACTGCTAAAAAAGAATACTATTTTCCAAATGATAGAAAAATAACGTATGAAGTACAGAATGGATAAATGGTTAATAAAAGAGGACGTAAAAGAACAAATGACATGTACTTTGGTCCAAATGAAGAAGAAGCAGTAATCAATTTTCTAGAATCAGAAGACGAAGCAGAAAGAAACCAAATATTCAACGAGTGGCTAAAGGCCCCGTTAGATAAAATGATTGAATCAATCATTAGAAGATATAAATTATATAGAAAGGGTGAAACGTTTGAAGAATTACACGGAGACACCCTTTCGTTTCTAATGACCAAAGTGCATAAATTTGAAGCAGGGAGAGGAAAAAAAGCCTATTCATATTTTGGAACAATAGCAAAACACTATATCTTGGGTTTGCTTATCAAAGATGAAAAATATATGAAGCAAAATGCTTCGTATGAAGATATGTCTAGTAGTATCGAAGAACGTGAAGACTTAACTTACGTAATCGATAATGACGGATTTATGATGGATGATTTCATCAAAAAACTTTCTAGTGGAATCAAGGATGAATTAAACGATGAAGACCAACCACCAAAGAAAAAACTAAATGACAATGAAAGAAAAGTCGGCTATGCCCTAATTGAAATTCTTGAGAATTGGGAAACCGCATTTGAATCAATGGAAGGTGGTTCAAAATACAATAAAAATTCTGTATTAGAAACCATGAGAAACTATACCAATCTATCTACAAAAGATATTAGGTTAGCTATGAAACGTTTCAAAGAGATGTATGAGCTCTTAAAGCTACGTGGTTTGTAGAAATTGGTTTTAAAACAGATTTACAGATATTTATAGTTAAATAACGTAAACTATTAATAAAATCATGCCAAGAAAAACAAAACAAGTAGTAAAAGTAAATAACAATGAATCATTAGAAGGACTTATGCAAGAAACCTATAATGATGCTTGTTTACAAATAACTGATGCACAACGTACAATTAACGAATTATCAGTAAGTGCTATTTCTGAAACAGTAGATGAATTAACAAAGGTTGCCAAAGAAAAAGGTGGTCTTTTGAAAATTAAAGATTCAGCTATTCGTATTAAGTTAGAACTAGCAAAATTACAAAGCGATATTATCAAGAATCGTGGTAACGAAGAAGCGGCTGTTTCCGAAAGAAGCAGTGGTACAGCATCACTTAGTGACTTCAGAACAATTAGAGAAATGTTCAAAAATAAAGGACAAGAGAACGAAGAATAAACATGTCAATATTAGATAAAAAAAGAAAGGTTTTTGGTAATATTGCGGCCGCAAAGACTCTTACAGAATCGATGCCACAACTTAAACTTAGTTCATCATTCCCATCAATCAACAATAACGGTGATAGCATCACATTCTTAACTGACCTTATTAAATCTTTAATAGGGTATGATGCTTTGGTTAAAAGTCTAGTGGATATGCTAACACATTCACTTGGAGACATAGAGATTAAAGTAAAAAAAGCAATGAAACGTGAACTTAAAGGAATTGTTAGTTGTGGTGTTAATCCAAGCCTACCAAGTTTTATCAAAACAACTGGAATTGTAATCGAATTAAAAAAGATTGATTTTTTGGATTTATTGAAAGTAGACCCAAAGTCTGCTTCAGGGAAGCTATTATACAATGATGTAACAAATAACCTAACAGATTCAACAGATTTCAATACCTTCTTATACGGAGTAATCCAACAAGACGGAATTACCAACACATGGAAAGGAATTCTAGATGTAACGTTTGTTTCGCTTGACCCAAATGGTGTTAATCCAAACAATTCACTTATAATTAGGTCAAATCCAGCTTACAATTCAAAAACTCTTAACGACCTAAACAATGACTATATTGATAGTATTCAACTATTCAATACTAGCAATCTTGTTACAAGTATTATTAACACTATCTTCGGTAGTATTTCAATCAATCTTAATAAAACTAGAAAACAATTGGAAGCTGAAGGAAAGATAAACGCAGTTGTTGATAAGATGGTACAATCAGATGCTGGTGAAACAGTTAGCGATACTTACTTTACATTTGATAGTACTGAACTTTCAAAGATAGAAAACCAAGTTGATTTACGCAAACAAGGAATCATCAAGGTTAAAGCTTCAACAGAAATCGATTCTAGTGTATCACAAAACTCACTTATTGAGTTCAATACTCAAATGGGTAATGCTGTTACAGTAGAAGAACAAAAGAACGTACTTTCAACTAACTTGGAAGTTATGGCTAGTGAATCAGCAAACAAATCAACGAACGTAGCGGATAACCAAACAATAAAGTTAAATTTTATTCAAAATATAATTGAAACCTTGATTAAATCAATTGTTGGTGTTATATTATCACCAAAGGTTGTTATGACATTCTTGATTAATTTCAAGATAATCTACGGTTCAGGTGCCATATTTGCAGATGGTGTTGATTTCATACAAAAAAACAAACAATTATTTAGACAGCTTATTAAAGAAGTTACTAAAACAATCGTTGAAATGCTTGTAGTTATAGCACTTAAAAGAATTGCAGAATTGGTTGCACAGGCCCAAGTCAAAAAACAAATAGATAAGAATAAAAATAAAATCTCTCAGCTGTTAAGCTTAAGTGGTGTACCACAAGAGGCAATTAGAATTATAAAAGGATTAGCATAATGAGTACATTTAATCAAGAAAAGTTAGAAGACGTAAAGAATAATTCATCTTTTAATCTAGGTTCAATTAGTGGAGTTTTAAATCTGATTTTATCAGCATTTTCAATACCCGATGAACCAGTAGCGGCACTCCCACCACCTCTTATTATGGTTGGTGCCAAACTAAGACCAGGAGTCTCAGCACAAGCTGTAGCCTCTCGAATCATAGCGAGACAATCTGAAGCTGGAAGACAAGTTGGTGATGTATTTGCCGATGGACCTAACAATGAAGAAGCAATGGAGCTTATTAGAATCGAAGAAATAATCAACACAATACTAACAGAATCAGTAGTTAATGTGGTTATACCACCTGGGATTTCTGTTATGACAGTTGGAATTGGAAACTTAGGTATTCCAGTGGTTTCACAAGGTGTAACAACAACAATGGCCGTAGGAGACGGTATAATCAGATAATGGATAAACTAGAGGATAAATCAAACAACGAAATTCTATTTGAAATAAAACAAATGGAAGCGGACCATGAAGCAATCAAATTAAGAATGCTTAAGGATTACGATAAAATGGTGGAAATCGAGAAACGTTTCGATGAAGCAAATAAAATTATATTAAAAAGGTTAAAAGGAGATAAATAATGGCAGAAGGTACCAATAAATTAAATAGAACAGGTTCGGGAGCATATGAGAACGTAAGTAGTTTCCAATATCTAAAATACGGTGAGGTTGTTTCTAATACTGACGAATTTAATTTAGGTAGAATCCAAGTTAGAATTAAAGGGTCACAATCTGCGGGTGGTGATGATGGTATTCTTAATGGTAATTTACCTTATGCCTTCCCTATGATACCTAAGCACTTTTCAAGTGTTCCAAAGGTTGGTGAAGCTGTTTGGATATTCGTATTCGATAAAAACAGACAACATGCAGATAGAATTTATATTGGGCCAGTTATTTCACAACCTGATAAATTAAACTTCGATAATGCCAAGTTTACAGCATTTCGTGGGTTTACTTTTGGTGCAACAACACCAAGCGTAAATATCAATACACTACCACAATTAAGAGGTGTTTTTCCTGAATCTGAAGATATCAGTGTTCAAGGTAGATACAATACTGATATTACACAAAAAGCCAATGAGATAATACTTAGAGCTGGAAAGTTTGAAACAATACCTACAACGGCTCAAAACCCATATGGAATTCAGTTTAATACAAAAACACAAGCCTACATTCAAATCAAAAACGATGCTGTAGTAGAGAAACCTACTCAACAAAATTCTGTTGCTCAAAAAGGAACTATTACAAATATTGTAGCAAATAAAATCAACTTACTTACACATAGCGGTGGTAGCCCAAGATTCAACCTTACAGGACAAGATGAACTTATCTCTGATGAGGAAATGGCTATTATCTTAGAGTCAGCACATCAAGTACCATTTGGTGATGTTCTTATTCAATATCTTATACTTTTGAAAGAGGCTCTTTTCGCTCACGTACATAATGGAAACGGTAACCCAGCGACCGATTTAACTGCTTCAGGGAATAAACAAGCTCTAGCTATTTTTAAAGCAAAAGCTGATGATTTAGAAAAATCAATGTTAAGCGCAAATGTACGAATAAACTAAACTTTTTAGATATTTATTATAAAAAGATAAAAATGGTAATACGTACATATTTCGATAAAAACAATACGATTCTAAGCAAATCAAACATTAACACTGGTTTAAACCCTATTGCTGAATTATACTACGGTGGTGAGTCAGCAACTAAAAGCCATAGCAGGTTCTTATTTCATTTCGATGAAACTAAGCTGACTAACCTATATACTGGTGGAACATTCCCTGATTTAACTAAGCTTAGACATACACTTAAAATGACCAATACTGGTGCATTCGATACAGACCTTTTAAACAAGGGAATGGGTTCTAAAGAAAGAACTACTTCATTCGACCTTATTGTTTTCAAGGTGGACCAACCATGGGATAACGGTACTGGTTATGACTATGAATTACCAATTCTAACATTTGGAGACCAAGCTTACAGAGAAGGTTATTCAAATTGGTACTACTCTCAAAATGGAATTTTTTGGTCAGGTGGTTCAGGTGTGTATACAGGTTCATCAACTGGTGTAACCGTTGCAACTCAACACTTCGACAAGGGTAATGAAAATATTGAAATTGATATTACTGATTATGTTAATGGTGTTCTTACTGGTGATACGAATTATGGTCTTGGAATTGCATTCCCTGATTACTATGAGGACCTAGAAACTGTTAACCCACAATATGTTGGTTTCTTTACAAACAATACACAAACATTTTACGAACCATTTGTTGAAACTATCTATGATGGTCATATTACTGATGATAGAAATGATTTCTATTTAGATAAGCCAAATAAATTATATCTTTACGTTAGTCTTGGCGGTAATCCAACAAACCTTGATACTTTACCAAGTGTTGAAGTGTTTGATAATACTGGCACATCTTTTGCTACGTTTACTGGTTCAGGTGTAACACAAGTTACAAAAGGAGTATACTCTATCGATATCACGGTTCCAACAACTGCTGATAACGATTGTACTATGTACAATGACGTATGGAGTGGCCTTATCATCAACGGTGTAGCAAGACCTGACGCAAGTCTTGATTTTGTTATGAAAAACTCACTTGGATATTACAATATTGCAAATTCAGACTCTCAACCTAAGAAAACTGCTATCAGCGTTTCAGGAATATATGCTAATGAAAAAATTAAACGTGGAGATATTCGTAAGGTAATTGTTTCTGCTAGAATTCCTTATACAGTTGAGCAAACACAAAAAATTGATGGTTTGAAATACAGACTTTATGTGAAAGAAGGGCAAGGTGAATTAACAGTTATTGATTTCGAACCAATTGAAAGAAGCATCAACAATTATTATTTCTTGTTAGATACTGACAGCCTTTTACCTAACACTTATTATTTAGATGTTCTTGTTAGTTCTGATTTGGAAGTTACAACACTAAAAAATGTGATTAACTTCGATATTGTAAATCAAGTTAATCTTCGTAAAAGTCAATAAAAATGAAACATATAATTAAAAAATTACTTAGAGAAAATCTATTAGGAGAAACTATGCTTACATCAAAAAATCTACCAATAGAAACTGCGTTATTCCAAAAGGATAACAGGATAAGTCTTGTCTTATATGACCCTATGACCAATAAATCATATGGCGTGATTTCAGCCTCTCTAAGAGGTCAAAATTTCGATGTGGATAAAGTGGCCGCAGAAGATGGTTTCGGGCCTTATATCTACGAAATGGCTATGATGATGGCTAGTACGAAGGGTAAAGGACTTATGCCAGCTAGAAAAGGTGACGTTAGAAGTGAAGCATTGAATGTATGGGTTAAATTTTATGATAGACCTGATGTTAATAAAACAAACATTGCACCATTTGATGCCAGTGGTAAATGGAACCCAGAATTTAGTGTTGCATTATATACTGGTAGTAACGACACATTTGAAAACCCTGAAGAATATGAGGAATGGTTAAGTGAAATTAACCCTGAAACTCAAGAGCTGATAAAAAAATATAATACTGTTTATTCGATGCAACCCAATGATGATTTCAAAGAAATGCTTGGCCGTGGACAAAATTATATTAAGAAAGGATTCAACCCTATCAAGGCTTTCAAGAGTGGTTCTGATTTATTTTTCTCAAAATATGACTAAAGTACTTGACTTTCAAGAAATTATATAGTACCTTTGTATTACGTTAACTCACGTATTAGTTTCGAGCCTGAAATATGGCTTTGGAGTTGTTAAGGCAACAAAGAAATTAGTACATAATTACAAAAATTAAAAGTTAAAAAATGACTCAAAAAACACTAGGGACTGCGGTTCCTACAGCTAGTATTGCTGTGAACAAAAGTAGACTAAAAGTTTACAACAAAAAAGGCGAAATGCCAACTTATTACCTTCAAAAAGGGCAAGAATTTCAGATTGAATTATTCAATCCAACTACAGATAATATTCTTGCAAAAATCAAATTAAACGGAAAAATCATTTCTCAAGGTGGTCTTGTATTGAGACCTGGACAGAGAGTATTCTTGGAGCGTTTCTTAGATGTTGAAAAGAAATTCTTATTCGACACATACGAAGTAGCAAATACTGCTGAAGTGAAAGAAGCAATCAAAAGCAACGGAGACTTCAAGGTTGAGTTCTTTAGAGAACAACAAAGAAGACCAATTCTAACTCTTGGCAACATCGGTACAACAAGACTTGGTGGTTCATTCGGTGGTCCTGACTATAATGATTATAAAAGCTATAACAGTGGTTCAATTGTTAGTCTTGGTGGTTCATTCACAACAACTTCATTTAATGCAACAGATAATAACGCTTTCTTATCTAGTACCAATGTTTCAAACACTGGTGGTATTAGTCTTGATGGTCTTGACTTCAATGTTACTTCATCTGCGCTTAATCAAATGGATAGACTTAAAAGCCAACCAATTTCTAAAGGAATCCTTAGAAGTTCGTCAGCGGCTCCTAAGCTTGAAAAGAAATCAAAAACCATAGAAACTGGTAGAGTTGAGGAAGGTTCTAAATCTGACCAAAAATTCACAACAGTAAGCAAGGAGTTTGAATACTTTGCATTCCACACACTTGAATATAAGATGCTTCCTATTTCACAAAAAGTGAATACATCAGAAGATATCAATGTAAAAAAATACTGTACAAACTGCGGTGCAAAATTAGGTAAAACTGATAAGTTTTGCTCAAACTGCGGAACAAAAGCATAAAAATAATAACTAGAGTTAACGTAAAAAATAGTCCTGATAATTTGTATTATCGGGATTTTTTTTGTACCTTTGTTTCGTAATTAAATAACTATGGATAAAAATAAATACCCAGCATACAATGAGGACGATACCAATTGGGACGACCATCATAGAAAGAACGGTCTTATGACCAATAGAGAATTCTTTACATCAAACGCTAAGGGTGGCTTCTACGAAGGTATGGAGTGGAACGGTGAAGAATGGGTTCTTGACGCACAGAATCAAGCTAGAGAAGATGCTCGTCAAAAAGAATTGGATAAATGTGGTTGGTGTGGAAATGATAATTGTACTTGCTAATGAATAAGAAGAACGTATTACACATAATAAACCAATATCCTTCACTTAGGTTTGGTTTAAAGTATTTGGTTGAAAATAACAAATCAAATCATGCACCATATCATAACTTCAACCATATGCTTACTGTTGTTAAGAACTGTTATCAAGCTCTAGACTTCATGAAGATGTTAGAAGATGATAAGGTAGAAGCTTTGCTTATGGCTGCTTTATTTCACGATTTTAACCACTCTATGGGACGAAGAGATGATGCTTTCAACGTGGAACAAGCAATCGTTGGATTAGGTACATTCTTAAGTGAATATCAAATAGTTCATTTAGATTTTGAGTTCATGAAAGAAATCATTTATGCAACACAATATCCATACGTTATTAAGGTTGATGATTTGAATATTTACCAAAGCATTATTCGTGATGCTGACTTATGTCAAATACTAGAATACGATTGGATTAAACAAATGGTACTTGGTTTATCAGAAGAAATGCACTATCCAGTTAATCAATTGATGATTGGACAAAGAGTTTTCTTGGATAATATCAAGTTTATTACACCTTATGGTGAGTTTGTTCATGATAATTACTATAAGGGAGTTATGGATGATTTCACTTTATTGGAAAATATTTTAAAATAAATTTGGTAGTCTCGAAAATAAGTCTTACCTTTGTACTTTAACTTTAAACAATTAAATTATGGCAACTAAATTAAATTCAAAAAAACAAAGAGTATTAACAGCCCTTAGAGACCCAAGAGGTGTTTCACCTTGGTATGCGGCAATTCATTTAGCAAACTTAAGACTTGCGGCAACAATTAATTCCTTGAAGAAAGAGGGATATGAAATTTCGTCTGAAAAAGAAAATGGTGTTGATAAGTTTGGTGAGAAAACTAGATACACTCGTTACAGACTTGTAAAAGAAAAAGCTTAATGAAAAAAGCTTACGTTCAACACATACGACAAATTGTCGAAGCTGAACCTAATGATATGGAATTGGGCCGACTTGTTAGAAAATACTTCGCTAGAATTGATGAACCTGAACCTATGAAATGTGTTCTGTGTTCTGAGGAAGTAGATGTAAATCAAAAGAGTCCAATCTATGTTGAACCAGTTCATATTGACTGCGCTATCAAGCATAGAGAAACTGAGAAGAAGGTCGAAGAATTTCGTAAGAAATATAAGAAGGACCATGCATATTGTCCTAACCCTAACTGTAAAGGAGAAACGTATATAACTACCCTTGCTGGGTATATTATAGATGTCAACAACCTAGATGATTATAAAGACTTAAATGAGTGTAAATGTACTTCTTGTGGAGACAAACATACATATCACGAACGAGTAGCTTCTTAAAGATTAACAGGTTTCATTTCGCTAGGATTATTTGTATTTATTTGATAAACACCATTGTTTAATGTAAAATTTTGACTTCTAAAATCATCAACAGCTGGTAGCAACATATTAACCAATTGTTTATTTATTACAACATCATTATCAAATAGAAAACTTAATCCAGCATGACCACCACCTCTACTTGAAGTTTGTTCAATTTGTGGAAAGTGTATACTTAACTTTTTTTTGTCACCTAATGGAGTTACAGCAATTCTAAAATCAGTTCCTTCATATGGTACAGTCTTATCTAATATATCAGTATTTCTACCAATTATTTTATTTTCTTTAAACCCATATGGATTCCCAAAAGAAGCAAAAACATTGGTATCTCTTATTAAAGATTTAATATCATTATCTAATAATGATTCTTTCAATAGAGATTCTCTAAGTAGTTTTTTTATTGTATGTTTCATATTAATAAATATCTTAAAAACAAAAAAAAGACCTACCATATCGGTGGGTCTTTTTTTATTTATCTAAGAAAGATAATTGTTTAGATTATCTTAATTCGTTTACGTCGAATGTAGGTACACCGTCAACTCTTACGTGTCCGTAGAATCTGTTGTTAACCACTTTTTTAGCATAACGTGTCATGATACCTTTTACTGGCGCAAAGTTAAACGGATTAAACATTGTAGGTGTCAATTGAAGAGGCACGTATGGAGCATAGATATACCCTGTGTCTAATAATGATTTACCTTTGTGTCCAATGATAATTGAATAAGCTGGAGCATAAGGGTCACGGTATACTTGGAAACGTCCTGATAAAGAACCGATTCTTTCGATACCCATGTTATATTGGTCTTGCTCTGGGTTAGCATCACTTACGTGGAAGTATTCTAAATCATCAAAGATAGCAGAGATTTCAGAAGAAACTACGATAAAGTTAGCACCACCTCTAAGAGTAGACTTGTGGATTTGTGCAGAAACTTGGTTTAATCTAGTGATTAAAGTTTGGTTCCAGTCTTTTTGTGTGTATGGGCTTGCCGCTGTAGAAGCTTTTCTCCAACCGTTGTAATCCCATCTTAATTGCCAAGCACCAGCTTTACGTAACTCTCTCAAGATTTCTCTATCGATTTCCGCAGCAACTTGCTCAGATAACATAGCTGTTAATTCAGCTTCTGCATCAATGTTGTGGAATGCACTAACGTCTTGAGCTAACTCAGGAGACCATGTAGCACGTAATTTTCTTTCTTCAACCGCAACAACGATTTCATCTAATTTGAAAGATACCTCTCCCATTTCAGTTTCAAGCTCTAATGTAGCGTACTCAGCCCAAGCCGCAGTGAAAGTAAACGCTGATACTGTAGAAGCAGAAGCTCCAACGTAACCATCATAAGTTGATGTTCCAGCACCACCAATAACACCAGCAGATGTTCCAACAGGGTGACGTAAATCTAAAGCAACATAAAGAGTACCTGAAGTATCTGTTAAGTTAGTGTAGTCTACGATACCTCTACCGTATTGTTGAGTTACTAATCTGAAAGGAATTTCCTTACCAGCAGCGATAATTGTATTACCATCTTTATCTAAAATTGCATTAGTTGAAAGAACGTGTAATGAAGCTAAGAATGATTCAGTGTCCATTGGGTCACCGTTAGCACCTGTCATAACTTGTTTAGCGTGTACGTTTGGAGAGAATCCAGTGATACCGATAACAACTTCTCTTAATGAACCGTCATTAGCTGTTGGTAATTGAGCAGCTCCAGTCGCAACTGTATATTTACCGTCAATACCTAAAGTGTATACGTTATATCCACCTGCAACGATTGTAAGAGTACCTTTTGAGTTATCAAATAAACCGTCATTGTAGAATGCATCGTATAAGTTTTTACCCTCGAATGGAGTAAGTGTACAACCTGAACCAACAACACATGATGGAAGACCTTGAGCCGCCATACCTGTGTGTGCAGAGTATTGAGTTGCGTAAGCTCCGTTACCACCGTTTGCAGCGTAATCAGAACCAGGGTTACCTAAAGCATCCACACGGCTTGATGTAACTGGTACGAAGTAGAACAATTTACCAATTGGCATGTTCATAGCTTGTACAGAAACGATATCGTTAGCTAATAATTTTGAGAAAACTCTACGAACGATTGGGAAAACTACAGTTTCGAATGAACCTGAAGAGTTTGTCGTTGTGCTTTCAGTTAATAATGTTGACGCTTGGTTTTCGTATAATTGAGCGATATTCTCTTTAACGTGACCTTTAAGACCGTCAAGGAATCCTAATGAATCCCATTTAGATTGAGTCTCTTTACGGATAGCCTTCATGTGGTTTAATCCGATATTTCCAACTTGTCCAGATGTTAATAAGTGTGACATAATTTGTTTTTTATTTTTTTTTGTTGTTAGGGTTATTATCTTTTTTCAACTCTGTTAATCAAATCCATGATTCTCTTTGTTGAAGGGTCAACGTAAGCTGTGCTTTCATTTAATTGTTTTGAAATGCTTGTCGTTCCACCTTTGATTATTTTATTCTCTACTGATTCAGTAATTGGCTTTCTTAGGCTCAATTCGTTCTCAATAATTCTGTTTAATTTTTTTGACTCAGCTAAGCTTGTTACTTCATCAAAACGCATCAAGATTGCATCTTTCTCCGCTTTAGTTGTAGAGTGCTCTAAGAAAAGAGTTGTAACATAAGTTAAATTAGCGTTGTGTAATACAGTTTCAACTAATTTTGTTCTAAAGTGTTTTAACGCAGTTCTAAATTCTAAGTTCTCAGCTTTAAGTTGATTTGCTTCAGTCAATAAAGCATTATATTTTGTTACTGTTTCAGAAACTAATTTTTTTGCGGCTTGAGATTCTTTTAAGTTATCTGCTCCAGCTCCTAAAGGAATTCCTTTTAAAGACTTTGCAGGTAATCTGTGAGCTTGAGCTGAACCAACTGGAATTGCTTCTGTTAATTCTTCTGTCTCTTCTTCTTCCTCTTCGTCGTCGCTTTCTTCTTCATCACCACCAACTGCTACTAAATCATCAGGAGCGTCTTCAGAATCAGATTCACCTTCTTCACCACCAAATGCTGGTTCTTCAGTTTCTTCTTCGTCATCACCCATTTCGATTTCATACTCAGCTTCGTCTCCACCTTCTTCAGCACCTAAATCATCTCCACCCATTGGTGCATCAAATCCTCCTGCCGCTGGAGCTGTTGAATCGTCTAGTTTAACTACGTATTCCCCAGGTTCTGAAATATTTAAGTGAATTTCATCACCTACAATTTCGATTTCGTCCTCGCCACTTAATTTTTTGTAAATTGCGATTACTTCATCATCAGATGCCGCTGTCATATCCAAATCATCTCCACCTAACTCTACTGAGTCCATTCCTAAATCTGCACCCATTGGGGCACCATCCATCGGAGCGTCGATATCACCTAAACCACCTGCTACTGAATCATCTTCACTTCCTAAATCTGCACCTATCGGAGCATCCATTGGAGCTTCTTGACCTAAGTCATCACCACCAAATTCAGGAGCGTCTAAATCTTCTTCTTCGTAAATCTCTTTCATAAGAGATTCTTTAACCACACCGTCAATTTCTTCTCTAGCTACGCCACGAAGTATTTCTTTGGTATTGGCACTAAGAGCATTTTGGATATTTTGAATATCCAATAAAGCTTCTTTTATAATTGAATTTTTTTCAGCCATTTTATTTTTTAAATTTTTTTTGTTTTTGTGTAATAAACTATTTGTGTAGTCATCATTTGTTAATAAATATATATGATTTCACCAAAAAACTTTTTTTTGATAAAATTTCAGCAAAAAAAGTGCTATTCAGATAAAAATTTATCCAAATCATCATTTAAGCTTTCTTTTAGTAGTGGTTTTTTCACTTCTACGTTCTCAACATAAGGTCTAGATTCTTCGTGACTTCTGAATATCCAAGCATCAGGAGTTGATGGAGCCGTTACTACGTCCCAACAAATAATCTCGAAATCCTCTTGAACAATTTGCTCACCATTTCTACCTTCTTTAAGTGAACCAACACCTCTAGAAGATACACCAATCTTAATTCTATTTCTTAGTAAATTTGCAACTTCGTCTCCTTTAGTAGAAACAATACCATAATTAATAAACCCAGGAGTCATCAATATCTCCATCTTACCCATAAGAGTTTGTCCTTCCCACCATGTTTCAATGATGTTATGAGATATTCTGTCACCAGCAATAATACTAGATTCAGGGTGGTCTAATTCACCTACAGCTCTACGTTCTTTAATCGCTTGTTGATATAATTGGTCTTGTCTTCTTAAGATTGCTTCAGGATAGATTCTCCCATTACGGTTAAGAATACCGTATTTTTGTAGTACAACGAAAACAATAAGCGGCTCAACTATCGCTAGTCTGTTTCCACCATCAAGTTTCTTGATTTCGTTAATGAAAGGTTGATTTCTTGGTTCGTCAGGTGAAATATAACCAGCATCTTGTTCAATAAGATAACCTGTTCCACTTTCACCACGTTTTAATACCTTTAAATCTTTATAATTTATATCCATGTTTTGCTAGTCTTTATAGATATAAATATATGCCAATAACAAAAAAACCCCCAATATTTCTATTGAGGGTTTAATATTATTGTTTTAATTCTTTTTCCTGTGAAAATCAAATGTTTTATTGTTTTCAAATACACTTTTAATCAACAGATTTGTTATTTCATCTAAGTCATATTTCATAAGCTCGGAATTTACTGGGATTTCTTCATTTAGAAACAGAGTTGTTTCACAATTAATAAAGCTTCGTTTCCCAAACTTGATTCCTGATTCACGAATGTCTAAATCGACAATGGTGTTATTCTTGATAAAATTTGACGCTACTCTAGAATCAAAGTGATTAAAAAGAACTTGCTTCAACTTCTTATTCAAATCTTTAATGACTCTATTATAGTTCGCATCATATTCTGATACGGGTTCAGCCCATGCTGAAATGTTAATGTATACTGCTTTAGCGTTTTTATTATTAACGCTTCCAAATACTACGTTATAGTTTTTGAATTTGCTAATTTTTAGTTCTTTTCCTGTTTTCATCTCCTGGTTTTATTTATTACAAATATAACGAAAAATCCAGGAAAGTCAACTCCCTTAGTGCATCTTACTCCAAATAGAAATGACAAATCCAATAATTATCTGAACAAAAGTAATAATAGCAATTGCCGCTACCCATCTTGACTTTTGTTTATAAATCTCATCCTTAGCCTCTTTCATTTGATTTGGTGACCATACATCGTTCACCTTCTCCATCCACGCAGTATTAGTGCTTACATTTTTTTCGATACTTTTAATATCTCCTAGTTTGAAATTCATTTCTTGAAGCTTAGTGTCAAAATCATTTCTCATTTTCTCATGATTATCATTTAGACGAACTAACTCGTTCAAAACTAATTTACTGTATTCTCCCCAACTATCTTTTTGTTCTGACATTTTATATAATTTTTATATTATTTAAAACATTTGTTATCGTAACGCACATGGTTTCGTAACATTTTATTTTATTTTTAATCGTTCTCGATTTCAGAACATCTCCTTTTCCGCTTTCAATAATTTCTTTTAATTTCACAACAACATCTTTGTAGTCTCTGTTGTTATCGTCGATACAAATTTTATCCGTTAATTCTATTAACTTAAGGATATTTTCACTTGGAACATTATTCATTTTTCGGGTGTTAAATTATGTTATTGTAAACTGCTCTTTAACTCAACTAATTTTGTAATATTAGTCAAATAATCTTCATTGATTTCAGCTTTATCGTTTAACAATTTATCTTTAACTTTCAATAGTTTCTCCTTTGTTTCTAGAGAAGCATCAGCATATTGTTCATTGATTAAATCAATGCATTCTCTTACTGTTTCAGTGTAAACTTGTTTTTTCGTTTCATCGGTAGAATCGATTAAAGACTTGATAATCTTTAAATCAGACTCATCGATAGTTGAGTACTTGTCATTGTATTTGTCAACCATAATACTTGTCAACATAGTGGTAGGTAAATCAAAAGATTCATTAACCTCTTTTGACTTATTTTCCATTATGTATTTAATGATATTAGCTGTGGCATCAATTACCGTATCAATGTTTTCACTGATTCTATCAGTAAAAATTAGAGTAGAAATATTTTCATAAAGGCTTGCTTTATCACAGTCCTCTGAAATTTCAGATAAAGAAGAAGCTAACTTTTGATTAGCCTCTAAAATCTCTTTCTTTGAAAATTGGTTTAAAAGGTTTAGGTTTTCTTGCAAGAACAAGCTTGCTTTGAATTCGTTATCTTCTACCTTATTTTCAATATTATTGTATATCAAAAACTGAGTTCTTAATACTTTATTTTCCTTGATTGTTTTAACGTATTTACCGAATAATTGCTTGTCTTTGTTATTGTTAGTAACCAAAGCTTCGGACAAAATCCCGTTAAACGTATTTTTTATTTTACCAAAATTTTGCATGTGTTTTAATTTATTAATAAATATTATAATTTTAGACAAAAAACTTATTCATCTAACATATTATTGATATCTTTTATCATAGAATCAACACCTTCATTTATTTTGATATTCTTATCGGTCATTTTAATACTCTCAACACTTTTATCTTTTTTGTCATGAACGAAATTCTCAATCAAAGCATCAATCCATTTTCCTTGGTATTTTTGAGTTCTTTGCTCAAGTCTTTTACTTAATTGAACCTTCTCATTAAGAAGTTTCTTTTCGTATATTCTAATAGACTCGTTAACAGTTTCAGCAGGTGCTTCTACAGCGTCTCCGTCAGGTGCCTCGCCAGCATCTACATCTCCACCTTCTTCACCACCAAAATCTCCACCATCAGCCTCAGCATCCAAGTCTACTTCTTCTTCATCAGCTCCGAAGTCAAGGTCTTCACCTCCACCACCGCCACCACCGAATGAACCACCAAGTCCACCACCAGCGGCACCTTCTTCACCACCTTCAGCAGGAGCACCACCTTCAGGCATTCCACCATTAAGTGCTACTTGGTAATCACCGTAAATCTTATCAACAGTATCGAACATACCAGTATGCTTGATAACGTTAGCAGAATTAGCCAACTCAGCGGCCGCTGCTTTTTCCATACGTTGTTCAAGTAAATCTTGTTTGATATCATCATCTGACCAACCCATGATTTCTCTGTGAGCTCTTGTCCAAGACATTGCACCAAATCCGTTACCAGTATCAGAAACTGCATCTTTAAGAAGAGTAATTTTTTGTTGCATGTGTTCAACCTTAAGCATTTCAGCTTGTGTAGAAGGATTATTCAACGTAAGAGTAAAATTATCCAATTCTTCTTCAAAACCAAGAATGTATAAATGAATGATAGCTAGTTTATTCATCTCTTGAAGCATAGATTGTTGAATTCTATTGATTGTTCTAGAGAAACGAATATCTTGTAATGCTAAGTTTTTACCTTCACCAGCTGTATCTTCAAACCCTAAGAAAGGCTTTGGTACACGAAGTGCAGTAAATAAGTTTCTTTGTAAGTATTCAATATCAGCAATTTGGTCCAAGTTCTGAGCCCCAGGCAGTGTATCAATAGGGTTAGGAGCATCCTCGCTTCTAACAGGAATAAAGTAATCTTGGTCATTAGCCAATTGGTTAAATCTTAAATCAATTTGTCCAGTCGCTGGGTCAATAACTTGAGTTCTTTTAAATCTGTCAGCAATTGTATTTACATAAGCTTCCACATCGGCATCATCAATGTTACCAACATAAATTTTATAAACACGTCTCTCAGGCGCACGTGTAACACGATACACAAGCATAGAGTCTTCTGATAATACAAGTTGTTTCCAAATACGTCTAGCTTTCTCTAAGATACTAGTTCCATAAGGTAAACGTCTGTCATCACCTAGAAGTCTAAAGTGAGCAATTTGCCAAGAGTTGAATTCAACATCACGACCTCTCCAAAAGAATTTAACCTTATCTGTAGTTGTTTGTTCTTCTTCAGGTAATTCTCTACCTGAAACCATATCAAATAAACCAGTTTCTCTACGTTCCATTTCGTAATTAGGCATTTGCTTAGCACCAAGAATACCATGAGTATCATTGATGTTCAAATAAACGAAATTATCCCCGTATTTACACGTATTTCTAGTCCACATAGGTAAAGCAGTGTGTACGTCAAGTCTGTTGAAGAAAAGGTCCTCTAAGATACCCTTAACACGCTTGCTATCTGAATAGATATTCATGATTCTACCGTTATCGTTGATTGTTGTAGATTCTTCCATCATTACGTCCAAAGCGGCCGCAATCGTAGGGTAGAATTCCATTGCTTCAAAATCAGAATATGAACCAATACGTGTTGTTTCATAATTAATCGATTGTTGGAAAAGTCCAGTTTCAACTTTCTTCCAAGTATTTCCAAGCAATTTGTTTTGCATCGCTTGTAACTTTGCTCGCTCATACTCAGCTTTACTATCGGTTCTAAGTAATTCGTTACTACCGATATTGTATCTTTGAGATGGTTGTTGTTGCTTTGTCGCAATATAGTTAGGATTAAGTACTTGACCTAATCTATTAAATATTGTTAATTTTTTATCTGCCATAGTTTTTTTATTAAATTATAATCATTTTTTCCAGTAATTAAATAGTAATTACCTTTTATTACCAGCCATACCAGCAAATAACCACATATGTTCACCTTTTGGGTCACGTGGGTTCACAAATGGCTTCGCATGAACTGGTTTTCTTACCTCTTTACCACTAGCATCAACACTATTCAAAGTGTGTTGAGTTCCAGTACTCATCCAAGAATTAAGAATAGCTTTAGTTTGAGCTTCAAGTCTTTCTAAATTTTTGAATGAATTATCCAATACCCATAAAGCCATACCTAGTGACATAAGTAAATCATCATGATATCCAGCCATGTGGTCAGGACGACCATTCTTATCATAGATAAATGTTTTCATTTCAGAAATCATTCTTGATGAACGAATCTTTACGTGGTTTTCTCTAATTCTGTATTCTAGATTTGCAACCATAGATGTACGTACACCATTGGCTTGGAAACCTGGGATTTTTTCAGAATTATTCATAATTTGCATATTTCTTTGTTTAGGTGAAAGAATCTTCCCAACAGTAGTATCGTAGTGTAAGTGTTTGTAGTTTAATTCAAGAAGCTTAAGTACTGTAGAAACACCCATACCACCAGTAATATCTACGACAGTATAAGCTTTATAACGATTACCCCATTCAAACACAACGTGTGCAAGCAAATCGGGTTGAATCTTAGCTTGGTATTCCATAACTTGTTCCATTGTTGTAAAATCAATAATAACAATAGTTGAAGCATCGGCACCATCACCTCTAGCTACATCGACACCCATAATGTATTGGTGTCCTTCTTTAGGTTCAGCCCAAACCCAAGTTTCTTGTTCAGGCCCAAAATATAACATTGGTTTTTGAACATTATTTTTTTCTTGATATTCTATATATTTCTCGTTGATGATATTACCCCCTGAACCAATGAATGATACATCAAGCTCTTGAGCAATCATTTTTTCATCGTTGTTCATACCAAGACACATTTCCTCATACCAAGAAGATGTTGGTTTCCAACCGTCCTTGATTCTTTGTTCATATGTTGCGAATGATAACTTATCAGGTTCTTCTTCTTCTTCATCACCTCTAATCCAACGTAAGTCTTTATTATAACGTAAGTCTTCGTACCATTTCATTTCAATAACATTAAAGTTATTTCTTTTATTGATAGCTTGGTCATATGTTTTGTAGTATAAAGCATCCATACCATTAGGTGTAGAAATAAGGGTAGCTCTACCCCCAGTACCTAACGATGTAAGAGCGGCACCAAACACCTCAGCTCCATTATCAATATAAGCGGCCTCATCCATTACAAGATAAGTTGGTGTAAATCCACGAAGGGCATCCTTAGATGTCGCAACGGCTTTAACACGGCTTCCATTTGGTAATTTGATTTCTTTTTTTGAATCTGTATTAAAAATAGATTTACCTTCTTTTTGTGGTGTTCCATAGTATTCTTCACCCCAAACCCATCTTGGAAGTTGTCTTAAGAAATCTTTAATCTTTCCTAAGAACTCAAATGCAAGTTCTTGTTTATTGGCAATAATAAGAATACTCTCAGGGTTCTCAGGGTCAGCCCAACCAACCTTGATAGACATATAAGCGGCAGTAGTTGTTGATACACCAGCTTGTCTTGGTTTTGTTACAATATTAAATCTGTGTTTATCGTATGCTTTGATAATTTCATGCTGTCTTGGAAATAGTTTAAACGGCACAAAACCTTCTTGTGTTTTATCGAATGTTTCCAAATACGTTTCAATAGCGTATGCTGGATTCATCAAACACTTAGAATATTCCTTAAATATTTCATTTGTTGTTAACATAATTATAAGTTTTAGTTTCTTATAAATATGTCGCAAATGCCTAAAAATTAAGGGTTACAAGATTACTCCTAATTTATGGGTAATAAAAAAGGGCCAATTAAGGCCCTTTTAGTATCTTTTAGAATAAATCGTCGTAGTCATATGTATCTTCATCATCATCTTCATTTCCAAGATTTAAGAAGTCACCCAAGTCAAAAGTATCATCTTGTTGTGGTGTTTCTTTTTTAGCACCTTTGCTTGAAATTTCATCCATTGCAATATTATAATCTTCCTCTTGAAGTCCATTTCTGATTTCGTTAACCATGTGTTTGATTAAATTCTTTCCTTCTTTGGTTCCAGCCATTATTTCTTTCATCTTTTGATTGAATTCTCTTACTGGCAATGCGGCTAATTCAGAATAAATATGATGTTTCAATTCAAAATCAGCAGGGTCGATTTGACTTGTAAATCTTTCCCATAATGCAGGGCCAAGTCTCATATCCCAAGGCTCAGCGGCCAAGAAATCTGCTTTATTGATAACATATTCACCAATTTGTTTATCTTTTGGAAGTCCGTGTGCTGAAAGCAATTCCATAACACCCTTAACCAATTCATGAATAAGAACAGGGAAAACCATTGCTTGAGCATAGATAACAGCTTTTGGATTCTTTGCAGTTGGAAATTGAACCTTAACAATACCACCAGTTGTACCGTTTTCCATCTTAGGGATTACATAATACATGTAATCAGCGGCCGCCATCATCTTAGAATATACATTACCAAGTCTAGGTTCCATGTCACTTAGTTCTTCATCTACCATGTGGAACATGTGATTACATTTCTTAGCGGCACCTTGTGTCATAGCATTAAGGAAACGTCTTTTATAAACTTCTTCGTTAGCACTTGTAATATCGTTGTGGTTATTAAATTCCATCTCAACTGACATTGGTTTAGGATTTTTCTTTGTTCCAATAAGACTGATTTTTGGTGTAAGTTCAGCGTGTATTTCAACAACATCCTCTCCCATATCATATTCTTCACGAATCATCTTAACAGCCAATTCTTCAAGGTCTTTTTTATGTTTACCTTCCATTTTCATAGCCTCATCAACAAGAGGCATCATTTGGCTTAATAGTAACTTGTTATCAATATCATCACAATCGAAAGCTTTTTTGTAACGTTTAGCAACTTCGCTAAAACGCTCACCCATAATCTTTTGTTCAAAAGAAGTCTCATCTCCTTCAGGGAAGATAGGGTGTTTACCCAAAGAGTGTTTTTGCTCGGCCAATTCAACTTCTAATTCAGGGTGCATTCTTTCAGTTAATCCATCAGGATAAACAACACTCTCATTAAGAGTTGGTTTAGGTTTGCCTTGTTGCGCTCTTCTTAAAGCTTCTTCTGCGATTTTTTTATAATCTGCCATTCTTTATGTCTTTTACTTTTATTCTTGTTGAAATTGGTTTTAGTGATTCCAACAAATCATTTTTTGTTATTATTCTACTCCCTTCGGCTATAGCACCAGTTGTTGAGCTTGTGTCAATACCTGAATCGGCATCTAACGAAGTCATTGAACTAAGCGTGTCTTGGTCCTTAGATATGTCTTTGAATGAATTGATAATACTTGTTAGCTTGCTAAAAGGTACACCAATTTCTTTTGCCATTGCAACCAAAAATTGTGATTGTTCAAGCGGTGTGTTTATTTTCTCTAAAGCGATTACGAATTTATCCTTAATCAATTTAGATAATTTTTTTACGTCTTGTTGAAGCTTACCTACATTTACCGCTTCATCTAATTCTTCATCATTGTTAAGCAACTTTCCAAGTCTGTGTCTTCTAAGTGCCTTAGCATCCATATAGTCCTCATCTTCACTTAACTTGATACCTGATTTAATCATGTCTCTTGTATTACCAAATTTAGCGATTACTTCACCAGTTTTCTTGTTTATAAAGAAGTGTTTAGAACCTGCCATATCATCAGTATTTAGATAATCGATAGTTTCATTGTTTCTACTAAGTTCAGCCATTTTAGAGAAATGAGGGTCTTCGCTAGGAACAGGTTTATTCTCCATCATTTGACGTGCGGGTGTAGCTATGCTTCTATCAAATTCTTCTACTGAATACAATTTATTTTGGCCTTGTTCGTCCATTTCATCAAGAGAATAAACAGCAGGTACAACTTGTCTATCAGGTTGCATAGCTCTTACCATTTGGTATTTTCTTGCGTTGATTTCGAATGGTTGTGAAACTTGACCGTTTGCGTCTTGTAGATTTGAAAGATACTTAAGAGTTGCTTGGTCTTGTGGTTCAATCATGTCTCCTTCACCAAGTGTAGTTGTAGTAGGAGATGTTGAGTTTGTTGCCGTAGCAGTATTTGAGTTCTTATCAACAATGTTAATAGGTGTTTTCTTAGCATCAGGTGTCTGCAAGTATCTTTTAAGATTTGCATCCTTTGTAAGTTGGTCCGTAGTTACATTTAAGCTCTCATTATTTAGTTTTTTCATGTGTTTTGTATTTATAGTCTAGTATTAGGTCTTTTTCATATAACTTGGCCTCAACTTCTTCAATTGGTTCACCAAATTTAAAACAAAGTCTTTTCTCAGGATATGAATCATATGCATTGATATATTCCCAAGCCAAAGCTATAACTCCATCGACTGCATCCCAAACAGCGAACGTATCACTATTTTGAATTACATCCAATTGAATTTCAGTTTCGAGACGACCTACCTTTTTAATGAAATTAACATGTGGTGGTGCTGGTCTTCCCGAAGCTGGAAACGTGTCCCATTCTTCTCCATCTATGTCTTCTATTGTATCTGACAATATGAATTCATAGATGAAGTTCCCTGTGTAATCCTTACCAACTACGTTGATGTAGATTAAGAATAAGTCTTTCATTACTCATTCTTAGCTTTAGGGTCTGGTTGCACTTCAGGCATCGGTAAGAAGGGTTTATTTCTTCTACTTGGTGCCACGTCAGGCTTTACGTCAGGTTTAACGACAGGCGCAGGTGCAGTTAATGGTTCTTCGTTGTTCTTCATTTCTTCTTCTTGATTAAAACTTTCTTGTAATTTAGACTTTAAATATCTTTTTTCAAAGATACTACTTTTTTTTTGATTAATCAAGCCCTCATTAAGAGTTTCATCTAAAATATCATTCGACCCATGCTGAAACATATTACATCTCACTGGCTCTTCAAGAAAAAGACTTTCGTTTTCGTATATTTGGACTTCTTCCAAGTCTTCTTCATCGTTATCATTCCCAAATTCAGCATCACCGCCAAACTCATCATTACCCCCATCGTTACTACCATCGTTATTATCGGGAGTACGGTCAGTACTATCAAAATCAGAATTCTCTGAATCGTCATCATTGTTACCAGCTGTGTTAACTTTAGTTATTATATCTTCTCTATCTTTTTCATCCATTTCAGCGGTATGAGTAGCTGACAATAATGAATTTATTGCGAACTTTTCAAGGTCGAAATCAGGACGACCAATACTAGACGTATATTGTCTAAGTGATTGTCCAAGCTTTCCAGTTAATTGTTCAATGTATCTTTTTGGGTCTGTTTCTTCATCGGCCTCAACACCAGCATCAAACGGTTCATCGTTGAATGGTTTATCAGTTGGTTCAGGGTTTTCAGAAGCACCAAAACCAGCAGTAGGTGCTGGTTCTTGGGGTTGTGGAACAGGTGCTGGCGCAGGGCTCGCAACCTTTAATGTATATTTTTCTTCTTTAACTAGTCTTTTTTTTTTACGTCGATAGACTCAATGATAGCGTCCATGTTCTCCATAGCAAAACGGATAGATAATCTCTTACCTTCAGTTTCTTGTAGGATAGCATCAACAGCCAATTCAGCTTCTGACATATCATCAGCATCATCGCTTTCTTTGTCGTCAGCATCATCAGAATCCCATCTGTCGCTTTTTTTACCTTTAACATCGTCGTAGTATGGTTCGTCATCATAACCTTCAGTTACTTCTTCAGTATCTTCGTATAATGGAGTGTTACCTTCCATGTTACCAGCACCTGAGAAACCGTTACCACTATGATTAGAGAATCCAGCAACACCTGATTCATTAATCAAGTTGTCGTTTTTGAACACGTTGATATCACCACCTTGACCATGTGCATCAGCAAGTGATTTAAAGTTGATGTTCAAGTGTTTGATAGCACTAGCATATGAATCGTAAGCTTCAGAAGTTTTGTTTTTTAAACCACCAATGTAGCTAAAATCTTCAGCAATTAAACCTTTGGTTTTTTCACTGCTTTTGATAAAGTATTTATGGTTTTCTCTTATGATAGCATAAGACTTCCCATCAGGACCAATCTTAGTTAATTCAACCTTAGAATTGGTTTTGTTTTCGTTGATAGTGCTAATTCCCATTAACTCTTTCATACGAGCGTTAACTTCAGAACCTTTTAAACCAATTGGGTTTACATTTATGTTATTGTTTTTCATATTAAATATTTTTGTTTTCTTTTATGTTATATAAATATCTAGGTTTTAACCAAAGTTGTTATCCAACTGTTGGACTTCCTTGAGTTACATCTCTATTGTCACCCAATAAGTAACAACCCGCTCCACCACTAATTGTTCTAACCCAAATACTAATACTTGAACTAGGAGCAATTTCAACGGCTGTACCGTTAAGAGTTACCGAACACCCAGCTGTTCCACCAAGTATCTCAGTGTAAGTGTGTGCGCTGAAGATAGGAGCATCCGCAGATACGATAATACTGTGAATATCATTAATTTTTGCCATAATTTTTATCTTTATTTATAAATATTATAGAAAACAAAAAAAGCATCTAAACGATGCTTTAATTTAATTTGATAATGGAGCTTTTATTACTCCGTGTGATTTATAATCTAGTAATTCGAACATTTCTAGTTCTAACTTGTCAGCAAATATTGGCGAACTTGAACCAAATTTCCAAGAATCATTAATTTTAATTTTTGGTAAATCAAATGAATCTCTACCAATTTGTTCCTTGGCTTGTTCCAAATGATTTGTATATAAGTGAGTATCACCCAAGTTACCAATCAATTCCTCAGCAACCATATTAACTTCTGTAGCGATGATTTCAAGTAAAAGACCATAAGATGCTATGTTGAAAGGTAATCCAAGGAATGTGTCAACACTACGTTGGTTCCACATAAGGCTAATAGCTCTTCTAGGAATATTATCTAAACACTCCATAATAAATTCACTTCTACCATCCTGTTGGTTTTGCCATATTACCATTCTCTCATTATGAGTTAATTCTCTTGTATAAAATTGGAAGAAGTTATGACAAGGCGGCAATACCATCTCGTTAATCTTTCCAACGTTCCAAGCACTAACAATAAGTCTTCTTGAATCAGGGTTTGTTTTTATTTCTTGAATGATATCGGCAATTTGGTCAATTCTTTTAATATCGACATGACCAAAAAATGATTGTTTCATATAACCATCATCATTTGTTGTTGCATAAGCACCATCACCCAATTCGTTTACTTCCCAATCTCTCCATTGCTTTCCATAAACAGGTCCTAATTCACCCCATTTTCTAGCAAAACCCTCATCATCTTTGATTCTAGATACGAATTCGTCCATAGTTAGATACTGAAAATCAACATCATGTTGCATCCAATCAGGACCTTCTTTGGTTGATTTAGAATTATTTATGTAATTCTTGTAAGCATCACCATTCCAAATATTACATCCGTTATCAACAAGGAACTTAATGTTGGTATCTCCTTTAAGAAACCAAATAAGTTCAGTTAAAACTAGCTTAAATGGAACCTTTTTTGTTGTAAGAAGTGGAAAACCATCTTTCATATTATGACGAAATTGTCGTCCGAACGTTGAAATCGTTCCAGTTCCAGTTCTGTCTCCTTTTACATTACCGTTATCAAGAATGTCTTGAAGTAGGTTTTGATATTGTTTATCTAAATTATTCATTATTTCATATATGTTTTAATCCTTATCAAATCATCAATTAGTGTTTGTAAGTATTCTTTATCATCAAATTTAACATCACGGATTCCTTCATAAACATCAGCCAATTCTATGTAGAATTGCTCTTCTTTATCATCTTTAAATTCATGTGTCTCAAGCCAAGGTAATAATACCTCTTCTAAAGCCTCACAGGTTCCATCACCATCAAAAGGTTCACTAAACCAACATTCAACCTTATTATCAGAAATCTGTATTAAGTTATCTTCAATTACTTGAAGTGTCCCCCAATTATTATATTTACCAGTACAAGTAAGTGTATAAATACCATTTTCAATTTTTTGGTCTACAAAAACAAATGTACTTGGATAAACACTGATATCAATTAAATCATCGTTATTTTCTGATTGTTCGTTGAGGAAAGCTATGATTTCATCACCATTTATTTTAGTTAAATCCATATTAATATTGTTCTTTATCAATGTCTCTTCCGAAGTTCTTTTCAGCCCATTCTTCTTTTTTCTGCATGCTTTTATCTAATTCTTGGTGTTCATAGATATCAAGTTCATCACACATACTACAAACACTATAAAAATTATTCAGAAGCTTCTGAAGTTTTTTCTTGCTGATTTGTACTGTTTCTTTGCTCATCTCTTTCGTTTATTATTTTATACTTATTCAACTTCATCCATTGCAACCAACGAGAAACTGTCCAATCTTCATCGGACAGCTCTTCTTTGGATTGTTGGATAAAACCATCTAAATAATTTGGTTGTTCCATTATTTTTTTATACCTTTGTAGTGTTGAATAGATTTGTCAGCTTTATCTAAGATAGCACTGTCAATAGCTCCACTAACATTATACATTGTAAGAACTGATTGTAATTGGTGAATCATAAGGATTGTAGCATCCTCAAGCATCTTTTTATCTTCAGCTTCTTTAAGGTCGTTAACCTCGTTCATGATTTCAGCAGTATCAACTCTGTCTAATTTCAAGTGAGCATATTTTTTCAAGTGTGAGTTGAATACGGCTCCTTGACTATCGGCCATTTCGAATCTTGTGTAATCTGTAAGACTAACAGTTGGATATTTGTATTGACCACCGTTTTTGTAAATGATGATTAAATCCTTATTCTCTTTGTCATAGATTGACGCACAAATATTTGATGACAAATATAATGCTTTAATTTTTCCTTGTTGTTCTGTTTTTTTTAGTAACATTTTTTAAATTTATTTAATTTGTATATGCTTTGTAAGATTTTACTTCATTTAAGCTGAAAACCTCACAAATTATATTATTATTTTCGTCGTATTTTTCAATCATCATAAATCCACATTCAATGGAATATGTCGAATTTAAAAATTCTAATCTACTGATTGAACCAGTGTTAGACCTTATTAGGACCTCAATTTTTGGGAATCCGTATTTTGTTAATTCTGCCATAATTAATAGTTTATACAAATATACGAATATTTATGTTAGTAATCAAGCTTGATTATATAAAAAATATTTAGTACCTTTGCTAAGTAAACGATTTAAACCTACAATATAATATGAATAATGATATTTTTCCTAAAGTAAAAATTATAATGAATCAAGCTACGGTTGTGGCAAAGACGTTTGATGATATTGAAATCAAACCCGAACACATACTATTATCTATCTTACAAGACGATGATAATGCATGTACTCAAGTGTTCGAAAAATTAAAAGTGAATACTGAAGAACTACACGATAAAGTTTCTCAGTATTTAAGAGACACCGACTTAACACCTAGAGTAGGGTCCAAAAAAGGTAAATTGCCATTTTCTAAAGACATGAAATTGATAATCAAAACAGTAGACTCAGAATGTGAGAAACTAAATGATTCTGTTATTGATACAACCCATCTTATGTTAGGAATACTACGTGCCGAAATACCAGTTAACAATCACCTTTCAAGAGAAGGTGGTGTAACGTATAATAGTTTTTTAAAAATAATGAAAGATATGGGGAACAAAGAAAACAAAAACAGTGCCTTTAGTGGTGACGACGAAGACCAAGACGATTTAAACAAGTCTATGCGTAACTTCAAAAAACCGACAACAAACGATTCCAAATCAAAAACACAAGTTCTAGATAATTTCTGTAGAGACGTATCTAAAGCCGTTGAAAGAGGTGAAATTGACCCAGTAGTTGGTCGTAAAGTGGAAATCAAAAGAGTTTCACAAATTCTTTCACGTAGAAAGAAAAACAATCCAGTTCTTATCGGAGACCCAGGTGTTGGTAAAACCAGTATAATTGAAGGTCTTGCTCAACTTATCAAAGATGGTGAAGCTCCTAGAACCCTTGCAAATAAACGTATTATGACCCTTGAATTAGCGTCAATCGTTGCAGGTACAAAATACCGTGGACAATTCGAAGAAAGAATGAAAGCCATTCTTGAAGAATGTAAAGCAAACCCTGAAGTAGTCTTGTTTATTGATGAGTTACATACTATTGTAGGTGCTGGAAACGCTTCGGGTTCCCTTGATGCTTCAAATATTCTTAAACCTGCTTTAGCAAGAGGTGAAATCCAATGTATTGGTGCTACTACTCTTGATGAGTATCGTGAAAATATTGAAAAAGATGGTGCCCTTACAAGACGTTTTCAACCTGTATTGGTTAATGAACCAACTCTTGAAGAAACAAAAACTATCCTTATGAATATCAAGGATAAATACGAAAAACATCACAAGGTTAAATTCACTGATGAAGCTATTGAGGAATGTGTTAAGCTTTCTGATAGATATATCATGGATAGAGCTATGCCTGATAAAGCAATCGACGTATTAGATGAAGCTGGTTCAAGCACTGGTGTTAGCGTTGAGAAACCTGAAAATATCAAACGACTTGAAGCTAGACGCTTAGAAATAAACGAAGAGAAAAAAGAAGTTGTTATCAGACAGAAATACGAAGAAGCCGCTAAGCTTCGTGATGTTGAAAAAGAAATCCAAAGTGAACTTGAAACTGCTACAGCTGAATGGGAAGCTACTCTTGACGGGAAAATTACCGAAGTTGGTGTTGAATTAATCTCAGAAATCGTTTCGATGATGACTGGAATTCCTTTAAGTAAAATCTCAACCCAAGAAGGTAAAAAGCTTATCAACATGGATAAAGACTTACAAGGTAAGGTAATCGGACAAGATGCCGCTGTTACTAAGGTTGTTAAGGCTATCAAAAGAAACCGTATTGGTATCAAAGATAAAAATAAACCAGTAGGTTCGTTTATTTTCTTAGGTCCAACTGGTGTTGGAAAGACTCTTTTGGCTAAGTTATTGGCTGAACAAGTTTTCGGAGACTCAGATGCTCTTATCCGTATGGATATGTCGGAATACATGGAGAAACATTCAGTATCTCGTTTAGTTGGTCCACCTCCTGGATATGTGGGGTATGACCAAGGGGGACAATTAACAGAAAAGGTTCGTAGAAAACCTCATTGTGTTATCCTTTTTGATGAGATTGAAAAAGCACACCCTGATGTATTCAATATATTGTTACAATTGTTGGATGAAGGACAATTAACTGACGGTTTAGGTCGTAAGGTTAACTTTAAGAATGCGCTTATCATCCTTACATCAAACATCGGTGTTAAAGAAGTTTCAAGCTTCGGTAGAAAAATGGGATTCGAGACAATCGATAGCGTAATGGACACTGAATTAAGAGCTAGAAACATCATTGATAAAGAGCTTAAGAAAAAATTCAAGCCTGAGTTCCTTAACCGTATCGATGAAGCAATCATCTTCAACAGCTTACGTAAAGAAGATATCAACGAAATCATCTATTTAGAGTTGGCTAAGTTGGAATCTAGAATTGGAGAATTACACTTCAAGTTCGAAATCACCCCATCAGCAGTTGATTATCTTGCAGATAAAGGTTATGATGAGACATATGGTGCTAGACCTCTTGGTAGAGCAATTCAACACTACGTTGAAGACCCTGTGGCTGATGAAATCCTTAACGAAAATGTTAAAGAAGGTGAAACAATCCTTATTGACTTGGACAAGAAAACAGGTCAAATCATTGTCAAGGTAAAAAAAAGCAAAGTAGCTAAGTAAAAATAACTAAACCCGTGGATTTTTTCACGGGTTTTTTTATATTTATAAAGTATGATACAAGAAATTTTAAGAAACAAATATAGTGAATATCTACAAGGTTTAGATATCTACGAAAACAAAACAAGTCTTATCTTATCTAAAATTATTTTAAATAAAGACGTTAGAAATAGTGGTGTTGGTTCAAAGATTATGACCGACCTGATAAACTATGCAGATAAAAATAAACAAATTATCGCTCTTACTCCATCAAGTGATTTCGGTGGAAATAAGAACAGACTTGTTCAATTCTATAAAAAGTTTGGTTTTAAAGCCAATAAAGGACAATATAAGCACTTTGGATTCAAAGATGATATGATTAGATACCCTAAGATGAATGAAAATAAACCAATGATTAAAAGTCTTCTTAGAGAAGGTCTTTTAACACACGATGAAAGAGATGTAAGACAAGTTGCAGACTTTATAAACTTTGCCAAGGCACATCTTGGAATAAATGATGATATCAAGGTTGAATTGGCCTATGAGAGAACGCCTGACTTAACAACAACTGCTTACTATAACTTAGATGGATTCATCAAGATTTATGTTAAAGACAGAGCAATTATCGATGTATGTCGTTCAATAGCTCACGAATTGGTCCACCATCAACAAAATATTCAAGGAAGACTACTAAACGCTGGAAAAGATGGAGAAGACGGAAGTCCAATTGAAAATGAAGCCAATGCAGTTGCTGGTGTTATCATTAGAAAATATGGAAAACTAAACCCTCAACTATACCAATAAGACTTGCTTTTATTGTTTTATTTTAGTACCTTTGTCTATTAAAAGACATTATATGGAAACACCAAAAACAATAGACGATAAAATTACCCTTCACGGTAGACTTATTCATTCGGAAACACTAGATGGTTTCGCAGATATTGAAATCTCAATCAAAGAAGTTCTTGAAGAAATCGAAGAATATCAAGACGATATGCTTCCTGATTATGTAGTAGACAACTACGAAGTAAAATATACAAAGGATTTTGAATCAGATATTGATGATTTCGATGATGATGAACTTATCCAAAAACTAGAAAATAATAACCATGACTTCACAAACCAAATTTGTGATGAAGATATGATTACTACTCTAGAAAACAGAAATTACATCGTTAGAGAAGCAGACAAGGCATACGAAATGGATAACCTTGATACTCAGCTTTTTGAAGAAATTAGCAAAAGATTCTTCGACGCATCAATGTTCAAGAAACAAGAAATGTACGATGCAATCTTTAAGATTGGTCTTGTTTAGGACCAATATACTCAAAGCTACCACATAAACGTTTATTATCGTAAACGTGATTCTTAAAGGTATTATCATCGGTAACATCTTTTCTTAGCTTCTTATTTTTACTAGTCGGTTTCCACAAAGGTGATGCAGTCTTATACTCTATCATCTTTGGGTGAGCTGTACGAGAATAAAACTTATGTCCCTCATCCAAGTGAATTTGAGCAACAGCCTCAGTAAATCTCACACCAATTCCCATTCCCTGAAAATCAGGCAAGACAACACTCCTATGTCCACGCCACGCATTCTTAACGGTTCCGCTAGGCATAGTAATTACGCTGGCAAATCCAACAACGGTATCGTTCCAAACAGCCAAGTAGCATCTTGAAGCTGAATTATGGTTTCCAGTTAAATAGTGATGGTCTTTAAACATTCGCCAACTTTCATTTGTTGTGCGATATACTTCAATATCGATGCTTGGTCTTTTAAAAAAAAAACCGTGAATTAATTCACCTGTATCTGTATTCAAAACCCAATCAGGTTCCAACCAATCAACAATGTCATGATGACACGTCGATAAAACAACTCCACTTAACTTATGTCTTTGAACATACTTAGATAAGCTCACAGAAGCCGCCTTAGCCACGTTTCTATCTACAACGGAAGTATACTCATCTATGACACAGTTCGTGCGTAATTTGCGTGCTAAATCAGCTCTAAATTTTTCACCATTGGATAATACGTGATATGGCTTGTACCAAGACGGTATAGAATTCAGTCCAACGGCCATAAGCTTGTTGATTCCATCGTTTGGTGTTTCGAAATGTGATATGATTGATTTGTCAGATTCCCAAACAGGAACTTCTTCTGTACCAAATTCTTTAAGAAGTGTAGATTTCCCCGAACCTGAAGAACCTACGATAATTCCTAACTTGAAGTCTTTAGGTATATCGGGCATCTTCCAAGGATAAAATGTTGATGTACCGTTAAAAGCACAGTCAAAAGCAGTTTCACTTGCAGCGATAAATTCGTCTTTAATGACACTAGATACAAGAGGTATAGTAGCTCTTTCTAGTTTTTGTATAACTCTTTCCATAATGTGTATGTCTTGATATAAATATCTCGTAAAATAGGAAAGGTATAAAAATAAAAAGCTAGAGATGTTACGAAAACCCTCTAGCCTGTTATATATTTATGTAAAATTAAATTATTTCTTACCTTCAGTAAGTCTATTCAATTTTTCTTCTAATTCTTTCATCTTAGATTCTAAGATTGCTGTTTTACCAGCTTCAAGATTAGCTTGTTCGTTAATCCATTCCTGTTTTTTAACCGCAACTGCTTCATTTACGATATCGTCGATTAAATCAACTAAATGAGATTCTTTAATTTTTACGGTTTTTTTTGTAACTGTTTTGTCTGACATATGTTCTAAGTTTTAAATAAAATCTTATTTCTATAATAAATATGTTATAAAATCAAAAAAAATTAATTTTGTTTAAAATTATATCTTTTTGTATAGAAAATGAGCAACTCTTTTAAGTGATTTATTCTTTGTTTGATGAACATTTGGAGTCATAATATAAGCACCAACCTTCATCGAATCAACCACCATCTCAACATATTCATCAAAACCTTCATTAAAAGGAGAATAAATATAAATTACATCGTTTGTCTGATATTCATAAGGGCTAAGCAATTTAATATCACAATTGATTATTTGAACATTTACAAGGTCTTTTGTCAATTCTCTGTTGATTTCAACACCAGTTGATTTATATCCAATATTGTTAGCAAATCTAACAACATTTCCACCACCGCAACCCAATTCCAAGAATTTCATTTCAGGTTTAAAGATTCCATATAGTGGTCTTAGGTATTTTACATCTATAATATCATTAGGGCCAATATTGGTTTTCTCACCCATTTCTTTTATGTAAGCTGTATAGTCAGCTAAATTGTTTTTATATTCCATATTTTTATTCTGTTAAGTATGTAAAGTGAATTTCACCTTGATATGAACTTGAAGTATCGCCTGATTTTCCGTAGAATCTAACCTTAGCGTGTGTTGTATCTTCCATTTGGATAAATGCTGAGGTATAAATACCGTTAACACCACCACCAGCTAGTACACCGTTTCCGACATTGGTCCTTGATTGAGAATTAGATTGAGGGAAAGGAAGAGTAAATTCAACCCAAGTTCCATTGCTACTAACATCTTGGTTAATTTGAACACTAATCTCAGCAGTACAGCTAACAGTATTTCCAACACGTGTCCAATAAAAATCTTGAATCCATGTATTACCTGAACTTGGTACTTCAGTTGCACGTGAACTAATTTCTGAAGTAAAATTACCTGTAGACAAATCCTTGTCTGTTATAACTTGGTTTGACCCACCATCTTGACTATGAGGTAAATAATAATTAGTTGAAATTGTATCAACAAGTTCTTCACCACCAATATAATTAGTTTCGATAACAATAACTGGTCCTTCACCAGTAGAGAAACCTATTCTAACAAAAGCTCCAGCTACTTGACTACTATAATCCATGTTAATACCATTCAAAGGAAATGCTTCACCATCACGTTCTATGATACCACTTTGAACTGTAATACCATCTGATGTTTCATGATAAAAAGGAATATCTGTTGTGAATCCATTTTCAAGTGTTTCTTGAAAATCTTGAGAACCACTACCACCACTACTACTGAATGCGGTAGCCATATCATCATATGATACTTGTGAGGTTACACCATTGCTTAGCAATGGAAATATGCTATTTGAGTTAATTACACCTTGAGGTAATTGACTTATTTTTTTATCTGCCATAATATATATTTAACTATAAATATTAACTATTTAGATAATACTTCACCAACTGTAAAAATTTTTAGTAATTGTTCAATTGAGAGGTTTTTTGTGATTGCGAAAATTTCTATCGCATCTTCTATAGAGTAAGTAAGAACACTGTTAATTACTTCTCCATCACTAACTTGTAAGACATATTTTTTCATCGGACTAACGTTTATAATAAATATATAAACGCTAGACCAAAATGAAAAATTTTAACATAATTTATCCGCACAGTTACTTGAAGCTGGTGCGTCAGGCTTTACCTTGAATTCGTAACCCATACCTAAGATATAACCTACGGCACTTTGTAAAGCTTTATTTGATTCGTGTTTAGAATCAGGGTTGATATCAGCGTGGATTTCCATCTTGATATCATATAAGTCTAAAAGGTCATGGATTTGATAAGCCACTTCAAGAGACTTGGCTACCTCGTACATCATTCTTTCGTTAACCAATTCTTTATTACGTTTTTTGAAGGTATTGAAGTGAGAACCCGCAACGATTTTACCACCACGACCTACAATAACACCACCACCTAAGTCTTCACTTACGCTGATAAGAATAACCGTAACAAATTTATAAGTTCCACCTCTAACTTTTTGTGAATCTGTACCTACAGCCACTTTTAAGATGTGATTTTTACTCAACTCTTCGTCGAATAACTTTTCTAAGTAATCAACGATTGGCTCGTCAATTTTCTTGTTGTTTCTTTTCCATTCCATAATTTTATATTTGTTTTAAATAAAAAAGGCCCCAAAATGGAGCCTTTAAATCATTAACCTATCTTAGTTGTTGGTAACAACTCTTTTAAGCGTTTATAATTTTCTTCTCCTATGTCACTTTTATTTACTCCTACACGGAATAATAACCCACCGTTGCTTGGGTCAAGTTGCGAAATACTGGCTGGAATCTCCGTTATAGGATTTCCAGTTATGTTTAAAAAACGTAAGTTTTTTAAGTTCCCAATCTCTTTCGGCAACTTTGTGATACGATTATTTGTTAGCGATAATACCGCAAGATTATGCAAGCTACCGATGGATGGATGTAAATCCACCATCTTAGCATCAATGATGATAAGTGAGTCAAGTTGTTTAAACTTGCTAATATCAGGTAATCTTGGTATTTCTCTTGTCATAAATTTTATTGTCGGTGTTGTATAATCAATCAACTCAAATAAGCTCTCAGCAAATCCGAATTTAATCAAATAATCAATGTATTTGTTGTCTTCTAATCCTTTGTTAAAACCTTTAGCCATTCCTAATAATTCCTCATAGAAGAAATTAGAAATACCCTCACTCTTTGAAATTACATCTTCAAAGATGCTAACGTTTTGTCCATTACGGCTGTCTTTTAATTGGTTTGTTTCAAAATGAATCTGAAAAACATCCTTAGACTTCCCTAAGAAAAAATCGTTGTTTATAATGATATAAATGTCAGAATTCTTTCCGTTGGGTTTTCTGTGGCCTTCGGTATAACTTTTAAACATACCATTACCTTCCCTAGCTGTACACCAGTTAGCGAAATTAGCAAAAATAGTACTGGCCTCTGTAGTCTTTGGAATATAAAGCGTAAACTTTCTATCCTTAACTGGCATAAGAGCCTTACCTGCATTTACAAATTTCATTAGCGTTCTTTCGATTGCACTTGGGTCCTTTTCAATGAACGGGTCAACCGCATCAAATAGTTGGGATAATGATTTGTATTGATTAATGTTTGTTGGGTCATTTACATTTTTTAAACTGTAAGAACCCAAACATAAATCTTTAAATTTCTTTTTTCTTTTATTGTCCTCAAACAATATAAGGTACTTATTTGACTGAGGCAAATCCTCTTCAACAAAACGTATAGCCGCATCAATGTTGGTTTGTTTACCATCTTTAATCAATTGAGTAAATACAGTAAGCATCCACTGAAGATAAATCTTGTTCTCAGTTGGGTCGGCCGCAATTATATCAGAATAAACATCAGAACAAACACTTACTTTTTTAAGAGTTCTATCTTTTTCATTCTGTTTTGTTGAAATTATCGCTAGGATTGTTCCATTTGTTGATGTTATTGTACTTGGTGTGAAACCTATTTCTACTAGGCTTTGCAATTTGCTGGCTACCAAGTGTTGTTCTCCGCATTCAAATACGTCAAACATCTCCGCTAAGTAAACAATTCTATCAGTAATATCTTTTTTCATTCTTTTGTGTGTCTTTATACAAATATACGCAAAAAAAAGAAACTTGACAATAGCTTAGACCAAAAATCTTTTAAAATAATCATCCTCAACATATTCCTCAATTCTACGTTTAAGTAACCATACAAGACTACTTGCATCGTCGTTTGCTCTGTCAATGATATCTAGAATAATTTCATTTGGATTTTCACCGTCAGTTAAACGATATTTAACCTCTTTGAAATAATTCTTATTACCTTGCGACATAAGCTCGCTTATCACTAAATTATACGTTTCCCATCTATTCTCTTCTTCTTCGTCGAAAGAATTCAAGACAGAATTCATATGATTATTATATGCTTTATCTAGTGCAGTTCTATTACCTTGATTAGCTGTCAATAAAAATTTATTAGCATTCATGGCGTATCATTTAAGTATGTGTTATTTAACTATAAATATCTACAGACTCTCGCTTAAGCTTTACTATTTTGTTAATGTTTTATCTCTCTTTGATAATCCCTTGAGAATCAATTAAAAATTTTTTATCTTATCATATAGCCTGCTTAATTCAGGGCTTCGATGTTTAATTCCTTCAATCACTTCAATACAAACCTCATTAGGATTTGTGTTTTCTGTAAGCTTATATTGTAACTCTTTGACCTTTAACATGTCCTTAAGAGTATTCTTTAATTCTAGTATCACTTGGTTGTATGTGGCCCAAGCTTGTTTGTTCCCTATGTCGTCAACAGATAACTGCTCTGTCAGCCTATCTTCATACTCATGTTCCAAATAAGTATTGAAATCACCATAGTGCTCTCGTAAAACTTGCCTTATTTTGTCTTTAAGTATCATAGCTCGTATTATTAGATTAATTTAATGGTACATTTTTGGAAAGCATATAGTTATCAGATATTTTGTTATCTACCCAATCCCTAATTACTTGTTCAGTGAATTTTCTACCTTTCTTGTATTTGTAACTCAAGTACTCATACAAGGCTTTAGGGGTAATTAATTCCTCATCTACCTTAACCTTAATCATCGGTGAATTAGAATATTCACCACCTTCACGAACGAATGTATTAGATACCTCATAGTTGGCATCCAATTCCTCTTTCATCATCTTAACAAACTTTGCAGACTCGCTGCCCTCAACTATATATTGTTTCAAACGAGTCATTTGACTTTCCGTAATTATTAATTTCTTTTTCATACTAATAAATATCTACAGAACAAAAAAAGGGCCACTGAGGGCCCCTTTTATTTTATCATTAAAAACATCTTACAATAAGCTATCAATAAGCTTTTGATACTCAGCCTTAGCTTGAATACCAGCGTTTCGACTACCTTCCACTTCCTTACCATCTTTGATAGCTAGGGTTAATGGAATACCACGAACGCCAAATTTAAGAGCAATCTCTTGATTATCGTCAACGTTAATCTTAACAATCTTGATATTTTTATCTTTGTTTTCTTCATTTAATGAATCAATAATAGGGCCAAGCATTCTGCAAGGTCCGCACCAAGGGGCCCAAAAGTCCATCAATACTGGTACGTCTGAGTTGATAACCAACTCGTCAAAGTTTTCTGCGTTTATTTCTAATGCCATTCTTTAATTTTTAATTTTTTTTGTTATAATTATAAATATAATATACTTAATCTAAAAAGCAATGTCTGAAGAAGAATTTCTACGTGAATATATCGAACGTCAATTTCCAAATGACCACCAAATCATATACCTATATGCTTGCGGTGGCAAAAGAAGTTCTGCCAATGCTATAGATAAAGGAATTGCTTGGCTTAGTCCAATATTTTCCCCAACATATCCAACCTTTTATCTTAAAAGAATTCTAACCGAATACCTAGAAGATAAAAAATCACAATACTTTAAAGGAGAAATTCAAGTAGTTCCTATTTATTAATACTACTCATCGGATAAGCAACCTTCATGGTCCTCACAACCTTCTCAAATTGAATTATTTGGTCTTGACTTAAGCTGAAATACGTATTGATATAAAAACCAATAGAATCATCATCCAAGGCGTAAACCAACTTTAGCATCTTTCCGACCCTAGTCATCATCTGCTTTTGTGGAAAGCTGAAGTTACCCTCAATCATCGCATACTTAAAGGTATTGCAGAAGCTGGTATAAGTAGTAAACTTTGTTGTTCCAAAAAACTCAAATGATTCCTCACAAATAGTCATTAGAATGTGATTTTCAATTCCTTTCATTTCTTCTAAATTTATACAAAGGTACGACTTTATTTCATATATCCAAATATTTATATATAAATGTTATCATGAAAAGTTCATATGAAGACGAATTCAATAAAATCGTAGTTAATTTCATACAAAAAAATTATACTGTCTCTAGAGTAAAACACAATATGCGTTTTCGTAGAGCCATTATCTTCGATGATGGACAAGTACACCTTCTTGCCGATGAACCAACAACAAGAGCCATTAAAAACAAGGTCTCAAACTCAATCCAAAAGATATTCGCATTCAACAAAGAAGAAGCCAATAAGTTCATAACACAAGTCCTTAATATTTGACAGATTTTTTAAATACGTTATATTTGATAAAAAACTTATGGCAAATTTAAATTTCAGACAAGACCTAAAACTAGGTATAGAAGGAGAACAACACATCGTTGAATTCTTAGAATATAAGGGACTAACCCACGTCGATTCAAACAACAATAACAAATACGATATCAAGATGCTTAAGGAAGGAAAAGAAATTACCTATGAGATTAAGACTGACGTAATATGTAAGCCTGAAAAAGATACTGGAAACATTTTCGTTGAATTCCACTCAAGAGGCAAAGACTCAGGAATCTCCGTTACACAAGCTGATTGGTTCGTAAACTACTTCCCATTCTTAAATGAAATATGGTTCATCAAGTCCAACGATTTAAGACAACTAATAAATAATAACAATTTTCGTGTAATTAAGAATGCTGGCGACATAGGAAGCGCAACCCACGGCTATCTTATACCACGAAGACAATTTAAAGAACACTTCAATATTCAATGCCTAAACAACCAAAATTAACAGTAGAACTAATTCCATCAACTTGCCACTTTTCGAACGTAAGAACAACCGTAACATCGTCAGAATGGGACAAGATAAGATTCATCTCATACGAGAAAGCCAAGAACCAATGTGAAATCTGTGGAGACACAGGAAAAAACCAAGGATATAAACATAATGTAGAATGTCACGAGATTTGGCACTACGACGACGAAACCCATATCCAAAAATTAACTGGCCTTATTTCCCTTTGCCCGACTTGCCACCAAGTAAAGCACATCGGCCGAGCAATAAAGATTGGGAAGCAACTACCTTGCATGATTCAACTAGCTATGGTAAACAAATGGACCAAAGAACAAATCCTTGACCATATACAAATGTCTTTCATCATACATAAAGAAAGGTCTAAGTATCAATGGCTATTAGACCTAAGCATTCTAGAAGAAGCACCTTATAATATCAAGTTAAAAGAGACCGATAAAAGGATATTTGAAGTGAAGAAGTATAAGAAAAAGAAGCCGAAGGCTAAGTCGATTCCTGGCTCAAAGAGTCTGAAAATCAACAAGTTACCTCCAAAGGCTAAGCCAAAGGCGGCTACAAAGACACCTAAGAATAAAAAACCACCTAAGAAGTAATTTCAAAGGTGGTTTTGTTTTATAAGGTATATGAATTATTCCTCGTTGATAGGGCCTAGACCATCGATGTATGAAGCAATATCCATAACATCTTTCGAATATAAGCCTTCTCTATTAATTACATCAAGCCGCTTAGCTATTTTAAGAGCCTCTGAGAGATTTATAAAAGAATCTTGTAAAGAATCCCCTTTAAAGAAAGTTAGCTTCTTAGAAAGCTTGTGTTCAAGTAGAACCTTTTCATTCGTTGAGATGAATCCCGAACTGCCTGTATAGAACGTTGGGCGTTCATCTTGAACTTCCACCTTGTGTCCAAGTTCGTGTAGCTTAGCTATTAGGTCTTTTATTTCTAGAACCATAGTATTTGTGTATTAAAAAGATGATGACATAGTACAAGGGCATCGTAATCAAATACGATGAAAGCCCAAGTAATATGTCATAAATTATTGTCATTCTTATTTTAGTCTCAGAATCTCTCTGATAAAATAAATTATAAAGTATAGCAGAATACCAACGATTAGAGTCGTTATTCCACAAATTATTAGTGATGTAAAAAAATCATTCATAATGATAAATATTACCAATGTCTAAATAATCGATAGATTACAAATAGACCGACGATAATTGTTACAACAACACCGCCAAGAAAATATATCCAATTCTCCATCTTTTATCGATTAAACCATTTCATTATAAAATCTCCAATTACTTCGAAAAGTATAAAAACTACTATCGTAGCTAATAAACATGTAAATACGTTTACCATAATAATACTGGCAACAGCCAAATTGGGCTAATGTAATACGGGTCATAATAAGGCTCGTAATACTCATATTCGTAATAAGGTAACTCCACAACCTCGACATACTCAGTAACCTCTTCGATTACTTCGTCTTGCTCATCATAGAATGCATCTTCAGCCTCTTGGTCCTGACGGTCCAATTCATCAGCTTCCTTGATAATATCCATGGCAATTTGAGTTCCTTGCTTGATAACATCTTCAAGAACTCCATTAGGCAACAAGTGCTCCACAGGAATTGCAGAATCTGTAATGTCTTCGATTTCTTGCCAAACACCAGCTTCGTCAGTCAAGGCATATTGCCAACCGTCGATTTCATTTCCGTCAGCATCCACGATATCAAAGCGTCTCTCTTGCAAGAATGACATAAATACAATCTCATTAGGATTAATCCCTTTGAAATCAGCAACAGCCACACGAACATCACTAAAACGCTCTTCATTTAAGAAAGCAAACCACTCATCATCACTATCAACGAAAGCTTCGTCGTTTTTGCTAGAAAAAGCAAATTCTCCAGCTTCCAAGTCTACAGCACAATAAATGTCAAACATCTGCAAGAACTCTTGATATCTATCATAGAAGTTCTGAAGCTCAATACGACCAGCAAGTGTAGGAATGTATTGATTATCTTTAATCTCAAGGATTCCGCTTACTTGCATTTGTGCCAAGTAAGGCTTAAGATAAGCATCATGACCTTGTAAGCGTACAGGGAAATAATGCTGAAAATTTATAATCTCATTTAATAAAACAAGACCCATGTATCTAACTCTGTCTTTGACAGGAAAAGGATATCTTTTCATATGTAAATTTTATTTTTTATTTTTATAAAGGTGAAACCAAAACTCAATAAGAGCTGGTCCCCAAGACACAACACTAATGAAAAAGTATTGAAGCCATTCATATGGTGTCATGTCTTCGTAATCAGAATCATTCTCACGGGCCCAAATGTCTTGTCCAAAGAAAAGGATTAGACCAATAAGAATGTAAAAAAAAACTGCTAAGAGTATTAGGGTCATTATCTTCTTCTTGAACCGCTACGTGATGATGAACCAAATGAACTGCTTCTTGAAGAATTGCTTCTACTTGGTGAGGTATAAGAACGAGATGGCTTAGATGTATAAGATGAACTCGGTCTTGAAGTATAAGAACTAGGTCTTGATGCTTTTTGACTTCCAAATCCACTTGTACTAGGTCTTGATTTAGCAGTACTAGTTACACTAAATGACTTTTGAGAACCAGTTGGTCTCGCCATGCTACGTGTTCTGTTTGTAGACGCAGTTACAGGTCTAGCCTTGTAAGTTGAATTTCCAAATGAAGAATTTCTTTGGGTTCTAGTTGCACTAGGACGTGAATATGTTCTTGTAGTTCTTGTTGTAACCCTAGAGCTTCTATAGTTATTTACAGGAACCGCTCTGTATGAACGATATGTTCTTGGGTAGTAACCATAGTGGTATGGGCTATAATAAGGTCTGTGGTATGAATATAAATAATTCATAATCATAAGGTCACGAAGTGCGTGAGATGAAGTATAATAAGCTTGAGGACCATATATGTCTTGGTTTCCTTGAATATTAACTTGTACAACACCAGCATTTTGTTGAAGGTTTACAACAGCAACTTGTTGAGGTGTTCCGTTTGTATCTACAAGAAATTCAAATCCTTTGGTTCCGTTTGCAGAAACTTCATTTACCTTGATGTAGTCTACTTGTCCGTCACCATCCAAGTCTAGGTTGTTGATAGAGCCGCTTGAGTTTAATTTATTTTCTATGTCTTGTGCGTTAGCTGATTGCTTAACAAGTTCACCAAGGCTCTGTAAGTCTAGGTTGTCACCCACTTGAGTATTCGCTGGTGTAACAACTACTTCTTGAGCAGGTTGTTGTTGAACATAAGAAGTTTGTCTTGGAGAATCTTGACAAGACACAAGACCAATAGCTAAAGCTATAGAAAGAATGATTTTTTTCATAAGATTATTTTTTAGTTTATTTAAATATTAGAGTACAAAGGTAAAAAGAATATTTTACATATCCTAGTCTTTTTTAAAATTTTTTGTAATAAATGCTATTTTATCATCATGACTCATTTTCATATAAGGAGGAATCTTAAATAAATCCGTTCTTTCTCCAGTGTCTTTTTTCCAAGCAATTTCACAACAAGTACATTGATAATACTGTGTCGTATCAAAAAGGAAGTTATCAGAATTCTCTATTGTAATAAGACTGCTTACATGCATCTTATTCTCAGGGGTCCAGCCCCTTAGTCTAGAATCCTTCTCAGCTAGTAGTCTAGCTATTTCTTTTGGAACGCTTGTTTCATTGGTCTTAAGCCATACGTCAGGGGCTTCTCCTAGGTCCCAATCGGCATCACACTCAGGGCATCTGCCAGTGTAGTTTGTTGTGTCGATGATATATTTTTCTACCATGTATATTTTTATACAAAGGTACTGAATGTTTTTGATAAAGGCAAGTGGTCTAGAATCTAAGATGAAAAAATTTCCAAAAATAATTTTTTGAAAAAGGGGGTGTCTTATATTTTAGGTCAAAAATTTACCAAAAAAATTTAGCGAATGTGACCATATGGCCCTTTCAGGTGGCACACGGGGGGGTCTATAGAGGGGGGTAACGGGGGGAGGGGTACGTAGGGGGTACTCCCGTCGTAGGGCTTATCCTACGACGTGTACCATACTAATGCGTATGCGGCTACAAATAATAATACTACATATAAATTAAACATTCCTACGCTCGCTTGTCTTTTCATGATGGGTTGATTTAGATTACTAACTTATTTCTTAAACAAAGATAAGGATAACATTTCTATTATCCTAATCTTTTATGTTAAATTTTCTATTATCTTAACAATTTATAAATTGTTCCATTGTAAGTTAATTCAACTATGTTTTTTAAATAAACCTTATTCCAAAAGATTTGGCGTTCAGTTCCTTGGTTTTCTGCTTTTGGTTTGTCCAATGGAAGAAAATCTTTAAGGTCTTCTTTGTCCTTTTGCATCCCGTCAGCCACATAGAACACCTTTGGTTTAACGTTATCGTTTGGGCGGTACTGCAATACAAACTCGTCATTAAAAGTGCCTAAGAATTGATTTTTTGAGCCTGAGAAATCCAACGGCATTGTATTTTTACCTCTTTCGTACTCGTCAGCTTCTTTGCCCTCTTTTGCTAATTGGTTTGTTACGGCTTTTTCGTAATCTGAATTTAACAAGATTGAAACGTAAGAATATTTCAAGATGTTTGTATAAGGGTTTGGTAGTCCAGTTGTACGGCTTTTAACTGTACATTTTGGTTTTGTAGCTTGCAATACGCTTGCAAAGCTTGGTACTCCGTGAACTGTTTCAACGTTTTGAAGGATTGCGCCTAATTCTTTTTCTGTAAGGTGTACTACTTTTGACATGATGTGTAATTTTTAAGGGTTCGTTTTAAATTCTTTGTAAAGATATAAAATTAAATTGGAACTACCAAATTAAAAAGCATTATTTTTTTCTTTGTGGTGGTCTTTTTTTGTTAAGTCCGCTTTGATTCCTTTGTATGCAACGAAAAGCGTTACGGCAATTGCAAGATAAAGGATTACGCTAGTATTTAAAAAGTAGTCAAAAACTACATAAGATACATTTGAAATTATTGTAACGCCTACGATTACGAATAATAATTTGATAACTGTTTTCATATTGTGTGTGTGTTTATAGTTGGTATTAATTTCTTTGGTAAAGATATTATAATAGTTTGTTATAACCTAATTTTTTAACATTTATTTTTTTAATTATTTTTCGGTTTGAAGTTGAAAGCCCTGTTAATGAGGGCTTTCGTCTTCTTTTGTTTCTACCTTTTCGCAAACCGTATCGTTTAAATGCTGAGCATATTTAGATAACGATTCAACGTAAGGGATTAAACCGATTCCGTGAATAGCATAACCAACACCATCTAACAAAAAGTGAATAACCACCATTGTAACATGAATTTTACTGATTCCTACGCCTACAGACATAATAAAACTCCCTGCAATCATACGATGCACACTTGTATGTTTTTCGTCCAATAAATGGTCACATACAACTTTACTAATATTCAAATTAGTAAGAATAACTCTAGCAATCGAATTGATTCTGTGATTGATTGCTGTTACATTAACGATTTTTTTCATTGTGTTGGTTTTAGTGGTTAATATTAATTTCTTGTCAAAGATATATATTTACTTTCTTATATCCTAATAAAAAAGCATTTATTTTTACATTCTACCAAATAAACCCGCTAAACCCCCGCACATCATAGCTTTTTTAGCCTTAACGGTTTTTTTAGTTAGTCTTATATCGTGTTGCATTTCAACGTCAAGAGTACCGTTTGTAAGAAAGTTCTCAAACTTTTCTTTCATTTTACCCAATTCCGTTTTTATTTGCTCCTCACAATCACGGTCAAAAACGTCATTCCACGAACCATCGTTATCGATAAGAGTTTGTAACGCTTCAATGCTGATTGTTCCCGTAAACATCTCTTTTGAGCCTTTTGTGACCAAAACAGGCGATACCTCAACACCTTTACTATCTACAAAAATAAAGTCGTTAATCTTAACAAAACAGTGCTGTATTCCAACGTGCTGATTTTTGATTTTGTTATTTTGGATTGTGTAGTTCAAATCTTTTAACATATCTTTGTCAGATAGATAATAAATTTCGAACGTGTTTTCTAAACCTAGAGTTAAGAGGTTTAAATATAAATGCTTTGCGAATATTCCGCAACCGCCCTCGTTTATTTCTGTAGGGATTGCACTATCAACCGAAGGCAAAAACGCCTCTAAGAAGTTGATTAATTCTAATTGTTTTTCGGCATTGCTGAAAGTTTTTGAAGTTTCCATTTTTTAGTGTTTTAGTTGATTATATAATTTATTTTTCTAATTGTTCAAATTGTTCTAAGAAGATTAAAACCCAAACCATAAAAGGGATTAACCCTACAAAAAATCTGTGTTTTGTAATCTCTTTTCTTAATACTGAGCCTATTAAATCACTATAGTATGCAACTGCTATCATTGCACCAAGTATAACTAAAAAGCCTTCCCAATTATCAACTGTAGTTGTATTCATAATGCTGTGTTTTAAATGGTTATTAATTCTTTGTCAAAGATAGTTATTTAATTGAATCCTGCAAATTTAAAAGTGTTAAAGTTTTGTTAAGAAAAGATAAACCCCTCATTTAAGAGGGGTTAACCTCTGTTTATGCAACCAATTCGAAAAGGATTTCTTGAGCTTTTTCGTTGGTTTTAAAGCCTTGGTTAAATCTGATATATTCAGAATCAGAAATTGTTTTGCTGGTGTTCGCCATGTGATTTGTATAATACGTTACACCTTGCAACAATCCAAAAGCCGTTTGTCCTGTTCTTTCAAACTCGATGTTAATAGCTTCGTCAAGTTCGTCAAGCATTGTATGTTTGCGTGTTTCTGCTTTTTCGCTTGTTTTAAGCGATTCTCTATTAAAACCTAATAAAGATAGTTTAAACGTTTCAATTTGTTCCTTAGAAAGCTTTATTTTGTCTAATGCTTCCATTTTTTCCTTAAATTCGTTTGCACCGTTTACTATTTCGGCAAGTTCTTTTGTGTAAGAAAGTATCTTTGCTTTTCCGTTAAGTGTGTTACGTCCTTTTAGTGTTCCTTGCAATTTGTTTGCAACCATACCATTTAAACAAACTAATCTTTCAGTATAAAGGCTTATTACATTAGATTTTGAACCGTCAAAAGAAGTTGAAAATGTAACCTCTAAGTTAGTAACGTCATTCAATCCTTTATCATTTTTAAAGCTTAAAGGATACATTTTGATTGAAAACTCAATCTTTGAACCACCGCAATACTCTTTAAATTGTAGTGTTGTTAAGTCCAAATCAGCTCCAAACTCGTTAACAGTTGCAACAATATTGTTATAAAACTCTTTTGGTTGCATTGGAACGAATTGCGAACCCATAACACCTAATGAAGAACCGCCTGTTTTTCTGTAAACACCGTATAACTCTACAGGAGATTTATAAAATGGATTACGTAACCAATCGATAAACATTGCTTTAGGATTGCTTAAAAATTGTCTGATTGTCCAATTAGGTAGAGCAACCAAAGGAACTTTAACTACTTCAAATAATTGTTTTTCGATTTTAGCTAAATTTGCGTTAACTGCTTCTTGTTGGCTTACTGCGTTGTGTACTACTTGCATGATGTGTGATTTAATGGTTATTGCTTTATTGCTCTACAAAGATAGGAATAATATTTAGATATCCAAATAAATTTATATGAATTTTTAAAACTTTAACATTTGCTCAGAAATTCCTACATTTTTATTTTGTTGTAGGTTGGAGTCTACGTCTCACCTCGTCGGTTGCTCTGTATTACGGTGTAAAGATAAAAAAAGAGAATGAGACTACAAAGATAATCTCATTTATTTTATAACTAAATTAATTTAAGGGTTTTAGTGTTAACCGAAAATATTCTTTGAAATCTATTGGTTAACAAATATGTGCCGTCCTCAATGCTTAAAACTCCTTCAACTTCAATATCTTTTGTCATACCACAATCGCCAATAGCTCTGTAAGTTTCTCCCTCAATTGGTTTATTTAATATTTCGATGTTACGACCTGTTAACTCAGTATCGAACCAAAGTTTATCAACTGAAAACGGTTTTTTTGTTTTTGTTAGAGTTCCTTTTATTGTTTGTAAAAGAATATCATTGTTTGAATCAAACCCAATTACATTATAAAAAGAAACGCCCGTAAAACGTTCAAGTGTTACTTTTATTTGTTTTCCGAAATAAGGCGAAAATTTAAGAATGTTTAAATATTCGTTTATCTCATTTAAGTTTCTTTGTTTAAACTTATTAGTTGCATATATATGAGATTTGTTCCCTACTTTTGGAAGCGTTGCATTTTGCAACTGTTCAACGGTTGTAATACCAAAATCTTTTAAGATTGAAATTGTTCCTACGCTTAATATACTATTGTCTAACATTTTATATAGTTTTATTTAGATTGATTAATAACCGCCTGTAAATGTAATATGTACAATTCCGTCTTTTTCCTCAGCTTCAAACGTTACGCCCGAAATGATTAAACCTGATAGCATTTCTGTAAAAGCTTTTAATGATAGTGTTAGAGTTCTCATATAGATTTATTTAGTTTAGTGAATAACTTTCTGTTTAAGTGCCTTGTTTCTTTTGTATCTATTTCAGGTACTCTATAATAAACAGTAATTTCAACGGGTTGTAAAACATAAATCGGGTCGATTAAATTTAGTTCGTAAGGATTTTGTGATTCTCTCAAAAGTCTATCTTCATACTCGATTCGAATTGCATCGGCTTTAAATTGTTGATAGTCTTTGCAGTTCTTTAAATCTTGTTCAAATGCTTTATAAGCTAATTTGATACCGCCTTTATAGTTCATAGTATTGGTTTTTAAATACTTCGTAAAGATAGGTATAAAAAAATAACCTACCAAATAAATGATAGGTTATTTTCAAATTATTTTATATGACATTTTTTACAGTCCGTATCATGTAAAACATTCATGTTTGGCATGAGGTTGTTAATGATAATAAATGTATGCTTATTTGAAGCGGTTACAATTCCATCTTTGCCAAGGTCAATACTTTCATTGTTTAGCTTAAAAGCGGTGCGGTGCGGGTTTATCTTAGTTTGAATCTTTGGTTTTGATTCGCTACAAGCGACAAACAAAGCGAGCATAACAGTAAGAACAAATAACTTTTTCATGTCTTTAGATTTTAGTGAATAATTGTTGATTGTAAAGAGTTGTGATATGTGCAGTTGTTAAGTGCATAAGGTCTTCAGCTGATAAGTTAGGATTTTTGATTCTGATTACTTCAATATCAAAATAAAGTACTCTATGATAATCCAAAGCATCCAATTGAATAGCTTTAATTTTATCGTGTTTGTCCAGTAGTGAGTTGAATAGGATTCCTTTTGGTGTTTCGTCGTCAGCCGTTTTGATTTGGATAATTCCAATGTTCCCGAATGATAATTCAGTTTCGCAAAAATCAACTGTCATTTCAATAGGATAATCAACTGTGATAACTTTAATTGCTTGTGTGTTCATGTGTAGTGTTTTAATTGGATTAATGTGTGTTTTTAAATTCTTTGTAAAGATAGTAATTATTTTGATACTACCAAATTATTTTAGTGTTTTTTTTTTATTTATTTTAGTCTTTAGAAAATAAGCGGGGCACAACCCCCGCTCAATCCCGTGCCATTGCTGGCACTACCAACTAAAACTAATCTATAAAGTTTTTACGTGTTAAGAATACATTGTCTATATTTGCGAATACTCTTACAACTTGTTTGTTTTTGTAAGTTTCAATACGTGTGTTGATTACACCGCCTAACTTAGATGTGTAAGTTTGTACGATTGTTTCTTTGCCGTCTTCAACTTCATAATCAGTTGAAACTGTTAAGGGTCTTAATTCGATGTTTTCTATTCTTTGAGGTGTACGCATCAATCTATTAATAAACGTTCTTAGAGTAACTATTCTACGTTTCAATTGCATTGGTTCTAGTGGCGTTGTTGCAAGGTCTAAAAAGTTAACAATTGAGTTTGCGGTTTTAAGTGTAAGTGTTTTCATGTGTGTATTTAGTTGGTTTCTTATTACTATGCAAAGATAGTATTATATTTGATATATCCAACTATAAAATGAAAATAATTTCAAATAAAAAACCCTGATGTTGATTATCAGGGTCTTACGTTATTCTTTTGATATTTCTACCTTAATCAATAAAGCTTTATCACTAAAATCCATATTATTAGATGTTAAGTGAACAAGTCTATATACTACGGTTTCAGTTGAAATGCTTTCTAAATAGGCTTCCTGACTTGTTTTAACACCGTTTAAGCTTCCTGTATAACCTATAGTATTTAGGTTGTTTTGTTGCTCATAAGTTAAACCTGCATCAATCCAATCTCTGGAATGTCCAGAACTTGAATTTATTTGATGTGTTGTTACATTTGTATTCATAACTAAATAGTTTTATTTGGTTTATCGTTTTCTTAGTTGGTCGTTTGGAAAATCGTTAATTTCAGGGTCACGATTCTTTATAAGACTTTCAATTGTTATTTCGTTGTTAAGTATCTGTTTTGCATGCGTTGCACAAGGTATAAACCCGAAGCCGTTTTGCACTACAGTTCTTTGATTTTCGTCAGCATTCATAAAGCCGTGAGTAGTGCAAAATGAATCTATACAGCATTGAGGATAACCAAATGTTATCCCGTTGCTTTGCCAAATTGAGTTTCTTTCCATTTTATATAAATTTATATGATTAATAGCCTTGGTTTGATGGAATGAATCCATAAGGAATAACGTTCTTTTCGTCTACGTAGCTGATTGTTTGCAATCCTAATATAGTGCTATAACCATCAATTGTATAATTGTCGCAATTATCATTGTTTTTGATTATCTCATTTAAATAGATAAGAGCGTCTTCATAGCGTACAAACTCTACCTTTGTAATAGGTTTTGTGCTTCTTACATAAAACGTTTCAAAGTCTTCTTTGTAATCGTTTGGAAAAACTAGAGTAGGGAATTCGAATAGCATAATGTGTGTGTTTTAGTTTGATAAGACAAATATAGGTATAAAAAAATAACCCACCAAATAAATGACGGGTTATTTTCACTAAAACTTAAAAGTTTTTATTTTGTTACTGCTTTCGCTTTTTTCTTTTTAGGAAAATCAAACGTTTGCCCTTTAAAGGTTTCTTTTGCAAGCTTCTCCAACTCATAGAAAAACGTTGTTTCGTCAGTTGTGAATTTTCCTTTTTGTCCCTCTTGGCTTTTTGCTATAATTGCATCGGCAAAAACATCAAAATCCTTTACGATACGCATAACTTTAAATAGGCTACGTCTGCAAGGTGCTGAGTTTGGAATAAAATCCCATACCTTTGTAGTAGCTTGTAAAAGCTCTTTTCCATCGTCCATTTTATCAAACGTGAATAAACCTTCACGAAATAAATTGTTTTCAACACGGCCAGCGTTACCCAAAAAGATGTGAAGGATATCTGTAAGTGTTAACTTACTATTTTTTAGCAGTTCGGCCAATTCGATATAAGATTCGATTTCGTTTGTGTTTAAGAATGCATTAACAAAAACTTTATTGCTCCAAGCTTTTTTGTTGTTGTTTAATGCTGACATAAACAAAGTAACTTCTAAACGTGTATCATTTAGCAATTCAACTACTAACACGTTATAAGGCAAATCGATGCGGTTGCAAGCTTCCACGGTGTGTTGACCGTCTAACTTTAGGTACTCATATTTTTTGCCGTTTCCGAATGCTTTTGTTTTGATTACAATTACATTTGCTCCAGCGGTTCCGAAGCGTGTAAAGCTTTCGATTAATTGTCTTACGTGTGCTTCATCTACTACACGATTTGTGTTTAAACGTTGGTACTTATCGCCTGTTACGTTTGGTAAAAATTCAACTAGCTTAGAGTTGTTTTGAATTGGTGTTGATGTGTTTTCTGTGTTCATCTTTTAGTATTTAATTGGGTTAATGATTAATTCTTTAGCAAAGATAGAAATAAAATCGGAACTACCAAAATAATTCCGATTTATTTTCAAATTATTTTATTTGATTCGTTTTAATAGTACGACCGCCATCGGCATTTTTCCTTTGTCTTGGTAGTGTTTAGTAACAATATACTCATAGTTTGAGTCTTTTACCAATTCTTTAAACGTTTCAACTATTGTAAGAAATGAAGGACTATTTTCTTTTGTTCCTTTAGGGTCAAATGAGTTGAAAAGTTCTTTAGTTGAATAGTTTTTGCAGTTATGTAATTGCAATCTTAAAGCAACGCTTACAGTAAAAGCCGCATAACCGCCAACCTTAACAACGTCATTATCTATAATCGTTTTAGCCGTTGTAATTGTTGTTTCTGTTAACATAGCACATAAGTCAATAAAAGCGTGGCTTAAAGAGTCTTTTTCGTATGTGTTTATAACGTCTTCAATCTTTCCTTTTATTGGGGTAATAGGTAGATTTTCATTATATATTGTATTACGCATAAGTATATATGTATTCGGGTCAAACTCAACACCGATAAACGACATATTAGGTATTACGGTATTAACTAATTTTTCCCAAGCGCATGTATAATAAGGCAATCCTATCATTACACCGTCAAGGATTCCACTTTCAACGATTTGTTTTAGTAACCAATTTCTGATTTTTTGTTTCTCTATTCCGTCAGAATTTGAATAGTTATTAGTTTTTAAAACCTTCTCTAAAATGTCTTCTTTTGTAGTAAACATCTTATTACGATTAATTAAACCTTTTTTAATTAATCCACCTGTTAACCCTGCAATCATTGAACGTGTGTAATTGCTTGTTTGAACCATTTCAGCATTATTTTGAAATTGGTATCTTTCGATAATCATTTCTTTTGCCTTGGCTTGTTCTAACTTAATAAGTCGATTGATTTCTTTTTCTTGTTTACTTAATTTGTTGTAAGTTCTAGTTACTTCTTTATTAAGTCTTTCGAATGTAATAGGAGCAACTAAGTTTACTTGTTCTCCACCGATTTTAAATGACATTTGTTTTTGTGCTATTGCTTCCATTTTGTGTGTGTTATAGTTGGTTAAATTTCTATACTGCAAATCTATATAAATTTATTTAAACTACCAAACAAAATTTAATTTTTTTTATTAAAAGTTTATTCGTATATTTGCAATTCATTCTAAATCAATTTATATGGAACAACCCACAAAGATAACTCCTTATGACTATAAGGATAAATTTACATCATTTTCAGTTGTGAAAATGCATTGTAGCTATGTACCATTTACCAATTATAACGATGCTTTAGAGTATCTAAAAGACTTGGTGAAAAACGACCCTGAATGTGATATGTGTTGGCTTGAGGGTCATAGCGATGAGCTAGGAACTGAAATGATACAACATGTTTATCTTAGAGAGATTCTAACATATTCGTACCCGAATAAATCTAAGTAAGAGATATTCATATTAATTTATTTAACCTGAGCAAGTCTCAGGTTTTTCTTTGGCTTAAAATTAGCACATATAAGACACGATAATTATTTTTTGGCACATTGACATAGCATGTACACAAATGTGTATCTACAAGGCATAAAAATGGCTACTCCGTTAAGAGTAGCCATTCAAAGGGAGAACCAATCCCATACACACAATAGATTTGCAAGCCATGCAAAAAATTTGTACTAGCGATTGGACTCGAACCAACGACCTTGTGTTCTCAGACACATGCTCTAACCAACTGAGCTACACTAGCTAGGGCATTGCACCCGTAAAGTTTTTTGCTTATTCGAATAAGTTCGTAATACCTCTTACTTCACCCGTCGGCTACATAATCAGCTTACTAGACAACCTCAACTATCCCTGCCCTGCACTGGGCAGTCTTCATTGAGATTATTTGTAGCCGTAGCGGGATTCGCACCCACAACTAAGAACCCAAGACGAGTTCAGATGCATTTAGAATTCTTTCGAGGGAATTCTTTCTTTAATACTATACGGCTTTCCCTTACGGGAGCATTTCGAAATGTTTCGTATCACAGTTTGCAACCTATGACACTAGAGATTAAAAAGGGAATCGGACACCCTAAAACTCCTACTTGAGTCTGAGTCAAGCCGTTGTACACTATACTTAATCTTTGTCCACCGTGCAGGACTCGAACCTACGACCTTTGGAATGAGCAACCCCAGACCAACGCTCTAACCAACTGAGCTAACGGTTTCTATTTGCTTAGCAGTTTTACAGTCCACATAAACTGTAGGTTTATAGATACACCTAAAACTTTTCGTAACCATAAAGGGACTTGAACCCCCATTTCCCTGTTTAGAGCAGGATGCTTTTACCTTGTTCTTAGCTATTGAACTAATTAAGCTATATGGTCCAGTTTGGGTTTTTAGACGGACCTCAACAGAACCGTTATATTTTTAAAAAATTGAGATTGATAATAGTCTACAGGCGACTGCACCCCTAGACGTATTTTCCGTCATCTTATCAATCTCAATTCTACCTTACAAAGGTAATACTTTATTCTGAGACTACCAAACTTTTTGTTGAAATATTTTCTAAAAAGTCTTTTTGTACCTGATATCTAAATTGATAATGAAAAACTTCATTCTCTTCTTTGATAGCGTCTTCAAAGCTCCAACCCGTAGCCATACGAGCCAACACACAAAATGTTGATGTTCTACCATGTCCATGTTGACAATGGAACAACAAAGGATAATGGTCGTCGTTTTGAATAACTCTCACAAATTCTGCAACTTGCTCTTGGCTTGGCGACTTATGGTCTTCAACTAGAAAGTTGATTACATTAATCCCGTGCTTAACAGCAACGTTTGTATCGTGATTTGATTCTGAACGTAGATTAACTATCGTTTTAACATTAAGAACGTTTTTTAACCATTCATACTCATAACCATACATTGGTTGTGCTGAACGATACAATCCTTTTACTTCGTCTAGTATACCGAAGTTTCTTACTGGAATTAAGCCTAAATTACTCATAGTGTATATGTTTTAAATTGATAGGACAAATATAAAACATTTAAATGATATAACCTAATTTTATTTGATTTTTTTTCTACTTTCTACTTGTTCGTCGTTGAAAGTATCACTAGCATTAAGACTAGCATTATATAACGTATTGGTTTTAGGGTGGTTACGGTGTCTAAACTCGTGAACAACTCTATCTTTGTTCTTATATGTTCCTACATATTCCCAAACTTCTCCGTCATTTTCGGCTGTGCGTGGGTCTTCAATGTCAGCGTTGATTGGGTGTAATTCCAACCATAACCACATAAAATCCCATTCTGCGGTGTCTTGTTTGATAAGTAGTATTTCCATGATACAAAGATACTAAATTAATTTATATAATGCAAGACATATCTAAATATAAATCAGGTCTTGTGTTTCCACCCCATTTTGCCATAAGAGTACCGTTTTTTCTCCACGTTACAATGATATAACCGTCATGTAAGTTTGGTTTTCCTATTACAGGACATTTAACTTGTCCTCTGATTACATTATCATTAGGCAACCAAGTTAAGTTCTTTACAGGATATCCTTCAACGGTTTGAGTAATATTCTTTAGTTGCTCTGCAATTTCGTCTGCTGTGTTCATTGTGATTATTTTAGTTATGCAAAGTTAAGCATAATAAATGGAACTACCAAATTTTATTCCAATAATTTAAATTCTTTTTCACTAGGTTTCTTTATAAAGATTGGTTGACCTCTGAACCTTTGGCGATAGAGTTCTGCACCTTCGTCACTTGAATTTAACGGGTGTAACACTTCGATTGAATCCTTTACAATCTCTTTTAACTTGTCGGTTGTCTTCACTTCATATTGACCCCAATAAACACCAACCGCACTACCTATTCTAACTTGAAGAATTTCCATATAGATTTATTTAGATTTCTGCTCGATACTTTAGTAACGCCTTATCAAACTCAGGGTGTTGAATTTCTTGAATTGCTGTACCAAAGGTTGTATAGAATTTTCTACCATCGGTTAACAATTCACTCCCTGTGTGCTTCATGCTAGTAATCAATTTATCTTTGATTTCAACATCAATATTTAGCCTTGTATCTGTTAGAATAGTTATATCACGAATAAGTACACGTGTACCTTTTCTACGACATTTTTTATCCCACGCTAGAACTATATCGCCTATTGGAAATAAGTCTAATTCTTTGGTAGCTGTAAATTTCATATTGTTTTATTTAGATGTTCCTATTGCTAAAACCTTAACAACTCTTTTCGATGCATCGAACCCAAGTATCTCAGCATAACGTCTCCACACATCAACTTCAAATTCATGCTTGTATAGTGTTATGAATGCTCCTTTAGGAATGATGTTCCAATCCTTAGCGTCTAGTGTTTCTTTCTGTTTGTCAGTTAAAAATTCTGCCATGATTTCCAGTGTTTTAGTTTGATAGTGTAAAGATAAGGATAACATTTCTATTATCCTAATCTTTTTTACTTTATTTTATCATTTTATTTAATTCTAACTTTACACGCTTTGCGGTTTCTCCTCGCCAAGTTCCAGCGTTGGCAAGAAAATAAGCAATGATTGATTTTGCTGAATCCATACCATAAGAATCACTTATCTTGTCTAGTGTTCGCATAGCAATTAAATACGGCTTAGCTGCGTAGTTTACGGTTTTCCAATCAGTTCTGATTTCGTTAGCGATTTCGTAGATTGGTCTTACAGGTGTTTGTGTTTTTACTGACATAATTTCTATCGTTTTATTTGATAGGACAAATCTAAGAAATTAAATTGAGACTACCAAACATTTTATTATAAAACTTTTCTTTGCTAGTAAAAAACTTACTACTTCTTAGTTTCTCGCCACTTTCGTAACCGCTTGTTACTTCATTGTGAACCTCTGTTTTCTTTTTGAATGTTACAATCTCTAAACGGTTTTGTTGAATAGCATAGCTTGTGAACAAATAACGCTCATTGTCTTGCAGTGGTTTATCGTTTTTCGGATTGGTACGTTTTTTAAAGTCTTCTAAGCTCGAATAGATATTATAAGAATCAATTGTTGTTGGTCTACCTTCAACCCGATACCAAAATACTCCACCACCATTAAAAAGAGCAAATTCTATAGCGATTATCTTAGATTTTGCAAGCGTACCGTAATCGTTATAACTTGAATTTTGATAGAAAACCTCTTGCCCAATCTCATAAGGAACATTAAAACTGATTGTTTTATAGTCTTCTTTTTTGATATTTTCATATCCTTTTATATCAATTGGTTGACAACGTGTAACGTTAGCATTATCATAACGCAAATCATTATAACCCTTTTCAGTTATAGTTCCTGAGATTCCTTTGATGCATCCTTGTTTACGTCCTGATGTCATAATCAGGTCACCTAAATCGTATGGTACTAATAATTTCATTTTGTAAGTGTTTTAATTTTGATAGTGTAAAGATATATAAAAGAATCCATACTACCAAACATTTTAACAAAAAAAAAAAGGAGAAACTTTCGTCTCTCCCATTTCCACCGCTGTCAGGCACAACCCCTAGGCGATTACCAACTAAAACATCTTTATGTTTTTAATAATATGTAATCAGTTTCAATCATTTGCATGAAATAATTTAACTTTGGTTCTCTCTGACTTTCAAGTATTGTGCGAAAAATCTCCCTCATTAAATTAACTTCAAACATTGAATCTGTTCTGAATCCGACTAACAGTTTTTTAACATGTGAATCAATTGCAGTCATATCAACAATACTTACAGTACCGTTTTTAATGGCTTGTGATTCGACTGCAAGCTCAGGTGTTCCACCGAAAAGTCTTGCTTTATTCTTTGCTCCTTTTATATCGTAAAGATAAGGAACATCTAAACCGAAAAATTTTAGGTACTGTCCATCGCTAGTGACTTGGTTTTCATTAGCGGAATGACCTTCTTTTAATTTTACTTTGTAATACATGGCTTTATGTGTTTTAGGTTTCTTTAGCAAAGATAAGGATAATATTTCTACTATCCTAATCTTTTATAAAGTTTTTTAGTAAACTTCTGTTTTCTCTAATGAGAAAGAATAAATATATGGTTCGTCAGGGTCGTCCTCGTCTACCATTTCAACATCAAAGTTGATTGACCCTGATAAGCTGGATTGCTCAATATGTAAATCCCACGTTACAGGAACTTCTTTTAAATTCTCGTCGTATGTGTTGCCGTACAACAATTTTAAGTCCTGAGCAAGTCTGTCGTCTGCAATAGCACCCAAAACCTGACGTGTAATGTCTTGTTCTCCGCTTTGTACTCTAACTATTGCAAGTACTCTTGAATTGTCGTCTGTTAGTACAAAGAACGCTTCTTTTTCTAAATCGGTGGTTATCTTTCTCATTATGCCCAAGTTGTTTGAGATGGAGCAGTACGCTTCCCGTTGAACAATAGCTTAGACATAAAGTCATAGAATTTTTCGAATGTTGATTTCTTTTTCATTGTGTAAGTGTTTTAGTGATTGTTATTATTTGATAGGTCAAAGATAATGTATTACTTTGATATAACCTAATTTTTTTTAAACTATTTTGAAAAAATCTTCAAAATAAAAACTTGCGTCAACTTGTGAATCTCCAAATTTAGAATTGTAAACGATTCTTAAACCTCTTTCAGTCACATAAAGACTAGGACTTTCAACTCTTGTTGTATCGTCGTCCTCTTCTGTGTAGTCGTTATAGTCGTCATTCGTTACAGTCTGTGTGTAGGGTCTTTGTTGTTCTGTTTGCTGTAAATCATAATTCTCGTTGAATAAGTCTACATCAAATGATACAAAAGGATAATTGATTTCACCAATTTTTGAATCTAAGCTTACAACTTGTCTAAATAGGTTTTCAAGTCTTACAACCTCAGCAATCAGCTCAGGTGTTTTCTCCATTACGATAGCTGAATAACCATACATATCGCCTGTTTGTACTGCTGGTAAAATAATAAGTTCTTTCATGTTTTCTATGTGTTTTAGTTTGATAGGACAAATATATAATAAAAAAAAATAACTACCAAATTTATTGATAGTTATTTTTAAATTATTTTCGATTATTATTGTTATAGTCCTTTAAAACGTTCTGATACTTTTGATGCAGTTCATCATACATCCCGATATTAACGGGCTTTAGCTTGTTTAAATACAATTCTACATTTGCTACTTGAGGAGTTTTTGTCCTCATCTTTATAGCTCTTATTCCGTTTTCTGCATTCTGAATATATAACTCTTCGCAGGTCTTTCCACGTGCCATAGGCTTATATTATTTTATATGAAATGATTTATAATGGCTCTGATTTCTAATTTGGCTTGTTGCCTTGCTGATTTTTTAACAGCACGGTTAGCGTTTTTACTTGTCAATTTGTCAAAGTCGCTAACTCCTTTGGAATAACCGCTTACATGGTCGGTTCGCACCGCCTTATACTTTGGGTTTCCTTGGTACTTGTCTTTAGCTAGATTTTTCATCGTCTGGAAAATTAAGTGTTAATGTTGTTGTATAGTCTTTGATTTCGTCAGGTGCAGTATTTTTTAAACGGTAAGCTTCAAGAATATATTTGTTTAATTCATTGAACTTCTCATCTGATTGATTAATAACTTGTGGAGCTTTCCAAATGTCTGCACCTTCTTTTACAAGACAAATATCGGAACCACAATGAATTAACTCAGGTTGCCCCGCAATTGCCAATGCTCTTGTAATTGGACACTCTTGTGCATTAAGGAATGAATTCTCAAGAACATCCTTTGCTAATACTGTAATAGTAACTTCTTTTTTCATAATTTCTAAGTGTTTTAATTTGATGGTGTAAACTTACAAAATATATTTCACACCACCAAACTTTTTAACTAAAATCTTTTTGGTGTATTCTTTTTAAAATACCACTTGTAAGAAACTGTAACGAATCCGCTAAATTTTGTTTCAGGTTTCCAATTGAATATTATTTCCTGCTCTGCTCTGTAGTCATACGTACAACGTAAACCCACCGCCAAGTTAGGCAAAACATCATAATCAATTCCACCCTCTAACCCGTAATTAATACCGTAACCACCATTACGCCACACACAAGCGGTTCTAACACCCGCATAATAACGCCAATCCTCATAAATTCCTGAAGTAAACGTAACACCCCCGCCAGCGTGTAAATCTGTGTAGCCACCTTCTAAAACGCTGAAGGATTCAACACCCAATTTTACATAACCACCTTTTCCTACAAATTCAATTTCAGTTCCCAAGTCTAAACCGTTTTCTTTGATTGAGCTTGTTGGGTCAACAAAAACTCTTGCAGTAAAGTACTCTGTAGGATTTAATCTAAATCCTGTTTGTGCCATTGCTACATTAAAAAATAACAATACAATAATTAACTTTTTCATATTAATCTATTTAGTTTTTAATAGTTTACAGATAGGAATTTTTACATAACCCTTTTCGACATATCGAATTGGTTCGCTTACCACCTCAGCATCAATAAGACTTTTTAACATACCTTCATTTTCGGCATGGTCTTTGATAGCTATCTCATCATCTTTCAAGTCCTCATCAACGAGGTTAACACTTGCAACGGCAATTAGACTGCCATCAGTTGAATCTATTAATTTTATTGCGGTTCTGTTGTTTCCATAAAAGCCATATTCTAAATGACCTTTATACTTTTTGAATGAAATTGTCATAATCCTAAAAGTGTTCGTTCTAAAATATCGTACTCCTCAACTGTAAGAGTTCCAACGGAATCAAATTGATACTTCTCATTGATATACTCTTCGTCCTCATACGTTATCGAGGTTTTTAACGTAATATCGAGCATTGCACCTCTAAGAGATTCAAAACCCATTCCATCATCTAATGAGCCATCTTTTAAACCCTCATTAGCTAACTTTAAAAGCTCTTCTTTTGAATCAGCTTCTAATACTGTCATAGCATATATACCATGACCACCGCCCCAATAGTTCCCTAGAACCAAACCTGTTGCTATAACCTTTAATGTCTTTGTCATTGTATTTTGTTTTATTTTGATATTTCAAAGATATGTATAATATTTCAATCTACCAAATGTTTTTTAATAAATTTCTACCTCAGCAGGAATATAATTTTTATAGATAAGATTTAACTTTGGATAACGTCTCTTTTGAATCCCGATATTGTATTTCATTTCTTCCATATCAAAGTCATTAAACACAACTTCTTCGCCAATCTCAATTGATTCTACAATACCGTTAACCTCAGTATCTACGGTTTTAAAAAAGAAAATCTTTGCACTTGGTTGAATCATTGCCATTGTTTCAATCGCTGTAAGACTATCTAAGAAGTTAGTAACAAATTTCTCCATTACAATATCTGACGTGTTTGACTTGTCTAGTATACGCTTTGCAAGCGATACACCTTCAACGGTAAAATCAATTGATTTAAGCTTTGGATTCTCTGAACCCTTATGCAAGTGTATAAAATTATATACCGCACATAAATGGTTTTTTAGTCTTGGTGTGCATTCTGTAATTTGTGCGTAAGTCCATTTCATAATTTCTATATGTTTTAGTTTGATAAGTCAAAGATAATGTAAAAAAAAATAACTACCAAATAAATCGATAGTTATTTTTAAATTATTTTCTTATGTAACTGATATATCTGCCAAATGTTCCAAATTGTATGCTACCATTATCTAAAAAGTAGAGTTCGCCATTTAGCGTATATTCATACATAGTATACATTTCTCTAAGTTGAATCTGTTTATTCGCATCAACATTAGGGTAAAACTTGTAATAGTTCTCTTTAGGTTTTCCAACAAAACCAATTCTTAAGTTATTGATTTGTTTGCCGTATGTTACAACCTCAAACAGTTCCTTAAATTCCTTATAGAAAATCGGTTTTCCATCTTTTACAAGTCCTATCTCTGTCCAATCCCTGATTACTCTATCATAAGCCAATTCGAAATACATTTCGTACTCTTCAAGTGTAAACGGATTCCCATTGATAATATACTCATTCTCAACGGGTAAACAACGATAAACCTTGTTTATGTCAAATTTGTCGCTCTCCCAAAATAGGGGTTCTTTAGTCTTTAGGACTACAAGTATATCTTTATTCAACTTTAGTGGTTTTTAGTGTGAACATTCAACACGAATAATAAAACCAACCCAACCATAATTGCATATGGTAAAACGATAATAAATTTTTCTAGTTTCATATTGATTTATCTAAGAGTTATTTTATTAATTTCTCCTTTAAGGTATTGTATGATTTTACCGTGTGTTACAGGCTTTACCATAAACAAATATTTTTCCAAGGCTGTGTAAGAATTTCCTTTAGAAAAGTCCTGTTTTTTAAATGGGTTATATGTAGGAGAAACGCACTCGCCTTCAATTTGAACCCTATCATAAGTTTTTTCTTGCAAGCTGTTAGCTCGTTGACCGTCACAATTACCAGTCATTTGACCGTAAATACAAGCAGTTCTTGAATCATGCTCAAAAGTTTCAAAATTCAACCTAGCAATTTCTGCTTCGGTTGCTCTACTTTTGATAGTGTCTAGTTCTGCTTTAACCTCTTTTAAAAATACTGATTTTTCCATTTTTATATGTGTTTTAGATTGTTAGGTCAAAGATATATTATTAGTTTCATATAACCTAATTTTTTAACATTTATTTTATTCTTTTTATTGCTTCTTTGTTGAGGGTTACTACATTTCCTATATTCATTTGTTCAATAACACTTAAGGCGTAGTCTTTTACCTTAAGTGTTGTTATTGTAAAATAAGGATATTCTAAGTTATTCTTTATAAATAATTTTTCCATCTTATTTTATTTGCTTTTGAAAACGTTTAATAAAATCAATTTGTTCCTTTTCGTAACGTTCTATTGTATCGTTAAGATTGTCTCTCTCGTTTTTAGCAGTATTAAGTTGCTTTTGTAGAACTTCCAAAGGATTAACAAACTCAGCTATAACCTTATCAGCAAACCAAAAATGTCTCCAACCGTTGAAATTCTGTTCTTTGTCTAGTGTTAATCCTAAACGTTCAATTTCGGCAAACTCCCAATTTGATATAAAAAGAAAATCTCCAACACTAAGAACATTATTCGATAGATAAATGATATATCCAAAATCTACTTTTTTAAGTGGAACAATTGAAATAGATTTATTTAGTTTCACATGCAAATTAACACCGCCATACATTAGGGTACGTGCTTCTTTGCAATCCAATTCATTTTTATAAGAGTCAATCTTTTTAAAGAATGCAACTTCTTTTTTTTCTGTCAGTACTTTACTGTAAGCTTTATTAGTTTCCATCTGTGTATGTGTTTTAGTTTGATAGGACAAATATAATGCAAAGTTTTTGAATAAAAAAATTTATTTCATTAGGATATTAAATTTATTTGTTGTACATTTACATCAGATTACAAAGCAAGGCTGAACACCTGAGACGTAGACTCCGTCCTGCCTTATAGTCAAATAAATCTATATACAAAAAAACCTATCAAATTAATGATAGGTTATATTATTTTTATCCAAAGATAACATCGTCATACAGAATATACTGCAATACACATAAACCAATTTCAGCGTCTCCCTCTTCTTTTAATAGAGTTAAAACGTAATCGGCAAAGTCTTGGTTTTCAATATTTGTCAGTGCCTTGGTTAACACTTCAAGTGTAAGAGTTTTCGACTCGTCGCCCTCAGTATCGACAAACTCCAACTTACCACCTGTGTTGATAATCTTTAAAAGAACGTCTTCGTAACAATCTCCATTTTCACGTACCTTTTGGTAGTCTTCGTCAGAATATGTCATTTCAACGTCTGACTGAGCTAAAAACCCGATAGCACCGTTGCAAAGAACATCTAAAAATACTTTGTTAATCTCTTCTTTTGATAATGATAGTTTCATAATGTGTGTGTTTTAATTTGTTAAGTCAAAGATAGACATAAAAAAAATAACTACCAAATATATTGATAGTTATTTTTAAATTATTTTATGTTAATTGCAATTCTTTGTTTTGAATAACAAAACCACTTTCAAAAGCCTTTTTATTGTCAGCACCTTTGCCCGTCATTTTCTTATATTTCAATCCTACGACTACATTCTTTTTATCTAAGAATCTCAGGTCGTCATTGTCTCCGTTTACCACTTCATAACCCTTGTAGGTTTTAGGAACGTTATCGAAAACAATTGCAACGTTATAACCCTTTTTAAGAATTTCCATAGCCTTAACATCGTTTGTCTCTGAACGGCTAAATGTTAAGTGATAATTTGCAGGTAACACCTTGTCAAATCTTAAATAGTTCTTTGTATAATCGTAAAATTGTACGTCAGGAAAAACTTCAAAAATGTTTTTGTTCCCTTCAAAAACTCTAAACTTTTCGTATGCAATATCACTTGTTCCATTTAAACGAAATGTTAAGATAGTCTTTTCGTCATTCTTTAGGTTTGACGCTTCATTTTTTTTAATAGCCTTTTCAATCTCAGATTTAATCTGATAAAGAAATTCAGTACGACTACTTAAAAAATACTCAGTTTTTGCAACACGCCCGTTTTTAACATTAACGTACATACCACCAAAACCCGAACCCGCTAAGCAACTTTCAGCACAACCCGTCGATGCGTGGGAACAAACGTTTTTACCTTTGCTGTTAGCCTTAAAAGGCGACATATAAAGAATATACGTTTTATAACCAACCTTTTCGCCTTTAATCGTTTTGTGATTATTAGTGCTTAATAATGGTTTTCTTTTAACTTCTTTACTCATTGTGTATATGTTTTAAATTGATAGGTCAAAGATATATAAAAGAAATGATATAACCTAATTTATTCACAAAAATTATTCAAATAAAAATCTTGTAACAAATCAGTTGCACGTCTTGAAAGTATATAACCTCTATTGTTCCATCTGAAATGACCTCTAATAATAAAACCTTTTTCATGAAACATCCAATCTTTAGATTTTAATACTATATACTTTTCAGCAGTTGATTTTATTTGTTTTCCTTTGCGGTGTCCTTTAGTAACAAGTTTCTTTGCTCTTGTTATTCCGTCTTCGCCAACGTATGGCGTATGATATACACGGTCGTCAGTTTCAACAGAATCTGAACCCTGCCAACCTTTTAACTTACGGGTTATGATACTTTCTAACATAGGCGCAACCGAATTAGGGCAACCAATGTTATATGTCATATGTTTAATTTTATCGGCTAACGCTTCAATAGCATCAAAATCGTCTTTCGATATAAATTTCGGGTCGTCTTCGTCGCTAAACCCGTCCCACATATTGTCCTGAAAGAAACAAACCATTTCTAACAATTTTGCATCCATCAACTTATCAAAGTTAATTTTTACGTCTAAAAGTTCTCCTAAGTTCATATAGATTTATTTAGATGTTACACGAATAAAACTTGAAGGATGCAATGTGATAATATCTCTTTTACCTACAATCGTTTCATAACAATATGAACTAAAACCGCTCAGGGTTATATCTGTAAGCAAAACGATTTTACCTCTTTCAACGTCTTCTTTAAGTGTTTTACCTAGAAACTGTTTATTCTCAGGGAATGCCTTAAGAAATGCGTTTAAGTCCTCTTGTGTTTCAACTAGGTATCTTTCGGTTTTCATTAGTCCCGTAGGATTTGTATAGACTGCTGATTTTAATTTTGAATTTTCCATTTTGTGTATGTGTTTTAGTTTGATAAGGCAAATATAAAACAAAAAAAATAAGCCACCAAATAAATGATGACTTATTTTTAAATTATTTTATCTTACCTTTGTTTAGTCAATAAACGCTGGCTCGTAGGCTTCAACTTCTCCTTTAAGATACTTAAACAAATCTTCGGAATTTGTTCGTGTCATAAGAAATAACTCAATAGGTGTTGAATGTCCATCATCAGCAACTTCAAATTCGTTGAATCTGTCAAACGAAATACGGAAACTAGGCTGTAAGCGTGCAAAGTGTTCATAAAATCCTCTCACTTGGTAACTACCTTTAAGGGTTTTAGGTAATAAGGCTTTTGCTTCGTCGCTGTTCGCATCTCCAAAAAGTTGGCCGAATAAACACATATCAGCAGTAAACGGACGCAATTCCGAATAATCCAATTTTGCTTTTTGCTCATCAGTTAAAACTTGTTTAAGAGTTTCAACATTTGCTTTTGTAGCTTCTAATAATTGTTCTTTGTTCATAATATAATTGGTTTTAGATTATCTAACGATTAAGTGAAATGAAAACATGAATGTAAAAATAAGTGCTATGATTGCACCCGCTAATTTAATTGATTCCATAGTGTTGTGTTTTAGGCTATGCTGTGCAATGCGCCAGCGTTGCTACTTGGTTAATGATAGCGGAAACCTAAAGTTTCCACGTTTTTCTACAGGACAAATATAAAACTAATATTTGACATATACAAATTTATCTACATAAAAAATGAAAAATAAATATAAACCCAAATACGAACGCATCTAACACAATTGCAAATTTTTCAGTTTGGCTCATATTATTTTATTTGATATTTCTTTAATAAATCAATGATAGTCTTTTGCAACTCCATAGCGAAGCCCAAATGTGTTTTCTTTAAGTCGTCAATTACTTGCTCAGGTGTTCTCTCACATCTCAGCATTTCGCCACGACAATATGTAAAATCTTCTCTATCCTTATAGAACTCCAATTCCTTGGTTACTGTATAAATCCCTAACTTATTTTCATTAGGATAGAAATATATAAGCGTGTCGCCCACGTTAGGACGTGGACTGTGTTGCTCATATTCATATAGATTATTTTGAATTGGCTTTTTACCAAAATCGTTAACGTCTTTAACAAATGTATGTATGCTCATATAGATTTATTTAGATTCATCAATAAATTCGCAATTGTCTTCAATGAAATTTGCAATGGTAGAAAATGGTGTTTTGATTAACGTAGATTCTGGTTGTTGTTTCCACCATTCAATAATGTTTGGTCTGAAATTATATTTCTTATTCAATCGATTAAATTCGTCTCTACTAATTCCATCATTTAATCGAGATAAAACTTTAACCAATATACTACTTGAACCGCCAATTTCTTTAGGTATTTCTTTGAATAAACGTCTATCAATATATGACATTCTAACCAAATATTCAATTGGTGTACCACATACAACAGCACCAACACCTAAACAGCAAAAAGTTGAATTTTCAATTGTTGCTTCTTTTGCTGATGTCAAAGTATTGATTAAAAAACTATTCCCTTGTTTGTATTTTCTACTTTTTAAAGCTTTAACCCATTTAAGAGCAAATGTTTTTGGTAATTTAAATTTCTTGTTCATAATTTCTATGTGTTTTAATTGATAGGACAAATCTAAGAAATTAAATCCATACTACCAAATCTTTTTAAAGATATTTTACCAATTCGTTGAATAATTCTATATTGGCTTTAGAATTCAATATCCTAACATCGCCTTTATGAATCTCTATCTTTACAACAGAATTATTAACAAGCTTCTCATTCTCTTCCGTATAGTTATCGTATAACCAACCATCATAACCCATTTCAACAGAATCTAATACTTTTGTTACAATTCCATTTTCTTGGATAACCCAAATTAACGCACGACCAATATTAAACAAAAAATGTTTTTCCTCTTCAAAATCGTTTACGTTACAATATGTTAGCGGTTCACTTATTTGTGAACTTAATTTCGCTAGGAGTTCTGATTTATTCATATAGATTTATTTAGATTCCTCTTTTAATTTAGAAATGATGTTTGTTAATAATTGAACTCGTAACGCAAAAGCTTCTTTACTATAACATAGCGTCTTAAACCAAACATAATCTCCATCATATAACTCATGGTCATAAAAAGCAGTATTTACGGTTCTACTTGGTTTCTGTAATATAAAGTGAGAATATAAATACGCAAACTCATCATCGTTGAAAATTCCTTCTTTATGTAATTGCTTTAAACAGTTACATAAAAAGCTATATTCACTTACACCCATATATATACCGTCTGTCTCATCGATTTGTTTATTGCGGTTTTTAAAGTCCTCTAATAATATACTATATAATTCACTTAACTTTTTCATATCATTTTATTTAGTTGGTTTCTGATAAGGCAAAGATATATAAAACTTTTTAGAAAATACCTGGATTTTTATTTTTTTATTCAAAATCTTTTTCCTATCTTTACACCGTTGAAAAATACAAACAAGGGCGTGCCGTAATGGGTGGAAGAGTAGACTCCGTCCTACGACAAAGTTAACATTTAGACTGAGTCTAAATAACGAATTTTTTTGGTAGTCTCATTTATATTTCGTACCTTTGTAGCTAGAAGTAATCTCAACAAAATAAAAAAGTTTGCAAAGATACAACAAAAATAATTCATATACAAGTTTTTTATTAGAAATATTTGTCGTACCTTTGTACTTTAACGATACGCTATGCATAATAGTAGTGTGTGACCTAGTTGTTCCACGTGGAACACTTAACAAGACCTCAAACTCGATTGTAGTTTGGGGATTTTTTGTTGTACCTAAAAACCATGCCTATGTAAATCCTTTTTAAAAACGCCTTATCGAAAATCACGTTGTTGGACTTGTCCGATGCAGATTCCCTATGTCAAATAGATTCATATAGAATTTCTATATAGATTTATTCGGGCCACGGGCGAAGCATACAACAAACCGACCTCAACCGAAGCCAAATGACACATTTGTGTACATAAGGGGTGTACTATGCCCGTATCTGAAAAATCTCAGCCAAAAACGCCTTCGAATACACGAAGACAACCGATTTATTGGAGGTTTTATTGGAGGTATTTCTATATGCATATATGTACCCTAAAAGCATTTTCCAATTTATGTACCTAAAAACGACACAAAATACCACTTTTTACCACCCTAGCGAAATTAAGCCCAAATTAGCCCTAAAATAGCTACGTGCTAACCTATGTACCATTTGGAACATATTAATGCCGTAAACGGCTTCTATGAGAGCCGTGGAGTCCGTGTGCCGAAGGCCATACATGGCTCGGACATGGATGTACACAAATGTGTACATGGCAGTGTTGCACACGCCATGGGCGTTGCCACATTTAGGGTATATCTATGTGTTAGTCTATGGCGTTATAGACGTATTTTTGGCATATGTCGCAGTAGCTTCTATTGCCTATCATTTGTATGGAAGACTTACCATGTGAGCATTCTTTTACCTCTTGGATTTCTTTTACACGGGAGAGGATATGTCTCATAGAATTATTATATTCAAAGGTTGGTCCTTCGGATTCTGAGTAGTCTTTTTCTTGTGTTATCTCTATAAGATTATATGTTGTTCCAAGGATTGGATGATAAGACATTTCTAGTCTTTGGATTATTTCGTATATAGCTTTATTCATTTGTATATGATTTTTCTGTATGTGGTTATTATTCATTATGGATTTGTTATGTGCCGAAGGCCATGAGCCAGCGAATGTACACAAATGTGTGCGTTATATGTTTCTTTAATATATTAGATGATACTTAGGTGGGATGAGTTCGAAATTCAAGTCTCTTCTTACTTGGCATAGTTCTTTATAGACATGACTCTGAATAAGGTCGTCTACTATCTTTTCGCTAAGTTTATCGGAACCGCAGAATATATGTGTTTCCTTTCTTAAGTGTTTTCCTAGTTTCATATTTCTTGTATTTTTCTCATTAGGATTATTGGGTCAACAATGGTATTTTCCCATACGAGGTCTCTTGTTTGTATGGTATATTTCTCTATGATTACGTGTATCATTATTTTAATCATATTTGTTTTTTCATGATGTATTATTCTTTTTTGTATTATATGGTTTCCTATGTTCATAATAGTTCTGTTTGTAGTTGAAGTGGTTTTCTTTTGTTATTGGTATAGTTCGTGTGGTAATTATAGGCTTTAGGGGCGCATTTGTCGAGTAGTTGCTTACATGATTCATTTCGTATAATTTCAACGGCAATATTCCTTGTTTTTCTTATATTCCTTCCGAGCTTCATATCCGAGGTATTTGTTGTGTGAGGGTCCTTGGCATCCGTGTAGGCATTTCCCATATAAGATTTATCACGGTAGAATGGTTCTCATTATGGATGATATTAAGCATTTCGCTTCTCATTCCGTATAGGTCTTGTCTTCTTAAGATTTTATATCTTATGTCTTCAACTTCTTTTCCTAGAGTCATATTTGTCTTATTTTATTCATAAGTATGCTAATCATTTTATCTGTCATTTGCCTTATGATTTGTTGTGTATGATATGCATATCCTTTATCTATATACTTACACATAGGAAGCCTTATATATGTTTTATCGTTAGATTGTTCAAATGAGTATTTGTATTTGGTTATATGGTTTCCTATGTTCATTTTGTTTATCTTTGTATTATATATTCTCTGTGGTCCGTTTTTTCCTTTAAAATGTCGTTATGGGCGGTTACATATGGCTTAAGGTCTCTTAGGATATTTCCGTACATATCTTGTATCTTATAAAAATCAGACTTTTTAACTATATTGTGTTCAAAGTAGTGAATAGTATGTATAATGATATCTCTTGTTTCTGCTCTTACGTCTGGGTTTATTCGTTTTCCTAGTTTCATAATATTATATTGGTTCTACTTTTATGTCCTAGTAGTCTTCTTATTCTATCATACACCATAAAAATTGGACTATCATTGCTATACATTGCTAAAGGAACACCATTCGGTATTGCCATTTCACCTATTTTTGTTTTTACTTGTTTTCCTAGTATCATATGTTTCTTGGTATTCTTCTATTGATTTCTAATAGGTTTGTTCTGATTTGCCATATAAGGTTTTTACTATCAACGAGGTTTGCTTCATTAATATATCTCATCATTAGATATCTCATATCTTCAACATCAGCTATTTGGTTTGTCTTATTTCTTTTCATTAGGATTGGCTTAAGTATCATACCTTGGGTGTTTTAAGTTTTCGTCTATTGATTTCTATTAGATTTCTTGCGATATTTCGTATAGGAGTTTTTACATCATGGTTATCAATATCGTTATCATCTATTTGTTCTTTCATATAGTATCTCATTTCTGACATATCCATAAGTTGGTCATGTCTATATTTGGTTGTATTGATATGTATTAGTTTCATATACTAGATTCATATATATTGGGTTTAATTGTTCTAAGGTGTCTTTCAACGCTGGCCCAAGTTAGTTTACCTACATATATTTTAATATCAAGGTCTACTTTTGGTTGTGTTTTAAATAAGACAAACCTTAGATTAGCATCTCTTTTAAGATACTTATTATCAGGTAAGTATTGTATTTGTTCTCCTAGGTTCATATGTGGTTAAATTCGGTGGTTATTATTAGTTCCATAAACTCCAACATTAAATAGCTTTTAATCGGCATAGCTACGTCAGGGTCATGTATCTTTCTTCCTACTGCTAGGTTGAGGTTCCAACTTACTGTTATAGGACTAAGATTAGAGAATTGTGATATTCCTCTATATAATTTTATTACTGATTTTCCTAATTTCATCACTTCAATTTTAAATTTAGCTGAGTTTGTCTATTTATCTTTCTATCCATCCCAATTGGATGATATCTTACTCTTCCTGTTGTTAGATTGTCAATTTCAAGAAAGAAACCTTTCCACATTGTTATATTCTCTTTATGTAATACGGTTTTTTTTGTTTTTCCTAATTTCATATCTTTTGTATATTTCCTATTATAAGTCTTGTTATCACTAATTTATTCCATATATCGTGTCTTTCAGGAGTCTTAAAGCTAAGAGAAACCCTTGCTGATATTTCGCTTCTTAAAAGATACATATCAAATCTTTCTTCCCATTGGTGTTTTGGTTTTCCTAGGTTCATATTTCGTTATTTGTTATTGGTTCTACTAATTGAGTTACTTTAATCCACATTCTATTTACTACATGGTTATATAGATAATATTCAACTCGAATCGACTTAAAGAAGAACATTCTGAGTTGTGCTATCTTATGCAGATACTTGTTCTCAGGCAGATGATTTGGTATGTGTTTTCCTATTTCCAATGTCTTAGTATTAAAGGTTTAATCATTAGTATTCTGCTTATATACACATCACTATTCATATTCCAAACTTGGTTCATATAGCCCACATTCATATCAGGAGACGTAAACCCTGATTCAACGAGCTTAAGAAGCTTATATTTCTTTATTGGGTAGCCTAGTTTCATATATTCTGAGGTTTAGCAGTTCCTATTGGTCTTGTATTCTCTCTGTTTATAGATTTAAGATATTTTTCAGTATTTTTTCTATATTCATTATATGTGTGTTGTACAATATTTTCTACAAGCTTGGTATATTTTTTAGATAGTGAATTACCTATTTTCATAATGGTTGATTTATTCTTTTTACTCTAATTAGATTTATGTTCTCTGACATATTCCATATAAGGAATGTCATATCGCCTGTTGTATTTCCGTAAATCTCCCATTGTGTTATAGCTCTAAACGCTGATGTTTTTCCTACTAAATCAAAGCCTTGTGGTTTTCCTAATTTCATCTATAAAATCTTAATTTTCGTTTATAGATGCCTAGAATACTGAATATCAACAAATAGTCTTGTGTGTCTCTATACTTATAGTATTCGTTAAGATTATTTGGTGTTTTCTCTATCTCATCCCATTGTGCTGTTAGATTAGTCAATATTGGATTATCATTGGTAAATCTGCGTTTGGGTTGTGGTATCTTCTGTGATTTTCCTAGTATCATCGTATATTTGTTATTTTTAGAGTTTGCATACTTATGAATTGATTCCATATATTATTTCTGTTTGCATTGGGAAATGTTTTATTAATCTTAACCAATATCCTACTTTTAATAATAACTTTCATCATTTCGGTTCTTATCATCCCTGTTTCAATGTAATAGAAATCTTTGAGCATTGATTTACCTAGTATCACGTATAAATAATTTATTTCTTAATAATTCAGGCATCCTTTTAAACCCTATATCCCATATATGAGCTTTATATTCCTTGGAATATGTCTCGTTGATTTGTCCTATCATTTGGCTTCTAAATACACTTGAATTTTCAAGTACCTTTGTATTGTTCCACATGCTTCTTTTGTTCTCTCCTAGTATCATAAATCAAATGTTATCCCCATTAGGTCTCTTATCATTCGCATTGGTCTATTCATTCCTTGACGTGCATTAAAATGAACACTGGTTGTTACGGTCTTCCACATCTTATCAGCTAGACTTCTGTTAAGAATCGTTGCTGTTGGTTTTGGTTCTATGTTTTTTCCTATTTTCATAATTTAAATCTGCTTCCTGTTCGTGGCATTTGTCTTATTAGTCTGAGTCTCATTCTAGTGATTGGTTCTCTGAGGACCCTAATTTCAGTATAGTTGAATATTGTTTCTTCTATCGAATAGATGCTTGGCTGTCTTTTAATGTCTTTTCCTAATTCCATTAGGGTTCTTCATTTGGTGGTTCATATAGACTTAAGATTTCTTCGGGATATCTAATCGTAAAGTTTCTTATATGAATCTGTATGGTTGTATCATCATTTACAATATAAAGATTTCCTTGTTTGTTATAGAACTGCCAACTTGTCGGAACTTCTGCCAGCGCATTGAATACTTCTCTGTTTTTTGATTCTCCTATGTTCATATTCTATAAAGTTCTAATGAGTCAATTCCTATATCTGTGAAATCAATCTTAACCATGAAATCATCCAAATAAATTCGTATGGTTTCTGCTGTATCATACAACACCATCTTCTCATTGATAAATGTGATATGACAACCTAAAGGTATATCGTTAAGCGGTGACATTATGTGGTGTTTCTGTGTTGGTCCTAATTTCATATAATTATGGTTTTCTACGTGGTAATGGTTTTCTGTGTATAATGTTTCTTATCTTGAATTGTTCAAGTTGGTTATCAAGTCTCGTTCTGACTTCTCTAAGGAATTGATAAGCAATCTTAGTGTTATCTCTATGAAAGTCAGCATTAACCATTCCTTCAACGAAATAAGCCACGGTATCAGTATGTCTATGTAATTTCTTTCCTAACTCCATCTTCTTAATGTATCTAAGGTTATTACCTTTTGGCTGATATAACCACATAATCGACTAATATTATCAGAAACTAAATTAATTTCTTTGAAGTTACGATAGTCAATTCTTCTTACTTGTAAACATACATGATTAACAATCGTTTTCTCCATTTCACTAGTTATTAGTGTTTTATCTGTTTTATTACCTATTTTCATCGTTAATATTTTTAATCATTTGGTCCAAATCTCTATCTTCTTGAAGCTCCCACCATACTACCGTATTTGGTTTGGTAAATCTCAGGGTCATAAACCGAGTATCAATTGAACCGATATATCTTTCCTCTGTTAATTGGTAAGCCATTCCTAGTGTGTTTAATGCAACCTTAGTTTCCATTAACCCGCCTATCGATTTTCCTAGTTTCATCCTGCACATGAATTACACCCGTCATAAATAGCATATTCAATTTGTGGTATTCCTATGCGTATTTCAGGCTTAGTTACATACTCAGCGTCCTTAAGTGTCTTATTTTGTTCACTAGTCAATGCGAACCATAAGTCTTGTACAAAGCCGAAAGATAATTTCATTGATGTGTGTTCTCCTATTTTCATAATTCTGTTGGTTGTGAGTAATTGTGAATAATTGTATTATGGTCAATATCAACTTCTACTGAAAGAATGTTTCCGATATCCATTCCCCTACTTGCCTGATAGGCTTCTTTGCTTGAATGAACATTCATTTTTATTAGTCTGTTTGCTGAAACAACTATTGATACAATGCTTATTCCAGTTGGAAATATCTTATTAAATATTCCTTTTGGGTCTATGTTATTTCCTAATTTCATAAGCTTATTCTTTGTAGTCTTATTCTGTTGAATATTTGTGCTACTACTTTAATGTTTTTTGTTTTCTCGTTCTTCTCTTTCATCATTCTAAGAAGCATGAGGGTTCTTTGTTTATGTAATGCTCTTGATTGTTCTTGTCCTAATTTCATATCGTGAATTATATTGGTATTAATATATTAATAATTGACATATTAATATATAATCTTCGACTAGTCTTCTGCCAAATCGCTACATAAACTAATTCATATAACTTCATTGAAGTCAGGTCATTAAACCTGTGTTTATAACAATTATTGAATAAATCACTATTTATTTTACCTGATACTCCTTGAATTGATTTTCCTAATTTCATAATTTCCTCAATGAATTTATTCTTTCATACATGAAGACAATTAGAGCTAATTCTTCTTTGCGCTGTCTTACACCTCTTCTTATTGTACCTTGTATGGTAGTCAATAGATTATGATTGATGTTGCTTGAACACATGCTTACGTTATCTCTTGTGCTATTTCCTAATATCATCTTTTTCCTACTTTTAATTTCAGACTTACTCTCAGGTTTCGTGGTATTTGAAATACAATCAAAAGCATTTCTTCTCTTCTAGTTCTTGTGAACATATTGTGATTTTCCTGTGTGAGTATCTTAAGATGAAAATCACTTATATTAAAATATATTTCATCACTTGTTGTTTTTCCTATATCCACGTATTTGATTTGTTACTGCATGTCTTATTATTATGAACAAATCAACCACGTCATAATTTGTTAATACATTACCATTAAACCTTATTTGTTGACCCATTTCTTGTTTAAGCAATATTTGTTGCTTATGTAAGATAGTATTATCTAACTTATTTCCTATATTCATCTAATTGGTGCATGTCCTAGTTTCATATTATACTTTCAGTTTGGTCTAATTCTGCATCGTCGAAATCAATAATTGTAAAGAACCTCAAGCTATCTATCCTTGTCATGTCATTTAACGTGGCTTTCACTCGTTGTTTCATACGTCTTAACGGACGTATCAACTCAATTCGTATGTCTTCTGTTTGTCCTTTCCTAGTATAGTTATCAGTTATTGATTGAATACCGCTTTGGTAAACACCAGTTTCGTAATTTAGTGATTTTCCTAATTTCATAACATATTTTGAAAATTTATTAGACGAATAAATATCCTTGTCCAAGTATTATCTACAACATCCATAATTGGATTATACTTAACCTTTCCTTTAATTTCAAGCATCATACCACGTGTAATTTCATTGTATGTGTCTTTTGGACCAATCGGTATTACTCTTTTTCCTATTTTCATTCTTCTTCCAGTGTTTTACTATCATCAACTCCATTCGAAGCCAATTGTGCTATGTCAATTACTCTATCCCAAATCCGTTCATCAAGATACGACCATAACTCTTTAGATACCTTGCGTTCCAAATGATGATAACTTGTAAATTGATGCAGTCCCCTATAACATTTGCTGTTAAGTTCTCTACCAATTTCTTTTCCTAAATTCATAATTTTTCTAAATTAAGAATAGTAATTTGAACTACTGTTGAATCTAAGTTGTTCCATATTCGTTTCCTTACTTGTTCATGAATCCTTCTACTCATAGGAATCTTATTATAAATAAAACAATTTCCATATATAGGTCCTAGTCTAGTTTGTATTGTATTAACCACTTCTTTACCTATTTTCATAATTCCATTGACTCATTGCTTCGTAATTCCATCGTTCCAACTCTTCACACTTAGCGATAACAGTTACCTTCTCAATTAGGCTATCCCAAATACTAGCATCAATTAGCTTATGTACTTCTTTTGACATTCTGCTATGTAATTCGTGATGAAAACACTGCTCATATAGCTTTGCCGTTGCTAATTCGCTTCTTACTTGTGATTCTACTGTTTTACCTATGTTCATAATCTATTCATTTGGGTTGTTATGCTGAACCATATATCAATTGGTTCTAATGGTTGATGAAATGTTCCACGTGGAACATTTCTTTTTGAATGAATGTTTTTACCAGTTCCTTCAATTATCTTAGATATCGTCTTTGTTATCAGCTTACCTGTGTATTCTCCTATATCCATAAGTAAAATTTATATGCTAGATGATAAATGAAGCTAAGATTAATTCTAACTGTATTAAATACACTAAGACTTTGGTCATAAACATAACGATTTATTTCTAAATCTTTCATATAATTTTGTCTTGTACGAAATGTTTTAATTTCATTCTGAATGAACTTGCCGTTATCTATTTTCTTACCTAATATCATAAACTAAAATTTTGTCCTACTGTTACTGTTCTTCTAAATCTTGAAAAGATGTAATAATTACTTAGTCCAAATTTAAAAGGAAAATCAAATACTGATTCTTTATGCCAATCAGAAACAACAACCTTTATATCATTTTTTTTTATATCGCCTAGTTTCATATTTCTCTTATTGAACTGAATGTTATTCTGACAAAAATTCGCATTATTGGTAGTGTTGCGCTTCTCGTTGCTTTATCTTCAACCTTGCTTCTAACGTTCCAATTAACATATTTAAGTTCAGTTCCTAAGTGAACTTTTTGTGTGTTTCCCAGTTTCATATCTCAATATTTCTTCTCGTTAATGATAGAATTTTATCGGTTGTTTGTAAGACTTCTGTTCGTCCATCTTTATCTGAATGTATCAACATGGTTCTAACTTCATTATGAACACATCTCATTGGCATACCAATATTTTTTCTTTGTAGCTTTCCTAGAATCATAACTTAAGTCTTTGTTCAACGAAACTTGTCCGAAAATTATTCCATCTCATTTCTTTTGGTCTATCAAATGGAACAATATATATCTTATTGACAACTACCATCGTTACATACTGTTGTACCAAATAAACTTGTGATTTCCCTATATCCATTCTATACCTTCATCAAATTCGAGACTAATAAAATAATCCATTCCAAAAGCATTACCATTACCTAGCATATAGTATATTTTATTGAATACTTCAATTGTTATATTATTTAGTAATTTCTCATTTACTGATTTCCCTAAATCCATTGCTTGTGTCTTTCTACATTAAACCTCATGAATAAGTCTACACCAGTACTATGTATAACGACCTGATATTGATTATATATCTTGTTTAATATTTGTGATGTAATGTCCAGCGTTAGCATCTGTGTTACTTGTTTTCCTATGTCCATATTCTAATTTGTTTTATTTCACTTTCAACTACGTTAAGTGGTGTTGGTGTGTCTTCAATACTAAGCTTTGCCATAGTATGATAGATTTGATATGTTCGTTCTAATACTTCATAAAATACTTTTTTTCCTAGAGTATTATATTTTGAGGGTCCTAAATTCATAATTTTATTGTTGGTCCGTAACGATTCAACAACGGCATAAATGTATCATTTGGATAAACCAAAGAGAATCTTTTACCATTCTTACGCCATTCGTTACTGACGTTCATTCGATACTGTCTGAGATAAATGAGTTGAAGCATCTTTTTTGTGTTGAATCGTTTTACTGTACTATTTCCTAAGTCCATATCGAAATGTTGTTGGTATATATCCGCTAAAATAATCAATAATAGCTTGTGTTCTGTGTTGTCTTGACATTATATATAAGTCTTTGTTTTCAATCATTGAATCAATCATTTCTCTTCTATTACAACCTATTTCCATCTTAAATGATTTTCCTATTTTCATATGAATAGTGTGTTATCATTACTAAATGTTGTAATTCTGAACTCCCTAAAGAAGTCTATAATATCCAATGACGAATAGTGGCTTGCCTTAGCATAGAGGATTTGGTATGTTATTAGCATATCAAGTCCTTGTGTCCTAAAAATCTTAGTGTTCTGCCTAAGTGATTTCCCTATTTTCATATTATATTATTTGAATCCAAATTGTATTTACAATACTTTGTCTAACACCTAAGCTTTGTCTCGCTTCTAAATACTTAGTATGTAAATGTTGCGTTATTGTTTTCAGTATACTTTGCTTAGCTACATATAATCCATTATAGATTGCCTCATGGTTAGTTTTTTTTCCTAGTTTCATAGTGTCATATCTTTATAAACAACCATTAAATCGAATACTCCTACTTCACGACTTTTTCTTTGTTCATCTAAATATTCAAAGTGTATATCCTTCATAAGAAATTGTCCACCCATTTGATTACGAACAGTTTCAATAGCGAGTATTCGGTTATAGTAATTACTGGATTTGGATATAGGCTTCCCTAGCGTCATAGCTTATCATTTCTTTAAAATCGGTTAATTGTCTTTCAATCCTAAGAATGATTGGATAAACGAATTTTGAATTACTGGCTATTATTTTAACCATATCGGTCTGCATCATTCCCATTTCGGACCATTTTATGTCTGTTTTCTTTCCTAGTTTCATGGATTATTTATTATTTTAACAATATTTCCCAAATACAATGTCATTCTGTTGTAAGCTTGTATCATCATATTATCACTTTGAAAGAATGGATTATTAGGTCGCTTGTGGTCCATTTTCACTAACAAGTTACTTGGAATAGTTTTAATTTCAACATGTAAATTATTTTTTAACGTATTTCCTAGCTTCATCTTATTCTTGCTATGTGTATGTTACAATCAATTAGGTTGGTTCTCAATCGTTTAGCTTCTAATTCGCTAGATTTCACACAAGTAGATTTTATCTCATAATAGATATGTTTTCTACTATCACTTATTCTATTTCCTAATTCCATATTTCTCGTTGTGTTGCTCTAAAATTATACATTACTACTCTTCTTCTCAGTCCTCGAACCAATAAAAAATCTGCGGGTTTAATATTCTGACCTGTATTATCAAGTAGATATCTAATATTCATGTTGAGAACACCTAAGTTTCGTTTCATTAATGGTTCTCCTAGTTTCATCTTAAATTATTGAATATGTCCATATAAATAAAAATATTATAACTTCTATTGCTTCTTATACTTCGTGCTTCTTTAGGTACATCATAGTACATGTATTTATCATCAAGAATACCTTTAATGTAAAACTCAATATCTCGATAATTAGCAACTCTTTTCCCTAGTTTCATATTTGCTCTTCTCTTACAAAAACATTATAGTTAATCATCAGTCTTCTAATAAGTCTAGCCAATTCATACTTTCCGTTGAACATGTGCTTATCATCAAGAGGTGATTTTATTAAATTTTCAATATCTTCATAGTTATGTATCTTTTCTCCTAGTTTCATAAGTGTGTAATTGTAATAATTTCAAATTGTTGAAAGTTCCATTTTCTCTTTAACGAAGAAACCTTCGAGTCAAATTTTTGATACTTAAACACAAAGTTAAGGCTCATTGTTAGTTGATGAAGGATTGGTTTACCTAATCTCATTGATGTAAATATTATATCTGTTTAATCTTCCAATAAATTTATTGGGTCCGTTTGGAATAAGAGGTCTAAACTGATTAATTAGCATCATAATACTATCTGTTGTAACCACTTCTTTGATATTTCTACGTGATTGTCTGCTTTTAGCTTCTCCTAATTTCATTTACATTTAGTGTTTCTAATGCTATCAAGTGTCTTGTTATTTTACTAAATATCTGCATTCCAGTACCAGTTATTTGTCCATTTTTACTAAAAAAAAGGCCAAAATCTATTCCCGTCCTGTAATCTTCTTTTATATTCTGTCCTAGCTTCATATGTCATTAATTTAAAGTTTACCGCTGTCCAAATTGAATTATGAATCCTACTTATTGGTCGGCTAACGTTACTCAGTAACTGATTTCCCGCTTTATTGTTATTTATATTTTGTTTGATAATCTCAAACATTGGTGTTTCAATATCGATGAGCGTACCTAGTGTTGCTCCTGTTCTTGCTCCTAAACGCATATGTTAGTATATTTACCTAATTCCATGATTACTCTATATTCTAATCCAATTATTGTAAGGTGAATATGTAAATCAATATTCAACTGGGCTACAGTAATATCAACCAGTCTCCTTGGAGAATTTTTCTTTTTTATGTTTTGTCCTAGCTTCATAATTCATCAAAACTATTTTCTAAATCTTGGTTAATTATTCCATTTACGACACTTGGTCTAATATTAAATGGTTCATGAGCGTCACGTAACATAACAAATGGAGCTACAAAACTCCAAATATCGTTCTTTAACTTACGGATTGGATTTTTTTCATCATAAAAATTAATCCTTACAGGTATTCCTAATTCCATGGTATTGTTATATCATGAGTATTAATCATCTTCCTATTAATACGATTAAACATATGCCATACTGCATAGGCTTCGTTCGTATTGAACATCTTTCTTGTGTGTTCTTCCTTGAAGTTTGCAATATTCCTTTTGCTTGTTTTATTTCCTAGTTTCATAAGTTTTTACATGTTATATCCAAAACTAAAAATCTGAATAGGATTTCTATTTTCGATTCAATTTCAACTTCATAAAAGAGTGTTTCAGCACATTTAGATTGAATATATTGTTGAAGATTGAAATATGGTTTTTCTCCTAGTTTCATAACATACTTGGTGTTTCATCAAAAATAATTGTTTGTTCTGTTACTTCAATCATATCAAAGATATGTGCTCTTTGCGTATAAGCTTTTATTTTCATACCTAAAACAAATAAGGTTAAATGAATGTTTCTATCGGGCTTTGTTAATTTCATATTAATTTATTTATTCTTGGTGTTAATAATAAACCTTCAAATCTATATCTCATATTATAAACTTCATTAGCTGAAATACATCCGCTCCGATTAATAAGCTTAAGCCTTAGCATTACTGTATTAAACCTTTGCTTATTATAGTTGGTTGTCTTTCCTAAATCCATACAATTAGATTATAACTACTTAGTTTTAGTTTTAATTTTTTTAATGATTGAAATTCATTTGAATTCTTTTCAGTTTCTCTGCGTACCTTTTCATAAACTTCCCAACAGGTAAATTTATTTTGTATTTCTTTTCCTAGTTCCATAATGAATTAAATCTACCGTAAGTTACTAACATAATTACTATTGACTCCCTTAAATTATCTAGGTCTCTAAACCCTTCATTCATTGCATGCATATGAGCTTTGGTATTAGCATCCCTACTTAACTCGTGATAAATACTCCATGGTACTAAATCTTCCTTCGTTAATTGTCTTCCTAATTTCATATATCTAATTCAAATTGTTGCGCCAGTGCTGTTAGTGTCCATCTTAGTGATATTATCGGGTCCATATTTCTATTACCAGTGAACAGAACAACTTCTTCAACCTCTTTCTTAGTAATGATAATTACCTTATAGAGTTCAAGAGCTTCGCTTGTTATCTGTTTTCCTACTTCCATTTGACCATATTAGTAAATTGATTTGCAAATACATCTTGTCGGACCCTCAACTTCCAAACTGACCAATATTCATGAACTTTTTTCTGTCTTCTCTCATTATCCATTACATGTTCACAAAGCGTAGCGTTCAGTTGCATGATTTTATATCTAAATGCTATTGGAACTAATTTCATATCTTCATTTTATTGTTGAATTGGGTTAACCCGAATACGGTTTCAATTACATTATCCTTTATAGTGTTTCTTACTTCCTCTAATTCCCAATTCTTTATTTTTACAATACTATACCACATATTGGTTCGTTCTGTTGAGATTGGTGTCGCAACACTACCTCTGTTTATTGGTATAAGCTTCATACTTTTAATACTTTAAAGACTATTAATTCTTCTCCAATTTCTGCTGAAAGATTGTATATAAGGTTATTATTTCTTATATAAAACGGTTCATCACTGATACCATTTATAATTTCATAATAAACTGTTTCATATTCAAGTTTCTTTTTCGGTTGATTACCTAATTTCATCTATCATAAATAAATTAAAAATTCCTCTAACTATCCTGTCTTTCATTCGATAAATCGGTATTTGTGGCCTTAACACACAAACTATATTTACATCATCAAGTAGATTATCATATAGCCTTGGACACCTTGGACTTACCTTTATTCCTAAATTCATATTCCTAAATTATTTAATCTGAAATTAAATCCAAATAGACGTAATAAAGATTCATTCTCTAAATCATTAGATTTCTCAATCACATTTTCGATTCTAAACCGAACATGATTCATCTCATGGTTTAGTTGCTCCTTATAACACCTACCTACTTTCATGATACAAAGATACGATTAATAAACGAGAAATACAAGTTAATCTAAAAATCATCATCATCAAGACTTGGAATATATACGCTACTAACCATCAAAGCACCAAATACATTGATGTTATCTAATAGCAAATATGTCTCGGTATCAAAAAGACGGTTCTGTAGAAAATGAACACTATTTTCGTACAAATGGTTTAAGCTCTCAGCTATTTCATAGTCAAATGGTTGTCCTAATTTCATATTTTTATCTTGTATCTTGATATTTCACCTACTTCATCCATTACCCTTGTCCATAATAAGCGATTAACAATAGTATTGATATATTCAGTTGCATTTCTTTTTATTTCATCTTCAACTTCACACCAAATAGCTCTACCGCCTTGGTCTCTAATCCTTATTTTGTTTCCTAATAGCATTTTCCTTGCGTTTTCGTTTGTTAATCTTCTTCATTATTCGCTTGAATTGAACATCTGTCATTCCAACTCTTTCACACCAAACCATTTCAAGTTCAAAGAAACGTAATAATAGTTTTCGTTCCCATTTTCGATTATGAGCAATACGTCCATGACTGGTATATAAATCATATAGATTATTATGGATTTCTGATTCTAATGGTTTTCCTAGTAGCATAGCTAATTGGTTAAATATAATAAAGGGATAATCCAACTAATCAGATTATCCCTTAACTTTTCTTTTGATTGATATTAAGCCTCTTGCTTAATGAAAGTTTTAACAATCGTTTCAAACTGAGTTTTGAGTTCACTTAAGTGAACGCTTTGTTCAGTTGTTACTTGTGGAGATTGTGTTCCCTCAGCATCATATGGCAACGCTACAACATTAAAGGTTTCGTTTTCGTATTGGAATACAGCAACGAAGTCTTCTGCTAAGTCACCACCCGCAGGAAAGTCAATAGACATATAGATTCTTTTGGCACCCTTCGCTAAGTGTTCAGCAAATATCTTGTAGCAAGGTATTACATCACCTAAGTCAAGCACGGCAAGAGTTAACGAATCATCAGACCCCTCTGACATTAATTGAAATGGGTAGTGTCCAAATGCTTGAACTGACTCAATTTCTTCAATACGAACCATATCCGTAATGAAACTTTGTAAATCTTTCATAATTTAATTGTCTTTGTAATTATCCCACGTATGTTGCAGGAATTGATTAATAATAAACGCTAAGCTACAGATAATAAATGATGCAAAACAAGGATAAAACATATCTGTTTTTGTTGGGAAGCTTGTTACCCAAAGAATCCAAGTACAAATGGTCATTGCGCCAGTAATAACTTGTATAATGAATAAAAGAATCCAAACTAATGCTCTCATATCTGATTTATTTTTAACAAAGGTATGTATAATAATTCAATATACCAAATTATTTGATAAAAAGTTTTACTTTACTTGTAAATTTCTCACATCAATTAGATTTCGTCTAATCTTAGCGTTAGTATTTACGAACGGTCTGTGTTCTAGTTTAACATCATATACCAAGTCAAACATATGGTTTGATAGTTTCCTTACGTCATGTTCTAAACTTACCGACCTCGGCTCTCCTAATCCCAATTTCCCCATGTCCATAGTACTTTATAATTTATTGGTAACGTATTACCATAACCTCGTATCATTCTAGCATACATCCAATTAGCCAATTTAGTTTCTAGCTTACCATAGGTATACATCATGAAGAAAGTCTGCATGTTTCCAGCACCTTCACTTGCCGTTACATCGTATAAGTGTCTACCTAATTTCATTGATTATGATTCTATTGTTACTAATCCTTTGTAGTCCTAATGTTAGTCTACTGGTTACTTTAATTGATACAATTCTATGTATAAGACTATGCATAAAACCATTTATATAAACCCTAGTATAACAACCAATTCCGCTATATGGCTTGTATTCAACCTTATTACCTAGTATCATACTCGTTTTATTTTATATGGAGCCAATTGAAGACTTATATTATCATTAGTTGAATTATTAACGTTTCTCCAAAGCGTTAGAGCTATACGTTCATTCTTATTGCGTTCAAGCAACTTAGCCCAAATATGATGGACTGTATAGAATGTTTCTCTTGTATGATTACCTAATTTCATTTATTTGTATATTTAAGTCAACAAAATTAAAATTTGCTGTAATAAAAACTCCTTCACTATACCTTTTATCACAATACTCTTGTCTAAGCTTTATTCTGAATCTACTTGATTCGCTGAATGTAAATCTCCCTTCATTATCAATATCTGATAGTTTATTTGCTTGTGAAATACCTAAATCCATACTCTAAAATCTGAATGAAATATATCAACAAACCAATCAAGGTCAGCCCAAGGCCCCCATCCATGAACATAATCATACTTAGGAGCATTTATTTGTTGTTCCATATTGTTTATCGATATAAGAACATTATTTCGATAATCAACGCTGTCTATTTGTTTTCCTAAATTCATATACTCTTGGTCTAATTCCCTTTATTAATTGTGTTACGGGTCCTGACGCCCATCTATCCCAATCATCCCAATAATCAAGACATACTCTATCAAGAGAAACCTTAATATTCTCATGTAAGTCTTTCTTATGTTCTTTATTTAAATCTTCAAAATTCTCTGATTTACTTTTACCTAAGTTCACGTATACTCCAAGTTAAATTAATAATTCTTAAATTCCCTAGAAGCGTACTACCAGTGAAATTAATTCTTTCGTTATAATATATTCGACGCAAATCAATATTAATTATTGTGTTAACATCATTGATTATTAGTATTTTTGTTAGTTGTCTTTCACCTAATTTCATATTAAATCATTTCACCTCTACTAGGAAAAATGATTTGTTTTTCCCAAATTTCTTCATTAATTTCATTACCAATTTCGGTTTGAATGTTCAAGTTCTCATCTGCAAGTACAAACCAAATATTATCTGATATCTTATTTCGCATTTCGTAGTATATTGTATCTCCTAGTTCCATATTAAAAAGGTAACATTTGATTAACTGCATCTCTTTGTTCTCTGTCATACAAGATATGTTCCTCAATCAAGTGTCTGAATTGAATGTTTCTTGTTACGCTATTATAAATGTCATTGAATACGTTATCAAAATCAAGGTTATTAACCTTCAAATAGAGTATTTTATCCATATCCAATTGATTTTTATTTATAAGCTTGGTTAGGTTAACCCCTATAAATTCTCCTAAGACTAACTTCTCCATTTCCTATTGCTTGTTTTACACCTTCCCATAATACAATATCAGCTATATCATAGTCTTCATCATTACATCTGATTGACAACGCTAAATTATTCAGCATTGTTACATGTTTATATTGTCCTATTGGATTACCTAATTTCACTTATCTCTATATTAAATCCGTTATCCCACATCCTAACAGCTAAGTCTTCCCATAAATCACGGTCAGTTACAGCTGTGGTATCATTCCATAACTTATAGTAACATAGATTTTTAACCGCCTTAGTGACTATATCTTGTATTGGTTTACCTAATTTCACTCCTAACTGATATTGGAATTATTTCATTGTTTACTCTATCCCAAGTCTTTCTGCTTATATCATTCCATAACTCAGGTTTTGTAGCACTAAAACTTTCATCCCAAAACTTTGTATAAGCAAGAGACTGAATAAGTGAACGAATTGGATTACTTCTTTGTTTACCTAATTTCATGGATATGTTGGATTTATTGAGTCAATATAATAAAAATCAAAGAATAATTCATCGTCTATCTTATCCCAAATCGCTTCACTCACTGTTCCCATATTATCAAGTCCTGTTTCTTTCGCAACAGCATCCCAAACAATATCCCACTTAAGCTCATGTAAAGCATTAGTTACGGTATTTACATCTGTTTTATTCCCTAGTTTCATGGTTTACGTATTTTACGGATTTCGAAATTAACCGCTCGGATAACCCGATTTGTTAAAATAACATTAACATCGTTGTAGGTGTTCACACCAATAATATCAACACATTTATGAGATATTGTTTGTTGTATGTGAATTTTTAAGGGACGTGTTCTATTCGTCAAAGACATGCCCAACATCGACACCTCTACCTGCTGACCATCCAATAAATCCATCTGCATTTACGTGTTTTACTTTAATATATAAAGACATAAAATCGCTTATATCCTCTGTTTTGTAGCTATTAACTAAATCTTCAATCAACGGAAATGCAAGGTCTTTTTCAACACGATTACTAAGTCTAGTTAACAATCTATTAGTCATAGTATTATTAAACTTTCGTTGAAGTGGTTTACCTATTTGTATAAGTTTTCTCATATATCTATTTTGTTATAAATCTTTGTTACTCTTGGTGTTGAATCCATTACCTTAATTCCAAGGTCATTTTTGATTTTAGACCATAGTTCATACTCTAAGGTCTCTCGACCTTTCTGTATAATTGGAAAACTTATATCATTTGATATACTTTTATCCAATTTGTCTCTTCTTGGCTCACCTAGAATCATCAGATATCAATAAGGTGTAACGTTCTTGCATAACTTCTCCCATACGATTAGGCATGTACTTATGTACAAAACCACCAGTATTAACAATGTATTTGTTTTGAAGGTTTCGCTGAATCATATCCATAGCGATTCTTATGTTTGGTGCTGATTTAAATTTACCTAAGTTCATTGTCTCTTGATGTTCTTATAATGTTAATACCTTGGCTTACCTGATTGAATATAGGAATACTACAATCAAGTCTAGCATAGGCTACCTTGAATGAATTTTTATTGACTAAATCAATAAAATACATTATTGTTTCTTTCTTGGTGCTTCCTAATTTCATAATAATTTACCCCTAAACATTCTAAACATATAACTGTCAAGGTTTAATTCTCTAATTTTACATTTCCCTCTAACACCTAAGCTAATTATTGTATTATTAGCAAATGTAACAATAACCACATCTGTAAAATAATTTGGTACATGTTTGTTTATATTTTCACCTAATTTCATAATGATATGTTTCTAAATAATGTAAATAAAAATGGGCTAAGTCTTAAACCACTTACATCAATAGAAGACTTACCTGCAACACTTATCCGCATGATTATATCATCAAGAGTAATCATTACTGTATCAGTAAAGTCACTTGGTATGTGTCGATTTATACGTTTACCTAATTCCATAAAACAAAGGTACAAAAAAAATCCCAATAAAACAAATGTTCATTGGGATTTTATATATCTTTTATCTAGGTGTGGTTATTCTCCACCACCGCCACCATCAGAGCCACCACCATCGGACCCTGCATCACTAGTACCAGTCGATTCACCGCCACCGTCACCTGATTCACCAGTTGATTCTGACATTCCTTCACCACTGGCATCATTGTCAGCACTTGCCTCTCCTGATTCACCTGTAGTTTCTGACATGCTTTCTGATACACTTGCGAAGTCGCTTGTGTTTGCTGATGATAAGTCAAGGCTTACGCTTGAACTTGCATCGAAGTCGGGCGTTCCGTTTACAGGGCTTACTTCATACATACCATTTGATTGGTTGTAAACGATGTAATACCATAATAGGTCGTCAGTGTCTTGGTAGACATACCCTTTACCGTCTTTTGTCTTAAAGACACTTTTTTTGATGTGTTGATTACACGATACAGTTAGTAATAAAATACTAATGAGCAAAGTAATGCCACTGATAATCTTTCGTACCATAAGTTTTTTCATAAATTTTTTGTGATTGCAATATTGCGTCTTCTTTCGTCCTTTCACCAATAGGACAGTCATATAACTTTGGTGGTACTTCGCCCTTCTTATGAACGATTACTACCAAGTGTTCTGTAGGTGTTTTTGTTTTTGCCATTAGTGGTCGTGTGTTTCTGTTTGTTCGTGTTCGTCATGTTCTTCCTTGTGAATAGACTCACCAAGGTCATGTAGATACTCCATCTTAGCTAAGATATGTGAACCATAAATGAATACCAAGTGAATAAGTACTTGAAGTCCAATCCTTACACTGATGATAAACCAATTCTTATCAGTCATTTCGTGCAACTGCATGAAAGATTGTAACAAGTGGATTGATGAGACACCCATGATAGATGTTGATAATTTAATCTTAAGCAATCCTGATGATATCTTCTCACCAAGTTCCTTATGTGATTTGTCGATTGCCGAGTTATATAACCCAATTACAATCATGCGAACCAAATAAGCAATCATTACGATATCGACACCGTGCAAGATGTGCATTACTTCTTCTGCTGATACATCAGAGTGGAAACAGTATTCCCATCCAAGCATAACCAATGAACATATCAACTTCATCAAGAACGGTAATAGTAACCATTTACTGTTGAAGATGGCCCATTGAATGATACCTTTTGGAGAATAGTCTGTTAGACCAACATACTTTAAACTGAAAAATTCCATAGATTTTAATTTAGTTATTAATTTTCTTCTACAAAGGTATGTATAATATTTTAAACTACCAAATAATACATGAAATAATCTTCAACTTCATTGTAAATTTCTACACTTTCACCATATATGTTATCAAAAATAGTTCCTTCAATATCTAAATATAGCTTCTTTCCTACTTCTTTCTTAAGCTTGTTGTATAGTCGGGTTTGAAGACCCTCAAGCTTTCCATTCATAAATAAGTTATCAATTGGTTTACCTAATTTCATAATGTATATCTGTATTGAAATTCAAATTGTAAAACTGCTTCGTTTGTATTACCTATTATTCCTGACACCTTTAATTTAGTACTTACATTGGTTCTTCGATTTGATTCAGCTCTTACACCGTCTCTTATCTTCTCAACAAGTTCTGCTACATTATTTCTTATGTGTTCTCCTAGTATCATACTTCCAATAAATCAAATAGATTATCTTCAATTTTCTCTTTTACACCATGAACAACCCTTGCAAGCATTGTTTGACTTACAGACTTGATTATTAAGTTATTCATCTTATTTTCGATTCTAGCTCCTTCTCCCCAAGTATCTAGCTTTTTACTAATTCCTAATTTCATTTAGTTTGAATAATTTACGTGATATATTATGATTTATTAAAACAAGTACATGGTTTGATAAACTATTAGTTATTACTTCGTTACGACTATCTCTACATATAAGCCAAAGTTTAAAAATATCATCTTTAGTTTTCTCACTTTTTGTATTACCTAGTTTCATTCCCATAAAATATTTAAGCTGTCAGCCACATCATCAAATAAATCAAGCTTATGGAAATTCTCATTGGCTTTTTCGTAATCATCTATTTCTAGTGCGTTGAAAATCTTATCGTCAACTGCCGTGAATATAACACGTCCAAGAACATGTGCTAGTGTTTCATCTATTCTTCTTCCTAAATTCATTATCTAAATTAATTTACTTATACTTCGGAAAATGATTTTGGAAAAGTTATAATATTTCCATCAAAATCACCAAATAATCTTATTGTTAAATTGATATCAATTTTTAAATCTTTAACTTCCCTGATAAAGCCCCACATATAGCTAATTTCAGGTTTTAAAGTACTATGTGTTTCGTTACCTAATTTCATTCTTGAATTGTTTCTATGTCAGCATTCCAACCCAATTCATAAACGCTATTCAGTTTATCTTGAACCATGCCGAATTGTTTTCCTTTGACCTTTTTGAAAATCTTATTGTCAATTTTGGAATATATTTTATCATCAAGCTTGTCAATAATCTTTTGAGATTTCTTTTTACCTAATTTCATATTGTCTTTTAATAAAAAAACCCTACCGAAGTAGGGTTTTGTTTGATTTAGTCAAGAACTTTCTCCCAAACGCTTTTGAACGGGTCGATTCTACGTTGGATTCCAACGTGGTAGATACCTGCTTTAAGGATTGTAGGCTTGTGGTCAGCCACAGGAAGCACTGCGTTAGTGTTCCAATACTCAGGAGTAAGGTTTTGATACCCTGTGTGGTTCAATGTTGCACCATCACTACCAACTACAACGAACTGTGTACCTGATTCATTTTCGTATAACTCATAGTCACCACACAATGCGTGAGCATGTCCTGATTTTTCTGATTTAGCGAAAAATGTTTTAGTCACTTTTGTTACGTTTGATGGTAACTGTGCTAAAGAGTGAAGTTGTACGTCACCTTGATGCGCTTGAAACGCACCGTCGAAATTTAATTTTTCCATTTTTAAAATGTTTTTTTGTGTTATTCTTATTTTTCCTTTTCGAATTAGCTTCTACTCATCCAAGTATAATCTAAATCAAAAGGTACATCTTCGGGTCTGTGGAACTTGATAGCGTCTACAGCTTTCTCGAAAGAAGGGTCTGTTGCAATCAAATAATTTTGACCAGTTGATGGGCAAACCAATCTTAACCAACATAATGGAACATCACGTTTACCATTAATGTCTTGTAGTTCAGAGAACGTTTCTGTGGTTCTGTAAAGAGTTAATATCTCTTTATCCCCGTTTTGGTGTGTGATAACATCGTTATCAAACTCATAGGCTCCTAAGAAGTCAAGCATTGCTCCTTCTCCACCTTTTCCTTCAATGATAGTATACATCGCACCACGAATGTCCTCATTAGTTTCAGTCATGAAACGTTCTTTTGTAAATCCTTTAGTGATTAACTCACCATCGATTTCACGACCATTGATGTAGTAGAATTTACTTCCATCGATAAACTCAATTGACGCTCCTAGTGGATTGTGTAATTGGTTGTTGTCGTTTTTCACGATTTTAATTGGTGGCTGTACCGCAAATACCACATGTTCAAATTCGAATGTTTCAAACACATTAGATTGGATAATTTCTTTGTACTGATTGAAATCAGGGTTATCAACCACTTTAATTTCAGTGAAGTAATCATAGAATGATACCCATCCAAAGTTACTCCATCCACAGTAAGAAGATTTTAACGAATAATTCGCACGAACCTTAGAAATGAATTCTTCATCCAATTCTTTGTCGTAGAATTTTTGGACCATATCAGGGCTATAGTCTTCCAATTCTTTGTCGTAATCCTTAACAAGAGTAATCTTGATAAGTGCTTCAATTAAACCATCACAATACACGACTTGTGGATTTGGTAATTTAAGGAAGCGGTCATACAACCAATTGATTCCTTTTTCAAATAATGGTTTATCGATACCGTCTACGTTTTTAACGAGAGCAAGGTCAATCCATTTCTTCTCAATTACTGGTATTAAATCTTTTTCTTCTTGAGTTAACTCAGTTTTCATATGTTATATTTTAAATGTTATACAAAGGTACTACTTTAGTTTTATAGTTGCAAGTCTTTTTGCAAATATTTTTGTTTTTTTTTTCTTAGAGCCATTTTGGCGGTTTGATGTTGAATCTGTCTACTAACCATAGTATGCCCATTATTATGAATATAATGATACATAAAATTACTCCTATCCAACTAAATATTGAAAATGATAAAGCTGTTCCGATTTCACTCCAACCGTCACTATCATCCTTTCCTACAAGTAGGTATCTAAATACTATGTAGCATAGTACGTAGCCTATTAGATAAATAATTACATCCATTTTGGCGGTTCTTTAATGAAACTTTTAGCATATTTGATAAACTTTGTGGTCTCCAAATAAACTCCAAAATCTTGTATCATCATCCCGCACATAATCATAAATATGATGATGAACACACAAAGGACTGTAACCCAACTACCTAACGATACAAATATTCGTTTTATAACCTTCTCCCAAGTCCTAGGAGCATCATTGTCGATACGTCTAAAGAAGAGGTATGATATTATATAACCTACTATATAGATAATATAATGATATACTTTAAAATCTTCCATTAGTCTATGATTTGAACGAAATTTGAAGAGGTGTATACTTCTTCCCCGTCAGGGAATACAATTAATAGGTCCAAGTGTTTCTCACTCTCCCATGGTAATGATGGTACTAGGGTTCTTTCGCAGTTAGTTTCGATAACAATACCAATGTTTTTGAATAATGGGTCTATTCCATCACGTTTTATTCCACTTACCTTGTCAACATTACCGCTACCATCCCAAATCTTTACCCTATCACCGATACTTTTTACTCTATCATCCTTATTTGCATCAATAAAAGCAGAAATTTCACTTCTAATTCGATTAATATCAGCTAAAAGCTTAAGTTCTTGTTCGATTTTCTGCATTATGTTCTCTTTTTTCTTCTTTTCAGTACCTAAACTGGACAATAAGAAGTAGAAACATGCTGAAAAAGCACCAATGAAGCTTGTTAATGACAATAAAATGTGTTTTAAAGAGTTCTTTTTGACTAATTTGAAGTCAGTTACTAGTGTATATGTCATAAATACACCTATGAGATAGAAAATCCCATATACTATAAAATGTTTTACATCCATTTTGGTGGTTTTTTATTAAATTTTTTAATTTCTAGTGTGCATAGTAAGGCTATAACTATAACAATTGATAGTACAAATACACATACCCAACTAGTTAATGAATAAATGATAGTTAAAAACACATCATTCCACTCATTATTTGTATCAGGGTCCGTTCCTCTAAGTAGTTTACATAATAGATAGCCTAATACAGCACCTATCAAGTATAATACTACCCATAAAATTATATTTACTATCATTGTCGGTCTCCGTAGAGTTTTTGTTTTAATACTAATTCCATTACAGGACCCATACCGAAAGCTTCCACTTCCCATGGCCTGTTTTCATACTGCGAATCACTGTAGTACGTCTTACCATTCCAAATGAATGTATCATTTGTTAATAAGAGTCTTTTATCGTGATATTGTTTAAAGTGTATTAGTTCATGCGCTATTATATAGATTGATTCATCTTTATCAGCATCAACGATATAAAGAAGATATTGATTACCTTCATTCATAACAAATGCTTTAAGTGTATAACCTTTTTCCATATGAGACTGCGCATAAGGTAAGTCTCTTATAACAACTTGTGAGCTGTCTATTCCGTAGTACTTAAGACCAGTTACAAGAATCGTATCTAAATACGTTCTGCCAGTAATATTAAGCACGAAATTTGATGTTTTCATGTCAACCTTATTGAAAGGTTTTTCTTTTGTTGTAAGTACAGCGTAGGTTATAAGGGCTATTATTACCACTGCTACAGCGACGATAATCCATTTGAAATATTTTTGCATATTATTCGAATTTAAACCCAAGGCTTAATAGGGTTCTTTCATCACCAGTTGTTACAGTATCAATCCATTTTTGTATGTCTAGTTCAGCTGTATTGATTCCATCCATCAACTCTCCGCTACCTTCTTTGGTTGTATAGCTTTTGTAATAGTCTTTATCGTTAACTGAATTTAGTGTTCTACACATAATGTAGTGTCTTAAATCATTTTCTAAATTAAGAACAGCTTTACTATTAAGGCTAACTATAATTTCAAACTTGATATTGCGATATGTTGATACTTTTATCATGGTGATTTCATTATTGTTATACAAAGGTACAAATTAATTTTTTATCTTGCAACTAAATTTCTTCTATTTTTTCAGTATTATTTAGTAAAGGTTCACCATAGGTATTAAAATCAATATCAAACATAGGTCTTCTATCATTAAATAGTTTAAGCCAAATTTGTCCGATTACAACATCTACGTTATTATGTGTAGGTTTACCGAGTTTCATTATACTTCTCTTTCAAGTACGAAACAAATCTCACCTTTTTGGTCAGAACCATGACCTTGACTACTTACATATACTGGTGTTGTTGTGGTTATTGTCCAACCTTCTGATATTAGGTCGTTTATTTTTTTATCACTTAACGAAAACACAACCTTTTGTTCAATTTTACGGCAAAGACCCACTGGAGCTTGTACAAGCTCCTTCCTTACAGGAACAACTTCAATTTCAACCGCTGGCTCTTTATCCTCAATATCATTAGGGAATTCAAAGTCATGAGCATTCTTTAGAATAGTTTCTGCTCCTGCAACAAACGCTTTTAAGAGTCTGTTAGCATTGGTTTTTTCTGCCATGCTTCTGAATGAAAAATTTAATACCTTTTCAACAAACTCTTTACCTATTTCTTCAATTTTTTCCTTATTCATCTTTTTTAGTTTTATCTTGTTTGTTAGCTAAGTCAATTAGCTTATTTAAATGCTCGCTAGTCGTTGATTTTGGTAAAAGGGTCCATTTACCTTGACTGATGGTTTCAACCCTGTAGTGGTTAGATATGGACTTCAAACTGTTCTTGTTAAGTCCATTCTTTTCAATGTCAGCAATGAAACGTTTAGGTTGTCTCAGGTATGAAAGTCTTAGACCAGTCATTATGACTATCCAAAGAGGCAAAGCCCAAATGAAACCGAATACCCAAAGTGCTATTTCTGAAAGTAGTAGCGTTCCACCAACAAACGTTACAAAGAATATCTCTCTTTTTCGAGTCGGTAACCTATCATACCAATCATTTAGTTTTCTCATAGTTCGATTTTTCTGATGATTTTAGATGTTTTTTGATTGATTACGTGATGTTGAAATCTGTCGTAGAAACGATACTGAGTAGCTTCAAATTCATGAAGATACCAACCCATTTCTTGAAGCTTCAATACATCTTCTTGTGTAAACCATTGCCAAACACCTTCAATGGTATCGCAAGTAGATAGCCAACCTACAAGTGTAGGGTCAAAGTCCATCTTAAGTTCTGAGTTTTGGCAGAAGCTGAACTCATTATGAATCATTCCAGTGAATGTTCCATCAAAGTTATACCAAAGTCCTTGTTTAGAATCAACGTTACAAACACGATAGAACTTCTTAGGTTCTTGTTTCCTTACGTTTACAAAGAATTCGGATGCAATTTCACCTTTTAGGTTTTCATGAGCGAAAGGAGTAAAGCGTCCTACTGCTTCTAATATGATAGCTTTTACTTCATCTTCACTATATAGAATTTCAGAATCTAGTGATTTTTGAAATTCAGCACCAGTAAGGAAAGCCTGTTTTAAATCAGGTTTTTCATACATGTGTTTGAAATAATATTCTTGAGCTTCTTTATCTAATTTATCTTTTGACATAGTTATCTGATTTTATTATACAACAAAGGTATGTAAAATAAATTACATACCCAAGCTTTTTATCAAATATTTTACTTTTTTTTCTTTCTTTCTCCTACACGCTCAGCAATAAAGGCGATTCTCTCAGCTTTATATGCATCAGCAAGTATCATAGGTTCTTGATTATAAGGCTGTTTTATCCAACGAGTTTCCTCTTCTTTTCCTTCAACCTCTTTCCAACCTCTATCCTTCAAGAACTTTCTTTCTTGTTCTTCCATGATATCGCTCAGTTCTTCGTCTTTGGTCCTAGTGACTGGCTTCTGCCATTCAATATTTTCAACCTTACCAATCTCTTTTATTGGTTTACTGTTAGATATTGAATTAAAAAGCAAGTTAATCAACTTACCTAAGTACTTTAACGTTAACCTTCCAAGTATGATACCCCAAAAGGTAATTCCTATCTTCGAAAGAAAACTAATTATTGGTGATGTATAGGTTGTAAAGAACAATCCAAATGGTAGGAATATGATGTAGATACCCAAGAAACCTGCATACACCAATAGCGACATAACAAAACGCTCCGCAACTGATATGTTTCCGTAGTGATGTAAACCTAGTTTATACTCACGATATTCAAATAGGACCGCTGGCAGTAATAACACTGATAACGGAATCATCAACGCATAAGCAAAGCATAGCTTCAACTTAAATATTAGTGTGTTTCTAGGTAGCCTATTCTTTTCTATTGAATAGAAGAGACAATACAAGTTTGCACTAAATGAATTTCTGTTTAAGTATCTTTTTCTACTCATCTTCGTCAGTTTTATTATCCAACCATCTATTAAACCTCAGTATTGTATGTTTATAGATAAGATATATTAAATAACCTATACCCACAAGTACTAAGAAAAACCATGGAACTATAGTATATAGCATCCAAATATCTTCCTTTTCCATATCTCCATCAACCATTTTAGCAAAACATATCAATGAACCAAAACATTGAAACATGATAAAAATATTTGGACTAAAAATCAATGATAATATTAGAATTACCAATAATAATCCATTCCAAAATATCACACTCCTAGATAATTCCGATAGCTCTAAAAAATGTTTTACCTTATTTATTACTTTTTTCATACGTCAAACCATTTTTCAAACTCTTCATCATCAAGTTCAATTACGTTGATAGCTTCTCTGTGGGTCTTTTCTTCCGTTACTTTATCAACAACATCATAGCTTTCAAGGTAAACTTGAGATTTGCTGTTGACGTTGGATGCGTCAAATTGGAACCCGAACTCTTTTATTAGAATAAGTAAGTCCTCTAATGGCAGTTTCATACGGTCTTTAGAGACACTAATATGCTTGGCAAGTCCAGCGGGTTGGTCTTCAAGGCTGAATACCACTCTGTAGCCGTCACCAAATTCCAATACACGCTCTGCTGTAGTTCCAACAGGTTTGTTTTTGGCTTGTGCTTCAATCATTTCATCAAGGGAAATTACGTTTTCTCTTGCATATATGATTAATGCTTCAATTTTTGAATGAATTTCTTCTGATTTCAATAAATCTTGTATCATTTTTTATAGTTTTTAACAAATGCTTCAATAGCAAGTGTATTGGTTAATTCGATTTTACCTTCTAGGACTTGTGTTAATACGTCAGTTAAGATAGTATCAACTTGTTCACTATCGTATAGTCTAATCCTTTTACCAAAAGACGGTTCTTGTCTATCTTCGGGAAAGGTTGGACGAACAGGTTCGCTCAATACTACACTCTTTAAATGGTCGGTTATTACTTTTTCTTTATCTTTCATATTACAAAGGTACGTAAAAAAAATTTCCCTACCAAATAAATGATAGGGAAAATATTAATTTTTTTTCCAATTGATAAGTCTTGGGTCCAAGTACTTGGTATTACTGGCCTTAGCCATTTCTAAGAACGATACGGGAGCAATATTTGCTACTTCCATATCAAGAATCTTAACCTCAACCAATTCTTCAAACACTTCAACGACTTCAATCTTTGTAAATACACTATGTCGTGTTACATCGGCATGTTGATTACTGGTGTAGAACGTCAATACGTCTTGAAATACTCCTACATCACCTACCTTAACATCTAGTGGTTTCTTAAAACGCTTAATCAAACGTTTAATAAATTCGTTCTTCTTCTGCATATTTTAGTTTTGGTTAATACTTAGCCTTGTGGCTTGTAAATTGGTCTGAAAAATGCTAAAAAGAAAGCAACTACCAATCTAAGAAAGATAAAACCAGTGATACCGAATAAGGCAAACAACACTAGAAATACTAGCGATACACCTACATAGATAAGACCAAAATTGATTAAAAAGTTTTTTAATTTCGTGTTCATAATGAATGTTTTTAATTGTTATTTGTCCATTTATAAATAAAGAATAACTTGAATAGGACAATAGCCAAGTTTACTGGTGCGAAGATAATTGCCATAGCACAACTAACTTCTGCGGGAGCATCATTGATGATGCTCTTCTGTGGGTACCAATCACGCTTAAAGCAGATATAACACCCAACACTAAGCCAAATAATGGCTAATAATATGATTTCTAGTCCTGTCATTAGTCTTCTAGTTTAGCTAATAGTTCACTAATCGCTGGCTTGTTAAAATCGAATACCCAACCGTTAGTTTTGAAATCATCAATACGAGAGTAAGAATTTTCAACTTCGATTTGATATGATTTAATCTTATCTAATGCTTGGTTGATACCGTAGATGTAATTTTTCAATACTTCATCAAACTTCAACTCAGGGTACTTGGTCATAAGCGCAGTAAGGCTTTCAGAATCATTCTTGTTCATACCTTCGAAAACTTCTTTCTCATACTTAGGATAAGCCTTTGTTAAGATATCAGTAAATTCTGATTTGTAAGTTTCAAGACTCTTCTCTTGAATCTTAATTTTTTTCTTACCTGATTTGATTGCATTGTAAGTTTCCTTAGCTTCGGTAACTGCATACATGTTGTAGAACATACCGACAATAAGTCCGTATATCAAAGCAACAACACACACAAACCCACCAATACCTTGAAGGATGCCTACTTCCATTGTACCTGTAGTTGGGAAGAATAGTTGTCCGCAGATTAAAAAGATTAAGCCGAAGATAAGCATCGACATTGCTCCGTAAATAAAGTTCATAATTTAATGTTTTTAATTAATATGATACAAAGGTATAAAAAAAAATCCTAATAAACAACTTATTAGGATTAAATATTTAATTATTTTCGTGATGTTGTCTAAAATCAAAACCCAAGATGTTATCAGTTGAGTTTGATTCTTTGGTTTCAAGTCTAAGCTTCTCCAACTCAGCATTCTTAAAGCTTTTACATGTCTTTGTCGCAAATAGAAGTCTACCTGAACACTCTTTGGTGTTATCCGTTCCTCTTGTCTTATGACAATCAAACTGATGTTCCGACTTGGCAACTTCCAGCGTTTCTTCAACGGTAAAGCCACCTAAGTAACCCTTAACAGAATCCTTTCTGAACGGGCATTGTCCACATGGTCTTTTAGTAACTGACATTATTCGAATGATTTTATATATAGGTTATCACCAATTCTACCATTGGTATACTTACAATGTACCTTAGTTCCCTTTTCAACGCTATTGTAATAACCTTCATAAACCTCAACATCATCTTTTAAACCATCTATCTCGATTACAACATAGAAGCTTTCATCATAATAAACAGTATTTGGAACTAGTACGTCTCCAACGTGAGTATAAGTTGTTGAACTATGGGCAGGTGAATACTTTGTACCTATAACTACACCATCTTTTTCTTGTATTGGCATAAATGAACTATCAATTATCCAATATAGGAAAATAAAAAGGAAAAAACTTAGTGTTAGAAAAATAAACCAAGCAATAATACCCATAATATAACTCATAGCTTCATTATCAGTAAACGGGTCAATCAACATATCGTATAAAAACTCTTTCATATTAATTTATTTAGTTAAAATAATTTACAACTCCGAACTTAACCTCAATACTACCATATTCTTTTTTGATAGCATCTAAGTATTTTTGATACTTGCGTCTGAACTTAAGCAACTCAGCAGGAATATCCACGGTTTGCAAGTCATAGTGATAAGCATCTTCTTCATCCTTTAGGAAATCTTTCGTTGTATTAACCAAAAAGATGCTTGTTTCTTTCTTAGAACCAGTATACTGTGGCACCCAAAACATATTTTCCTCTAACTCATTGAGTTCATCAGCCGTCAAGGACTCATATTCGTCAAACTCGGTCCAAGGACTAGTTTTTCTTTCATACGGAACTTCAACAAGCGTGTTCTCTTTACCAGTTGATGGGTCAAATTTTGAATCCATCTTAATACCTGATGCATTTCTGTAGTGTTTATCAATACCTTTTATTGTTTTATATGGAACTATCAGGTAAGGTCCAATATATGTTGAGTTGTCTGCTCCCATGATTATTTGATTTTAGTGGGCGTAATTAACAAGCCCGAATTTAACATTAACTTCTTTATACCAATCTGTGTATTGTTCCAAATGCCAAGCATAATCAACCTTAAACTCTTCAATTAACTTTGGTACATTGATATCACTTATATCAATATTTTCAAGTTCGCCAGCTTCACCAATTTTATATTTACCAGAATAACTTAAAACGAATGTTTCTATTCGTTTTCCACCACCAGTATATGCGGGTCTAGAAAATTCATCTGCTCTAACACCCTCAACATCATCAATATATGGGTTTGGTGTTAGATAACTAACGTCAACTCTAGTGTCTTTAACTCCTTCAACACCAGTTTCAGGATTAAAACGTTTTTTCATTGGCTTCCCGCTAACAGGATTACGAAAAAATGTAACTGTTTCCTCATGCTTTAAAAATGGAACTTCTAAATAAATTCCAAGATAACTACCTCTGTATGTTCCCATTTGTTTATTTTTAATAGTCTAAATAAAATACGTCCTTGTCTACTTCAATGAGTTCTGAACTAAGACTCATATCAATCTCTTTACCGTTTGCAAGAGTGATTAAGATTGAATCACTTTCATCATAATGACCTTGTTCAAATTCAACTTTAACAACTTCTGAATAATCATAAATTGTTCTAAAACCTAAATGTTTTGATGAAGCTATGTTCATTCTAAATCTAGGGTTACCACCCTCAAATTGTTTTTCAGTTGCTGTGGGTCTTTTAACAGAAATGTTAATTTCTTGTTCTAGCCTTTCGAAGTGTGTGATATGTTTAAGTTGTTTACCAACTAATTTTTCACTTAATAAAGTGAATATTGAGAATGATTTCATATCAAATGATTTAAGTTATTAATAGTACAAAGGTAAATAAAAGATTTCTTATTTGCAAGAAAAACCTGGTTTTATTTAGATTTATATCCTAGAAACGCTAGTACGTCTGAACTACCTTTTTTACCGTTGCACTTCTCACAACAAATAGTAATGTTCTTTGGGTCTTCCAATGCTCCACCCTTAGACTTTGGGTCAATGTGGTCAATGGTTGCTTTTTCGCTAGGGTGAATAACGTTTTCACGTTTTTTACCTCTAACCCTTTTCTCACCGTTGGTTAGTTCTATTCTCAGGTTACCATTTCCGCAATATGTGCAGTAAAGGTTACCCCACTTCTTAAGATGCCTTGTAAGGAAATCTCTACTGAATTGAATCCATTTAGACCTAGTTGCGTGTGACCTATTGTTGGTTAAGTCTTGGTTAAAATAATCATCAACCATCATAAGATATGAGGCCCGTGATTTAGGACTTGTTATCTCAAAATAGATGTTATGACTAACTCTTAGTGAGTCTCCCCAGTCTTTTGTTATTACTTGATGTTCCATAATTAATCGTTTTTCAATTATTATACTACAAAGGTAAACAAAAAAAATAACCTAGCAAAATTTTCACCAGGTTATTTTCATATATTTTTCAAATTTATTTACAGAAAGCATTCTTCAACTCAGTATCATCAAATTCCGTATAGTCAGTGTTTCCATTAATATACGTATAACGATTCAACATAACAGTGTCGCCAACATGTGTCTTGCTCCAAGTACTACATCTTTTACTAATGCTGACAGCATTGAAGAAACGATGGTCTGATACTCTTTCGAGGTCAACCTTATACCATTTTGGTGGGTCAATGTATTTGACTACATAAGCATCTGTTTCTACCTTAACCGCTTCACTTGTGCTTCTCGAACAAGAGATTAGTATTACAACTAAGATAAGAAAGAACAAGACTAGTCTTGCCTTTGTACTTAATTTGTTATACCTACTAGTAAACTTGTGATGTATAAGTTTTAAATGTTTTTCCATAAATTACTTTTTTTCCTTAACAACCTTTTGTTGCTTTATTAATGATTCGAGGTTATTAAAATCTGCTTCCATTTTTTCTTTGTTACTATAATAAACATAGCTACTGAATGTTGCAGGTTCCTTAAACCAAATTTCGATTGAGAAATCTGTTACTTTTCCGATTCCTTTATAAACCTTAATTATATTTTCAGGTTTATCTAGTATTTCTTTAAGGTCTCTTTTAAGACCGATGTTGACAATACTAGTAGGAGATACAATTTGCTGTTTCATTATACAAAGGTATTAATAATATTTTTAATAATCAAGCTTTACCTCAAAAATTTCACCGTTAAGTGGTTTTTCTGTTACTAGGTAGCCTATTCTGTTGATGTGGTGAAGTCCAGTGGTTACATACCAAACTGACGTAGGCTCACCATCATCATTCATTTCCTCTTCATCACCCTCGATGATTGTAAGTACTCGGTCCTTCTTAGCCATTTCAATTGCGAAATATAACTCTTTTCCGAATGTTTCATACATCTTACCACCAAATCCACAGATATCTTCATCTTTTACTGACGCAGGATTTCTTTCTCTTTCAAAATGGTTGGTAATACAAGGGTACTTTGCGTAAAATTCTTTTTCTGTTATCTGTTTCATTATTCCTTTGGATTATCTTTAATGAATAATCGTAAAAATGTAAATATGATTAAAATTAAGATATAAATACCATTAAATAAAACAATCAAAAATGGAAAAACACTAACATCTGCTATTCCACCAATTTTATCTATTAGATAAAATAACCCTGCCATGATAACAGCTATAAAATTTGTAAATAACAAAAATATAAAAAATTCTTTTAATTTAATTCCCATAACCGTATTTTTTTAAGTTAATATTTGTATTGAATATCTTACCACCATCAAGCAAATAAGGCTTGGCAGTATCAATAAGCTTTTGAATGTGCTTATCAGCGTCAGGACGTTTCTTAAGGTCCTCAATTGAGGTGTTTGCATAACCTATCTTTCTGTATGTTCCTTTTTCAAGGTCACCAAAAACAAGGTGTGTAACACAAAGCTTTTCAATTT